>Ga0075163_10005395_pt1 | contig 17080 bp, 19 predicted proteins | sample JI1023141ADNA_FD_71478 | JGI IMG/M metagenome (GOLD analysis project Ga0075163, IMG submission 71478) | Wastewater effluent complex algal communities from Wisconsin, to seasonally profile nutrient transformation and Carbon sequestration -... | ecosystem: Engineered > WWTP > Effluent > Algae...
TCCTCTTGCTTTTGCGGGGCCCAAGGAGGACCGTGCTACACAGCGACACTTTGCTCTACCTTTTTGCGTGGCTTGCAACCTCCCATTTTCAGTGAATGGAGACTTGCTGGATTTGCCACGAGGACAGCCCGGATCTGGTCCGCGCGTGCGACTGCACAGGAGAATTGTCCATGTCTCATTTGACATGCCTGACCGAGTGGGCCCGAAGACAACCCCATTGCAGAATGTGCAATGCGCAATACCATGTTCCGATATCTCTCGTATCCATCTACGCGGCACCTGTGATCCTCTGGTCGACGACGTTCACGTTCCTATTCTGGCTGCGCTTTGCCAATCTTTCGTGGCACGGCCACATTGTCGGCGCTTCTGCGATTCTCTGCTACATTGCGGCATTCGAATTCTTCTCGGGACATTTCGCGTTTCCCGATGCAGATGCTCATTTTCCCCGCGTGTTTGCGTTTACCATGGGCGCGACATCTTCTCTTCCTTTGGCGATGGGAAATCGATGGATCGGAGACGACCTGACTCGTGTGTGGTTTACCCGCGGCGTTATCTTTGGCATCTTGATTCGCATCTTCACTTCTCTCCTCCCATGAGCGACACGCCTGCGTGGATCCCTCTTTTTCGGCAGGCGCTGTGTGTCGAGGCCGCCGAGAACATTGGGCGCCTCTTTGGAGATACCGATCTTACCTCCGGCGAAGACCGCGATGCTCTGGCCATCTAGATCATCTCCCTCATGTCGGACAAGAAGGAAGCCAAGGCCTACCTCTTGGCCAATTTCCGGCCAGAGAAGGACACGATCCGGTTCCGATACCTTGGCTCGGCCATCTGGTTTGTGGACCGTCTCCTCTCGCTCATGGAATCCACTAAATAAAGACCGTTCCCACTTTTCCATAAACTGCAAATGCCGTATCGTCAGGTAGACAGGCCATTTGCATCCCTCCCATGTGTTGTTGCGCCTGTGAGATCCTAACCAAGCTCCTGTGCTGCACGGGCAAGGCAGCGTGCTGGTGTTGCAAACAGAAGAAGAAAACTCCGTCTCCAGAGACAGAAATGTTCATCGCAAAATACACGCCTCAGTAAACTCCGTCTATGACCAAAGATCCTATTTCTATTTTCCGTCTATGGTAGTGGCCTAGACGTCCGCCCAAGCCGCGTGAAATCGGGTCCGCCCCCCTCCGACCCCACCCACTCAATTCACACGTCTTGGGCGGATCCGATCCCGCGCCTATAGACAAAAAGGCAAAGTAACATATCCTACTCCATGAAAAAATTAAAATTTTATTTTTTTTGTATGATCAAATAGTATGTTCTAACTATTTGACTATGAACGCGGGGACGTGTCCGCCCAAGACGCGTGACAACTAAAATGTCTGGTCGGGCCCACCCTTGGCACTTTCACGCGTCTTGGGCGGACGCCCGGCTGCTTCTATAAACAAATATTTAGCAGGGTGATATTTGAACAGAGACGAAAATATATACTGCGTATCTTTGCATAGGAGCGAGGGGATGTGTCCGCCCAAGACGTGTGAATTGAGTAAGCGGGACCGTAGGGGGGTAGGTGCCATTTCACGCGTCTTGGGCGGACGCCCGGTCGCTCCCCTGAGCGGATATTTACTCGACTTCCTCGAGGAGCGGGATGTCGTCGCTTCCTTTCTTTTCCGGCGTTGCAATGGTTGCGCACAGGGCCCAGATGGCTGCGTCTGATGTGACCAAGATGATGATGCCAATGTCAAGCAGCCACACGTGAAATCCTCCGACCTTGACATGCTTATGAATCGCCACGTTTCTTGAAAGTGCCGTGATCGCAGAAGCAAGTGCAATACCAAATAGGAGGGATCGGATAAAGGCCTCCCATGGCCTTTTGTCGAACTGGGTCGCGTTCCGGATTCCGCAACCGGCGTAGAGTGCCGGGATCCCAATCACAAAGACGGAATAGGACCACACGGCGTCGCCCATGTTTGCAAGCATGATAGAGCCGCAAATGAGGATGTAGGCAACCAAGCTGCCAGACGAGATCATGGTCACCACGGTCGCCATGGGACTCAAGACCCACGGTGACGGTTTGCTCTTGGAAAGCGGCAGGGCAAAGAGAACCGTGATCCCGGCCGTGCAGCTAATAATCGCGGTCGCAAACAGGTAGATCTGCGTAAATTTGTCGAGCCAGTCGGGTCCTGTGGCGTTGTCCATCACATAGTAGATAATCGTGGCGCTCACAGACCAGACTCCCGCGACTGCCAGCGACATGAGTTCTGCAAGCGTCGCCATGCGATCTGCGAGGAGAAGGTTTGTGGCGCGAATGCCGATGGCAAGCAGGAGAAACGCGTGTGCGATGCCTCCGTAGGAGAATGTCTGGTATTCGTTGTCATTGGATCCGACGCCGTAGTCGTTATCATTGTAGAGTCGGACCGCGCAGTAGCCGCCAGTCATTGCCAATGCGATGGCATAAAGGAACAGCGAGGACCGCACGTGCGTAGAGACGAACATCGGGAAATGGGGTCAAGTATGGAGCCTTCCTGAAAGGGAAGGGGGCGGTTGCGCTTTGACACTTGACTCGGTCTTTTGTTTTAATGATACGATGTCTGCGTTACGCGAAGAGGGCGCACGACGACATTCTCTCGCGGAGGGTGCAGTCGCTGAAGGAGATCATCCGCCCGTCGACCGCCAACCGAGCGACTGCCTCGGCCGTCATCTCATCCGCCAACTCGGACATTGAGGCGGGGCACCGGCGCATGACGAACCTGCTCAAGATGCTGCAGAGCTTTGACAACTACGACGATCTTTTCCTCGAGTTGATGCAGGTTATGATTGCGATTCGGATCTGTCACTCGCTTGCAGGCACGATCTACGGGAGCACGCTGCACAGCATCTTCCGTCGCCAGATCGAGAAGCGCTTTGGCATTGACAAGTCGACGAGCGCCGAGTTTGCGGTGGCGCTGGCCCGGCGCATGGGCAAATCCGTTCTTATTGCTGCCGTCATTGCGGCATGGGCACTTACCCAGCCGGAGAAGCACGTCTGCGTCTTCTCCAAGGCCTCGTCTCAGTCCGAGGACGTCGTCGGCAAGGTCCGTCTCCCGGGCGGGAAGGGGGAGGGGCGCGGCTCACGACAGGGGCGCAGGCTCGCAAGTTTATCATTGACATGATGCGGATCAACGGACTCGCGGAGAAAGGCTACAGTATCAAGAACGACAGCGTCGGCGAAATCTCGGTGCGGCACCCGTGTGGCGCGCAAACCCGCATCGTCGCTCGCGGATCCAACGAGGTAGTATGTATTTAATGGAGGAAATAGGCGCACCCGGCGTTCTCACGAGTGCGCAGTGTAATCCGTGTTGTCAGAATCAATATCCGATACGAGCTCGACGCTTTGTTCGTCGTCGAGTGCCGAACCAGTTTCGTCACTCGATTGGCTCTCGTTAGATTTCTTTCTTTTCTTGGGAGGGGCGCCCTCCTCGCCGCTGTCCGACCACGGGCGAGACAGGGGCACTCGCTCCCTCTCCTCGATGACGAGGGGAGTGGCGATCTCGGCGGCGGGAGCGAGGGCGCCGTGCTGGACAGGTCCTCCCATCCGATGGTAAAGAGACGGTATTCCTCTTTTCCGTGTAGCAGCGACGGCCTTGACAATAGCGACTCTCTTGTCGTAGATCCATTTGGGGGTTTTCTGAATAGTGGCCCTTCTCGTATTGTGCGCCACAAAGAGATGCGGAATAAAGCGATACTGCCCATACTGCTTGTCAAGTAGCGTGGCAGCCCATATGGCCTGCACGTGCGCAAAGAGACTGCGCGTAGGGGCGTGGCCCTGCAGGGGGCCCTGCAGTCGTGTCATAATGCGTTCCTTGAGCGAATCCGATAGCTTGATTTCGACCACGTAGACCTTGGGCAGCCTAGAGCTGCGTCTCATGTTCTTTGAGCGGATGGGGTTGCCGAGTGCTGCCAGCCCAGAGGAGCGATCCGTGGCGAGAGCGTCGACGCGCGTGCCGACGTATTTGTATCCGACGGGGAGCTGCGTGGCAAGGAGAATCCAGTCCTTGTCCTTGATCAACTGACAGAGCGGCTCGGCCAACTTGGATCCGACGGACTTGACGGTTGTTGCCGGGTCCCTAGAAAACCGTTTCCACCATGCAATCACGGCAGCCTCCAGATTCAGGCCGTCCGTAACCGTATACTTGCGCTTGCCGCGGTGCCGCGACCAGTTGCGCCGCGCGGCCACGTTCATGCCATTGACACAGAACGCGTCCTCGATGGCACGATGGATGCCGCGACACGTCCGTTCCTTGCCCGTGTTCCCGTCCACCGCCAATACCGTGCCTCCTGTTCCGAGTTTGTATTTCATCCGAGTCAAGTGTCTTTTTATTCGTCCGCCTGTATTCATAATTGGCGTGTTTGAAAGCAATTCGGCGTTTTGTAAATGGCAATCAAATTCCATGGAGGAGCCGCCGACTGAAAAACAAATCATTTCAGGCATCATCGAAGCCGACGATGCTATCTCCCTGCAGTTTGTCTCCCTTGTGAGACGCTCGGACAATGTTTCCCAATCAATCAACGCTATCAGAAACGAACTGAACAACTGCGAACGATTACTGCGTAACGCCGAGTCGTATATGCAAGAAGATATTATTCAACTTCTAAAAATGCATTTTCAAATTTCCCAGTTTGCCATCCTTTTGGATACAACCGAGTCCAAGACACGAGAAGCAAACCGCAGAACGTTTGTGACATTGCGTCGATTTTTCTTGCCCGGGAAAACCCCTGCCGTGGACCAAGGTGCACCACAAAGTATTTGGACCGAGATTCGTTCCACTTCAGTAGCAAAAAAAAGCAAAAAACCAAGCGCATACTTTTCAATCAAAACTGCATTGCTTGCCGCACTCAAAAAAACAAAAGCAAACGCAGTCAAAACGATTCTTTCTTTGTATGACCCGTCTGCGTATCTTTCGCTTGAAAATTCGTTTTTCATTGCGCGGGCTTTTGAGCAATCATTGACGGAAACACCTACTCTTCAGGATATCGCAACAACATTTGTGACGTCTGCACTCAAAAGTTTTGATTCTGTTTATTTGTTTCTTCATCATCTTCTTACGCGATTCTCGTCAGACGAAGAAAAGACTCAGGTAACAAACGCAATTCAGCATTTTGAGACCAATTTTACAGATGAATGCAAAAGAGTGATACAAACATCAAAGCCGTCACTTTGGAATATCTTACTGCAGCGACACATGCCTGTTCTTCCTTCCTTATTGCCGGTTTCGCGCACGTTCTACAGAATTGTCAACGAATCAAACACACGAAATATCATGACACAGATTGAAATTGCATATCAACAATCCAGCCCTATTTTCCCTTTTCTTTTGTGGGCAAAAATATCGTCTCGTGATTCAGATGACATATTTGAGCGAAATAAGCGAGAACTGTTGCAAAAATGTCTTTTGCACGATTTTGAGATTGTATCTCCGTTGGCTATCGCAATGGATGAAACGGACCAAGTGCTGCTTCGCATTGGAAATGAGTATAACACAAATCCAAACAGAAACTATGCGTGGTATGCATCAGCCACATCTGAATTGGCCACCAGTGTTACGCATCTGAAACGTCTTAATAGCAGTATTCACATTCGTGACACAGTATATCACGTTGATGCGAATATGGAGCGCGGAGATCCAATGGACATCACTTCTGGCAGCATCATGGCGTTGATTTTGTTTGCCGAAGACTCTATTTCCTTTTTGTTGGCGGAATTGGCGCCTCGGTGTCACTTGTAATAGGATTGTTTTTTATCAACAAGCAGTTTCTCTATACTGCAAACAAACGCCGTAGTTTGTGTTGTTTTTGGTAAACAGCATCACTTGACTCTCATGTGGCTTGTTCTCTTGCTGGCGACGGCCGCCTTGGGCCTTGGCTGCTCGCAGGCCGGCATTGACGGCTGCGGCATGGCTCTCTGTCAAGGATGCGAGCTGGTCGACGGCATCGAAAAGTGCTTTGGTCCCCCGATGATGCAGAACCAGACGTGCTACAGTCCGTTTATTGAGCAGAAAATAGGTTGCATCTACTACAAGGCACTGTGGCAACCGGGCGACACGGCAGACATATCTCCTTCCTCGGCTACCGTCCCAGAGTTTGACTATACTGACTGGACCGAGTTTGAGCACGTGCGCGCGGTCACGGCCCACTGTGCCACCGTCTCTTCCGGAGACGAGTGCACGGCTCTTCGCTACTCCGATGGCGACCCAAATGTAGCCGATCTACTTGGTCCTATGGGTCGTCTAGACGAGCGCAACGTTCAGTGCAACTACACGACAGGAAACGTGCCCGAGTGTCCCATGGGCTACGTTCCCGTCACCGCAAACACTCTCTCAGGCCCCTTTGTCTGTATTTTCAATAGCACGAGCGGTGCTTTGCGTCCCACGATTGTTCCCGGCGCATCCACAGCGACCCTTTTCTGGTTCTCTACAAACCTTCAATTCCAATCGGCAAGATACTTGAACAAATACGCTGCCGTGTTTGTCTGGGAAACGACGGGCTCTCCGTCGTTTCAGGCCTGTATTGATTCCACAAACCCGCTTACGGACAGTGCCTGCAGTTCCCCGGGCCTTGAAATTGCACTTATTGCAAGTCCCGGCTACTGTCCGTTTAACCGTGGCGAGACGTGCGTGACCAAGACGCCGTTTGTTCGCCCGCCCCCCGTCCTCCTTGCCTCGCGCACCGTCCCGTGGGACATTCTCGACCGCGGCAACAGTGGCAACATTGGCGTCTGCGCAGGCGAGGGATGGTGCAAGGGCAACAATTACGTTGCTGCCGGTCCCTATGCGGCTGCGCTTACAGCAAATCCGACCAATGATCCGTGCGTCGGGACATACCTTCGGATCCGCATCAAGCCGTTTTTTCTTCAGAATACGACGTGGCAGCTAAGCGACAAGGCCAATTGGCTCGACCCCACGTGCAATCCGAGCGCGCCCGGCTATCCCTCGTGTTCCTCCTATACGGCTGGATACCCGTCGCTTCAGAATATCTCCCTATTCACCGAAGTCTACGAGGAGACGCGGTTCCTTTCCGATGGCGCCCGATGCCCGTTCCCGAGCCGCGCCGTCGAGGAAGCTTACTGCTATCAGGGCGCGTGCACGGCGTTCTCCAATAACGAGGCCCGTTGCCGTCTGGAGGCGTGCCGTCGCGTGTCCGAGTTCTCCGGTGCCTGCGTCGGACACATCCTTCCCGTTGGAACCGAGTGCATTGCGGGCTGCACGCTCCTCGGCACATCCAAATGCACGGCCACAGGCGCCTGTGTCGGCCAAGTTCTCGATGGCTATGATTTCCAGACGCGCGTCCTTGGTATTACCCTTCCTCCCAATACAAATTGCATCTCGGCCAACTGCACCGTGATCACGGCAGGCACGGTCGCTGCCCGCGAGACATTCGTCCCCGCTCAGGTTCCGTCCAACGGGCTTCCCTACACCACGGAATATGGGGATGCCTACATCTTTGACGTTGCGGGCGTCGACGCTCTTTCCGAGACCAGTCTTTCCTTCCCTAGCCGGAACACAACGTGCGCAACGGCCGATCTCTGCGTCACGGGAGCCGAGTGCGACGGTGCCGGCAACTGTGTTCCTCTTCAGACCAAGGACGCCTACTGTATCCTGACGGCCTGTGCGCTCTGCTTCAACGGCACGGGCCAGTGCACGGGCGCCATTCAGGCCGGCCAGACTTGTTTCAACGGATGCGCCGAGTCTCCGTTCTATCTCGGCGTGTGTGGCGGCCAAGCCGAGTGCTTCCCCATTCAGTCCAATGCCACGGCTTGCGGCGTTTCCCAAAATGATTGCCAAGATAGTGTTTGCTCGTATACGTTTGGAGGCACTGTTCCCAAGTATTCGCCGTCCATCTTTGTAACCCCTGCCCTGATGATTGAGGACGGTGTCACTTTTTCTCGCCAGTGCACTTTTGCTTCCAAGCCCAATGGGACGTTCTGCGCCACGGCCTACGAGGCTGGCAACCGGTGCGTTCTTCAGGAAGCGTGCCAAAGCGGCACGTGCGTCATCACTCGGGAGATCAATGCATCGCTCGTCTCTACCAGTTACCCGTGCACGGACCCGCAAGGCTCCTACTGCGACCCGGCCACGGGGCAAGTGATCCTCGTCCCGCTTGCCAATGGAACGCTCTGTTCCGATTTCAACCGGTGCACGGGCGAGGTGATTGGCGGCACGCCAGACGAGTGCTGGTCCGTGACGAGTCCCGTCACCGGACTCCAGATTGGCCGGTGCCGCCCGGGCACTCCAACGCCCATCACGCCCATAGACGATCCGTGCATTGCTGCGATCATCTGCAATCCGGAAACAGGCCTAGACGAACTGTTCGTGAAACCGGATGGCACCAGTTGCCCTCTGATTTCCTTCCTTGGCAGCCAGTGTCCGCCGACGGGCACGTGCTCCCGTGGCGCCTGCGTGCCTCCGGAATCGGCGTGTCCCGCGCCACTGGACCAATGTCAGTTTGCCATCTGCAACGGCAGCGGGCAGTGCGCCACGGCGGGGCGGCGCGACGGCACCCCGTGCTCGGACGGCAACCGGTGCACGACCGGCGACATTTGCACCCTTGGCGCCTGCTTTGGAAACCTCATCCCCTGCGTTCCTCCGAACGAGTGTCAGGAAACCATCGCCCCGTGCAACTTTAACACGGGCTCGTGCGTCTTTGGTCCCAAGCCGACGGGGACTCCGTGCGAGGCGGGCGCGGGCGTTTGCACGGACGGGTTCTGCGAAATCGATTGCACGCCCTACGGCTGCGCCAACTGCGAGCTGGGAGTGGGCGGCGCCGTGACGTGTCTCTGTTCTCCCGGCGAGAACTGCACCGTGATCCCGGACCACCGCGGCATCTTTGCCGGCCTCAAGGAAGATATCTTTGATCCTGCCGTTATTTGGATTGCATTTATTCTCGTATCCATTTTTGTGGGCGTGGCGCTTCTTTCCGTCTTTGTTGCCGTTTACCAAGGCAGCAGCAAGCTCAAGGTGGAGTCGCCGTGCCCGTGCCCGGCTACATAGGCACCTCTCCGTAATCGCTGTCGTCAATGAACCCGGTCCGTTCGTAGTTAGGGCAGCATTTCCGGCAGCACTTGCAGCACCGCGCAAAGGCGGTCGTCGCCTTGGCAATGCCCGTCATGAGGGCGGACAGTGCCCAGAGACCGGTGCCAACCCAGAGATAGTAGTGATCGCTGCTCACCTGACGATTGAGGAGGGCCAGCTCGGTGAATGCCCACACCATGATCCCGGAAATGCAGAAATAGATGACGGTGGCCGTCTTGTCTGCATAGAACACAAACGTGAACCAGTCGGCCAAGTTGTTGGCGCAAACGGCGCAAATGAACGCCAAACTAGAGCGAAAGTAGGGATGGTGCACCGTGTCCCACCAGAACGTCCCGTCAAAGTAGGCCAGCTTCTCGCTTCTCACAAAGAAAAAGAACGCGAACGTAAGATATCCCTTGAACAGCAAGGAGAGAATAGCAAAAACAGGGTATAGCTGAACTTTGCGCTGTCTGCTCCGTATTCCGATGCAGTGCGCAAACAACTCGATGACGGCTTTGTATTGGTTCTGGCGGCCGGATGCGTAGGAGCGGGAGAGTGTTGCCATGAACGCAATGACGGCGACCAAGGCGACCATGTCCTCGGGCCCCGTCGGCGAGCGGCCCATGGCAGAGAAAAAACGGATACGCGGGGGAAGGACGGGGATCGGCGACAGACGGGCGCACACTTGAGTTTGATGGACGTCAAAGAATTTCCAGAGGCAAAGGTGATTGCGCACTGGCTCGAGGTGGCGACGGGGTCGCCTACGGGAGATGGTCCAATCCGAGACGAGTCTGCGTGGATCACGGCGCTCTACTATGTCAAGGAAGGGGCACTGGCGATCAAGAAAAGAGCCGACATTGATGCCCCGGATTGGATTCCTGCCTATTTTCATTCCGCGTGGGATGCTGCCCGCGTTCTCGGAGCGGTGGACAGGGACATTCATCCGAGGTGGCTTCTTGTGTGCGTCCTAGACTGCCCGACGCGGGATTTGGTGATTTACACTTCTTTTTGGGATCAGACGTGGGCGTCCCCGGTCGGTCTTGCGCGTGTCTACGACATGTATTGGATTCCGCGCTATCTGGCCAGCGTCATTCCCGGGATGGGCAAGCTTGCGGGCCGGGAAGTATTAACCCCCGCTTCTTTGCCTTTGCCCGTGCATGAAGAACCGCATTGCGAATCCGCTCCTCAAACTCTGTGATGCTGCATTTCTCCGTGACCACCTCCGTTCCTTCCAGATGGTCCGTCCACGTAGGAATCTGATAAAGGAATACCTTGTCAGGGAACGCATTCGCCCACGCTCTCTTAATGCGATCTTTCTGTTTGCGCATGGTGCTGGTCTTGTGCTGCATTCCCTGCACCTCGACGATAATGCCCACGGTCGGGCTGTTCTCCTCGATCCCTGTAGCGAAATCAAACGTGTGGCGGTGCACGCCTTTCTCTCTGCTTCGAAAGAAGGCATCATAGGGTCCGTCGTATACGAGGACTCTCCTTGGTTTTCCTTTGATGGTGACGATTTCCTCGTGCGTTGCGCGCTCGTCAATGTAAACGCTGCGCTGACCGGTCCAGTTGGTGCCGTCGTAGCCGCCAAAATACTTGACGAATTGCTGCAGGGCCCAGTTCTCGTGGAAGAAGCGGGAGAGGGACTTGCGGAGCGGCGCCTTGCACGTGGGACACATGGGCGGCATGCCATGTTCCGTGCAAACAACGTGTCCGCATGTCAAGGATAGTGGCTTTTCGGGGATACTGTCGCACATGGCGCACGCGGCATCCTCCTCCTCTCGTTTACGTTTGACGCCGATAGTCTCGGCTGCCATGAGAGTCAAGTAGTTAGTTGTTGCTCCAAGAGTATTGCGCGGGATACGCGATCACCCACGTCATCCAGACACCGAGGATTACCAACGTTGTCATGAGGAGATGCATGGCGGTGTAGACGTGAGCGTCGATGACGTCCGTGTAGAACGGGCGGCCCTTGGGATACTTCTTGGTGACTTCGCCGTGCTTGCTGTTGAGGCCGGGGAGCCACGCCGTCGGGAACGCGTGGAACAGCGACAGCAGCGTCGTTCCAAGGAAATAGGCAATGATCATCGAGACCATGGCAAGCTCGCCCGTGGTCAGGTGCACGTATTCGCGCTGCCCGTTGATTTCGTTGATGATGGACCAGAGCCGAGCTGCCACGGGAAGCTTGAACCCGATGGCGACGAGGGCCGCAAGGAAGCTGCGGACCTGACCGATGCCGATGGCCTGCTTGTTTTGAGCCAAGGGATCGGTGGACTTGAACTTGGTGTCGCTCGGATAGAAGTATTCGTAGTAGTCGCGCTCGGTCCAGACGGACCACGACCACGCGCTCAGTGTCAGAATCACCAAGTCCATCCGTGTCGTCAGATACGGCTGCCGCAGGATGACGCAGGCAATAAAGACAAGGATCGGGTCCACAAAGAACCGAACGCCGAAACCAAGGATGCCAATGTTGCCGTTGGTGTGCGTGGCGGTGCTGTTCTTTCGGAGAATCGTCCACGACGCGGACGCAATTCCGACGCCAATGTAAAGAACGATCGTAGAAAGAAGCGTGAATGTCATGAACTGCGGGAAATCAAGATCCGGCAGCCGCTGCGAGTAAATGTGCAGACCTTCTGCCGTCGTCACGCCCGTGTTCACAGGCGTAAACGTAGCATTCACGTGACGGATGGGGAGAAACGCGTTGGTGGCAATGATCTTGTAGTAGTCTCGCGCCTTCCTGTCCGTGGTGTTTGACCAATGCACGGAAACCGAAAAAATGGCAATCATGGCAACCACGGATGCAAAGACGATGCTCATTTGCGCGATGCGGTTGCGCTTGACCCAGCTGGGCCCCGAGCAAAGGAACGCCTGCGTCTCAAGGACTGCGCCATCGTCCTCGACGAGCGACTGTGTCTCAGTGTCCGTCATGCAGGGCAGGAAGAACTATGATGGTCTCTGTCAAAGGATTGTTTCTCTGATTGGCTTGATGTAAGGGCAGGCGTTTGTTTTTATTTGCGCGCTTCACGACTCCACTCATGAGCCCCGAGGTCATCCTGCTCTTTGTGGCGCCAGACGGAGCCAAGCATTGGCTATTCGCGGATACACAGAAAGCAGACGTCTTGGCGCACGACGACTATGTCCATCTCTGTCGTCTCGCCGCTCGCACGGGGACGCCTATCATCGGAGACACGCCATCCACGTTCATCGATCTTGTGCAAAGCATTGGCTCTGTTTTCATCGCCATCGAGGATGTCACATTAACAATCTGCGAAATCGGGATACATATTGCACAGAAACGGGGCGCGTGCGCAGAGGCCCTCTTCATGATGCGAATCCTCGTATTTGGTTGCTTGGGGATTGTCATCAACGAGACCTCGTTTGACACACTGACACTCTGCGCGCAAAGATCTGATGACTACGAGACACAGTCGCGCCACGGCTTAGAGGGGATCCGTGCCGCTCGATCCGGAATCCTTACCTTGGATCCGCGCGTCTGGCACCTCCAGCACGGCGCGCACTTCTATCGCCCGGGGTTCTCTGCCAGCACGGCGCCCCAGTGTCTCTGGAAAACGGAACTGGTCTCTGGGATCCGCAACACAGACGACAGAGCCGTAGCTGAGGATTTCGAGCGCCGCAGCCCTGAAGCACGTTACCTTTTCTATGAATCCGTCCTCCTTGCCTTTGGGACGCCCTTCTCCGTAGCCGCTGGCTCCATGTTACCTATTCCGCACAACCTCCCCCGTTTCCTCCCGCCCGATTTGGTCCCTCCCCCCGAGCCGCTCCTCGCTGACATACCTCCAATGCAACTTGACGAGCAGTTCATGCAGGCAGCGTATTCCGAGCCCATGGACCTGTTGCAGGACATGGATATGATCACCGACGAAATAGATAGGCTGCCGCTGCAAGAGTCATACAGTATTCCGATGCGCGGCAACGAGTCGCCGCATGACGCAACAAATGACATGCTCCTTGACGTCGAATTCTGATAGAACGTCTCGGTGACATTTCCTGCCGCGACAAGGAAGGGCTCTATGGCAAAGTATTCTACGGCGACTGTGCCCGAGCACTCGCACGGGCCGCCGTTCGGAAGCGCAATCACGCGCGAGACAAGGAACGGGTGCTGCGCCAAGCACTCGGGATCGCCCGTCGTGCAGTCAAACTCGATTGAGTCGCCTGACCGCGTAATCCGTCCTGTAAATGGATCATCGTCGTCGTCCGGGAAGAAGGACTCGTGCCACGGAAGAATCTCTGGAATCAGGCCCGTATCGTTCTTATCCTGTGTGCAGCACGAGGAGACGGCGCAGCACTCGGCCTGACAGGCGACCGAGACGCGGTGCGCGCAGTCCAGTAGCGGCTCCGTGCAAACCGTCCTCGTGTCTGTCACGCCCGAGCAGACCGAGTAAACCAGTGACACCGTGTCCACGTCGTCCACGACCAACAGCGGAACAACCGTGCAGCCCATGGCAATCGGGACAGAAATCGTGTAATTGTTCACATAGAGATCATTCCCGACCGTCACGAAGAGTGTCTCGGTCGGCGTAATGCACGAGAAAAGAATGGACGCCTGTGTCTGGTTGTAGGAGAAGAGGAGCACGTCGCAGTTGGCGGAGAACACCAGCCGTGCCAGCGCCAAAAGAATGGCTATGGCGCCAAACATGAGGTCCTTTCTCATGTTCGCGGGTTTCAAGTCAAGTGTGCACGGGTCCCAGTTTTCACTGCTCCGCCCTTTTCTTTTTATTCTGAGCGAAAGAACTCGGGATGCGTGGCCGCCTCGTGGATTGCGTAGGAGACGCCAAGAACGACGGCCAATCCCAGTATCGCCAGAGTGACCTCCTTAGCGACAATATAGATGTCCATCTGCAACTTGCCGTAGTGGATCGATACCGTGACCATGGTGATGCATGAAAACAGGACGGAGACGGGGTGGCTGCGGAAAAAGGTGCTGTTGCAGTTGAGGTAGGGCACGTCCGCTAAGAGACGGCACGTCGGACCGGGCGGCCGCGCGTCTCCGAGCCGCATCGCCAAGTATCCCACGACAAGGACAACGGGAGACCAGCAAAGCAGACGGAATAGTTGGTAGCGCACTTCAATGATCCGATCCAGAGACATGATCAGAGCACGGTAGGCAATGTAGCCAAAACAAATAAAAGATACAATAGCCACAATGGCTTGCGCCGTTGCTTGCTTGAAAAAGCCAATCACGGTCTCAATGTCCACCATTTGACTCAAGTATGGCCGCTCTCCCGGGATGGGAGGTTGCCGTCAGAGATCTGAATCGTGCGTTTGAAGCTGCAATTGCACACGTCCCGCCTCTGGACGCTCGGGGCGCCGAAGCAGCCGCTATTGGATTGCTGCGCGCACGTGCTGGCGCGCCCGCCGGAGCGACAGTAGGCGACGATGAAGTTGCTCTTGCAATTGAAATTGCAAACGTGCTGGGGCGGCAGCTTCGATGGCCCCCTGCGGACGCTACCAATGCGGCATTGCGTGCCGCCGCGGTATTTCAGCAACAACTCCAGTTGTTGCAGCCCGGAGCAGCGCCAGCCGCTTATACAGCCGAAACAACCCGTCGCGCAAGAGATGCGGCAATCCTGAGTATCAGTCGATTTCAGACGGCAGGCGGTCAGCTGACGCCGCGGCCGCTGTCCAAGGTGACGTTCTTTCGGAACTTCTCGCAGATGGTGATTGACGGAGACAACAAACGGGCCCTTGTGGATCTGGACGCAAAGATAACGCGTCGCCCTCCGACGGCATTCGGCATGGACGAGGAAGAGGACGATGGCGAGGTGGTGCCGTTGGCGCCGCAGGACCCGTCCGAGCAGAAACTGGACGCGCTCAGTGTCAACGAGGCATGGAGCGAGTTTGCGCGCGGCCGATTTGAAGTCAACCAAGTCCTAGAACGGGCGCGGATAGACGCCTTGACCAAAATCCGTCTTTACGTCATTTCCCGACTCAAGCCCAAGTCCAAAGTGCACGCGCGTCTCTCCAGCCGTGACTTGGAAGAGTGGTTTACTGCCCTGATGCGGGACGACATGAAGACGGTCCAATCCATTCTCTACGATCTAGCACACGTGCATTACAACAGGTCCAAGAGCTCGGCACCGGACGCCGAGACGTCCATTACAAATTTGCGGCACACGAACACGATCGAGTTGGCCGCGATCCAAATGCTAGGCACCAAGGCCGTCATCGATCTGATTGTCCACGCGCTGTATCTGCGTTAAAAAAATATCTTCTCGTCTTGGACTTGAAAAGGCGCTGTCCCTTTTCCTGTCTGTCAAGTAACATTCCGCATCACCCCCTTTTGTTTCATGGCTGCTCGTCGGTTTGTTCGTCCGTCGCGGGCCAAGGTTGGGGCATCCGCGAGCGGCGCCCCGGCTGCTGCTGCCGCTGCCCCCGCCACGGCGCCAGTCACGCCGCACGTGGAGGCGATTTCGCGCACCATCAAGACCCATCTTCCCGATCTTGCCCCGTCGCACGTCCAGTCCGCCGCCGAGTGCGTCAGCAAGATTCTCTCGACGCATCTCGGCTGCACCGAGGAGGGAAAGATTCCAACCCTAACTGCGTATTTTGACAACGAGCTTGAAGTCAAGCTCTCTGATCCTGATTTTTCTATCGCCAACAAGGCGTTGGTCGGAACGGCGGCGGGCTCCTCTTTTGTTGTCGACACTGTCAAACTCGGTATTCGCCCAGACGACATTTTCGCAAAGATTCAGCGCAAATACGGGCTTTCCGGGGAAACCCGGGACAAACTATTCATCAAGCGCATTGATCTCAAATTTACGAACATTTCTGGCTCCAAGCTTGAGGCCGACGCGGTGTATCCGGAATTCACGGAGACGGAGGGCGTTCGCGAACTGGTCAATGGCCAATACAAGCTGGTCGAGCGTGCTGCCATGATTCCCAATCCGGACAACGCGTCGGAAACCGTCCGAATTGTTTTCACCGATGCGAACAAGGAGGAAGTGGCAAACCATCCCTATCTGATGGAGAACCATCCGGCACTTTACAGGGACGATCCTGTTTCGCACGCTCTGTTTGTCTACACCAAGACGGCGCCGCCTGCTCTCAACGTCGCAAACGATCTCGCGGAGGACGTTCTTGCAGTTGCAGGGGCAGCAACGCCGGCCTGCATTCACACCAAGGCCGCTATTGCAACGCGCGAAGGCCACAAGGCCATGCCCGAGTCGCACCGCCGCAAAGAGAATCACCATTACGCAGGCACAGTGCCCGCGGCCATGGCGCATGCTCTCGCCTACCACGAAAAGAAGGTGCGCAAACATCACAAGAAGAGAGAGGCGTTCTCAGGGCAGTCTATTGGCTCTAGCGCGGGTCTCCCATTGCTGGATCTGGGCGATTCCGAGTTTGCGGGCAAAGTTTCCGCGGTGGTGACGCTGGCGCTTCTGTCGCACTCGCCCAAGCCTGCAGAGGACGACGAGTCCAGCAGCTCGCTGTCGTCCTCGGATTCGGACGCGTAAAGATCTCTCTCATGCCAAACGAGTGGAACGGCATTCCGGACATGGCGCGTCAGCAGATACTCGAGACATTGCAGTATTCCGACGGAGATAGCGTGTCCCGTTTTGTCGCGATCAAGGCGGCCGATCCTGAGCTGCACGACAAGATGCTGGCGTTTCTCCGGGAACACGCGCCGCCGCACGGCTGGCGATACGACGTCATTGCCGAGCGCTACGAGGACAACGAAAGATGGCAGACCTCGGGCGTGCTGTGCCGGTTTATTTGAGAGAGTCGTAAAGCGCCACCATGGCTGCATAATTGGTGCCCGGCGGAGGGCGGACGACCCAGTCTGCAAGTTCAAGCCGCTGCTCCTTGGTGTCGTAGGGCCCAAGATCGGAAATGCCCCAATCCGCGAGGGTCAGACCGCCTACAAACAGATGAACGAGGCGCGAGTAGCCAAAGACGGTGCGCCAGACGTCCTGATCCGGAAACATTTTGCGAAGAGAGACCCACGACGGACGGGAAAGACGGAACGGCTCGAGCCCGGACTGCATCCATCCGACGGGATCGCGCCCAATGTTCGGAACGACGGT
>Ga0075163_10005396_pt1 | contig 17080 bp, 9 predicted proteins | sample JI1023141ADNA_FD_71478 | JGI IMG/M metagenome (GOLD analysis project Ga0075163, IMG submission 71478) | Wastewater effluent complex algal communities from Wisconsin, to seasonally profile nutrient transformation and Carbon sequestration -... | ecosystem: Engineered > WWTP > Effluent > Algae...
CTGGAAGCCGTTCTCCACGGCAATATCCCGGTCACGATCGCCGTCGGCATCTCCGGTGCCACCGACGACGAGTCCCAGCGCGTCCTCATGGAGGCCTATGAACGGAAGGACATGAACCAGAAGACGCTCACCGCCTTCAAACGTGTCCTCGATCAACGCCGCTATTTTGGCCGCAAATATGGCCCGCGCAGTCGCGAGTCCGCCCGGCGGACCAGTGCGGAAAGTCTGGTTCGGGCCTACCGGCTCGAAACCCAGCGCCAGAAACTTATGGTCCGAAAAGCCAAACTCTGCGAGGTGCGCCTCCTCTCCACCGCCGCCGCCGTCAAGGTCCTCGTGGCCGACGAGGACTACATCAATCTCCTCCGCGCCGAGAAACTCGAGACCATGCCGAAATTTCTCGCCGACCGCGCGCGCCAAACCACATGAAGTCCGTCCACGCGGCCTTCAACCTCGACGGCGTCACGCTGCCGCTCTCGGCGATCCATCCTATTCGTCAGGTGAAACCCACCGACCACGCGTGGGGCAAATATCGCTCCATGCTCGCCTCGATCCGCGAGGTCGGCGTGATCGAGCCGCTCATCGTGCATCCCCAGAAGGGCGCCCGCGGCAGCTATGTGCTCCTCGACGGCCACATGCGGCTCAAGGCCCTCGGCGAACTGGGCCGCACCGAGGTGTTCTGTCTCGTCGCCAATGACGACGACGCCTTCACCTACAACGACAAGGTCAACCGCCTCTCCCTGATTCAGGAGCACGCGATGATCCTCCGCGCCGTCGATCACGGCGTGACGCCAGAGCAAATTGCCAAAGCCCTCGACCTCGACGTCAGTAAGATCAAGGCGAGCCTCAATCTCCTCGACGGCATCCACGCCGACGCCGTCGAATTGCTGAAAGACAAGCCCATCACCGCCGCGGCGCTCCGGTTCTTCCGTAAAGTGAAACCGATGCGCCAAATCGACATGGCGCAGTTGATGGTCTCAAGCGGCAACTACACCCGGGCCTACGCCGAAGCGCTCATCATCGGCACCCCGACCGATCAACTCCTCCACGGCAGCAAATCGAAAAAGGACCACGGGCTCTCCGAGGAGGAGGTTGCGCGTATGCAGAAAGAAATGGAGACGCTCGAACGGGACTACCGTCTACTCCAGGACAATTTTGGCGAAAACTCCCTCCACCTGAACGCCACCCAGCGCTACGTAAAGCGACTCCTCGAAAACACCAAGGTGAAGCGGTTCATCGGCAACCGTTACCCGGAGATCCTCGAAGAATTTCAGGAACTCACTGCGCTCGAAACGCTGTAACCCGTCCGCCTTCACCCACTCTCAGTTTCACGGGTTGGCGCCCATATGCCGCAACGTCCAAAGCCGCCAGAGGCGAATACGGGCACGAGGCCGAGAGGTCTGGTGAAACACGTTCTTTCGGCGCGAAACGCCGGAACTGGTCGAACACGCGGGGCAGAAGACACGCATTGAGCGTTGCAGTGTGGTCTTCCCGAAGGCTTTCTTCATGGAAAATCGCTTCTATGCCGCTAGCCGACTGGTTTTCGACTTTCTGCGACAATCTGGTTATTCGCAACGTCGCCGATATCTCCTATCGGTATCGGCGTATCACCCGTCGCCTTAACACTGACTTTTGGGATACGACATCGGAATCATCGCACAGCCTCTATGTCGGCTCCTACGGTCGCAACACCGGCATCGCCGGAATCAGCGACCTGGATATGATTTTCCAGCTGCCTTACGCGCTCTATCAACAGTATGACTCTCACGCCGGAAACGGCCAGTCTGCGCTGCTGCAAGCGGTGAGGGAATCCATTGCCAACACATATTCTGTGACCGAGGTAAAAGCCGATGGGCAGGTGATCTTGGTGCCGTTTGACGACGGCATGACTTTCGAGGTCGTGCCGGCGTTCATCAACACAGCTTCCACTTACACCCACCCCGATTCAAACGATGGCGGAAAATGGCGCACGACAGATCCACGAAACGAAATTGAATCGATTCGGGTTCGTAACGACGCGACCAACGGAAATCTGGTGCGCCTCGCCCGTATGATGCGCGCATGGAAGAGCCAATGGTCCGTGCCCATCGGCGGCCTGCTCATCGATACGCTCGCCTATCAGTTCATCGAAAACTACCAATACCGGGACAAGTCGTTTCTCTACTACGACTACATGAGCCGCGACTTTTTCCAGTGGATGTCCGAGCAGGATGAGAATCAGGAATACTGGAGGGCGCCCGGCAGCGGTGCATACGTTTTTGGGAAGGGCCTTTTCCAATACAAGGCAAAGCGTTGCTACAATATTTCCGTCGAGGCGATTGCCCACGATACGGCGAAAGAGGAGTGGTCCGCAAAAAACAAATGGCGCGAAATTTATGGAACCTCATTCCCAGACTGACGACACGCTACACTCCCGCCGGGTGCTTGAGGCGCAGCTGAGAGAATGTTTCGGCCGCGTGGTGTATTCCCACAAGACGCATGAAAAATGCGCCGATATTTTGTTGGAACAGTGGGGCACGATCAAAGTGTGGCAGATCGTTCTTTCGGCGCTCACGGCAGGAGGATTCATCGCGGCTGTTTTCGGTGCTGGGACGATTGGGGCAGTTTTTGGCGTCGCGGTTTCGTCGACTCTCCTAGCCCTTAACGCATACACGAAAAATTTCGACCATGGCGAACTCGCACAAAAGCACAAACAGACTGCCGGCGATCTTTGGCTCGTTCGCGAAAAGTATCTTTCGCTGCTGACGGACCTTGCCATGGGCGAACGTCCCATCGAATCACTTCAGCATGAACGAGACGCCCTCCTTACGTCGCTGCACTCAATTTACAGCGGGGCTCCCGCCACGACAAGCAAGGCCTACCTCAAGGCGCAAGAAGCACTGAAGACCAAGGAGGACCTGACTTTTTCCGAAGATGAGATTGATGCGTTTCTGCCGAGGGAATTGAAACGCGCGAAGAAATCTTGAATCGTGCCGGTGGCGGTGATTTGCGAGACTATTGTCTGCCTTTGGCTTCCGCTCCGGAGGCGCGGGCAAGGAGGAACGCCGAAGGCGTAGTGTCCTTGCCGGCGCCGAAGGAGCGCATGATTGTTTCGAGGCTGCGGCGACCGAATTTCCCGCCGGCCAGCACCCACGCAGGAAAACCTCCGACACCCGCCACCGTCCGCCGTTCAGCAACTACCGCCGCAAGCCAATATTCGCTCCGGGGGCAGGAATGTATTTTTCCGTAAACAATCTCGACCGGACACTCTGCGCCCCAACGTCACGGGTAGCGGCCAAATTCAACGTGATTGGGAAAGCGCGACCGATGGAATACTTGTCTCGGTTTACCATTTTGCGACCGCCTCAAACGCCTCGTCCCAGAGCAACTTGAAGTCGATGATTCGCTCGCCTTCGACGGGCAGTTGGAGGGGCGTCTGGTGGGACATCGCATTCAGGATATTCTCCAGCTTGAGATTGGGCGCCCAAACCGGAGGTCGTTGCAGCTTGTTTCCCTGGATAAGATCGAATTCACGCCGCTCAATGCACCGGTCACCACGAACCCCAAAAACCAGCGAGACCCGGCGCGTATCAACGGGGCTCGACAGGAAATAGCCAATGCGCAGAGCCTCTGCGCCAACCTCGGTAAGCTCGGCGGTGTTAAACTCGTCGCCGGTAACAGCGGCTTCGGCGCCCAGCTCGGTCCACGCTTGGGAAAGAAAGGCCGGTTCGTAAAACTTTAGACGCTCCGCGATTTCCGAAAAATCAGGCCGGACACCAACCGGAAACGAATGGACGGCCGTCAACAATGCCCAATGGAACGGATTGGCGCGGGAACACGCCGCCACCGAATAGTCCATGGGGATCTCGATACAGTTTATTTCGGCCATGGCTCAACGAGACTGAGCGTGTTTCGCGGACAGGATGTCCGCCGCGGAAAAAGCGGCTCCTTTGATTCGGGCCAGCTCGTGGATTTTCGCGTAAACACGTTTTGATTCCGTAGTGCCGCTCTGCGCAGACGGCACATCGACATCCGAAGCCGAAAAGGTTTCGCGCCCTGCCAAGATGATCAGCAGTTTTTTCGCTCTGGAAAAAGCCACGTTGATGCGGCGAAAATCCCGAACGAACTCGCCCGTCAGGCGCGGGCCGGTGCGCACCAAGCTGACAATGACCACGTCGCGTTCGCTCCCTTGGAATTGATCCACCGTGTTAATGTCACGGTTGACATTGAACCCATAGTTCTGGCCGATGTCGGCCGCGCGGAATTTCTCCCGAAGGAGACCGATTTGAGATTTGTAAAAGCTGATCACCGCTACCTCTAAGTCTCCCTTCGTGTCTCGCTGGAAAATATCCTGCACAATCGCCGCGCACACGTCGGCCTCGACCGGGTTGTTTCGCGAAGTCCCCTGCGTCGCGTCTTTCACTGCGTTACCAGCCCCGTCTAGCGACGTATCAATCCAGATGAGATGTTGGTTGGACTGCAGCCAACTCCGCCCCCTGGCGCCGCGCAAATTGAGCCCATGCTGTTTTTCTCGGCCCAGATCGCTGCCTTCATCGCCGGCCAACAACGGCTGATCGGCATAAAAATGATTCACCGCCGCCATGATTTGCGGGTGCATCCGATACTGGCGGCGCAATCCAGAACGAACCGATTCCGCGGCTTCCTGAAAATACCGTTCAAACAACGAAGCCGTGACCATTTCTCGGAACTGAATGACCGAATCCTCGGGGATGTCTTTGTTTTCTCGCGCCTCTTCGAAGGTCGTATCCCGGAACATGGGTGGCAATTGGCGATGGTCCCCCACCAACATCGTGCGTTGGCCCATCAGCATCGGCAGGAGCATTTCCGGTGGCGTGGCTTTGCTGACCTCATCGACAATCGCCAAATCGAAGCACGAGTTGATCAATTTTGACGTGATGAAGTCAGGCTTCCCGGTTTCGTTGCACGTCGCGCCGACGACGTTGGCACAACGCAGATAGGTCTCCGTCAGGCTCTCAGTGAAGTCGTCGGAAGTTATTGCCGCCAGGCGCCGGTCCCAGCCGGAAATGAATGCCTTCCACGGTGAATCCGCCTCGCCGCCTGCAACCGCCGCCACAGATCTTTTGATATCTGTGAACCAGTGCTTGATGAAATCCTTCGGAAGCGGGAGGTTTTCTTTTTTCCTCGCCGACGAAATAAAGATGGGGCGAAGGTGCGGCAGATGGGGCAAACGCTCCAATGCTTGGGTCACGGCAAGATTCGCTTGGGACGAAACCAACACCCGTCGGCCTCGGCGGCCATATTGGGAGCAAATCTCCGCAATCACGGTGGTTTTCCCGGTTCCCGGCGGTCCCCATAAGAGCAGCAGATCATCCATGACTAACGCCTTTTCCACGCATGCCCGCTGCTCCGGGTTTAGTTTCCTTGGGCTATCTTGCTCCCACGATAGCTTTTCGCCCGAGATAGCCGGGGCTTTACCTACATCGAACAGCCAAGTCCGGAGCCGCGGATTCAACGCACGGCCTTCGCCGAGGCGGGCCAATCCTTGGATTTGCACATCGAGCGTGCTGAGTTCCCCCTCCATCGAAAGTTGGAGCACGCCCTCACCGAAATTTGCGAAGTCACCGTCCAACTCTTCGTCGAACTTGAGAACGAGCGACAATTTCTCCGGGGTTCCCTTGGGCGTGCCCTCCCGGCTGCTGTGGTAGCTGCTGGCGCGCCCGCGAGGACGGTCTTCATGGCGTCCCTCAGCCATGATGCTTTCAAATACGCCCTGCAATGGCCGGCGATTGGCGTTCGGCACCAAGGGGAGAATCTTCAGCTCCTCATTTACGAACCGCGTCTTCAGTTGCTCTAACACCTGCTCCTCCTTGAGAAAAAATCGAACCGATTTCCGATTCGATAGAACGGTGATCTCGGAAAACTCATACCGCACTTTGGCCTTTTCCTCGGCGAGTTTTTGACGCCAAACGAGATACTCCCTCCATTTTGCCAACGGCACGCACAAGTCCTCTGCCTCGTCAGGTAGGGCGTTGAGAAACTCGACTGCCGAGGCATCGGAATAGTGCACGCCGTAATTGAAATCGGCGGCATAGATTTCGCCTTCAAACACTCGCTCCAGTTCGGAAAGAGGCATCAAAGTGACGACCTCCCATTTCACCGCACGCAGCACGCGCGTTGCCTCATCATACTCGCAGATTAGCCCAATAGATTGATCCACGACTTTGGGCTCGCCGGCCATGGTGTAGCTGGGTCGGAGGTGGTAGCGGAAGGGTTTCTTCCCGGTGTAGTCTCGTCGACGAAGGCAAACGATTTTCTTAGACTGCGTCCAGAACACGGAGAAATGCTCCGCGATTATCCGACGTTCCCACTCCATGGATGTTTTCCCCTGCAAGGATTCAGGCGAAATTAGTTCGGCCAGTTTTCGTGGCCGGACAAGAATCGCCTCAAGTTTGAAAAGGAGCACCATGTCACTGCACCGTATTGGTCGATGAGGTCGCTTCGTTCGGGCAAGACTAGCTCGGCAGCACGCCGCAGACCTCGCGGATTTTCACAAGAAGCGCGGCCTCGCGGGATGTGAGGAACTGGTCGTAGGCAGCCTGAGCTGACGCCTTGCCAGCGTCTGAACGGTCCTCAATCGCGAGCCGCATGGAGTTGAGGCCGTCCTCTCCGATGAAATGCGCGGACAACAGCAGCGCCGGGTCCGAGCTAAAGACCTCGGTCTTGAGATAGTCTGCCGGGGCCTTGGCGCGGATCTTATTATTGGTCTGGTCTGCAATCAGAGTCCGGTTGACCACGGTGTTGGTCCGGTCGCCGGTGGGGATGCCGTGGCGTTTGAGGTAGTCCTTCGGGAAAATGTGATGGTCCTGCAGCGATTGAAGCTCGATGTGCTCGCCCCGCTGCCAGTCCCGTGCGCCCTGTTTGGCCAAAAGGCAGAAGACCGCACAATAGATGCCGCTGGCGTTGCTCGTCGCCGACCGGATGGAAAATTCGGCCGAGGCGATACGCCGTGCGTCATCAAATATCGCCGGTGCTGGTCCGCCCTCAAACCAATGCCGGTGGAAATCGGAATAATCTTTGCGCGACTTCGACTCCACCGCGCTCGAAAAGCGCTCAAGAAAAACGGAGCACCAATACCATTGCCGAACCTGCCGGCGGGCGGCTTCGCCCAAATTCTTTTCCTCGATGAGTGCGCGCAGCGCCGCCAATACCGGCAGGAGTCCGAAGTTTGGCAGCCAATCGCGGTGAAATACCCCCATGCCGTCCTCATGGATCGCAGTGACAATTTCCAGCGCCCGGTTCATCGCCCGCGTCGCCCGCCGCCAATCACTCTCGAATCCGGCCGGATTGAGCGAAATGAGCATTTTGGGCTTTGGGTCCAAATCGCGGAGCAATGCCAGCGTGCGAAGAACGAGGACGCCGAACTTGTTGGTGTCGGCCTTGCCGCCGGACCACTCGGCAAGCAGCGGATTGTTTTCACATGCCTCGTCCCAAAGTTGGTGGAGAGCGATTTTGGAGCGGTAGAGCCGTGCGGTGAGAAGATCGTAGACCGACAGGTCGACGCCGGTGGAGTTCAGTTTCTCGAAAATCGCGCACACGCGACCCATGGCATCGGCATCGTCTTCCGCGACGCGCGGGAGTTCAACGAGCGGCACCTCGAAGTTCTGCACCCGATCCACGATCTTTTGCCAAGCTTGCCGCCACTCCGACCGGAACACGGATTCCTTCTCGGGAAGGTTCGCTCGCACCCAGTCTTCGAAACCGTCGCGCCATTTGTAGAAATCAGCCGGACGGAGCAACACCGTGCAGGGAATCAGATGCCGCTGATACTGCGCTGCGGGGGAATGGAGATCGTCGATGTCCCGCTTTGAACGCTCGATGACGATGTCGTCGTGATCGGGGTCGCGGGTGAGCAAGTCGAGGTCGATGAAAAACCAGCGACGCAACTTCGTCCCCTTGAGCGGGAGATCAGGAGCCGTGAGCGCGTAGATGAGCGAGGTCAGGCGTTGCTGTCCGTCCAGCAGCAGCAACTCGGGCTTCACTTCGGTGTAGATTGACTTGGCTCCGCGCAAAAGCGTCGGGGAAAACGGCGGTTTATCCCGGTCACTCCGCAGCAGCAAAAGTGAGCCGACAAAATAGCCGCGCAAGATGGAGCGCAGAAGATCGGCGATCTGCTCGGGCGGCCACACGAAGTCTCGCTGGAAATCGGGCAGACAGATTTTTCCTTCGTAGGCCTGTTCGACCAAGCCGACGAGTTTGCGTTTGTCTGGGATGATTTCCATGGGGTTTAGCGGGACAGGCTCAGGTGCCAGTAGTGGTAGGCTTCGGGAATCGTTTGCTTGAGCGGTTCGAGCCAAGCGTGCGGCGTTTCGCGCAGCGATGCCGCGCGGAGTGCGGCGACTTGGGCTTCGCTCTGGGTATACCGCATCGTCGTGAAATCGAAATTGCGCCCGGAGCGCAGGTGGGATGCCACCGCTGCTACGCGGGCGGCGAGGATGCGCCGGGCGTTGTCGTCGAGTTGCGCCTGGGTGAGGTGACCTTTGAGTTTGCTGAAACCGTCCGACAGGAGCGGGGCATCGGGAAATATCGTCGCTGGCGCCTTTCGAACTCTTTCGCCGGTCAAGCCAAGGCACGCGTTAATCGTGTCTGCGAGCGTCGCATCGCGGCTGTGCAAATTTTCCCGATAACCAGATTCCTGGGCCTGCACGCGGTCATAAACTCGAGTTACCTGCGCGAAGTCGCTGGCGTGCTCGAAAAGAACGCCCACATCGAAAAGTTGCTTGGCCACTTGCATGATCTCGCCGACATCACCGCCGGGCTTGCGAAGGCGCACGCCCGTGGTCGTCGGCGCGAATGCGGTGAGTTTGTCTCCCAGCAGACTATCTATCGTGGGTAACGTGACCGTGATCTCGCGATCCGGCGTCACGAAGGAGGTGCGGATCGGCAGGGTGATCGTGGTGTGCGGGCAGTGCGATTCCTGCACGACATCGAGTAGCACGTAGGCAACCCCGTCTGGGGCCCGGTCACTGCGGAACCAGAACTTGAAATGCCGTCGCTGAGGGAGTGGTTCGCGCTCTGCGGATGCTTGCCGTTGGTTTTCTTCAGCACGAATGAAAGGTGCGATTCCGCCGATACTCTGGACGACGCGATCAAGCTCGGCGTCCGCCGCCGGTGAAACAATATCGATGTCGATCGAGAGGCGGCGGATTCTTGGCAGATGGAGAAGGATGCTCGTGCCTCCCTTGAACATGAAGGGCAACCCGCTTTCTGCGAGGTGCCCCAGCAGGGTCAGGGCATGCACGCATTTTTCCAGCAACCCGGGGTCGCAGTTGCCCAACCCCTTCCGTTGCTCATCGGACCAAGCTCGGGTGTAAACGGCGGAGGGAAACATGATTCTTAGTGCGATTAACCAATGCCAAATTATTTTAATTTCTGGCGTTAGTTAGTTGGCCAAAAATCGCCCCAATCGAGCTGCCGAAAATCCGCAAAGCGCTTTACTTCAGAGATCTTAAGCAAGCCCGAATCGGAGGCCCGCGCTAGCACGCCCTTGGCTTCCGACGTGTCCATGAGGGAAAGAGCCTCGGTTTCCACCAACATTTCGACCAGCACTTGCTCTGGAGCGGCCTGGTGCGCGAACGGAGGGGGCTGCTTCGAATGGGACGGGCGGAGCACCACCGTTTTTTCGCCGGGACTGATGCCGCGGGCATCTTTTTTTCCGGGGTTTACCGCCACGTCCCAACCCTGTGCGCGCAGGGTTTCGCCGACAGATTCGAGAGTTTCACGGGGGACGTAGACGAACGCCACGGGCTGCGCCAGCAAGTGGTGCATCCAGGGGTTAAGTTGCGCCGTGCTCCACGCGCAAAAATCGAGCAGAGGCAGCGCCTTCTTGGTGGCGCGGATGAGCTTTTGCACGGGCTGCGGGTCCAGCACGAGGGGTTCGGTGAGCCGGGAATACCAACCGCGACCGGCGTCGTGGATGAGCCCCTGCTTCGTCGCCTCGCTCAGATAGACGTTGAGGGTCTCATCCTTGACGGAGAGTTCGGCGTCGTTGATCGCGGACTGCACCTCGGTGTGAGAAAAGTGAGCGCGACGCGACTTCAGTTTACCGAGGAGGTTGAAGAAAAGAGCCTGTTTGTCGTCGGTGGGCGCGGACTTCGCGGCCCAGCGCTGGTCCTCGGCGTCGAGGCCGTAGAGGGCGGCGACGCGGGCATCGATCTCGGCTTCAACCTTGGTGATTTGTTCGGTGAGGGCGGCCGTTTCGTCGCGGGCGGCCTCGTAGAGTTTCATGTCGGGCGCCCGTCCTATGACTTTACGAGCGCGTTTGGCGTAGTCTTCAGCTGCAAGCGACCACGGTTGCTCAAGCGGATTGCGCGAGGTGCTGGCGGCCGGTTCGACGCCCAATGCCCGTAGGAATTTTTCGCAGCGCGTGCGCCGTTGGCCATGCAGCGACTGCGCCTTTTTAGCCAAATCTCCAACTAGTTTTCGGTCGGCTACGCTGGCGTTTGGAATCGGGAGAGTTTCGAGATATTGAGCGCGATACTCAAGGCGGCCGCCATCATCCTTATCGCCCAATAATGCACAGACCTCCTTCAAGTAGGAAAACACGGGCGATGCATTCAGCACACCGAGAATAAACCAATCTGCAGACGGCAAAAAAAAGCACTTGTTGTTCAAGTAGCGGCCGGATTCCTCCATCACGAATCGCGCTTCTTTTCCGATTTCCGGATAGGTAATCTTGGTGCCTTCGAACCATTGTCTGTAGGCCATCTGAGGCTGTTGAAGCTCGAACCAAGGCTGTTCCGTCGCCCGATGATCCAAGCCTTCCGCTTTGCCCTCATCGTTTTTATAGGAGCGGAATGGTTTCAGGTAACGCTCAACAGATGGATAGCGGCTAATATCAATACCGTGAAACGTGTAGATTAAATACGTTCCGCGATAGTGAACTTCGTAGTGGCGCACATCATCGCCGGCGAGCAGCGGATGGATAATCTCTTCGGCTGCCTTGTTTTCTTCGACCAATCGATCGCGAGTTGCCTGATCAATGATGAAAGCCCTGTTAAGGCCCGTGACAACGCCACGGCTAACTTGCCCCTTCAATAGCTGCGCTAGTGGAGTTCCGCTGCGCTCCATTCGTCCCCTAAGGTCGGCAGTCGCTCCAGTGGCTAATCGAGGCTTTGCTACTCCGAATTGTCCGGCCGGCACATCGACTTGAAGACTGACAAAATGCTTCCTGACTCCTTCAGCGTAGCAACGAGGCAGATCCTTTACCATTGCCCACGCCGTTGCGATTTCACCTCGCCCTTTCTTTTGCCAAAGGAAGATAGCCGCATCAGTCGCAGCTGACTCGAAAACTGGTAGTTCTCCGAAGTCCATCACCAATCGAAACGCCTGAGCGTCGAGCAAATGCTGGCGCAGTGACTCCCCGTAACCGGCACGCAGCCATTTATTGGATGAGATGAACGCCGCGACACCACCCGGCCGGAGGAGTTCATGGGCGCGGGCGTAAAAGTAGATGTAGAGGTCAGCCCGCTCGGCGTGGACGTGAGGAAAGCGTTTTCGCAGCATGGGCTTCTGCGGCTTAATCAGCTCCATGCGGACATAGGGCGGATTGGCGACGACGATATCAAAGCCGCCTGTTTTAATCGGACCGGGCGCGTCTTCCTTCACCAAGAATCCATCCAGCAGCGTGCGGTCACTCTCCTCGGGAAGAAAGACCTCGGCGAATTCGACTGCCCAATTGAAGCCGTGGCTGGCCAAGTCCGCCTGCTGCCAGAGCGCGAGATCGGCGCGAATCTTCTCTAACTCCGCCTTGAGCCGATTTTTTTCCTCTCCGTGGGCACGGAGGTAGGCGGCCTTTTTGTCACGAAACTCCTCGACGGCCGGGCGCTGGAAAATGTCCTCCGGTGCAGGCGCGGCGAGAGCGTCGCCGCGCTCGATCTTGAAATCGAGATTAGGGAGCGGAGGCGGCACCTCGCCCTCGAACTCGACCGCGAGCGAAAGCCATAGGCGCAGGCGGGCGATATTGACGGCGAAGGGGTCGAGATCGACGCCGTAGAGATTCTTTTCGATGATCTCCAAACGGCGTTTGTAGGAGGTCTCGGGCGTCTGCTTCTTGAGCGAGGCAAAGATGCAGGTGCGCAAATCGAGCAACTCGTGGAGGAGCCCGAGCAAGTAGGCACCGGAACCGCAGGCCGGGTCACAAATTTTGACGGACACCAAAGCGCGATGGATGGCCTCGGGGTCGGCGAGCGCGGAGGCGTCGTGATCGTGGACGAATTTCTCCAACGCGGTGCGCGCCTCGGCGGGGCAACAATCGGCGAGGTATTCGACAATGGCGGCCCGCCCCATGAACGAAACGATGGGTTTGGGCGTGTAGTAGCTGCCCTGTTCGTGGCGCCCGGTAACGAGTTCCTCGAACACTTTGCCAAGCATCTCGGGATCGACGGCGACATCAATTTCCAGCGGGGTGCTCTCGGCGACCGTGAAGTTGTAGCGCGAAAACAGACCGTTCTCAGTGTCGAGGATGGCGGCGGCTGCTTCATCGGGGACGAGAAGAGTGACAAGGGCATCGGTGCCATCTTCGGCCCGCTCGAAAAGGCCACCATTGAGATAGGGCACGGCGCCGAACCGCGGGTCACTGGTGCCGGGAGCGCGATCCGGTTGATTAAGCCCCTCGAAAAAGAGCGGCACGAGACGGTCGCGATAAAAATTGCCCGGTTTGGTGGATGTGCGACGTTGGGCGGTGTAGTCGTCCCAAAGGGCGGCGAGGTAGGAGGTGCGGGTTCCGAAGCGGAGCCACCCCTTGCGCTCCACGAAGGCGATGAACATGAGCCGATTGAATAGCCGCTGGGTGAACAATCGAAGCGGCTCCTTCTCAGGAAGCGACGGGCGGACGTGCGCTTCCACGGTGTCGAACACCCGGCCGTATTCCCGGTAGAATTCCTTGAAGAGAGGCTCGACCTGGAATGCGGCGATGAGGTTTTTGAGCGTGGTGCTGGCGCCCGTGGCGCGGAGATGCTCGAAACGCTCGACGGCGGTGCGGCAGGCCTGACCGGGGCCAAAGAGATAAGTGTAGCGCCGGGGGGCCGTCTGGTTGAGTTCGAGTTGGCCGTCCGCCGTAAACACACTGGTGCGAGCTACGAAGGAAAAACGATAGTCACCCGTATCGCCGATGAAGAAGGCGAGGACCGCATCCGCTTTCTGATTGTCGATGAACCGGGCGACGAGGTTGCGGAGCCCGGCACGGTTGCGCTGCAAGTCCACCTGACCGGTCACACGCACTTCCAGCACCGCCACGTTGCGGCTATCCGCGAGCGGAATGTGCGCGATCTGCGCAGCCGAGGCGATGGCTGGATCGGCGAGTTCACGCGGCTGCGCGTCGAGCCACGGCTTGGCGGTAGGCAGCAAGTGATGCAGCAGCGAGAGCCAGCGGGCGCGGTCGTAGCGGGACTGAAGAAAAGACTGTAGCTCAGGGCGCGTCATGCGTGGGGCGAATGGTCGAAGGATTCCGTAAGGATGATCTCGGGTGCGGTTTCGACACGTGGCATGGAGTCAGGGGATGCGACCCCTTGGCTTTCCATTTCCTCCAATTTGTAGCCCTTGAGAATGTCGAAGAGTTTGTCGGCGAGTGCGGCCGGTGTGACCTTCACCTTTTTGGTGTCGCGCTGGAGGTTGTTGATCTCGCGCTGGAGGCTGGCGTAGCGGGCACGGGCGACGGCGAGTTTGGCGAGACGGATGATACGACGCTCGTCGTCGCTGACGAAGTCGAAGGCGAGAAAGCCGTCGAGGTAGGAAAGTGCGCGCTTTTCATTGGGGCCTTGCTTGGCCTCAACGGCTTGCGGCGTGAGAGCATCGGCCAGGACTGCATCGGAAAAGGCAGCCGTGGCAGTGGTCACCTGTGCGTGGTGGTCGCCATGCAAGGGAATGGGTTTTTCGGCCGGATCGGGCGCACGAAATTCGCGGGCGGCCTCGGTGAATGTGATTTCCTCGGGCTCGGTATCGGGACGAAGCCGGTAAAAGGCGTCGCGGTGGGCGTTGCGGATAAAGGCGACAGTGCTGCGCGCGCGGGATGAATCGGCACGGCCCACGCGACACCGGGCGGGAAGTTTGGCGATGCGGCGGAACTGCTCGGGATTCTCTGCCCGGAAACGGCGTAGCTCCATGAGAAGGGTGAGACGTTCGTCGCGTTCGTTGTCCTCGGGCGCGATCTCGAACAGACCGAAGGAATCGACCTCCTCGTCAGTGGAGTAAATTTGGCTGTCCTCGCCGAGCGCGGAGTGAAAGGCCTGCAGCTTCATGATGGCCTTCTTCTTCAGCTCGATGTCGTCGTCGACGCGGGACGTGGGGTAAAAATTGTAGATGTAAACCCGCGGAGCGGCCGAGCCGATGCGGTTCACGCGGCCGATGCGCTGCATGAGGCGCGTGGCATTCCACGGGGTGTCGTAGTTTACGATTAAGTTGGAGCGGTGGAGATTCACACCCTCGGCGAGCACTTCAGTGGAAATGAGGATGTCGAAATCGTGGCGCCGCTTGCCGGAATAATTGGCGTCGAAGTTGGCGCGAATGTCGTCGCGGCGGGCGGCACGATTCGACGCGTCGATGGTGAGCACTTTGTTGAAGCCGGCGATAGACAGTCGCTTCGTGAGATAATCGGTGGTCTCCTTCGATTCGGAGAACACTACGAGCTTACCCTCGCGATTAATGGCGCGGTCGAACAAGTCACCGCGCAGGTGCTGGATAAACTTGTCGAATTTTGGGTCGATGCCGCTGGATACCACTAGCTCCCATTCCGCAAGGATGGGTGCAATGCGGTCGAGGTCGCGCTTCAGGCCGGTGAGGAGATCTGCGTTAAAATCGGCTGGCGTGCAGACTTCGATGGTCGGGTCGTTGGCCTGCTTTTCTGCGATGAGGGCGATGAGCTCATCCTCACGCCCGTCGAGGAGACATTGAGTGACAGGAAGGTTTGGCGCGATGTAGATGGTGCCGCGCGCAAACATGTCGATCATGACGCGGGTGGCATCGTGGAAGCGGCGGAGCGAGGCGGTAAAGGCGTAGAACGAGCTGTCGAGTCGCTTGACCAGCAACGTGCGCATGATGACCGCGAGCTGGAACGAGATGCGGTCGGCGTTTTGGTATTTCTCCTTTAGCTCGGCCCTCAAAAATGAGAGCGCACGGTAGCGATTGTAGGAAAGGCCTTTTTCTCCACCGGAAGCAAGGAGTTGGACGGTGCGATCAAAAAGCGCTTCGACTTCCGGGGAGAGCGGATAAAGCAGATGACGCGGACGCTCAATTTCAGGAAACGTGATGCCCTGCTCGTCGAGATCGCGTTTGTATTCCTCGTTGTCATTGAGGTCGGTGCGGGTGCGCCGGACAATGATTTCTGAAATAACCTTGGTGCGGATGCGCTCGTAGATGGCGACGACGGCCCGACGAGCGGCCTCGATGTTGGGTTCCTTTTTCGCCTCGCGGAATTCGCGCTCACGCTGGGCAAAAAAATGCTGGAGATTGCCGACGCTGAGTGTGGACCGCTTGATGTCCTGAAACAGCGAAAGGAGATTGCGGATGTCCTGCGGGGCGTTGTTAAGGGGCGTGGCCGAGACGAGAATGACCTTTTTGGCAGCCACGGTGCCGTCGGGCAGTTTGCGCAGGGTGCCAGATTTGCAAATGCGCTGGAGTTCGTCGAAGGCGTCGGACGTATCGTTACGAAACTTGTGGGCCTCGTCCACAATCACGAGGTCATATTTTTGCGGATTGCTGAGCGTGTGCAGTGACCCCGTCGTGATAATCTTGAAGTTATCCAACCGGAACCGTTCGAGGGTCTCCGACCAGTTCTCCACCAATGCCGGAGGGCAGACAATCAACGTATTCGAGCGGTGATCCGGGAAGCCGTTGTAGAAAAAGAATTTTTTCGCGATGAGGGCGGCGATGATCGTTTTGCCCAACCCGACCACATCGGCGAGGAAGAAGCCACCGTGCTTTTCCAAGAGCCGGTAGCCCGAGTTCACTGCATCGGCTTGGTAGCTGAGTCGTTTGTAGCCCTCGGGCAGGTCGGAAATCGCGTTCGGATCGTAGTCGATGGCCGGGCCGAAATACTCGGCAAGGAGCTTAAAGTAGAGTTCGTAAGGGGTGATGTTCGACGTGAGGTAGGTCGAGTCGCGAACGGCGAGGACGGTCTTGGGGAGCACGTCCACGGATTCACCCCAGAGCGCCTCGAATTCGTCCGACGCGAACTTAACGTCGGTGTAGTCGTGAAGAAGAACGTTGAACTCGTAGTTGCGGGCTTGTTCCGCGGCACCGAGACCTGCGGCAGTGAGATTGGAGGAACCCGTGATGACGGCACCCGGCTTGTGCTCACACCATCCGGCAGGATGGAAAATGTAGATCTTCGCGTGGAGGCGTTTGGTCGGATGAGCGCGGATGGTGAGTTTCCCGGACACCACATCGGCGACAAATTGCAGAATGCCAGCCTCGACCTCTGGACGGTAGTCGGCCTGCTGAATGTCGTCTTTCAGTCGTGCCTGAAATACCTCCATGGCCTTGGCCGGGTCGGCCAGGAAAAGAAGGCCTCGTTTGTGGTAGTCAGCGACAATTTCATCGACGTCGATGCCGACCAAAATGCGGATTTGCGGGACTTTTTCGAGGTGAGGGCGGAGCGCAAAGTAGCCGGACGCACGCAAGTAGCCGACCAAGGCGTCAAATCGTTGGATATCAGGATTGTGACGAAAAACGCCCTCCAGCTTGGCAAGTAGGGTATTGGTGCCTGCGTTGGTGAAGAAGCGGGTGGACATGCGCGTTAGGTGGCACCGGGTAAATCAAGAAAGTTGGACCGGCGGGTATTCAATGGTAAGGGTAGTGATTTGGTGAAACTAAGCGCGGTTTGCGAGATGCATCCGTCGTTCGGTATGGTGAGGTGATTTCTATGGGAGGCGGAGGTCGCGTGGCCCCGTGCGGAGTCCGAAGCCGATAAAGTTTCTCAACATCGCGGCCGAGCAGTGACAGGTCTGGCCCGTAGCGAGGGAGCGGCGGCGCAGCCGCGATCCCAGAGCGGAGGGCCAGACGGGTCACGCCGTGCCGCACAAGAACGCGACCAGCCTTTCGCGAGGCGGCGCGACAACGGAGCGACGAA
>Ga0075163_10005399_pt1 | contig 17074 bp, 8 predicted proteins | sample JI1023141ADNA_FD_71478 | JGI IMG/M metagenome (GOLD analysis project Ga0075163, IMG submission 71478) | Wastewater effluent complex algal communities from Wisconsin, to seasonally profile nutrient transformation and Carbon sequestration -... | ecosystem: Engineered > WWTP > Effluent > Algae...
GAAGCAGGCGCTGGACAAGTACAACTTCGACGTCGCCTTTGGCGGTGCCCGCCGCGACGAGGAGAAGAGCCGGGCCAAGGAGCGGATCTTCTCGTTCCGTTCGGCCCAGCACCGCTGGGACCCGAAGAACCAGCGCCCTGAACTCTGGCGCCTGTACAACGGCCGCAAGCTGAAGGGCGAGTCGATCCGCTGCTTCCCGATCTCGAACTGGACCGAACTCGACATCTGGCAGTACATCTACCTTGAGAACGTGCCCATCGTGCCGCTGTACTTCGCGGCCAAGCGCCCGGTGGTAGACCGCGACGGCACGCTGATCATGGTGGACGACGATCGCATGCCGCTGCGCGATGGCGAAGTGCCGATGATGAAAAGCGTGCGCTTCCGCACCCTGGGCTGCTACCCGTTGTCGGGCGCCGTCGAGTCGGAGGCGGACACGCTTCCCTCGATCATCCAGGAAATGTTGCTGACCAAGACCTCCGAGCGCCAGGGCCGCATGATCGACCACGATGCCGCGGCCTCGATGGAGAAGAAGAAGCAAGAAGGGTATTTTTAAGGCCCCCACGCTCCTCCCGTCGCTGCCCCCCAAGGGGGCTTCGGGTTGGCTCGGGAAACCCTCGCCTCCCGACAGCTTGAACAAAGTCACCGAATTTTTGAAGGAACTGTCATGGCCCACCAATCGGACCTGATCTCCACCGACATTGAAAAGTACCTGAAGCAGCACGAGAAGAAGAGCCTGCTGCGCTTCATCACCTGCGGGTCGGTCGACGACGGCAAATCCACCGTCATCGGTCGCCTGCTGTACGAATCGAAGATGCTCTTCGAAGACCAGCTCGCCGCCATCGAGAACGACTCCAAGAAGTGGGGCACCCAGGGCGGTGACATCGACTTCGCTCTGCTCGTCGACGGCCTGGCCGCCGAGCGCGAACAGGGCATCACGATCGACGTGGCCTACCGCTTCTTCTCGACCGACCGCCGCAAGTTCATCGTCGCCGACACCCCGGGCCACGAGCAGTACACCCGCAACATGATCACCGGCGCATCGACCGCCGACGTCGCCGTGGTGCTGATCGACGCTCGCAAGGGCGTGCTCACGCAGACCCGCCGCCACAGCTACCTCGTGAGCCTGATCGGCGTGCGCAAGGTCGTGCTGGCCATCAACAAGATGGACCTGGTCGATTACTCGCAAAAGGTCTTCGACCAGATCAACGAGGAGTACCGCGAGTTCGCCAAGCAGATCGGCCTGAGCGACGTCACCAGCATCCCGTTGTCCGGCCTGAAGGGCGACAACATGCTGGTGGCCAGCGAGAAGACACCCTGGTACCACGGCCCCACCCTGATGGGCTTCCTGGAAACCTGCGAGGTCGACGAAGAACGCCTGCAGAAGGAAGCCTTCCGCTTGCCGGTGCAGTGGGTCAACCGCCCGAACCTCGACTTCCGCGGCTTCTGCGGCGTGATCACCGCCGGCATGGTCAAGCCGGGCGACAAGATCCGGGCCCAGCCTTCGGGCCGCGAGAGCAAGGTGGCACGCATCGTCACGCTCAACGGTGACCTGCCCTTGGCTGTGGCCGGCCAGTCTGTGACCATCACGCTCGAAGACGAGATCGACATCTCGCGTGGCGACGTGATTTCGGGCGTCGACTCGCCCGCCGAAGTGGCCGACCAGTTCGAAGCCGCACTGGTCTGGATGCACGACGAGCCGATGATGCCGGGCCGCTCGTTCCTGATGAAGATCGGCACCCAGACCGTGACCGCCTCGATCACGGAGCCGAAGTACAAGGTCAACGTCAACACCATGGAGCACCTGGCCGCCAAGCAGCTGGGGCTCAACGAAATCGGTGTCGTCAACCTCGCGCTGGACCGCCCGATCGCCTTCGACCCGTACACGGTCAATCGCGACACCGGCGGCTTCATCCTGATCAACCGGCTGACCAACAACACGGTCGGTGCGGGGATGCTGCACTTCGCGCTGCGCCGCTCGCACAACATCCACATGCAGCATGTGGACGTGGACAAGGCCGCCCGTGCCACCGCGAAGGGCCAGCGCCCCGGCGTGCTGTGGTTCACCGGCCTGTCGGGTGCCGGCAAGTCCACCATCGCCAACCTGGTGGAGAAGAAGCTCCACGCCATGGGCCGCCACACCTACCTGCTTGACGGCGACAACATCCGCCATGGCCTGAACAAGGACCTGGGCTTCACCGAGGCCGACCGGGTGGAGAACATCCGCCGCGTGGCCGAAGTCTCGCGACTGATGGTCGACGCTGGCCTGATCGTGCTCACCGCGTTCATTTCGCCGTTCCGTTCGGAGCGTGCGATGGCGCGCAATCTGCTGGGCGGTGGCGAGTTCATCGAGGTGCATGTCGACACTCCGCTGAACGTGGCCGAGGATCGCGATGTCAAGGGCTTGTACAAGAAGGCACGCCGCGGCGAGATCGCCAACTTCACCGGCATCACCAGCCCGTACGAGGCCCCGGAGGCGCCGGAACTGCGCGTCGACACCACGCTGCTGAACGCCGAGCAGGCCGCCGACGCGGTGATCTCGCGCATGAAGCAACTCGGCCTGATCGACTGACGTTCTTCCTCCCCGCAGCCCGCCGTGAGCCCCGAAAGGCGCACGGCGGGCGTTGCGCTTCTGGCCAAGGTGCTGTCTGAGGGCCGCGAATTCGGCATCGCGCGGCGATGCGAAGTGCAAGAATTTGTAAACCCGAGCCAAGGCAAGAAGAAGAGCAACGACGGCGCCACCGAGCTGGACCTCTTAGTGGTCCCCTGTGGGTCAGAGTAGACGGGCCTCTCGAACCTAACCTTCACCATGCGGGTACCGACTTTTTGCCCACTCCGTTGACAGGTTCACGACTGGCGCAGACGGTCACAAATTCGGGAACTGCACCCGCTTAACAGCCTATTGAGTCCGTCGATACTCGGTTCAAGCTGGCGCTCTTTGCGCTTCGGCATCACTGAATTGAGAGATCGAATGCATCAATTCCTCGCCATGGCGCGAGGCCCGGCGACGCACGCCGGTCGCCTGAGTGTCCTCGCCGCCTCGATCTGGCTGGCGGCCTGCGGCGGTGCTGGCGACCCCGCCGCCACCGAAACCACGGCCGACTCGGAACGAACGTCCAACGCCCAGGCCGTGAAGCCGCAAGGCACGACCCGCCTGGACGCCTATCGTCTGCTGACCCAGGCCAGTTTCGGCCCCACCGAGGCCGAGATCAGCCGCGTGACCGGATTGGGCGCGGCGGCGTGGGTCGACGACCAGCTGGCCATGCCCGCCCGCGCCGTCCATCTGGCCCGCTGGAACGCAGACGATGCTGCCGCCAAGGCCCGGCGCCACAACGACTCAGCTGGCGCGCCCAGCGTGATCTCGTCGTTCTACCAGCAGGCATTGCAGGCTGACGATCAGTTGCGCCAACGCATGGTGTTCGCGTTGTCGCAGATCTTCGTCGTCTCACTGGCCGATCTGGGCAATGAGCGCGCCCAATCGGTCGCCGGCTGGAACGACATGCTGGCCAGGAACGCCTTCGGCAACTTCCGCACGCTGCTGCAGGATGTCGCCATGCACCCGGCCATGGGCCAGTACCTGTCGCACCTGAAGAATCGCAAGGAGGATCTGGTCATCGGCCGCGTGCCCGACCAGAACTTCGCCCGCGAGGTGATGCAGCTGTTCACCATCGGCCTGCACCAACTCAACACCGACGGAACCGTTCGCGTGGATGCCAACGGCAACCCGCTGGAATCCTATGGCGCGGCCGACATCGTCGGCATGGCCAAGGTGTTCACCGGCTTCTCATGGGGCGGCCCGGACACCTCGAACGAACGCTTCAACGGCGTGGAAGGTTGGCGCGACCCTCAGCGCATGACCAAGGCGATGCAGGGCTATCCGCAGTTTCACGCCACCAACGAGAAGCGATTTCTAGGCGTGACCGTGCCCGTGCAAGCCACCGCCGACCCGGCGGCCAGCCTGAAGGTCGCGCTGGACACATTGTTTGCACACCCCAACGTCGGCCCGTTCATCAGCCGCCAGTTGATCCAGCGCCTGGTCACCAGCGCGCCCAGCCCGGCCTATGTGGCCCGGGTCGCCCGCGTGTTCGCCAACAACGGCAGCGGCGTGCGCGGCGACCTGAAGGCAGTGGTGCGCGCCATCCTGCTGGACAACGAGGCCCGCCTGCCCAGGTTCTCCAACGGCCCCACCTACGGCAAAGTGCGCGAGCCCGTGTTGCGATTGACGGCCTTTCTGCGCGCCTTCGATGCCCGTTCGGACAGCGGCAAGGTGCTGATGGTGTCGACGGACGATCCGGGCCTTCAACTGGCGCAGACCCCGCTGAGGTCGCCAAGCGTTTTCAATTTCTTCCGGCCTGGCTACGTGCCGGCTGGCGGTGAGGCCGCCAGCCTCGGCCTGACCTTGCCGGAGATGCAAATCACCGACGAATCCAGCGTGGCCGGGTACGCCAACTTCATGCGCTATGTCGTGATGAACGGCGTCGGCCAGAAGGGTGTCGATGGCAAGGCCGCAAGGCCTGACCTGCAGGTGGATCTGAGCGGTGAGGTCGCGCTGGCCGACCAGCCCGAGGTCCTGGTCGACCTGGTCAACTCCAAACTGCTGGGTGGCTTCGTCAACCCCGAGATGCGCGCCGAGCAGCTGGCGGCCGTCACCTCCGTGGTGATCCCGCCGCTGAAGAAGAACGGCGGCGGCCAGGCCCTGATCGACAAGGCCAAGATCAACCGCGCGCTGACCGCGGTGACCGTGACCCTGGTCACGCCCGAATTCATTGTCCAGAAGTGATGCCTGCGCGCATCGACGAGGCCTACCCATGACCCCCCCGCTTTCGAACCCCACCCGCCGCGAGTTGCTGCGCCGAGGCGCAGCACTTGGCCTGACCCAACCGGCCCTGGCCGGGCTTGGCAGCCTCGGCCTCAGCCTGGCTGCCATGGGCCCTGCGGCCGCAGCCGGCACCTCCGGCTACAAGGCACTGGTCTGCCTGTTCCTGGTGGGCGGCAATGACGCCTACAACACCCTGCTGGCAACCGACAGCGCCTCGTGGTCAGCCTACGGCACCGCCCGCAACGCCTCGATGCCAGACAGCATTGCGCTGGCCAGCGTCGGCACACCGCCTTCCGGCAACCTCCGCTCCCCGCTGCACGCCCGACTGGGCGGCGTGCTACCCATCACGCCCCAGACCTCGCAAGGCCGGACCATGGCCCTTCACCCGGCGCTGGCCGGCGCGCGCGAGCTGTTCACCGGTGGCCGGCTGGCGTTCATCAGCAATGTCGGACCGTTGGTCGGCCCGACCACCAAGGCCGCTTACCTGGCCGGGACGGCACCCAAGCCGCCCAAGCTGTTCTCGCACAACGACCAGCAATCGGTCTGGCAATCCTTCACCGCAGAGGGAGGTACCCGCGGCTGGGGCGGCCGCATGGCCGACCTGGTGCTGTCGGCCAACACCCGCTCGATGTTCACCAGCGTGGCCCTGAGCGGAAACGCGCTGTGGCCCAGTGGCCTGGGTTCCCGCATGTACCAGCTGGCGCCCACCGGCGCGATCCACATCGGTGGCCCCGAAGGGACGCTGTTCGGCTCTGCGGTGGCCCAGCAGAAGATGCTGGCGCTGATGCGTGGCGCCCGCAACAACAACGTGCTCGAACGCGAACACGCCGCCACGGTGGGGCGCTCGGCCGATGCCGAGGCGCTGCTGGCCACGGCCATGCCGGGCGCCGGCGACGGCCCCTGGGGCACTGGTGGACTGGGCCTCAACCAGCCCGACCCGCTGCTGCAGTACCTCGATCCAGAAACCGGCCTGATGATGGCCAACCCCGTGGCTCAGCAAATGCAGGCTGTGGCCCGCATGGTGGCTGCGCGCGGCGCGCTGGGCATGTCTCGGCAGATATTCTTCGTCGGTGTCAGCGGCTTCGACACGCACGACACGCAGGCCTCGCGCCACACCCGGCTGCTCGCCCAGGTGTCGCATGCGCTGACCTACTTCGACAGTGTCACCACCCAGATGGCCGTGAGCGATCGCGTCACCACCTTCACCGCCAGCGATTTCGGCCGCAGCCTGGCGGGCAACGGCGACGGATCCGATCATGGCTGGGGCGGCCATCAACTCGTGATGGGTGGCGCGGTACGCGGCGGTGACGTCTACGGCCGTTTGCCGGTGTATGGCGCCGCAGACGGCAAGGGTGGCTTCAACAGCGACGACCAACTTGCGGGTGGCGCGCTGCTGCCGTCGATCGGCGTCGAAAGCTACGCTGCCACGCTGGGCAAGTGGTTCGGCCTGTCGGACACTGAGTTGATGGACGTTCTGCCCGGACTCGCAGCCTGGAACCCGAGCCAGCGCAACCTCGGTTTCATGGCGTAGACGGCCGCCCCGAGCCCGAACTCGCCACTTGCTTGTGGTGTACTTCCGGGGTGACGAACACCGAGACCCCCATCCTGCCCGTCACGCCAGCCCAACTGGTGCTGCGCGTGCAGTCCTTGGCACTTGCGCTGTCGCGCCCCTGGCCGGGCGGCCCTGGCCTCAAGGCCAAGCTGCAGCGCATCGACGCACCCGCGGCCGCGTGGTCGCGGCTGGCTCATGTGCTGCATGCCGAATGGCTCAAAGGGCGTGAACATCCGGGCGACGATGTCCAGGACACCTTCATCGATGCGGTGGCTGTGGCATGGAACGGCAAGTCGCCTGCCGAGCGACTGGCAAGCGGGCTGATGCCGGCGCTGATCCGGGCCCTCGCGGCCCGGCATCGGCACGTTGACCTCTCCGCCCTGGTGCCGGTTCTTGCCGCATGCGCCGACGACCCCGACGCCGCACCCCCGCTGGGCGCCTTGATGCGCCAGCTGCGCCAGGCAGAGTTGGTGTCAGCCAGCACCGAGTTGCTGCAATTGCTGCGCCCGGCCTGGCAGCCCGGGCGAGCCTGGGCTGGGCAGTTGTTGACCTCTGCCCTGGCGCTCGCACGCGAAGCCGATTCGTTTGGTGGCTTGCGCGTGGCTGCCGACTGGCTGGACCCGCTGCTGACCGATGCCGAGGCCAGCGGTGGCGACGCTCCGACCTGGCGAGAACTCGGCAAGCTGGCCCAGCGCTGCCTGGACGTGATCGCCATGCAGCGCGTGGTGCGCAGCATGCTGGCTGCCGACAGCCTTCCTGCGGAAACCCAGCCGGTGATGATCCAGCTGCTGACGCTGCTCGCGCAGTTCGCCCCGGACACCCGCACCCAGGCCCTGCTCGAGCAAGCGGCCACGGTCGCGCCCAAGCACCCGGCCATCGCCCTCGGGCGTGCCCGCATTGCGCACGCGCAGGGTGCAGAGCTGGTTGAGATTGGCGCGCTGATGGAGCCGATGGATCCGCAAGGCCCGGGCTACACCAACGCCTTGAGCTGGTGGGCCGGCACCCTGTTCCACGGGGGAGACGATGCCCGCGCCCTGGCGCTGTACACCCAACTCGCGTCCCTCGATGCATTGACGCCGGCCGACCGCCTGCGCATGGGCCACTTGACTGTCCGCGACGCGCCCTCGGCGGCTGCCGTGTCGGCACCCGATGCGCCGATGGCTGCCGATCTGTTCGGCCCGCTCTCCGAGCCGCTGGCCCCCTTGGCGGCACTGTGGTCCGAGATGCCGACACACGGCGCCGCGTTGGACCCGGCCACGCTGTTGGAGCGGGGGCGTGCAGCCGCTGCGGGCTTGCGCGACAGCCTGTCCCGGATGCCAGCCACGACGATGCAGGTCTGCCTTCAGGTGGCCCGCGAGTTGGCCCAACTCGACGCTGGAGCCTTCGCCAGCCACACGCAGTGGCTGCAGGCCTTTCCGTTCCCACTCGGCCCGGCCTATGGCAGGGTCGACGCCGAGCGTTGCCGTGCGCTCGGGCAGGCGGTTCAGGCACATGTCGCGGCGCTGTGTGGTCATGCGCTGGAGCGGCCGGATGCCCTGCACCATGCGCCAGCTCAAGCCAGCCTGCGGCTGGCCCTGGATCTGGCCGAATTGCGCTGGGAGGCCCGTTTCGCATTGGGCGAGGGGCGCGCTGGCCTGGCCGAACTGCACGCCTTGCAGGGCCGCCTCGGCCTGATGGCGCGCGAACCGTTGCGTGAGCTGGAGGCGCGGGCCAGGCTGGCGCTCGGCGAACTGCGTGCAGTGCGGGGCTGGGCCGCCGCCGAGGCGGTGGCCACGGAAGCGCCGCACGAGGTCCTGCCGATGCGTCGGTGGTACGCCTGGCTGGCCGCCGAGGAACTGACCGCCCTGGGCCTGGTGATCGACACCCCGGTCGAAGGCAGTTTCGAGACCGTCGGCCCGGATGGCGAACTGCGCAGCCACACCCACAGGCTGGCACCGACAGCCCTGTCGCTGGTGCACTGCGCCTCCCTGGAGGTGCGGCACTCGCACCTGGTACTGGGCTCGCGCGGCGGCATCGTGCTGCCCGAGCCATGGCACCTGTCGATGGGCGAGTACCCCTACGAGCACCCCCGCGTCCGGCTGCGTGGCGCGCAAGGCGCCGTGCTGCGCGGCTCGCCGCGCCCGCAGCGGATCGACGTTCCGGTGCTGGTGCTGGGCAACATGGACGCCACCTATCACCGCAACTACTATCACTGGATGCTGTTGATCCTGGCGCGCATCGAGCGGCTGCGCATGCGGGGCCTGCTCGACGGCGGCCGGCAACTGCTGCTGCCGAGCGAGTTGTCGGGCTGGATGCGCTCGTCGCTGGCCGACATCGGGGTGAGCCCGGCCCAGTGCCTTGAATACAGCCAGGAGGAAGAGCTCCACCTGAGCGACGCGCTGCTGGTGTCACCCATCGAATTCGCCAGCCCGGCGCTCGTCGAAGGTCTGCGCCGCACGCTGTGGCAACGCGCCGGCTTGGACCCGGACGCACCGCCGGCTGCACACCGCTTGCTGTACATCTCACGCCGCGGCGAGGGCCGCCGCCCGCTGGTCGAAGAAGCGCAGATCCAGGGCATCGCCGAGTCGCTGGGTTTCGAGGTGGTGTCCCCGGAGACCCTGAGCCTGCTCGACCAGGTGCGCCTGTTCGCCGAGGCACGGGGCGTCGCCGGCCCGCCGGGAGCGGCCTACACCAACCTCGCGTGGGCCGGTGCCGGCACGCGGGTGCTGTCGATCTTCAAGGAAGAGGTTCACCTTCCGACCTTCATCGACATCTCCATCATCCGCAGCCAGCAGCACCGCTGGCTTCTGGGCCGCAACCTGCCTGGCTACGACCTGATGTCGGTCGTCAATGCGCCCTTCAGCGTCGACCTGGCGCTGGCCGAACGCGAGTTGCGCTGGGTGGCCGGGGCGTGACGGCGCTGCTGTCACTGTGTGACGCCTCGCACCAGCCGGGGTGGCTGACCACCTTGGCCGAGCGCTGCGCCACCGAGGGCGTCCCCTGGCCCGTCGACCGGCTGCTGCAGAAGCGCCTGACCCTACCCGCGCCGGATTTGACCACCCGCAGGGCGCTGGCGCAGTTGCTGCTGAACCGATGGGTCAAGGGCCATCCCGAGGTGCCGGACTGGCAATGGCTGGCCTTGTCGGATGCCATCGAAGGCTGGTGGCGCGCGCTGCCCGAAGGCGCCGATCCGATCGGCGCCGGCCTCGCACCGGCTTGGGTGCGGGCACAGACGGCGCTGGGTCGGGCGGCGAGCCTGCGCCAGGCCGTGGCCGCCTGGGGCGACCGCCTGGCACATCCGGTGCACGAGGAACTTGCCCTGACGCTGCTGCGCCACCTGCGCCGCCTTCGCGGCACCGACGCCTTGGCCGGCAGCCTGGACCTGATCGACCGTCTCGGCACCCGATGGACGCCCGAAACCCCGTGGACAGCCGACATCGCCGGCAGCCTGGCGATGGTCGCGCGCTGGTCCGAGGACCTGGCAGAACTGCGCCGGGTTGATGTCTGGCTGGGCCGCCTTGCTCCGCACGCAGGCCAGGCGATCTCCGCCAACTGGCTGGCGCCGATGGGTGCGGCAGCGGTTCGCTGCCTGGCGCTGCCGGTGCTGGCACAGCTGGCCGAATTCATCCTGGCCGAGGAAACGCCGAGCGCCGACCACGGCCCCACGCTGGCCAGTGCCCTCGAGGCACTGGCCCTTTATCGGCCGGGTGCAGAGACCCGACGGCAGATCGAGCGCGCCGCGGGGGCCTTGCCCGGCGAACCGGGCGTTCAGGTCGAGCGGGCGCGGCTCGCCCGGGCCGACGGAGCCACTGTACAGGCACTCGCCGAGCCGTTGCTGGCATTGGATCCCGCACTGCCTGACACCGCCGCCGCCTGGCAACTGCTCGCCGAGTACGCCTTCCACGACGGCGACCTGGCCCTGGCCACGACGTGTTATGAACGATTGGCGAGCCTCGGCGCCATCGACGCGCAATCGCAGATGCGGCTGGACCACCTGGCGGTGCGCAGCAACTTGCCGGACACGAGCCATGGCGTGCTGCCCGAGGCCGGGCCGCAGCGAGTCGACTCCGAGTCGGCTGGGCTGCTCGCCGAGGCCCTGGCGCCGCTGGACGCCGTGCTGGCGATCGCTCCGCGCCATGACAGCCCGGTGGGCGCCGGCGAGTTGGCGAGCCGCTGCGCCACCGCCCTGGCGGCCTTCGAGTCGGCCCTGCCCGGCATCGATGCCCTGACACTCGGCGACGCCGCGGCCGCCGCCAGCCAACTGTGGGAGATGGCCAATGCCGGCGCGCTGGATCTGGCGCATTGGCACGGCGTTTTCCCGTTCGAAGTCGGCCCGGCCTTCGGCACGCTGGATGGGCACCGTTGCCGCGCACAGAGTTTCGGCGTGCTGGCCCACCTGGTGGCACTGGTGCGCCACCTCGGGCGCCGCGAACGGCCGCTGCGTGGTGCACCGGCGGCCGCCAGCCTGGCCGTGTGGCTGGATCTGATCCGCCAGCAGACCGACGCTCACCTGGCCATGAAGCAACCACGGGCGGCGCTGGCTGACCTGGCAGAGGTGGGCGAGCGCCTGGGCACACTGGCGGCGGGTGCGCTTGCACCGTTGCGCGAACAGGCCATGCTGGCTGCGGGCGACATCGATCAGGTGCGCGCCGAGCGCCCTACCGAACCCGCCTGCGAGGTCTGGCCGATGCGTGAGTGGGCCGACTGGCTGGCCTGCGAACGCGTGAGCCCGCAGGCCCTGATCCAGGATCCGCCCTGCCCTGGGCGGTTCGAGGTGGTCGACGTCCATGGCCACCTGCGCAGCGAAGCGCATGAGGCGGTCGCCACCGAGCTGAGCCTGGTGCCGGTGCCGAACCTGCGGGTGCGCAATGTCCACCTGCTGATCGGTGATAGGGCCGGCATCCTTCGCCCTCACCCCTGGCACCTGCAGATGGGCGAGTTCCCCTACCCGCACCCGAACGTGCTGAACCGGGGAGCCGCCGGCACGGTGCTGCGCCAACCCACCGCCTGGCGACAGGTGGACGAGCCGCTGGTGGTGCTCGCCAACATGGACGCGCCCTTCCACCGCAACTACTACCACTGGATGGTGCTGACGCTGGCCCGCATTGAGTCCCTGCGCGCCTCCGGCCACCTGGCCGAACGGCGGCTGCTGTTGCCGCGCGAACTCACCGGCTGGATGCTCTCTTCACTGCGAGACATCGGCCTCACCGAAGACCGGGTGCACTGGTACACAGCCTTCGAGGATCTCAAGCTGGGCAACGCCTGGGTGGCCTCGCCGGCCGAGTTCGCCAGCCCGACGGGGGTCGAGGGCCTGCGCCGTCGCCTGATGCAGGCCGCCGGCCTGGACCCCTTGGCCATGCCACCTGGTGACCGCCTGATCTACCTCGCCCGGCGCGGTGAGACCCGGCGCCCGATGGTCGAGGCCGAAACAGTCATCGACCTGGCCGAGTCGCTGGGCTTCGAGATCGTCGCTGCCGAGAGCCTGAGCCTGCTGGATCAGGTGCGCTTGTTCGCCAAGGCGCGGGGCATTGCAGGCCCGCCTGGCGCAGCCTTCACCAACCTGATGTGGGCGCCCGCCGGCACCCGGGTGCTGACGATCTTCAAGCAGGACATCAACGGCCCGACCTTCTTCGACCTGTCCTTCCTGCGCGGCCAGCACCACCGCTGGCTGCAGGCACGCAGCATCGCAGGCTTCGACGGCGTGTCGGTGGTGACATCGCCGTTCTCGGTCGACCTGGAACTGGCGCGCCGCGAGCTGCTGTGGGTGCGAGATGGCGATGGAGGTCGAGAATGAATTCCACACCAGAGAAATCGACCGTGGGCCACTGAGATGGATGACATCGAACCTGCATCGCCGTTCAGGCGTGACGGCATCACCCAGGTGCCGCTGACGCGCCGGCCCTTGCGGCCGACCGTCGGGCGCCAACACTTCCCGATCCGCGACCTGCGCACGCAGCCTGCGGCGGACAGTTCCGCGCTCAAGCGCGACATGGCCTGGCTCGACGAACTCTATCGGCGTGACCTGCCGCTGCGAGAGCATTCTCTGTTCTCGGTGGACGACGTGTTGGTGCTCAAAGGCTCGGTCTGGCACCGTGGCACGCCCATCGCCGGCACCCTGCCACCCAAACCCGCCAAGAAGGGCGATCTGGTTGGCCGGATCGCGCAGAAGATCGAGCGCGCGGGTGCCCGTGCCAGGCTCTACCCGGGCACAACCGCCATCATCCACGAGGCCGGCTACCGCAACTACTACCACTGGACGGTGGAGATCATGCCGCGGCTGTTCTCGCTGCGCGACGCGATGCGCGAGGGTAGGGTCACGATCGACCGCATCGTGTTGTTCGACGAGGAAACGCGCCGCTTCGTCACCGAATCGCTGGCCCTGCTGCTGCCCGAACTGGCGCCGCTGGTCGAGATCACCGCCGACGAGTTGACGCGCTTCGAGCACTGCCTGTTCTTCGTCGACGCCACCGAAGCGGCAGACTACTCGGACCATGTCGCCCACAGTTCGCGCCTGAAAGCCTGCAGCGCGTTGCTTGCAGAAGCCGTGGACGACCGGCTGTCCACCAAGCCCTTCGTGCCCCCCGGCCGCGCCATCCTGATCTCGCGCGCCGACGCGCCCAAGCGGCGGCTGATCGGCGAGGACCGCATCCTCGACGCGCTCGCCGCCCTCGGCCTGGAGCGGATCGCCTTCGCGCCACTGGGCGTCGCTGAGCAGATCGCACTGATGTCGCAGGCGCGGCTGGTGGTCGGCGTGCACGGCGCGGGCCTGACCAACACGATCTATTGCCGGCCCGGCACCGCCGTGGTGGAAATCAACAGCCCTGACTTCATCAGGCGATGCCGCAGCTTCGCCGACATTGCCATGCACAGGCAGCTGAACTACGGCCTGGTGGTGGCCGACAGCGTGCCGGTGGAAGGTGGCGAGCCCGACATCGCACTCGACAACGAACGCGCCATGAAGGGCTTGCGCAAGTTGGTACGCAAGCTCGGCGGCGGTGAGGCCTGATCAGGCCACAGCCAGGGCACGCTGCCGCAGGCAGACCACCTCACCGGGTGCCAGCAGGGCCCAGTCCTGCGGGCCCTCGTCGTGCAGCGGCTCCGAGGCGATCACCTCGCCACGCCCGCAGGCGCGGCGGTACAGCGTGGGCGGCTGGTCGTCGCTGGCCCACCGGAATGCATGGACCTGCTCGCCGTCGGCCAGCGCTGCAGCAAAGCGAAGCGGCTCGGTGATACCCAGCGAGCGCATCAGCACCACGGTGTCGTCGAGCAGGCCCAGCACCGCCTCCGGCACCGCCTCGCCGCGCTCAATGCGCGCCAGCGCCAGCAGGAACAGCAACTCCGAATCGGTGGCTCCGCGCCGCGCGGCATAGAGCGAGTCGGGCAGTTGCGCCTCCAGAGCCCGCCTCACCCGCGGGAAGCCGCCAATCTGGCCGTTGTGCATGAACAGCCAGCGGCCATGCCGGAAGGGGTGGCAGTTGACCCGGGCGATGCCGCCGCCCGTGGCCGCACGCACATGAGCGAAGAAGAGTGGGGCGCGCAGCGTGCCGGCGAGCGACATCAGGTTGTCGTCGGACCAGGCCGGCATCACCTCGCGGTAGACCGCCGGCTCGGGCCGCTCGCCGTACCAGCCGATGCCGAATCCGTCGCCGTTGGTGACCGTCTTGGCCTCCTCGGCGCGCAGCGATTGGCGCAACAGCGAGTGGCGCGGCTTGGCAATCAGCTCGTCGAGAAAGATCGGCTTGCCCAGGTAGGCGATGAAGCGGCACATGGCGGGTGGACTCCTGATCGTATTGTCGGCCGCACAGCGTCCGGCTTGAGGCGGCTATGCTGGCTTCCCATGCAACGTCTGTTCCGTGATGCCTCGCTGTCGGCCGTGGTCGCCGGCTTCGTCGCCGTGCTCGTCGGTTTCACCAGTTCGGTGGCCATCGTCTTCGCCGCTGCCCAAGCCCTGGGCGCGAACGCTGCCCAGACAGCCTCTTGGATCTGGGCCCTGGGCCTGGGCATGGGGTTCACCAGCCTGGTGCTGTCCCTGCGCTACCGCGAACCAGTGCTGACCGCCTGGTCCACCCCAGGCGCGGCGCTGCTCGCTGCCACGCAAGGTGTCGGCCTGCCCGAGGCCACCGGTGCCTTCCTGCTTTGCGCACTGCTGATCACAGTGGCCGGCTACTCGGGCCTGTTCGAGCGCCTGATGGACCGCATCCCGATGGCCATTGCCGCAGCCTTGCTGGCCGGGGTGCTGGCGCGCTTTGCGCTGGATGCGGTGCTGGCCGCGCGCACGGCGCCCGGCCTGGTGGTCATCATGTCGCTGGCCTTCCTGGCCGGTCGGCGCTGGTGGCCGCGCTACGCGGTGCCAGGCGTGCTGGTGGCGGGCATCGGGGTGGCGGCTGGGCAGGGCAGCCTGCACCTCGGCACGGTCGAAGCAGGCTGGGCCACACCGGTCTTCTCGGCACCGGTGTTCAGCCTGAGCGCGCTGGTGGGCGTCGGGTTGCCGCTGTTCGTTGTCACGATGGCCTCGCAGAACCTGCCCGGCGTGGCGGCGCAGCGCGCCTCGAGTTACCAGACCCCCGTGTCCCCGGTGGTCGGCGCCACTGGCGTGGCCAGCCTGCTGCTGGCACCGTTTGGTGGCTATGCGCTGAACCTGGCCGCCATCACCGCCGCCATCTGCATGGGCCGCGAGGCCCACCAGGACCCCGCACGGCGCTACGTGGCTTCGGCAGCGGCCGGCGTGTTCTACATTGCACTGGGCCTCGCCGGTGGCGCCGTCGCCAGCGTGCTGGCGGCTTTCCCGCGGGAACTGGTGGTGGCCGTGGCTGGCCTGGCGCTGCTCGGCACCATTTCCGGCGGGCTGGCCGGTGCGTTGAAAGACGAGAACCACCGCGACGCCGCGCTGCTGACCTTCGTCGTCACCTTGTCCGGCCTGACGCTGGCGGGCATTGGCTCGGCGTTCTGGGGCGTGGTGGCGGGCGGCGTGGCATTGGCCTTCCAGCGCCGCCCCTGACCTGAGCCTGTAAACAACTCTCGGCGCATTGGGCGCCGAACCGAATATTCCACCGGCCTGGCTTGCCTACACTGGGCGGTTTCGCGCGCACGCGGCGTGCACACCACGAGGAGAGCCCCATGAACCCTGCCACCCATGTGCTGGTCGTCAGCGCCGACGAGGCCTGGCGGCAGGAGGTCGTACAGGGCCTGAACCACGCAGCCTCGCGCCTGGACAACCCGCTCGGCCTGATGGCCGTGGGCTGCGCCTGCGACGCCAGCGCGCTGGAGGCTGTGCTGGCCGCCGGGCCCATGCAGGCCGACCTGCAGGTCGTGCTGATCGACCACGGCGCGCGTGGTGCCGAAAGCACCGGCGCGCCTGCGGTGATCGCAGCGCAACGCATCATCGACGCACGCCCGGAGCTCTCGCTCTACATGGTGCTGGAGGACGACAGCGACAAGCTGCTCGTCGAACAGCTGGCCAGCGATGCAATCGACGGCTACTTCTTCCGCGGCGAACAGGATTTCAACGGCTGGTTCCGCATCCTGGCCGCCGAGGTGGCCGGCAAGGCCGAGACGCCGTTCTACGATGCGCTGCGCGAGTACGTTGCGCAGGCCAAGGACAGCTGGCACACGCCGGGCCATGCCGGCGGTGACTCGTTCCGCAGCAGCCCTTGGGTGGGCGATTTCCACGACTTTGTCGGTGAGCAGATGCTCCGCGCCGATCTGTCCGTCAGCGTGCCGATGCTGGACTCGCTGCTGCACCCCACCGGCGTGATTGCCGAAAGTCAGAAGCTGGCCGCCAAGGCCTTCGGAGCGAAGAAGACCTACTTCGCCACCAACGGCACCAGCACCGCCAACAAGGTGATCTTCCAGACCCTGCTGGCGCCGGGCGACAAGCTGCTGCTGGACCGCAACTGCCACAAGTCGGTGCACCACGGTGTGATCCTCTCCGGCGCGATGCCGGTCTACCTGGATTCGTCGGTGAACCGCCAGTACGGCATCTTCGGCCCGGTGCCCAAGGCCACGGTGCAGGCCGCCATCGAGGCCCACCCGGACGCCAAGGTGCTGATCCTCACCAGTTGCACCTACGACGGCCTGCGCTACGACCTGAAGCCGATCATCGCGATGGCCCACGCGGCCGGCATCAAGGTCATCATCGACGAAGCCTGGTACGGCCACGCGCGCTTCCACCCCGAGCTGAGGCCCACTGCGCTGGAGAGCGGCGCCGACTACGCCACGCAGAGCACGCACAAGGTGTTGTCGGCCTTCTCACAGGCCAGCATGATCCATGTGAACGACCCCGGGTTCGACGAGCACCTGTTCCGCGAGAACTTCAACATGCACGCGTCGACCAGCCCGCAGTACAACCTGATCGCCAGCCTCGATGTGGCCCGCAAGCAGGCCGTGATGGAAGGCTACCGCCTGCTCGACCGCTCGCTGAAGTTCGCCCACGAGCTGCGCGAGAAGATCAACGCGACCGGCGCGTTCAGGGTGCTGGAGCTGGTGGATCTGCTACCCGAGGAGGTCAAGCACGACGGCATCCGGCTGGACCCGACCAAGCTGACCATCGACATCTCGAACAGCGGCTACTCCGCCGACGAACTGCGCGACGAACTCATCGGCCGCTACAACATCCAGGTCGAGAAGAACACCCACAACACGCTGACGCTGCTGCTGACCATCGGCACCACGCGCAGCAAGGTCAGCCGCCTGTTCGACGCGATGCTGCGCCTGGCCAAGGAACGCCG
>Ga0075163_10005400_pt1 | contig 17072 bp, 14 predicted proteins | sample JI1023141ADNA_FD_71478 | JGI IMG/M metagenome (GOLD analysis project Ga0075163, IMG submission 71478) | Wastewater effluent complex algal communities from Wisconsin, to seasonally profile nutrient transformation and Carbon sequestration -... | ecosystem: Engineered > WWTP > Effluent > Algae...
CCGCGCTGCGCGTTCGCGCGGGTCTGGGTCAACGGCACCGACCTCGGGGTCTACAGCCACGTCGAGACCATCCGCGATCAGTTCCTGGCCCGGCACTTCGCCGACGACAGCGGCCGCCTGTACGAGTCGGGCGGCGACTTCGCGCGCGGCATGACCGGCGGCTTTCAGCCCAAGACCGACGAGACGATGCCCGACTGCTCGGACCTCGATCGCGTCGTCCTGGCGCTGAGCGCCCCCGACGACGAGCTGGTGGCGCGCCTCGGCGCGGTCGTCGACCTCGGCCAGTTCATGCGCTACTGGGCGATGGAGGTCGTGACCGGGCACTGGGACGGCTACGCCAACAACCGCAACAACTACTACTTCTATCACGACCCCACCTCGGACCGGATGCACTTCATCCCGTGGGGCATCGACGCGCTGTTCACCGAGCGCCAGCGCACCACCCGGCCGCAGTCAGTCTACGCGTGTGGGGCGATGACCTGGCGGCTGTACGACGCCGCGCCGACGCGGGCGCTCTACCTCGCGGCGCTGCGCGACGTCCTGGCCACGGTGTGGGACGAGGCGGCGATCGTCGCCGAGGTCGATCGCCTCCAGGCCCTGCTCGCGCCGGTGGTCGACCCAACCGGGGCGGCGGACTACGCCGAGCGGCTCGACGCGACCCGGGCGTTCGTGCGCGGGCGGGCCGCAGTGCTCGAGGCCGAGCTGGCGCGCGGCGAGCCGGTGTGGCCCTACGCCTCCGACGAGTCGTGCCTGATCCGGATCGGCACGATCGACGCGACGTTCTCGACGACCTGGGGCACGCTCGGGCAGTTCGGCGTCGGCAGCGCGACCATGCGCGGGGTGATCGGCGGCGTCGACGCGACGACGTCGACCGGCTTCGCGTCGGCCGGGCTCGACGACCAGGGCGCCGCGGCGATGCAGGTGCTCGGCCAGCTCCCCGACGGTCGCTTCGCGGTGATCTTCCTCGGCGTCAACGACCCGACGCGAGTCCGCCCCGGCGCGCTGCCGATCGATCTACGCAACCAGTTCGCGGCGCTCACGTTCTACGATCCGATGACGATGACCGCGACCGGCGGCGGGCTGATCCTGCCGGGCACGTTGACCTTCACGCGGGCCGCGACCACCGCCGGCGCGCCGGTGGTCGGGACGTTGACCGGGACGGTGATCGAGCTGTAGCGATCAGCGCGGCGTCGGGATGAGGGCGGCGGTGGCGCCGGCGGCCATCGCCAGGATCGCGCCCGCGCCGGCGCAGATCGCGATCGGCGCGCCGAGGGCGAGGCCGAGGAGCGCGCCGACGCCGAAGCCGGGGATCACGGCGTGGCGAGCGCCCTCGAAGGCGCGACGCGCGAGGCCGGGGCCGGCCCGGCGACCGAGGGCCACCATCACTTGCCCCAGGTGTCGTAGACGCCCTTGGCTAGGCCGCCGGCGTAGCCGAGGGCACCGCCGAAGGCCGCGCCGATGCCAGCGCCCGCCGTGCCGCCGGCGGCCCAACCCGGGACGCTGCCGAGGCCGGGCACCGCGACCGCGCCGGCGCCGGCGCCGACGACAGCCCCGACGCCGGTGCCGATGGTGCCGCCGGTGGCCGCGCCGTACTCGGCGCCGGTCTTGGCGGTGGCGAAGGCCTGACCCCAGTCGACGCCGCCGTTGACGGCGTCGAGGTCGGCGAGGTCGATCGAGGCGAAGGCGGGCGCGGCGGCGGTGGTCATGGGAGGTCTCCTGGGAAGCGGTTGGTGAAGCGTTGTGAGGACGCTGACCGCTATTGCGCGCGACGTGCCACCGTCGGCGCGACAGGTTCTCGCAGGTTGCGGCCGGGGGTGGGGGCCGCGCTGTGATCCTCGGTCGACGATCGCGGGGCGCGAGGCTCCGCAGGCCCGCGCCTGCAGGCGGCTGCCCCCAACCGCGGGCTCAGAACCCGCGGCCGACCGCGACGCCGACCTGTGCGACCGCGCCGCGGACCGGGACGTCGCCGCTGGCGCTGGCGTGGAGCGACAGCTCGGGCACCGCGACCCACGCGCCGGCGAACCGCCAGGCGGCGTTGGCGAAGCCGCCGACGAGCACGCCGTGGGACCAGCCGCCGCCGGCCGGCACGAAGACGCCGCCGGTGACCACCGGCCCAACGGTGAAGGCCCAGCGCGCCCTGGTCGCGCGGGTCGCCAGGCCGGTCAGGCGCAGGTGGCCGAAGACCGCGTCGGTCTGGCCCGGGCCGACCCGGGTGCGCTCGCCGCCGACGGCGGCGGCCACCGCCCATTGCCAGCGCCCGGTCGCCAGCCGACGCAGGACGCCGACCTCGAGGCCGGGCACGGTGAGCTTGACGGTGGCGTCGGTGTCGGCGCCCAGGCCGCGGCGGACCGCGACCTCGACGTGAGCGGCCGGCGTGCGGGTGTCCTGCTCGCGATCGCGGAAGGTGCCGACGTCGACCGCGACGTCGGCGTGCCAGCGCCCGGCCGGCAGCGGCGCGGCGGTGCGGTAGGTCGTGAGCGAGCCGCAGCCAGCCACGGCGATGGCGCCGAGGAGGACCGTCGACGCGAGGTGCTCACGGCCCACGGTGAGCCTCGAAGAAGTCGAGGATCGCGCCGCTGTCGAGGTCGCGTCCGACGCGCCCGACCCGGTCCTCGCCGAGGTACGGCCACCCGCTGGGCCAGGTATGGCCGCCGCCGTCCTGGCGGTAGAGCTCGGTCGCCTGCGCGCAGCCGTCCCAGACCCGATGCACCACGGTGACGCCGTCGGTGGGATCGCGATCCGGCACCGGCGTGTCGACGAAGGTCGCGGCGCAACCGTTGACCGTGCGCCAGCGCTCGAGGCTCGGCAGGACCGGCGCCTTGTCGCCGTCGACGTCGATGCACGAGCCCGGACCGCCGTCGAAGGGCCAGCACGGATCGTCGGCGCCGTGGAGCTGGAGCACCGCGGTCGGCCGCGGGCACGCGCCGCCGACCTGGGTGTGCTGATTGGCGCCGCCGACCGGCGCGATCGCGGCCAGGGGGCGCGGCAGCTCGCAGGCCAACCGGTGCGCGAGGGCCGCGCCGTTGGACAGCCCGCTGGCGTAGAGCCGCGCGGGATCGAGCGGCAGGGCTGCGCCGACCTCGTCGAGGACGTCGGTGACGTAGGCGATATCGTCGACGCCGGCCGCGCACGCGGCGCCGCTGACGCAGTCCCAGCCGTCGGCGCCGCCGCCGGCGTTCCAGGTGCGGATGCCGCGCAGCGGTCGACCACCGGTGCCGTCGGGGACGACCACCGCGAAGCCGCGGGCGCGCGCGGCCGCGACGAAGCACCCCGGGCTGGCGACGTCGCCGCCGGGGCAGGTCGTCCGATCGGAGCTCGCGCGGTTGCCGCCGCCGCCGTGGAACAGCAAGATCACCGGCAGCGGCGCGCGGCCGTCCCACGCCGCCGGGACGTGGAGGTCGAAGGCGCGATCGGTCCAGCCCGGCGTCGGACACGCGCGATCGTCGCCGGCGCCGACCGAGCCCGGGCCGCAGCGCTCGAGGCGGTCGAGGCAGCCGGCGTGGGCGATCAGCGCGACGAGGGCGGCGGCGAGCGCGGCGGGGCGCACTCCCCGAGTCTACGACGCGGTCGCGGTCGGACGCTCGACGATCGGCAGGCCGATCTTCTGGGTCCACCACAAGAGGCCGGTCAGGAGCTGGCGCTTGTCGTCGACGAACGACGGCTTCTTGCCCTCGAAGGCGTGGCCGACGAACTGGAAGGTCCAGCCGACGGTGAACATCGGGATCGCCAGGGGCAGGCCGATCAGGGTCGCGCCGATCGGCAGCGACGCAGCGATCAGCGGGATGCCGACCTGGTGGCAGGCCTGGTTGACGGGGTGCTGGTGATCAGCCTGGTAGCGATCCATCAGCTCGGACCATTCGGGCGACAGCTTCACGAGGGCCATGGGTGCTCCTTGGGGGCGGGCAGCGCGATGCGAAACAGGGCGTCCGCGAGGGCGGCCGCGAAGGTGGTGTCGTCGACGACGGGGTGGCCGAGGACGTGGGCGTGGACCGCGCCCTCGAGGGTCGCCAGCAGGATGAACGCGGTGGCCGTGGGATCGCCGACGTGGCCCCAGCGCGCCAGGAGCGCGGTGATGCGCGCCAGGAGTCGGCGCTCGCCGGCGGTGATCAGCGCGTCGAGGCCCGGGTCGGCGTGGCGACGCTCGGTGATCACGGCGTGCAGGCCCGGGTCGGCGGCGTGGTAGTCGACCACCGCGGCGACCACGACCGCGAGCTGCGCGCGCACCGCGCCGGCGACCGCCGACAGCGCGGCGCCGCCCGGCGGCGTGGCCGCCTCGATCGCGGCGAGGGCCCCCTCGACCAGGGCGTCTTGCCGACTGGCGGCCAGCTCGCGGAGTAGCGCGTCCTTGTCGGTGAAGTACTGGTAGAAGCTCCCGGTCGCGGCGCCGGCCCGGGCGGCGATCCGCTTGGCCGTGGTGGCGGCGTAGCCGCTGGCCGCGAACTCCTGGGCGGCGGCGGCGACCAGGGCGGCCCGGGTGCGCACCGCGCGGCCCTGGGAGGGCGTGCGGGTGCGCGGCGCGGGGTCCATGGGAGGCTTGTCCCATGAACATGAACCAGAGGTCAAGTTCAATCCGTAGAGTACCGACTTCTTTTGGCTTTCTCAGGGCTCGCAGCTCGCGATGCCACGCACCAGCGTCCGCCAGCGGGGCAGGAGCTGCGCGCAGCCGGCGCGCGCCAGGTAGCCCTCGTCGATCGGCTCGTCGTCGAGGAGGGCGTGGGCCAGGTAGGCGGCCAGGATGGGGTCACGGCTCGGCGCCCCGACCGCCAGGGGATCGTGGTGGCAGCTCACCGCCTCGAGCACGATTCGTGGCAGTCCCCACAGCCCCAGCAGGTACGCGCCGACGTCGGCGTGGCTGACGCCGAACTCCTGGACCTCGCGGACGTGGAGCGGCGGGTCGCCGGCCGCGCGCACGAGCGGCAGGTAGCGGTCCGGCATCCAGGTCAGGAGCCCGGTCATGCCCAGGTCCGCCAGCAAGCCGGAGACGAACGCAGCCTCGCGATCCTCGGGGTTGTCGACGAGCTCCTGGGCGAGCACGGCCGCGGCCAGCCCGCGCGCTTGCAGCCGGTCCACCACCGCCGCCACCTGCGGCGGCGGACGAAACGCGCCGGCCGCCAACGCGACCATCCGCACCACCTGGCTGCCGATCCGGCCGATGGCCTCGCGCAGATCGGCCGTCGGGCCGCCGCGGGCGAAGAACGCCGAGCTGGCGAGCTGCAGGACCTTGGCGGCCACCGCCGGGTCCTTGCGGACCACCGCGGCGAGCTGGTCGAGGGTGACGTGGGGATCCTCGACCATCCCGCTGAGCTCGACGTACAGCGCTGGCGCCGCCGGCAGCTCGGCCGCGCCCCCGATCAACGCGCGGAACGCGGGGTTGGCGAAGCGGGCGCGCAACCGCTCGACCCGGCGGAGCAGGTCGACCAGCTCGCCGACCCGGAGCGGCTTCTCCATGAACTGATGCGCCACCCCGGTCAGGCGTTGCGCCGCGATGGTGTCAGCGTAGCCGCTCAGGACCAGGCGCACTGCGTCGGGCCAACGCCGACGGACCTCGCCGAGCAGCGCCGGACCGTCCATGCCCGGCATCTTGACGTCGGAGACGACGACATCGGCGGGCAGCAGGGTGAGCTGGGCCAGGGCCTCGTCACCCGAGGTCGCGGTCGCGACGTCCCACTCGCGGAGGCCAGAGCTCCGCAGCGCCCTCGACAGCCCGGTGAGGATCCGCGGATCGTCGTCGACCAGGAGCAGGCGCACCGGTCACCACCCAAACCGCGCTGGCCGTGGTCGCGACGCCATGTGGATCGAGTCGACCGGCGCCGGGTGATCTTGAGGCCCGGACGCGCCGGCCGACGCGTGCTAGCGTGCGGGCCCTGCAAGCGCGTCGCGATCGCACGGCGGCGACCATCGTGGTCGTGATCTTCGTGGTGCTGGTCCTCGAGCTGACCTCGACCCGGCTCTACGCGTACATCGGCAGTACCCACGGCACCGCGATCGCGCTGTCGAGCGCGGTCCTCGGCCTCGGGCTCGGGGCTTGGGTCCGCGCCCACCGGGGTGAGCGCGTGGCGCCTGGCCGCACGGCGCCGTGGTTGCCGGCCAGCCTGCTCGTCGTGGTCGCAGCGGCGACCGCGGGCGCCCCGCTGGCGTGGCTGGCCGCCGCGTCGGTCCCGACGTTCACGCTGGCCGGCCTGCTGGTGGCCGACGCCTTCGCGACCCGCGGTCGGCACCGGATCGGGACGGGGTACGCCCTCGATCTGCTCGCGGCGGCGGCCGGCTGCGTGGTCGCGCCGCGCCTGATCGGCTGGCTGGCGCCGACGGAGATCGTCGCGGCCCTCGGGGTGCTCGCCGCCGGCTGGGCGCTGGCCGTGGTCGAGCGGCCGCGCCTGGTCGTGGCGGCGGCCCTCGGGCTGGTCCACGCCGGGGTGCTGGTGGCGGGCCGGACCGGGGCGCTCCCCGACGGGGCGCTCGCAGCGCTCCTGCGCGCCGACCTGGGCGCGGAGAAGGCGCTGGCCGAGACCGGCGCGACCGCCGCCGACGTCCTCGACTCGGCGTGGAGTCCCCTCGGGCGCCTCGACGTCGTGCGGGTCCCGGGCGACGACGCCCGCCTCGGCGTCTTCACCGACGGCATGAGCCCGACCTTCCTGGTGCGCGCGGCCGAGGCCCGGGCCGGCGCGTTCGATGACACCTGGGGCCTCCTGGCGGCCCTGCCCTACCGCGCGCTGCGCCCCGGCCGCGTGCTGATCCTGGGCGCGGGCGCCGGGGCCAGCGTCTGGACCGCGACCCGACACGGCGCCACCCAGGTCGACGGCGTCGAGGTCAACCCGGCGATGCCGGCGCTGCTCGCGCGCTGGCGGGAGTTCACCGGCGATGTCTATGGGCAGCCCGGGGTGCGGTTGATCATCGCCGACGCGCGCCGCTACCTCACCGACACCGCCGAGCGCTACGATCTGATCGAGCTGGCGCTGGCGCTGACCGGCAACGTCCACGCCCAGCCGGCCGGCCTCGAGGCGCACCTATATACGGTCGAGGCGGTCGGGCTGTACCTGCGGCGCCTGACCCCAGGCGGCGCCCTGGTCTTCATCCACAGCGATCCCGGCAACGCCTACCGCCAGCTCGTCACCGCGCTGGTGGCGCTCGCCGCCACCGGCCGGCCCCGGGACCGCGCCCTCGACGGGATCGCGGTCCTCCACGACCCGCGGCCCGGCACCGCCTACCGCTATCTCCTGGTGGTCGCGCCGGGCGGGCTCGCCCTCGACGTCGTCGAGGCTCTCGACGTCGAGCCGGCCGAGCTACTGTGGGGGCCGGGCGACCCACCCGAGCGCGCGGCCCAGCTCCTCGATCGCGCGCGGCTCGGCGCGACCGCCGCCGACGACCTGGCGCCGGTGCACGACGATCGACCCTACTTCTTCCAGAACACGCGTGGCCTGTGGGCGACCGCGCGGGCGCAGCCCGGGCGACTGTGGGCGCTCGGTGGCGCGGCGGTGCTCGGCGGGCTGTTGCTGTTCGGCCGACGGCGCGACCCGCGCCGGTTCGGACCACCCGCGGTGGTGGCGGTCGGCCTGGGCGCGGCCTTCATGGCGGTCGAGCTCGCGCTGATCCAGCGCTTCACCCTGGCCGCCGGCGGCACGCTGTACGCGGTCTCGGTCGTGCTGTTCGGGCTGCTGGCGTGGTGCGCGCTCGGCGCGTGGGTCGTGAGCCCGCGCTGGCAGCGGCGCGCGCGCGGCCTGGCGGGCGCGTGCCTGACCGCCGCCGTCGTCGTCGCGGGCAGCGCCTGGGCGGTCCGCGACCTCGCCTGGCTCGAGGCCATCGCCGACGACCGCGCCCGCTTCGCCGTGATCGCGGCGCTCCTGGCGCCGCTCGGGCTCGCGCTCGGGTGTCCGTTCCCGGTGCTGGTGGCGCGCGAGGGCGAGCCGGCGCCCCGCATCGCCAGCCTGTGGGCGCTGAGCGGCGTGGCCTCGCTCGCCGGGGCCACGCTGGCGACGCTGGCGCTCCGCGTGGTCGGCGCGACCGACACCTTGGGCCTCGCCGCCGGGGCGTACCTCGCGGTCGCGGCGGTCGCGTGGTCGCCGGCGCTGACCGTCGCCGCCGCGACGACGCCGCGGTGATCGCGCCCTCGGTGTAGGCTCGCGTCATGCCCGCGCCGGTGTTCGTCCTCGGAGGCTTCCAGTCCGACTTCGCCCGCAACCTGGCGCGCGAGGGCCGCGAGCTGGTCGACCTGGTCGGCGAGGTGGTCGACGGCGCGCTGGCCGCGGCCGGCGTCGAGGCCGGCGACGTCGACGCGATCCACGTCGGCAACGCCTTCGGCGAGCTGTTCGCCGGCCAGGCCCAGCTCGGCGCGATGCCGGCGACCGCGCGGCCGGCGCTGTGGGGGGTGCCGGCCACGCGCCACGAGGCGGCGTGCGCGTCGGGCTCAGTGTCGCTCCTGGCGGCGACCGCGGCGATCGAGGCCGGGCGCGCGCAGTGCGCGCTGGTGCTGGGCGTCGAGCAGGAGCGCAACGTCGACGGCGAGCAGGCGGCGCGCCACATGGGCAGCGCGGCCTGGATCGGCCACGAGGGCCACGGCGCGCGCTACCTGTGGCCCCACATGTTCGCGCGCATCGCCGACGCCTACGAAGCGCGCTGGGGCCTCGAGCCGCGCCACCTGGCGGCGATCGCGCAGAAGAACCTCGGCAACGCGCGCGCGAACCCGAACGCCCAGGCCCGGGGCTGGCGCTTCGGCGACGACGCCTTCGCCGCCCGCTGGGACGACGACTCGGTCAACCCGCTCATCGAGGGCCGCCTGCGCCGCCTCGACTGCTCGCAGGTCACCGACGGCGCGGCGGCGATCGTCGTGGCCTCGGCGGCCTTCGTCGAGCGGCGCCGGCCGTGGGCGCGCCTGTTGGGCTGGGGCCACCGCACCGCCGGGCTCGGCCTCGACGCCAAGCTGGCGCGCAGCGCCGACGCGCCGTATCTCCTGCCGCACCTGCGCGACGCGATCACCGACGCCTACCGCCGCGCCGAGGTGCGCGGCCCCGAGGACCTCGCCGGCGCCGAGGTCCACGATTGCTTCACGATCACCGAATACCTGGCGATCGATCACCTGGGCGTGACGCCGCCGGGGCAAGCCGGGCGCGCGCTCGACGATGGCACCGTGGCCCGCGACGGCCGCTTCGCGATCAACCCGTCGGGTGGGCTGATCGGCGGCGGTCACCCGGTGGGCGCCAGCGGCGTGCGGATGATCGTCGACGCCGCGCGCCAGGTCAGCGGCACCGCCGGCGCCTACCAGGTGGCGAACGCGCGCCGGTTCGCGACGCTCAACCTCGGCGGCAGCGCCACCACCGCGTGCGCGTTCGTCCTGGGGGCGCCGTGAGCGCGCGCGCGGTGCACACCTGGCCGGCGCGGCTCCCGGCCGACGACGATCATCCGTACCGCACCGGCGCGTGGCGGCCCCAGCGCACCGAGTGGGACGCCGACGACCTCGAGGTGATCGAGGGCGCGATCCCGGCCGAGCTCGACGGCGTCTACCTGCGCAACACCGAGAACCCGCTCCACGACGCGATCGGCCGCTACCACCCGTTCGACGGCGACGGCATGTTGCACGCGCTCCGCTTCGGCGGCGGGCGGGCCAGCTACCGCAACCGCATGGTGCGCACCGCCGGCCTGGCCGCCGAGGTCGCGGCCGGCGCGCCGCTGTGGGCCGGGATCATCGAGCCGCCCGCGCGCTCGCTGCGCGACGGCTGGGGCGCGCGCGGCCGCATGAAGGACGCGTCGTCGACCGACGTCGTGGTCCACGCCGGCGCCGCGCTGACGACCTTCTATCAGTGCGGCGACGTCTACGCCCACGACCCGGTGACCTTGGCCGAGCGCGGGGTCGCGCCGTGGGCGCGGGCGTTCCCCGGCGGGGTCTCGGCGCACCCCAAGCTCGATCCGGCGACCGGCGAGCTCCTGGTGTGGAGCTACGGCACGACCGCGCCGTACCTGCGCTACGGCGTGATCGATCGCGGTGGCGCGCTGATCCACACCGCCGACGTGCCGCTGCCTGGGCCGCGCTTGCCCCACGATCTGGCCTTCACCGAGCGGTTCGTGATCTGGAACGACCTGCCGCTGTACTGGGACCCGACGCTGCTGGCGCAGGGCGTGTATCGGCCGCGCTTCCACCGCGAGGAGCGCTCGCGCTTCGGGATCATGCCGCGGCGCGGGACCGGCGCCGACGTGCGCTGGTTCGACGCCGCGCCGACCTACGTGCTGCACTGGATCAACGCCTACGAGGACGGCGACGAGGTCGTGCTCGACGGTTACTTCCAGGACGATCCGATGCCGAAGCCCGATCCGGCCGACGGCGTCTACGGCGGCCTCAAGCGTATGGTCGACCTGGCGGCGATGGGGGCGCGGCCCTACCGCTGGCGCTTCGATCTGCGCACCGGCGCGACCCGCGAGGAGCGGTTGGCCGCGGGCATCGCCGAGTTCCCGACGATCGATCCGCGTCGGGCCGGACGCGCGTACCGCTACGCCTGGCAGATGACCGCGCGGCCCGGCTGGTTCCTGTTCGACGGCCTCGAGCGCCTCGACGTCACCACCGGCGCGGTCGATCGCTACGCGTTCCCGGCCGAGGTCTACGCCAGCGAGGCGCCGATGGTGCCGCGGCCGGGCGCGACCCGCGAGGACGACGGCTGGGTGGTCTCGTTCGTGTCCGACGTCGCTCACGACACCAGCGAGTGCCAGCTCTTCGCCGCCGATCGGATCGCGGCCGGGCCGATCGCGCGGGTCCGGTTGCCCGAGCGGATCAGCAGCGGCACCCACGCCTGCTGGGCCAGCGCCGAGGAGCTCGATGGCTGAGGCCTTCGTGCTGGGCCAGGTGCGGACGCCGCGCGGCAAGGGCTCGGCGCGAGGCGCGCTGGCGGCGATCGCGCCCGGCGAGCTGGTGCGCCAGCTCATCGCCGCGCTGGTGGCGCGCGGGCTGGCGCCCGACGCGATCGACGACGTCGTCCTCGGCTGCGCGTCGCAGCTCGACGCCCAGGGCGGCAACCTGGCGCGCGCCGCGGCGCTGGCGGCCGGCCTCGGCGACCGCGCCGGCGGCACGATGATCAATCGGTTCTGTGCCTCGGGCCTCGAGGCGGTGGCGATCGCGGCGGCCCGGGTGCGGGCCGGGGATTGCGAGCTGGTGCTGGCCGGTGGCGTCGAGAGCGTCTCGCAGGTGCCGCTGTTCGCCGACCGCGGGCCGTGGTGGCGAGACGGCGTCGGTCGCTTGCACATGGGCATCGCCGCCGATCTGGCGGCGACCGTCGACGGCACGGCGCGCGCCACCCTCGACGCCTACGCGGCGCGCACGCGGGCCCGCGCGCGCGCGGCCGACGCGGCCGGGCGCCTCCACGCGTGGACCGTACCGGTGCGCGCCGCCGACGGCGCGATCGCCCTCGCGCGCGACGAGCTGCTCGACTACGCGCCGACCGCCGACCAGCTCGCGGCGCTGCCGTCCGCGTTCGCCGAGCTAGGCGCGAGCGGCCAGGACGCGCTGGCCCTGGCCCACGCCCCGGGGCTGGCCACGCTCCGCCACGATCATACGCGGGCGTCGTCGCCGCCGCTGGCCGACGCCGCGGCGCTCCTGGTGATCGGCACCGCCGAGGCGGCCGCCCGCCACGGCCTGACGCCGCGCGCGCGGGTGGTCGCCGCCGCCAGCGTCGCCGCCGATCCGGTCGCGATGCTCACCGCCGGCCAGCACGCGATCGAGCGCGTGGTCGGCCGCGCCGGCCTGGCCGCCCGCGACCTCGCGGTGATCGAGTTCGCCGAGGCCTTCGCCGCGCTGTGCGTGCGGCTCGAGCGCGATCTCGACCTCGACCCGGCGCGCCTCAACCCCGACGGCGGCACCCTGGCGCTGGGCCACGCCTTCGGCGCGACCGGCGCGATCCTGGCTGGCAACGTGGTGGCGAACCTGGCGGCGGGCGCCGGCCGCGCGCGCGGAGTCGCGGCGGTGAGCGGCGCCGCCGGCGTCGGCAGCGCGGTCTTGTTCGCCGGCCTGTGATGGCCGGCGCGCGATCGGGTTGGTCCGACCTCCGCGATGACGATCGCGGCGACCTTCACGACGACGATCGCGCTAGGCGGATAGTCGACGGTCTGTGTTAACTTCGTGCCGCCCTCGCGAATCACGGAGCTCGCATGGACCTCGCGCGGACCCGCCAGCGTCATCTCTTTGCCCCGGCGCGGGTTCTTGCCCCAGCACTGGCCCTCGCGGCTGCGGCCGGCTGCGGCGACGACCCAGCTCCCGAGCGAGTCGGCCTCGACACGCCGATGGTCGCCGCCAGCGTCACCTGCGTCGAGCGCGGCGCCGCGACCTTGATCGGCGCCGCCCACGACGGCCAGGCCTGGATCGTCAACGGCGAGAAGACCCAGCTCGTCGAGTTCGACGGCACGATCGTCGACGCCGAGTGGCGAGTCGACGACGCCGACCGGGTGCTGCCGACCGGCGCCGGCACCGCGAGCCTCGTGGTCGATGGCGAGCTGTGGACGATCGCCGACGGCACCCGCGAGTTCGTCTCGGTCCCGGCCTCCGCCGGCGCCGCCAGCTCGCTGTGTGGGCCGCCGACCGCGGAGCACGGCACCTTCGTCGCGACCGCCGGCGGGCTGATCGAGCGCGCCGGCGGCGTGTGGTGGCAGTGGGCGCCCAGCCGCTCGTCGTCGTTCGGCCCGCTGCGCGAGCTGATCCGCATCGACGGCGCGTGCGCCGCGCCCGACGACGCGGTGTGGCTCCACGGCGCGGGCGGCGAGCTGTGGCGGGTGGCCCAAGATCGCACCGAGATCGTCGCTGGCGAGTCGGTCGCCGTCGACAGCGTCGCGATCGTCCCCGGGGAAGGCGCCGCGGCGTTGACCGCGGGCGAGCTGCAGCTCGGCCCGCCGTGGCACGACGTGATCTTCGACGCCGGCCCGGTGACCGCGATCGCCAGCGGCGGCGGCCGGCTGTGGGTGGTCGCCGGCGGCCGCACCTACGTCCGCACCGACGGCGCGTGGACCGAGGTGACCGGCCTGCCGGCGGCGCCGACCGCGCTCCACCCCGACGCCCTCGGCGGCGCGTGGTTCGACGCCGGGACCCAGGCCTGTCGGGCCGCGCTGACCCCGGCGATCCAGATCGCCGGCGTGAACCCCTTCGAGCCGCGCCTCGAGCCGACCGCGCAGCTCCGCATCACGCCGCCGGCCGACACCGCCGAGGTCACGATCGAGCGCGACGGCACCGCGCTGGCCACCGTCCCGGTCGTCGACGGCGTGGCCGCCGCGTCGGTCGACCTGGGCGACGGCGGCTGGCACGCCCTCACGGTGCGGGCCGGCGCGGCCTCGCGGCTCCTGCAGTACAACCTCCTGCAGATCTCCGATCGGAGCTGGGCCACCGACATCGCGCCGGTGTTCCAGCTCTACTGCAGCCGGTGCCACGGCGAGACCACCGCCGGCACCCGCGGCGATCTGTCGACCTACGAGGCCTGGCGCGGCAAGGCCGGCCGGATCCGCGAACGCATGCTGCGCGGCGAGATGCCGCCCAGCGGACCACGCCCTGACAGCGCTACGCTCGAGATCGTCCTCGACTGGATCGAAGGAGGCATGCGCCCATGAACCGATGGCTAATCACCCTCGTCGCGTTGTCGGCCGCCTGCGGCAGCGACGCGGATCCCCCGGCCCGCGATCCCATCGGTCCGACCGAGCCCGAGCCCGGGCGCCGCGTCCGTCGCCTGTCAGCCGAGCAGTTCGCGCGCTCGCTGCAGATCGCGACCGGCCAGACCTGGAGCCGCTACCAGACCTACGCCGAGACCCTGGGCCGCCCCGACTTCGGCGAGCTCACCGATCAGGGCCTCGAGCTGTCGGTCACCTTCGACAAGCTGGTCCACGACGCCGCGCGCGAGGCCTGCGGCCGCGCGGTCGATCTCGATCGCACCGGCGGCTCGACCGTGATCCTGCGCGACGCCCGGCCCGCCGATCGCGGTGATCGCGCCAAGTACATCGCCAACCTGAAGTACCTGATGATGCGCTTCCTCGGCGTCCACATCGAGGCCGATGACGACCCGCGGCTGACGCCGTGGCTGACCCTGCTCGACGGCGAGCCGGTGCCGACCACCGACGTGACCATGGCGACCCGCTGGAAGGCGGTGTGCATCGGCCTGGTCACCCACCCCGACTTCCTCACCTACTAGGAGCCGACATGTCCCGCCCGCACCTCAGTCGGCGTTTCGTTCTCCTCGGCGGTGGTCTGGCCCTCGGCGGCGCCCTGGCCGGCCTGCGCCAGATCCGTCAGGTCGTCGCCGCCACGCCCGACGACGAGCTCCGCTTCATCCACGTCTACCTGAACGGTGGCTGGGACGTCCTGCTCGGGCCCGACCCGCGCGACCCGGCCGGGACCTACAGCGGCATCGACCTGGGCACCACCCGGTTGGCCGCCGAGTTCCAGCAGCCGACCCAGGTCACCCTCGGCGGACAGGCCACCCTGGTCGGCCCGACGATGGCCGGGATGTCGGAGCACTTCGACAAGCTGACGATCTTCCGCGGCGTCAACATGAACACGGTCGCCCACGCGACCGGCCGCGCGTACGTCAACTCGTTCCTCGCGCCGGCCGGCACCGTGGTCCGCGGCAGCTCGATGGCGACCGCGGCCAGCTCGCTGGGCCCGCTGGCCCGCGAGCGCATCCTGCCCAACGTCGCGGTCGGGTTCCCGAGCTACAACGACCGCTACTCCGGCGAGCTGACCGCGGTGTCGATGCGCCGCGCCGCCGACATCAACGGCCTGTTGCGGCCGCTGACCACCCCGCTGGCCGCCAGCGAGGAGGCGCTCCTGGCCGCGGCGCAAGACCAGGCCGAGAGCTGCGTCTCGCCGCGTTACCCCGGGCCGCGCCCCGCCGAGCAGCTCGCGTCGAGCCGCGCCCGGCTGCGCCGGCTGATGGCCGAGAACCTGTCGGCCCAGTTCGACTTCGGCGGGACCAGCCCCGACATGGTGGCGCTGCGCGCCCGCTTCGGCTTCCCGGCCGATGCCATCACCCGCGACGGTAGCAACGTCGGGCTGACCGCGGCGCTCGCCGCTCAGCTCGTCCGCCAGGGGGTCAGCCGCTCGGTGACGATCTCGATGGCGCCCAGCCTCGACACCCACGGCCCCGAGTGGGTCACCGATCAGCCGACCCGCCAGCGGGCGGCGCTGAACGCGGTCGGCGCGCTGCTCACCGATCTGCGCGAGATCGATCCCAACTTCGAGAAGACGATGGTGATCGTCACCTCGGAGTTCGCCCGCACCCCGAAGTTCAACGGCCGCGGCGGTCGCGATCACTGGTTCGCCAACTCGGTCCTGGTGTTCGGCAGCGCGCTGCGCCCCGGCGTGTTCGGCTCGACGGGCCCCGACAACCTGTCGCTCCAGGGCGTCGACCTGGCGACCGGCGCACCCATGGAAGGCGGCCAGGTGCTCCTGCCCGAACACCTCGGCGCCACGATCGTCTCGGCGCTGGGCGGCGACCACTCGCCGTTCCGGGTCTCGCCCATCAACTCGCTCATCCCGGGGAGGTCGTGATGCGCCACCTGCTCTCGCTCGCCGTGACCCTCGTCGCCCTGGCGCCGGCCGGCGCTCACGCGGCGTCGCCCCAGGAGTGCGCCCCCGACGGTCCGCCCGACAAGTACCGGCTGTTGCGCCAGCTCACGCTCGACCTCTACGGCCGCATCCCGACCTACGAGGAGTACCAGGCCCTGGCGCCCGAGCCCGAGCTGTCGGCGGCCACGATCGATCGCCTGTTCACGAGCGACGAGTACTTCGTCGGCGTCCGCGAGTACTTCCGCGGCCTGATCTGGGGTGGCCTGCCCGACGATCAGAACGTGATCGGCACCCAGCGGTTGCTCGGTCGCAACGCGACCACCAACCTGTACTTCGTCGGCAACCTGCGCGGGACCTTCCGCGGCCGCGCCGACGTGATGTGCCTCGATCAGCCGCAGACCACGTTCGACGCCCAGGGTCGGCCGGTGCCGATCTCGACCTTCGCCGACACCACGTGCAGCGGTGGCACCTGTCGGCAAGAGGGCTACGTGATGGTGACGCCGTACTGGAGCACCACCGCGATCAAGGTGTGCGCCTACGACGCCCAGGCCCTGACCGCCGGCACTGGCACCACGCCGCCGACCTGTGGGCCGTACACGATCAACGCTGGCTGCGGCTGCGGCCCCGACCTGCGCTACTGCATCCCGACCACCGGCGACGCCAACCACGTCGCGGTGCGGAGCGCGCTGGCCGATGAGGCGCCGCGCATCTTCGAGTCGGTGGTGCGCGAGCGGCGCTCGTACTTCGAGACCTTCACGACGACGCGGACCTTCGTCAACGGCCCGCTCGCGCACTGGTACCGCAACCTGTCGGGCAGCGGCGTGGCGCTCCGTCAGAACGGCACGGTCGGCTACGACCTCAAGGTCCCGACGGTGCCCGCGCTGCCGTTCGCCGATCGCGACACCTGGATGCCGGCCGATCGCGACCCGGTCCACGCCGGCGTCCTGACCACGCCCGGCTTCATGCTGCGCTTCGCGTCGAACCGGGCCCGCGTCAACCGTTGGTACTCGGCGTTCCGCTGCGAGCCGTTCCTGCCCCCGGCCGGCGGCCTGCCCCCGGAGCCGCCCGGCTTGCCCGAGCCCAACCTGCGCGTGCGCGGCGCGTGCGGCGGCTGCCACGAGACGATCGAGAAGGCCGCGGCCCACTGGGGCCGGTGGCGCAACACCACCCAGCTCGGCTACCTGAACACGACCGACGTCGACTACAGCGCGGCGCGCGCCGAGTGCAAGCCGATCGTCGGCGCGGCCCGCAACTTCTGCAACGCGTACTTCATCACCCGCGAGAACTCGACCCATCCCGAGGAGCTCGCCAACTGGGAGGGCTGGCCCCAGGCCCGCGCCTACCTGTCGACCGAGGAGGCCGGCGCGATCGATCGCGGCCCCGCTGGGCTGGTCGACGAGCCCGCCGAGCAGGCCAAGGTCGCCGAGTGCGCGGTCCGCACCCTGGCCCAGCAGCTCCTCGGCCGCGAGCTCACCGCCGACGAGACGCTGAAGTGGCTGCCCGGCGCGACCGCGGCCTTCGCTGCCGCGAACTACGACTTCACGACGCTGTACCG
>Ga0075163_10005401_pt1 | contig 17069 bp, 21 predicted proteins | sample JI1023141ADNA_FD_71478 | JGI IMG/M metagenome (GOLD analysis project Ga0075163, IMG submission 71478) | Wastewater effluent complex algal communities from Wisconsin, to seasonally profile nutrient transformation and Carbon sequestration -... | ecosystem: Engineered > WWTP > Effluent > Algae...
CAGTCCATCAAATTTTGTGGTAGTCACCTGTCTTCCCTTATAATCAAATATAGAATTCCTTAATCCTTCATCAAATAAGTCTCTCATAGTTACAATTATAATTATCATTGCAAATATATGAAATAATTTCGAAATAAAAAAATAAAAGCACATCTTTTTTGATGTGCTTTATATTAGATTACCGTTCTCGTCAAACTTTCTGTCGTTTTCTTTGAAGTCTGCTATTATGTGCTCATCTTCAAAGTAGCTGTCATATTCCTTATTGAGTTTGGAATATATCTCTTTACATCTACCTCTGGCCCAGGGTACCCCAACTTCCTCTATTTTATCGCATTGAGATTGTACCGATATTGATATATTTATATCCGAACCAGGTGCTCTGAATAAAACTATTTCGTCTTCACCATCAACCTCACAATCAAATCTAACCGAGTTTTCATGAACGTGTCTGTTATCTATTCTAACTATTGATATACTTATATTATCAAGAACCTGGTCATTCATTTTTTTCATATCGAGTGTTTCTTTTACGAAAAGTTTTATATCTGTTACTCTTCCCGTGAATGAAGCTCCGTCTCCTTGACTATGAAATCCTGAGAATTGTATATCAATATCATCGAGTCCCTCATCCTTTAGTTTTTCAGTCTCGCCCTCTATTATTCCTTCGTACCACCAATCCCCCATGGTGTCATGCATGGAACTTCTCTCCTTTTCTATTGCATGATCCTTTGCGTCCTGTGATAGTTCATCGAATGTGTATTCCATTTCCTCCTCAAAACTCTCGAATGTTTTTATTATTTTCATACATTATATATCGAATGCGGTCGTGAATGTGCGCAACACCGTGGGATTATTTGTCCTTTTCCCTATCCCTCTCCCATCTTCGATTATCCCTATATGGAAAATAAATGCATGCCACGAAGACAGCAAAACATTGAACGATGAAATTCCACCGCAGAGGATTTGGTTCCCATTGTATAAGAGCATAACAGATGTAAACTATTGTGATGTTTCCAAGCATCTCGCTTAGTCCTTCCTTTATGGTGACTTTCCTACCCATTATTTGAGATTATTTTTAAATCTTATGATGTGTTGATGGCAATGTTTCGATGAATGATTCTTCATGTGTTTATTTGTCCGCTGCTGAGATATAATTGGATTTATCTATACTCATATGGGTTTATTATTATCGATCAAATACGGTCTTATATGAGCCTATATAAACACGCTATATGTAGTATGTTACTAACATAGTATGTTTTTTATGGTTTTATTTTTTTTATCCGCAAACATTCTTTAATTTTGTTGCATGATAGAAATTTTTGAATATAAGATTTGGTTTGATATAAAGCCTATTAAAACCAGCAATGGTGAATTGGAAATGGAACACGGTGAGCTTTACGAGATTGAAAAAATGAAAGTTACTAACGGATCCGGTAGTGTTTATAAGATAAAAGGAAGGTTTAAAGGATGTGACCATGGCAGAGAAAGTTATATCATAGTTTCTGAAAGAATCTATAAACTTATAGAGGCTTATTCCAATCAACCTGATTTTATAAGAATAAAATAATGAAGCCCATCGAATTTGTGTATGCTGGTGACTATGATATGTCTCACATGGTTAATGCTTTTTGTGATCAGTGTGATATCTTTTCTGGTAATAGGGGGGATAGAAAATTCTCAGCTGGTGGGGTTTACGTAATTAGAGAAACTGAAAAGGATAGTTCTTGGTATAAATGGGGATTTGTTAAAACCATAAATGGCGCATTTGGTAGGCAAGATATATCAATCTATACCGGGATCTGTATCACTCAGGAACATGCCGAGGAGGTGCTTCTCTATATCAATGGTCCAGAATTTATAAAAATCAAGTAGTATCTACCTTCCATCAGGGTGATATATACTTCATGAAAAGAATTAAAACATTCGATCAGTTATTCGAATCCTCCGGGATGCACGAGAAATGTGAGGAATTCTTCAGAATAGCAAACGGAACGGAGGAGCTTAAACAGATCGAAACCTGGTACAACCTACACCCAACCAGGACTGGAAAAATCAAAGTTCTGATGAAGCAGGACGGAAGACGTATTAATAACCCAGGAAATCCTTATTTTTTTAAGTATGGTTCACAAGAAAATGGTTGGAGATTTGAATTTATATCAAGTGGCAGATCTTACGGAGAAAAAGGGGACAGTGATTTAATCTCTCTTCTTAGAACATTCATAAGGGACATAATCTATAAATTTGCACCTGAAGATTTCAATAGGGCTGAAGCAAGAGAAATAGTTGATGATGACTCCCTCATATTTTCCGGGATTTTAAAAACTCCTGGTGATATCTACACCAAAATCAGAACCGAAAAAAGATCCGATATAATCACAGACTTTTCCCTTATAAAAGGAAAATCTAAACTAATAGATGGGCTCGAATCTAAAATTGGAAATATTTACACGTCGGGTGACACCAAGTACTTATCGATAAATTTAGGAAATATTAGGGTTGGCGAAATACCACAAGTCATATTCGATATTTCTGGAGGAGTTGGTCATTATGGGAGTGGTATACAGAGAGTGGAAAACAACGGGGCATACATAACAATCATACCGAAAGGCGAAGGTAAAAAGACAATAAGCAGTTCAAAATCACCTAGAGGCCGACATAATAAAACCATTAAAATATCTCTGGGATATGATGATATTGATACCCTTGTCGGCGAGATTGAAAGTATAATAAAAAAGAATATAGACGAGATTGTTTTTTATACTGCTAAAAATTCCGGCGGGTATGTGGAGAATCCAATACTAACAATATACGCCAAAGATCTTCTACTTGGCAATATCGATGATGAAAAAATAGACCGAGGAATTGAGGATCTACTTGATAACCATATGAAAAAAAATCCTCTGGATATGTACTTGCTTGACGATCAGCCCAAAATTAAAGCGGGGGTTCTTAGAAGAACGGGGATTAAAGATTATAGCTCAATAGGCAGAAAATTAAAAAGTGGACTTATATAATGAAAAGAATTAAAACATTCGAACAACTCTTCGAATCGGAAGCCAATGGACATCGAAGAGTCTATGAGTATTTACGTGAATGCCTAGCACCAGGTACATACAACGGATCACCAGTTTTTGGTATCCATTCATTTGTTAATTATGATGATCCCAACGGAATTATTAACTATAAAACTGATGGTGTTAAACGCATTGATATTGCAATGAATACCTACATGCTTAAGGATTCGATGAGCTATGCTTTTACCCAGGCGTTAAATCCAAATCCTACCAAGAATATTAATGGAGCCTATCCTGGTACGGATTATGGTAATATGACACAAAGGTTAAAATTTAATATAATCAATCTGGATGACGATGCCAAATTTATTGGCACATTAGATAATATTGATACTTGGGAGATAGGAGGGAGCGATGATTTTATCTTCAAATTTATAATAGAACAAACTATGTTGGATTTTTCTAAATATGACAATAAATTTATATTCCTTTATGGCCTTGATCCAAGCAAGACCGTGGATTTCACACCATACATAGAATCCATGTCCAAATATTTTAAATACCTTCTAAAATTAAATGTTGGTGATCCTATAAAATATAATATAATGGAGGGCATAGATGAGTATTTCAAAAAAAACCCATTAGACTTATATAAGATTGGTGACATGCCATCATTTAAGGCAGATGTGCTCAGGAGAACAGGAATAAAGGATTATGGAAATATAGGTAGAAAACTAAAAACCGGAATGATATAATGGAAAATATAAAAACTTTCAATCAGCTTTTTGAGAATAAAATTTCATATTCGGATAAGTTAACACCAGAGCAAAATGCTTTTGTTAATAAATTGGTTGGAGGTGTTTGGGACTATTCGGAAACAACTGGAAAGATACATGCCAATGGTTATATAAGTCATTCGGATCTTAGTAAGACATCAGGAATGACATTCAGAGATCCAATTGATGATTTTATGGGGGTTAAGTTTTCTAGCTGTAATGGTTATTGCTCCCTGAGTGGTAATAATTTAACATCTCTGGAAGGAACCCCAGATAGGGTGTATGGATCATTTTCATGTGAGAATAACAAATTGAAAACACTAGTAGGTGGACCAAAATATGTAAAGGGCGGATACAATTGCAGTGGTAACGAATTGGTTGACCTCCATGGAATAGCAGATGAGATTGATGCTGGCATTGACGCTAGAAGAAACCCAATAATATCATTAAGGGGATTGGTACTTAGGGATGTGCTTTTTCAGGTAAGAGGTGTAATACTGATCGATGGTCTAACTATACCACTTGCTAGATTCACAAGAAGCGCGGTTAGAAAACAATTTATTTCTGGTACTGATAGGGAAAAATTCTTACTGTCAACACTTCTTGATAATGAAACTGATCAAGATTTTCTAGATGATTATTTTAAGAAAAATCCCATGAAAATATACGTTCTTGATGATCAACCTGAGGTCAAGGATGGAATATTAAAAAGAACAGGTTTGAAAGATTTTGGGAAGATAGGGAGAAAATTAAAATCTGGGATGATATAAAAAAGGCTGATATTATTCATTAATTAAATTTGTATCCTGTTAATTTTTCAATATCTTCCCTTCTAACTAATAATTTTTCCAGTTCAATCTTTTCTGAGGTATTTGGAAAAATATATGCTCTGAATTCTTTGGTTTTCTTGATGTATATCACCTTCCAACATTTTACTGGCACTGCTACTTTATGAGGTCCGAAAGTTTTTAATATTCCTATGGATCCGCACCAAACATGAACACTATCATTTTCCATAGCTAGTAATCTTGTTCGTGTTTCCAGTGTTTTCCACGATCCTGCATTTAAGGTATGTGGTTGTGGTGTCATATTGCTGAAATAAAAACATTCCTTCTGTGCAATATCTCCATTACACAAATTGGAAGCTGCTGGACACATGTGACCCCTGTCATACCCTGATCCCACATAATCTTTCGCTATATCGGTTTCCTTAGGTAAAAGAGGATCAGGTTTAAAATCGTCCTTTCTTTTTAGTGGATTTGGACACCCAACCTTTGCTTTGGTTTCCCACCACTCCACAAGCACTGGATAGTTCAGTGACTTGCTATAGACAGCAGTGTAGTTTATATGTTTCAATCTTATCGTGTCTTGGGCACTGCTCAACCAAAAAACGAAAAGAAATAGCACAATGCATGGTTTTCCCATTCTAATATGTTTTCTTTTATATATCGGATTTTGATCCAAAAATCGGGGGTGCTTGGATATATAGAGCATCCGGCTGACTCTCTGAAGTCAGGTTTTAGGACCGGAATAGTTACGGCTATGTAAAGGTTGGAATTCGCTACTCCAACCTTTTTTATTTGTGATATATAAGAGATGAGAATAATAAAATCTTTCAATCTTTTCGGATTTAGTGTAAACGAGAATGTTTATAGACCCTATGTGAGTTCATTAGAAAATCTTGATTCCTATAAAAAGATGTCTGAATGGTCAGATGTTAATATAGAACAAAGACAGGATGGTAAACTAACTAAAATAAGTATTTTCCCCAATGATAATGACGTTGTTTTAAAATACGAATTAAGAGAAATGCCAAGTTCAGAATCGGACAGTAGAATAAAAATGGGTGTTTATAAATTTAAAGATTTTGGTTGGGAATACATTATGGGATATAGTGTATCTAATGTTTCTGATTATGAATCTATATTTAGAGGAATAGAAAAATCATCCATCAAGGAACTATATGGTATTGATATAGGGAAAAAAGGATTTCTATCATCACCAGAATCTCTTGAACCTATAGAAGATTGTGAAAATCCGGATCTTATGAGATCCCTTATAACAAGGATACCTGAGGTAAAGGTGATCAATTACTTTAAACAAAACCCAATGTCTATCTATATGTTGCACAGTTGTCCTGATATAAAGAAAAAGATAATGGATAAAGCCGGAATAGGTGATTTCTCTAGCATAGGAAGAGCATTAAAAAAGGGAATGATATAAATAAGAAATATTAGGAAATGAAGGTTACAGTTCCACCTGGTCTTCTCCAATCAGGCTCCGAGTAAACACCAACAGTTGACCAATAGTTCATAGGTCGAGTATCGTTTGATGTGGTTGTCTTAAAGTCATCAATGTTAATCCACCCAGCGTTTCCATCACAATCTATATAAAACTCCAATACACAATCATGACTTACAGCAGGTGTAGTATATGTTAGAATCTGCCATACACCATTTGCCGCATTTGTTGCACTAACTGCTACGGTTTCCGTTAAGTTTCCAGCTAGTGGGTTAAATGCGTACATAAGTCTTGGCTGATTTCCATTATAAGCAGCACCGCTAACATCACCAACCACTGATTTTCTAATTGCTATGCTTACAGTGCATGTTGCACCAGACTGAACCGCTATTCTAAAAGGATTTGAAAATGTTTTATTCGTTGCAATAAGGGGTTTTATTCTTATAGTTGGAAGCCCATTGTAAGTTATAACATTATCATTTTGTAGTAAACCGTTATATTGTGATTGTCTGTATTCATTGGTTATACCATTGTGTTTTAGGGATGTCATTCCATTAAATCCATTTACCGAACTAAAAGAAGCAACACTAGTATGTGAATATTCAGGTCCGAAAAATAAACAATTTGTTAAGGTGGTTCCAGCCTGACCTCCTCTTAAACATGAAGTTGTGAAATTGCTTTCTACACCATTTGGTCTTCTACCAAATGTGCAATTCACAAAATGTGTAAAATCATTAAATGATGCAGTGTAACCTACTGATGTTATTGAACCAGTTTTACCACCCCAAAAGAAACAACCATTAAATTGTAATTTTCGATAGGCTCCACCTAGTACATCTATATTAGTATTGTTATTGTAAAAATGGCAATTTTCAAATTTTTCGAATACCGTTCTATCAGAGCCTACCGTTGAGCTACCCGCTAGATACCTTATACAATTACCATTACTAAAAAATACGTAATTACTAACGGCATATGAATTTACACTTTGAGTAATATAGAGGGCGCCATTTCCAAAATCTCCAATAGAGTAATACCTATTTCCAGTAGTTCCATTTACTGGAGCATTAGTTGAGCCTGCTTGGCGACAGGATGCTAACACATTATTACTCCCAATACCTCCTCCAAAATGTGCAGCAAATCCTGCAAATCCTATTAATAGATTATTATCAGTAATATTTCCAGATATATCTGCATAATTATAAAATATATTATTAGATAACGTATATGTACTAGTAGAAAGATTAGAAAATAAAGTTGTTGTTCCTGGTGAAGTAGTTTGCCAAAACGTAGATTGCTGTGTGTTAAATGTACCTGTATAGGTTGATGTTCCAGAGTTATGAACAAAACCACCCATTTCAAAAAACTCCACATCAAAGAATGTTGTCACTCCATTTAGACCTTGTACAAATCGGGTTTTAAATGTACCACTTGTACTTCGTATCTTTATACTTCTTGTAAGATTTCCTAAGTCTGCTTGCATGTAAATTGCAGCATTACCATCATGCGCAAACGATAGTGCACCGTGAGTTAGAGTTGTGCCACTTGCATTAGCATTTAATGTTACCCTTTCAAATTGCGTTGTTGTTCTTGTTGTGCTAGGAATAACAATTACATCATTTTGTTTCCATCCTGTGGAAACATCAGTTGTCATAGTTGTTGCGCCAACTGCAACATCCGCATTTAATAAAGCTCTATGTAACACAGTAGTTGCATGCTTTGTTTCTAGTGTACCAAAGTTGTATATTTGAAACTGTAGAGAAGAAGCACAATTTATTTCCAAAACTGCGGTAGATGTTGCAGGTATCGGAGTAGCAGCAGTTCCAATTGTAAAGGTTCCACCCCGTCCTATCCGAATATCTCCGGCTAACTTTAACGCATAATTGGTAGATGTAGATACTCCATAGTTAAAAATTCCATTACCTCCAATATAACACTGTCCATATTGTGTTGCAAGGGAAGTGCTATCCATTGTTACTGTTGTAGTTGAATTAACGCCCGCAGATGTATAGCTACCTCCAGTTATTAATATATCTGTTGCTGCGGGTGTGGCATTTGTAGTTGTGACTAGTGCACGGCTCCAGTTATTAGCAGTAGCATCTCTATAAACACTAACTACACCTACGCTAGAAGTTAATAATCGTATTGAATAACTATTCCCAGCAACTAATGTTTGATTAGAAGAGAATTTAAAATAAGTCCAACCAACATAGGGAGTTGCCTGATTACTAGTATTGGGTAAATCAGCAACATTTAGTGTTACTGAAGTAATTACTGTAGAACTTGTACTATTAAATAGTTGAAGAGTGATAGTTCCTGATGGTGTTGCAATTCTACCTACTATTTGAATGGAAACTCCTGAAATAGTTATAGCGCCAGGAATAAATGTGGACGAAGCAACAGCGGATGTTGTTAATGTTGTACTAGCAGCTCTACTATCTAAATATGATGTAGCATCAACTACTCCCCATGTAGAAGAACTTGTAAAATTCCCGTCAGATATTGAATGTAATGTAGCCATTAGTTAATGATTATTTGGTCTAATGTTAGTTCAATAAACTCCCCTTCGAATATTTCTGATGCAGGGTCAATGAAATTAGCTTCAAATATTTCGGTTGCCCTGTCACGCATATCTTGTTCAGTGAAACCTTCCTTAAATGGAACACTACCAAGTATTAGCGGTTGATTACCGTCCTCCTCAAAAAATAAGTCAAAATAGGTTTTTGAACCAACCTCATATCTATTTACGTATATTGCTATCATTGATATCCCTCTAATGTTAATGTTATTCTTGTTTGTGTAGTTACGGAATCTAAATTGAATCTGATTATGTTACCTGCGGTGATCTCGGTTGTCCAGGCTGTTAATGTTGTGCTCTGTCCTTTTATAGATCCAGCCAAATTTGGTTTTGTTCCAGTTGCACCTATTATAGTGTTTTCCACTGTTGGTGGATATGTTGCATAAGGAGCACTCCATATGTCCACTGATGCAGTTCCACCCACATCACCCAAGATGGTCCAACCTGTTATTGTCATTGCATATGGAATAACAAGATCTGCCTGTAACCCGGCAGTAAGAACAGATCCACCGCCATCAAACACCACTCCGAATGATTTTACTATTGTCGGTGTAGTCCCTGTTGCTCCCGTTGCTCCATTAGAACCCGCTGGTCCGGATGGTCCTGTTGCTCCATTAGAACCCGTAGCTCCTGTGTGTCCAGTAGCACCAATTGGTCCCTGAGAACCTGTAGCACCAGTTGCTCCAGTAGCTCCCTGAGATCCATTTATACCTGCATCCCCACTTCTGGAAAAGGAAACGACTAACGAATCTCCCGGATTAATTGTGCCATTGCTTCCTATATAAGTAACCGTTATTATCTCTCGTCCCGAAGAATTGCCACCGGTTAGTATTTGATAGTCCGCATAAATATTTGAAATCCCATTAACGCTTATTCTTAAACTACCTTTTATTGGATTAGTGCTATCTGCTAAGGTATTATTCCAATTTTCAATATTACCTCCCTGTGCATCAGTATTACTTATTTGTATTGCTGATGTATTGGTTACATCGGTACCATTAAATCCAATATAACCTGGAGAAATACCACCGCTGGAATATGAGTAATTTTCCATTGTCATTAGAACGGAATCTCCTCCAAAGTTACCCAGTAATCCCTGATCCCCGGTAGGACCAACTGATCCTGTGCTTCCAGTTGGTCCCGTGCTTCCAGTTGGTCCCGTGCTTCCGGTAGAACCAGTAGCACCTGTTGCACCCGTGCTTCCAGTAGGACCAGTTGCTCCAGTGCTTCCGGTAGAACCAGTTGACCCAGTGCTTCCGGTTGCTCCCGTGCTTCCAGTAGGACCAGTGCTTCCAGTAGCACCAGTTGCTCCAGTACTTCCATTAGCACCTGTTGCTCCAGTTGCTCCGGTGCTTCCAGTAGGACCAGTAGGACCAGTAGGACCAGTGCTTCCAGTAGCACCAGTTGCTCCAGTACTTCCATTAGTTCCATTAGCACCTGTTGCTCCAGTTGCTCCGGTGCTTCCAGTAGGACCAGTTGGACCAGTGCTTCCGGTAGCACCAGTTGCTCCGGCCGGTCCAGGAACCGTTGAATTTGCTCCAGTTGCTCCAGTTGAACCTGTTGGTCCAGTTGGTCCAGTTGGTCCTGGAACCGTTGAATCTGCTCCAGTTGCTCCAGTTGCTCCAGTTGCTCCAGTTGCTCCAGTAGATCCGGTAGGTCCAATTGGACCTTGTGATCCAATTGAACCTTGTGGTCCAGTAGGTCCCGTAGGTCCAACTGGTCCTCCGGATGGACCAGTAGCACCAGTTGGACCCACAGGTCCAGTAGCACCGCCACCAGTTCCTCCCGTGCCTATATTTGCTAATAGCCACTGGTAGCCACTCCAGATCCATAATTTTTGAGATCCTTCGTCGGATGATAAAAATGCTTGACCTATTCTAGGTGATTGCGGAAATTGAGCCAATTTGAGGTATTACTTTTTCTATATATCGAACTCGAAAAGTTGTGGGATTTTACATGATCCCGGGAGCTAACTCTATATTGATTTTAAGTGTATCGCTATGGTTTATAAACCTATTATAGCGGGATCTAATATTGCAAATGGTGTTTGTATAAATGTGGCATCACCTAAAATTGATAGGGAGGATCCTGACGAGTTATACAAAGTATTAGAATTTCCAATTGAGGTTCCTACAATTTCAAGTATATTATTTCCCTTAGAACCATCATCATACCAAATATTTAACGTATCGATACGATTAGAATAAAATTTGCAATTGCTTAGAGTTACATACATGCATGTTTCAGAGAATCCTGCTCTAGAAAGTATATGAGCTTTTTCTGGTGGTGCTTCATTATCAGAGTGGTTTACGAATCTTACGTTTTCAAAATTCCAAATTCCATTGTAGTAATCCTCGCTTTCAGTACCAACATTTTCAAGTAAATTTATATTTGCATATTGCTGAGCTTTACTATCACCAGTTATAAAAATACTATTTGTTACTGCTACACAGTCCCTTCTGGAGTTCACTAATTTAATATTATTTGTCAAAGAATATAAATAAGTATTCACTATGTGCAATCTTGTGTCATCTGCATCACCAATAATAAATCCATAGAAGCAATCGTTGGCAAGCATGGAAACATTGGAAATTCTACATTTTAAACCAGTACCTCGTAAAAAAAATAGACATTCGGGTTCAAATAAATCATTTTGACTTAATATAACAGCATTAGGAGATTCTTCTAGATTATTACTACGATCGTCACCAACTATTGAAAAATTCCTAGTAATATCTATTAAACGGTCGACAGGATCCAAGAGATTGAAAACTACCTTTACCCCGCCATTTAACTTGATTGTTAAATTTACTGCGGGAGCCCATGTTCTAGTTTCCGTGTAATTCCCAGGAAATACCCAAATAGTATGATCGTCTAATCCTAAGACATTACAATAAACAATTGCACCGCGAATGGTCTGAAAAGGAAGATCCAGTCTACCCACTACACCAGTAGAATTATTACCATTAGGATCTACAAAAAGTGTTCTAGCATAAGTAAAGGACGAGCCGCTACCGGTGGGACCTTGTGGACCAGTTATCCCTATCCCAGTAGCACCTTGTGGACCTGTTGGTCCAGTAGCACCAGTTGGTCCAGTAGCACCAGTTGGTCCAGTAGCACCAGTTCTACCGGTAGTACCAGTTACTCCTACTCCAACAATACCAGTAGCACCCTGTGGACCTGTTGGTCCAGTAGCACCAGTTCTACCAGTAGCACCAGTTACTCCTACTCCAACAATACCAGTAGCACCCTGTGGACCTGTTGGTCCAGTAGCACCTTGGGATCCTTGAGGACCAGTAGGACCTTGAGGACCAGTTACCCCCTCGCCTGTCCCGCCTATAGTATAAATATAATTACCCTCACCATCGTAGACATCATTACCTTGTATCTGTAATAGTCTACCATAGGTGTCGGCTATAAATTCGCCGGTAAGATTTAATGGATTTGACACTTATTAAATTTTTTTGCGTTAAGCAATTCTAACTCTAGTGCCTGATTGTGCCTGGTTATTTTGCTTTTGTGATAGTATTTCTACCTTTACATTTTTACTGCTTTGAACTTGGAATGTTTCGTACCAAGGATAGAAAATCTCACCATCCACAACAACCTCAAGTTTGATTATTCCCTTGAGTCCAGGTGATAGTATTGATATTTTTTTGAGTGGTATTCTACAAACGCCACCATTTATGGAACCTTTAAAGAATATGTTCCATTCATCAGATTCTAATATGAGTCTAACTGCGGTGTTCTTAACATCGCTTCCCTCTATCATAACTTTACATTCAAATGACTCCGCTTTATCTCTGAATATCTTGTAAGCAAGCGGATCCATTGGAATTTGTGGTTCCTCTTCTATGGGTTCTTCCATTATCCCCTCAGGTTCTGGTATGAATGAAGGTTTTGCTGATTTTATATAAGCAGGGTCAATAAAATCCGTTATCGTCTTCTCTTTAGGTACCTCGCAATAATCTTCGATCTCGTCATCCTCTCCGTAATTTCTTCTGATGTCAACAGGAATAGGTAGTTCCATGGTGGATGAAGCTATATCGTCAAGCAGACTTTCCTTTAGAGGTTTCTCCTCTTTCCTGTGTTCTCTTCTCTCTAAAACCGGTTTAGCTTGAGCTTGTACTCCCTTCTTTGGGTCGAAAACGAAATCTGAATATTTTGTTATCATCTCTTATTGATTGTCTTTTACTTCGATCCTTATATTATATTTATCGAAGGTTTTTTGTATGTCACCAACTGTGACTTTCCTAGATATTTCCTTGTGTCTAGTCTCTGTATATATCTTCCCGTTAACTTCACAAACTATCCTTATAAATTGTTTAACGTCTTCCTCCGGAAGTTTCTTTTCGATGTTTTCGAGTGGATGTATTCCATATCCACCAGCCATATCAACAGCCGAAGCTGCGTCTTGAACTATCCTGTATGTTGTTTCCCACTTATAACCATCACGATCACCGAATATTAATGTGTTTCCCTCCCATGTGAAATAGACTCTGCGCTCTGACATTTGATACTTTTTTATTAGATATATATTCAAATAAATAAATCACGGTATTTGGAGATATATTGTGGATGTTTGAAAAAGTAATATTTAGTGATGCACATTAGAATGTTTGAGAATTTCAGAAACACTAGCGATTTTTTTTATCAGTGTGATAGGCTTGTTGGCGATTCCGATATATGGAGAAGGAATAAGGATAGGGTTAAGGAATTAAATCCTGATTTAGAGTTGAGACAGGTGAACGTTCCTGGAGTGGAAGCAAGTTTTGATTCCCATGAATCTAGACCCAATAATATAGTTATAGAAGTTGGTCCAGGAAATGTTGATGACTCAACGATGGCACATGAACTTATACATGCATTACAATTCATAGAAAGAGGCGAATTGGGAATATTCACTCAGGATGCAACTAGAGAATTTTCTAATCTATCGGACTCAGAAGTTTGGGAATATTTTATGCTTGCAATCTACATGAGTGACGAATTAGAAGCTGAAGCTCAAAAAGCAGAACTTAAATTTGGTCTTCAGAAAACCCAGAAGGATGTGATGGACTGGATAAAGATAAACACTCCAGAAAAAATTGCTAAACAAATATCTGTATTAACTCCTATTGACAATGAATTTGATTTGGAAAACTTTGAAGAATTTCCGGATCTTTGGGTTAGTGTTTATTTAAACTACACTGAAGTTTCTTTGGATAAATATCTGGAAGAATCGAAGGATAAATCACTATTGGAATTTATTGCTTATTATTATTTAAAATTTAGTGCATTTGTAAGATATATGGAATCCTAAAAAAAAAGCCTGAGAAAAACTCAGGCTTTTTTTTATGATAGATCCTTGATTACTTTCCGAACACCACGGTAATCGTAGCACCAGTGCTTTTAGCAATTCTTGAAAGAGCATCAAAATCGCTTTCTTTCATAGGTTGAGCTGCAGAAACCATTTTTTCTTCCTTAGCAACAGGAACAGAAGCAACTTTTTCTGCTACTGGTAAATTTTTATTTTTACCTTTGGCAGCTCTAGCTTTTTCCATTCTCAATAGCATGTCAGCTTTTTTCATGTCTTCTTCCACGTTTGCTTTTTTATTGACAATTGCTTGGAATTTTTTCAGTGCATGTTTTCTAACAGTTATAGCAACAGATGTTCTTCCCAGAATTTTACCAATCTCATTTGCGGATTTGCCCTCAGCAACCAATGATAAAAGCTTAGCATCTTCTTCTTTACTCCAGGTAAGTTTCACAATCTTGGATTTTTTAGATTTTGTGGTTCCCGTCGCTGGAGCAACGTTGATTGGTTGTGCCACTGGTGTTCTTGAAATAACCTTAACAGGCAATTCTTTTCTTTTGTTTCTGTTTTTAACTGAAACAGATTTTGGTACATCTACACCTTTACCCTTAGATGATGGTAAACGAACATCAACATGGAGGTTATGCTTTCTTGTTGTTACCGCCATGATTGTTCTTCCTAAGATTTTTGCGATCTCAGCAGCAGAAGCACCGCCTCTTGCCATCTTAATCAACGTTGAGTCATCTGCTGTTGACCAGCCTCTGTTGTTAGATGGAGCTTTAGGATTTCTTTTTAATTCCATAAGTATTAATTTTAAAATTACTTTACAAATATACGAAATGTTTTCGAGATAAAAAAATTATTTTGGTATTTTTTTCGAGATATATAGAGAAAATATTTTAATTATGGACAATTACATTAAACTATATTCAGATTTCCTAAACGAAGGTGATAAAAAAGGGGAAAGCTTTGAGGAGTTTGCAAAAACGAGACTTGCTGGAGCAGCCAAGATAACGGAAGCTGCTAAAGAAAAAGGTGGGGATGCTCTTTTAACATACCACCATTTTAGAGTTAAACTTCCAGTTTACGAAAAAGCTGCAGAGGGTAAATTCGATGAAGCTGAGGCGAGAGACGAAATGGAATCTCTAGTAAAAGCTTTGGTTAAAGGAACAGCCGGATCCATAAAACTGGAACAAGTTGAATTTCAGAAACTCGTTGGTCTCATAGAGGTCTTTGGAGAATTACTAATAAAAAAAGGTGCTTAAATAAGCACCTTTTTTGTTTCATTCAATTTGTTGTAGTACTTCATCCTGATTGACTTGTAACCGTGTCCATCATGGAAGATCCTTTTTCTGATAACGTTCTTTGCATCGTTACCGTAGTTATCAATATACCAATCTATATTGATATTTGTCTTGGATGGATTACCACTAGTAAACTCATTGAATATCCCTTCCTCAATCTCCTCGATTTTGAATATTCCGCTTTCACCTCTAAGGAATGCGTGTTTAGAAGTTGTTCTTAAGTAGTTAACTACGTCTTGTCTGTTTTGTTCTTTTGTTTTCATTTTTCTTTTGTTTATTTAATTATTTTTTAGAATCCATTGATAGAATCCTGGTTTTACGTTATTGTCCAATTTTTCCCAAAGTCCTGACAGCTGGACTGATTCTGTCATGTGTAGGTTTGATCCCTGTGATTTCCCATTCTCGTCAAATATCTCCCATGTGTAATAAACGTGCATACCTCTTTCTGAATCAACCATCTTGTTTTGGAACCAAGTCCATCCCTTATTGGAATTTTCAATCATCTTCTGCTTACCCTGCTCGAATAGTCTATCATCAATCTCCTTACTGGAATCGAATGCCTCCTTTGCTTGTTTTAATATTGTGTCCTCTCTTTCCTTTCTTTGTGACTCGTTGGCATAGGTTAGTTCGAACTTGAACAGCTTCTCAACGTCTTCCCATTTTTTGTCTCTTGAGTATTGATTTGAAGCAAAGTCGTAGACATCTTCACAGTATATGTCAATCTTATAGCCTCTTGTTGAATAAACATATTCGCCGTTTTCATTTATGTAGGAATATGGTCCATCCCAATATCCCTCTTTTCCTATTGCATGGATTGGTACCCCACCTTCCATTCTAATGTGTCCATTTCCTTCAGGATCCGCTTCCTGTAGCATCTTAATAAATTCTTTTGTTGTCATCTTATTTGATTGTTATTAATTTTTGTTCATATAAGCCTAAATAAGGCTCGCTGCTTGATTATTTTTATATTTTGATATCAATGTATGGCCAATGATTTTAATCGCCAAATTCCTTCTTTAATGCCTCATATTGCTTCTTTCTCTCAGCCTTTTTAGCCTCCTCGTGTCTTTTCCTGTCCTCCTGTTGTTTTTTCTCCCTTCTGATCCTTTCCTCCTCTTCCTTTGCTTTTCTTATCCTGATGTGTTCATCGAGATCAATTGTTAAATCGTCGGCATCTATTGTTTCTGATACATATTCAGTTCCTCCGTATGATACACTCCATGAATGTGAGCAATAAAAGTCTCCACCTGATGATAGGTTTATACTGTCTGGTTTATAACCTGTTTTTGCAATAAATACTTGCTCCACCCTGTTATGGATTGTGATCAGTTGTTCTTCCGTGATTTTCATTTTATTTGTTTTTAGAGTTAATTTTATTTTCCATTTCTCCTATAGATACCCTGTATTTGTAATAGATCTCGTATGGCAGATTGCTGGAGACCCTGTGTGAATTAACGGAGATCTTTTTAATATACTCATCCATTGTTTCTTGAGATAGTGTAGAATAATTAGGCCAGGAACTTCTTTTTCTGATATAGATCAGATACTGTAATTTAGCATATTCAATTTGGTAATTCAGATAAACTTCTAGTATGCTCCATAACTGTTCTATTGTGAGCATATTGTGCTCCTCTAGAAATAGGATTGTTGTTCTGATCTTCATCATTCTAAACCAAAGACCTTTTTGTTTACCAATAGCTCTTTTGAGACTCAATTTTTTAATTGAATCAATGTTGCGGACTTTTAGAATTCCTTTCATGATGTTTGTGGTGTTTTTAGAGATAACGAAAGGTGGGACAAAGATTTCCTAACCTGCGGAGTGCCAAAAAAGCACGCAGAAGTATAGGCGTCAACATC
>Ga0075163_10005402_pt1 | contig 17067 bp, 15 predicted proteins | sample JI1023141ADNA_FD_71478 | JGI IMG/M metagenome (GOLD analysis project Ga0075163, IMG submission 71478) | Wastewater effluent complex algal communities from Wisconsin, to seasonally profile nutrient transformation and Carbon sequestration -... | ecosystem: Engineered > WWTP > Effluent > Algae...
TCAGCGGTCTTAATGTTAATATCTGAAGCATTTTCAACGGCATCCATAATAACATGGAAAGCTGTAAGCAATTTATTTGATGAGACAAAAAAAGCTGTGCCTTGATCTGAACCACAGGTGATTTTTACACAAGAGTTTTGTATTTGTATGGGATTAAGAATAGTTTTCATTTACAGTTTTATTTCAATGACGGATTCCCCGTTGGCAATGTGCAATTCATAATTATATTTACTCTTTAGCTTCGGATCATCCAAGGATTTAGTTATTTCAACCGGATAATTGAAAAAAAGAGTTCTTTTGAAGTCTGATTTTCTAATAACCAACTTGGCTATAGTCTCGATATCGGGATGATCAAATGAAACTCCATTTGTAGAAACAATATACTTTTCAGAGTCAATAAGTTCCAATAGTTTATCATCGGTATTTAATATGCTCCCATGATGCGATATTTTTATAAGATCAAACTTTATAGGAAACAAACTCTCATCATAGTGCTTTTTAAGATTTTCTACGATTACTGAAGGGTGAGAATCGCCAAGAAATAAAAGTTTTGCTCCATTGTATTCCAAAACAAAGGCTATCGTACTTCCGTTAGCGATCCTATCATCTTCAGCAACTTCAATTTCTGAAAGTTTTTTTAAATCAATTTTTCCTTTGGATATATTTTTTTCTACAAACACTCTCTGCTCCTTTTCTTGAGCCGTTAAAAATTCAAAAGCATCATCAAAGAACTCCAAATTTTCACAGGTCTGACCGTAACCTAATTTATATAGTTCCTTTTTCCAATGCCTATAAAGGGCGTCAAGTTTGGAATTATTCGGAGACAGTAAGCGAAGCGTTACTTCTTGGCTTAACAATATTTCTTTTTTATTATCAACGGATATCGCCAAATTGTTAAATTCGTTATTCCAATTATAACGTCCTTTTAAAATCAATGATGCTAAGGTTGATCCTTGTTCAGCACTAATGTTCTTTTCATCGACTCTTTCCTCTTTTAAATATGATTTAATTTGTAATGAATCTAACGCCTGTTCATTTAAAGATTCCGAGTTAGCTTCTTTTGCTTCAAAATGTTGAAGATGTTTAAATGAATTATGCCAAATATTCTCAATAGAAATTATTGCACTTTTATTATTTTCTTCTAAAAATCGAACTATACCAGAAATATGATCTGAATCAATATGGCTTACAATTAGATGAGATAGAGTAGCGCCTTCCTTAGCTAATCTGAGAAGTTCAATTTTAATATAATTATTATACGTGTTGATATATCCACCGTCAATTAGAATTATTTTACCATTTAAATTAATTATAAAAGAATCGCCATTCAGGGCGGGAAATATTTTTATGTTGATTGCTTTCATTTTAGCTTATAGACTCAATTTGCTTGGTAACATATTCTTGCGGTATCTTCTCTTGCTCCAACCTTAAATTCTTCAGTCTGATAAATGAATAAAGGCTTAATTCCTCTTCATTCAAACCTCTGAGTTCGTTGGCGGGAATTGGTTTCCCTTCACCGCCTTCAAAATATTTGTCGAAAGTGCCTTTATCCATCATGATCGACTTTGAATTTGGATAATATGATCTTAACTGTGATAGAATATGATATCCGGCCACGTCAATATCTCCCCAATAATAAATTTGCCTACTTTTCAGCCATGCAGTTTCAGCCAAATAGGAAATATTAAAGCCACCACCACTCCATATAGCAACTGAGTCCGTTACAACAGGAAGAGTTAGAAAGTTCATCAAATTTTCTGTTATAAAAACACGGGATGCTGAAAGTTCCATTTTCTTAAAGTCACTCAGAGGAATGCTAAAATCCGCAAAGGGAAGAGTTAGCTTAATTTCGTCACACAAAATCCTAATTCTTACTTGAGTTTCTTTATCCCTCAACCCATAGCGTAAACAAAAATCATTTTTGGCACTATGATTAACCTTTTCTGGTATCAGATGATCCAAAAGACTAATCAAAATTGTCTTGTGACTTTCAATAAACTTAGTGTGAACTTTTATGGGTAATTCCCTGATGTAGTATTTTCCGGCAGTATGCTCATGCAAAAAATAATTGCAAACTTTGAGTAAATCATGCCAAACGGTTCCATAGTCCACTACTTTTAGTGGATTAGCCACAATCCACGCTTCTAATTCAGGAATAGTTTCCTTAATAAATGTATGGTTTTCGTTGAAACGAGAATAGTCTTTTTCTTTACCAATGTATTTTAAAAAATCTTGATCCGATTCAAATTGGATCCTTTTTACAAACTTATTCTTACCTATTTTTTGATAGTTCTTTTCCTCCCACTCCAAAGTATATCCATACCCTTTAACTTCTTTTGAATTAGACTTTAATGCCTCCTGCTCTTTTATTATAGTTTGATACTCCTCATGAACCTTAGAAACATCAACAAGTTTAATTTTAGGTACCTCTTTTGGAAAAAATTGATCACCGCTAAGTATAGAAGATAGAAAAGTGCCGTCATTCCACCACTTTTCTGCCTTAACTTTTATGTCTTTAGGGCTAACCATTTATTTGTTCGTTTTGTTGTTTTAAAAAGATTTCTTTTTCTTTTAAATAAGCTGTTTTTGTTAATGTTCGCACCATACTTCGATTTCCGTTTGGATTTGACACGAAGTGAACAGCATTGATATAGTCTTCAATAATATTTATTTTTTGAAGCGGGGTAACGATGAGGAGTTGTAAGTTGAGTTGTTCGAATAACTTTAGACCATACCTTGTACTTTCATCAGATCCCCTACCAAAGGCTTCGTCAATCACAACAAATCTAAAAGACCGAGAACGTGGTTCACCCCACGTTAAACCAAATTGGTAAGCTATTGCTGAAGCTAATATTGTATATGCCAGTTTTTCCTTTTGCCCCCCAGATTTACCCGATGAGTCACTATAATATTCTCTTTCAGTCTCATCTTCCTTACTACGCTCACTTGCACCGAAGGAATACCAATGTCTGACATCGGTTACTTTGTCAAGCCACTTTTTGTCTTCTTCTTTCACACTTGAAAATCTATCCAATATTTTCTTTACTTGTATGAACTTATCTTCGGAATACAACTCACTTTCACCGAATATCCCTTCGGTCGAATTCTTAAGGTCAATTTTAAATTGTTTAATGTCATCTGAAGTGACCTTGTCTTCAATTATTTTGATATAGGTGCCAACGTTGTAATCGATCTCTTTTAAATGATTGTTTATTTCCTCGATTTTTCTCTTGATTTCCTTTTCATACTTCTCAAGATTATTTTTAAAAATAAGTAACTCATTTATTGTACCCTCCTTCAGTAATTTCTTAAATCGCTCCTCAAATCTTGGCAAGTCATCTTCGATAATCTTTTTATGAACTCTTTTAAAATCCTCTTTAAACTCTAGTTTTGAGTCTAGATCAGCGGCCTCAGACGGGAAATCACTTTTGTATTTTTGCATTCCGCTAGTAATCTTTGAGGTCAAAGTCAATAGTAGTCTCTGAATTTTGTCTAGTTCAGACTCAACCTTTTCCCGGAATCTTTTTTCTACTTCATCTACATTTACAATGTTAATAGTGTATTCCGATAAATAATCTAAAATTTTTGTTCTTGTAGCTTCGCTGACGATGTTATAGTCAATCGCAACGATTATCCATTTGTTTAGGTATGAATTAAGGTCTTCAAAAATAGTTTCGTTTGAAAAATCGAATGCCTTATTCATTTCAAGTTGATCGATTGATCCAACCACTTTCAGGGCATTGTGCAGCTGCAAGGCGGCTTTTCCAATATCACCTTTAATTGTACCAATCTTTTGATTCAACTTCCCCAGTGTTTCGTCTTTTGAATTGATAAGAACTATAAGTTCTTCAAGTTGTTTGGTTAAGGCTTTAAATTGCTCTGATCCTTTACTATTTTTGAGTGTCTCATAATCTTTAGATATTTGTTCTCTTTCAATAACAGATTTTTTGTAATTGATTTTTTCAAAATTATCTATCTTAAATAAGTCCCTGATGGAGTTTTTCTTATTGGTGTATTTCTGTTGATCCTCCCTAATTGCTCTAATATTGGCTTCTGCCTTTGAAATCAATTCGACTTCCTGTTCTTCGTCCTTTTCGAGAAGCTTGATCTTGTCGAGGTTAGTCCAACCTAGAATATAGTTTCTCTTATTGAAGATGTCATGCCTATCGTCCTTTTCATGTTTTACCCTACCGATTTTAATTTGACCAGTTTTAGTGATCGCATAAACCTCCCTTTGGAACTCTTCAATTGTCTCACAACAGGTCAAATTGTGTTTCAATTCAAGTTCCTTTTCCAACCACTCATAAAATTCACTGTCGTTCTTAATTTCAATTTTATGAAGCAAGGAATTATCCTTCATTTCAACTATATTCCGCTTATCATGGGGTATCGTCCTTAAATAAACAATCTTAGTTCCGAGATTGACTTTATTAACGTAATCACTTATTCTTTTGTAGTGTTCTTCAGGCACCAAAATGCTTAATCCAAAATCATGTAAGCGTCTTTCTATTGCCCCTTCCCAATCTGCATCATCTTCCCTCACTTTTATTAGTTCACCGACGAAGGGAATTTCCTCTAAATCGATTTCTAAGTCTTCTGCTATTCGATTTCTGGCATTAAGGCTCTTTTCAGGTATTTTAGTTTTTCTAGCTCTCAGAGACAACAACTCTGATCTTATTTCAATTAGTTTTTGTTCGTACTTTCCTTTTTGTATAACTAAATCATCCCGCTTTGTGGTTAAACTAGCAACCTCTGTATCAACTTTTTTATCAAGTTCTTCAAGCTTTTTCCTGTTCGCATAAAACACCTGTTGATCGACTTCATCGCTCAGGTCAAGAGTGCTACATAATAATTCATACTCCTTAAATGCCTTAGTTTGAAAAGATATGTCAGTCTTAAGCTTATCGAGAGCCTCTTGCATCTTTCTTAATTGCCCAGCAATTTCGGATTTATCGATGGTGCTTTCCAATTCTCGTCTTGCCTCTCGCGATTTGTTTAAATCGTTAGTAAGTTCATCTATCTGGTTTTTCTGCGCTTCAAAGTCTTTATTGAGGCCAGCGAGTTCTTTTTTTAGTAAGTCCGCTTTCTCAATAGCGAAATACTTGGGAGCATCAGTCAATAGCTGTTTATGTTCAATTTGTTTTTCTTCTTGCAATTCATACTGGCTAATATCAGCCACCAATGGGTTGAGAATCTCTTGTTGTCTTTTTGCCTGAACAACAGAATTGTGTGCTTCAGTTAGTTTTGCAAAACTCGAAACCAAATCTTCAATTTTTGATTTAACGTCTGTTTTTCCTAACATTTGATTTCTCACAAAGTCCGTCAAATTACCAACAGATTTCATCGATACTGTTTGGTAAAATAAATCAAGTGCTTCAGGTTGTCTTAATCCAAATTCCTGTCTAAATCTGTCTGAGTATTGATTGAACGTATCGTAAACTTCAATTGAACTTTGATTCCTTAACCTCTTTTTCAGCCTGTTAATTTCACCATCGAAATTGGAAAAGTGTTCCTTGATACTAAGTTCCTCACCGGAAATCACAAAAAACTTTTCGGGTTTATTGTTTTTTAACCAGAACACTTGAGCAAGTGTCATTCTCTGTTCATATCCTTCATTATAGAAGTAACCCAGTAATACAGTGTACTTATCCTCATCCCTTAAATAGACAGCTTTAGATATCCCAGTATCCTCATCTTTCTTATTTGTGTGTTCCCCTCGAATATAGGTGAGCAAGTTGCGTTCGGTTCTGCTTTCAGCACCAGCTGCCTTGTTATATATAATTTTTTGATGTGGAACGATTAAAGTAGTTAATGCGTCAACGAGTGTTGATTTTCCTGAACCAATATCCCCGGTTAACAGCGCATTATGGCCTGAAGATGATATACTATATACCTTATCTGAGAATGTTCCCCAATTAAAAACTTCCAATCTGTGCAATCGAAAGCCAGTGCGGGCATCGTTTGTATTAAATTCAAAGGTCGAGTTCATTTTTCTTCTTGTCTTTTAGTGATTCTTCCCAATTTGAGTGATATTCCTGAAGCTTATCTAATATTTCCTGAAGTTTTTCTACTGGTAAATAAGCTACCAAAATTCTACTCACTTCAAATTGATTGGGTGAGTTTTTAAGTTCTCTTAAAAAACCAAGGTCACTTAGCTTCCTAATATGGATATCCATTTTATCAGATATCTTTTTCTCATGTGTAGTATTATCCGGAAGAAATGTTCTAAGGATGTCCTGAATTTGTTCAGTGGACAATATTAGTTGTGATTCTTCGCCACTATTGTCAAACTCCAAAAGTCTTTTTCTGAGCAGCACGCAGAGCAAAGTTACTGGATAACTTAGTTGTCTTTTTTCAATTAATTTTGGGATTGTTTGAAATTCTTCCTCAGCAAACTCGATCTGTTTAAGGAATGCAAAGCCTTCGCTTTCATTGATGATTACTTCAATACCTACAGTAGCAAAATATTTTTTTATGTCATCTTGGTACTGAACGAGGGACTTCCAAACGGATTCATTGGAATTGTAAAGAACCCCCTTGAAGAGATATATAATTGGAAGCGAGTGTTTCTCTAAATATTCTTTTTCCATTATTTCATAAATATTGTTTGAGGGAGTTCTAGTTGACCAACCTTACCATTATTGCTATACTGAATTACTTCTTTCTTTTCTTCGTTTATTACAGCTTTATTTTGTTTCTCATAGGAAGTAGCAATTGAAAAATAGGTAATCAACTCGCTTAAGCCTTTTTCAATAGGAATTTCACTTGCAATCTCGGAAAGCGAAATTTGCGTTTTGCCCCTCAAAAGCACTCTAATTCTTTCTCTGAGTATTTCCGGGTTCACATAGAGGTGCTGATATAAAGCATCAACGTCGATTTCTTCTAATGAATCTTCTACTTCCTCAGAATTCAACCTTACTGTTTTAGTCGGCTCCCATAGTTTCTGTTCCATTGAGAAATTGAAATCAGGTTTGTCATCTATCCAAATAAATTCCTTGTTTTTCGGGGCTTCATTTTTTATATCTAGAGCGTAACGCTCAATTGAACCAAGTATTTCTGCAACTCTACGGTTTTCTATATAAAGTTTATCATCCAAGAATTTTCTTAATTCTTCAACAATTAAGGCTGTAGATTTATTTACCTTTTCACCTGATTCAACCAAATTCTCCTTAAGTTGATCTAATCGACTTGTTTTCTTAAAGCCTTTCAATTCCTTAAGAGATAAAATATGCTGAATAAGATTTTCCAATTCATCCTGTTTTTTGGGATTCATCAGAAATTCGTAAAAGGCAGTAAAGCTCTTACCCTGATCTGTTTCAAGTATTAAGTCTTGTGCTTTAAAAACATCCTCTAAAAATTTACCCTTGGTCTGACTTTTCTTTATCTGATCTTCTTTTGCTTTTTTGTTTAACTGTCTAAAGTTCTCTTCTATCTGCCTGAAGTCTGATAGTAGCTTACCAGTGGTCTCTTCGAGTATTTGGTATTGCTCCGCAATCTTCCAACTATCAAATTTTTCAAACTCGCCTCTTTCTATTCTCTGTAACTCATTTTCGATCTCTTTTTGTTTTTTCAGGAGTTCTTGCTTTCTTAATTGAACATCGTCCGAACTCTTAACTACTAACTCTTTTAGCATATCAAAGATTTGCAGGAGACGGGACGCAGTTCCTACAAATTCATTTTTATTCAATTCCGTAAGCCAGCGAAGTGCGTTTTCCGTAGCCGGTGTTAGTTCAAAAATCGAACCGTCTGTTTTCTTATCGTATACCTGACGAAGGAAGTGATCCTTAGTCCATATTTCAAGGTAATACTTGGCATCGCCAGTGTATTTGGATTCCTGTAATTTAATTTGATATAGAAAATCGGAAAGCTGAGAAGTTAGTTCACTACTAGAATAACTGGTCTTGTTCTTGCTTTTAAATGCATAAAATAGAAATGATATTATTAAAGGAGCATTTTCTTTTTTAAGCAGCGAAACGGCCTTGTTATTTTCAAGTACCCACTCAACTTCCTTTATGTCGTTATAGTTTATAGCCATTTACACGAACACTTCTAATTTGCTTTAATTACTTCAACCAATTTAATTACAGAAAGCACTATCCCCAAAACAGCTCCAATCTCAACAAGTCTTTTCCAAACTAATTTTCTAAATCTTAAATGTTTTTCTCTTTTCGCCCATGCCTCAAAATATGCCCAGTTTTCTCCATAGTCTTCAAATCTGAATATTTTAAACTCACGTGCCTCACTTAAGTTAAAATGTGAACCGAGCATTCCTCCGGAGTGCATTTTACGAACATAGCCTTCTATAAATAAATGAAACTGCGCTTTGTTTTCATCAGATGCCGCCTCAATAATTTTCTTAGTATCTGAGTAGCCTTTTTCAATCAATTTAACATTTTCAGGGTTAATGTTTTCCTTTTTCATATACTGATCAAGAAAATATTTGAAATCGAGCTTGGAATAAAGTTCTTTCTCATCATTCGACAGCGGTATTATCTTTCCTAATTCTGACATATCTAATTTCCTTCTACAATATTTATTTCGTCGGACGTTAGCTGATATAACCTATAAACAAATTCGTCAATTTGTTTTTCTATATCCATCTTTCTTGAATCACTTAAACCTATTTCTTGAATAGATTTAATCAATTTTTCGGATTCTCCAATTAGTTTACTATCAATTCTACAAGGAAGTTTTTCCACATAGTGAGCTGGAAATTGGGCGAAGGCCTTATTTTCACCTGAAGTCAGAGTTTTGTGAATGTATCCAAACAGTTTTGAGTTTAATTGCAGAAGGATTATTGGTATATTTTCACTCTTATTTGGAATTATCAAATACAAGTTTTTTAACGCTATCATTTTTTTAAAGTCAGAGCAAGCTATAATAGTATTTCCGGTTCGTCTCATTAATATTTTTGGCTTATTATAAAAGTCAATATTCGCATTGCTCTTCAATTCTTTCGGGATGAAATTCACATATGAACCACTATATTCGTATGAAAAGCGATGGACGTCTTTGCCCAGAAGGATAGGCTTCCAGTTCGCACCTTGCTTAGTATCTGATATCCATTTAGCATTTTCTTTTGTTTCGACTCCACGATATACAATACAATAGTCCTTAATTGATTTTTCGTCTTTAAAAAATCTATCAATAAAGCTTTCACTCTTTTTTTCAAAGGGATTTTCCCCCCACTGGAGTTCCCTCTCGTTGGATTGAAAAATATTATCCCCCAAATATTCCTTTAACAATGGTTTTTTGTGTCCGTTCGTATTAAGGGAAACAAGAATAATTGTTTCTACAATGACGTCAAATGCTTTATCCTTTAAATTAATTAGTTCAAGATTTTCATACTCAGAAAGCATTGCCCTCATGTTTGTAAAGTATTGTCCATTCAACCAACTGTTTGGTATTATAAAAGAAAGAGGGGTATTTGGTTTCAGTAATTTTGTGATCGCTAATTCTGTAAATAAAGCGTAGGTATTTGGATTGTATTCTGAAGTCCTGTAGGTTTGATTAAAATGATCAAGCACAGCCTCTCCATGCTTAGATTTAATAGTAACTACATAAGGTGGATTTCCAACGATTACATCGAAGCCTTCGAAATTCCCTTCTTTATCTAAAACTTCAGGGAACTCAAATCGCCATTCAAATGCATTACGATAAATAACATTGTTTCTTATTTCATCAATCAAAAGTTCTAGCTTTCTTATTTTATCAGTCAGTACTTTGACATCCTCATTATATTTCTTCTTTTCTTTTTCACTCATCTCAAACAAACCGGTTTGAGTTGTTAACTTAATAAGATCACCTTTCCATTTGTTTAATTCCTTTTGCTCTTTTGTGTTATTATTTATTTCTGTTCTAAAATCTGCTTTAATCGAGTTAATAATTTGTTCTAATCCCCTTTTAAGTTCCTTGTCGTGTGCGTTTTTGTAGTCATTTACAAATCCTTTATATTGATTAATATTGTACTTAATACTCTTCAGGGCTTTACTCAAGTCGGCATCAAGGGCGAATCGGCTAATTAAAGAATTTCCGCACTTAATGTTTATATCAATGTTAGGAAGCGTTTCTAATTCCTTAAACTTCGTTTCTTCCGTATAATAAGCGTTTTTTAATAATTCTATCCATAAACGCAGTCGACAGATCTTAACTGAATTCGGATTGATATCAACGCCGAACAAACAATTTTCAATTATGGTTTGTTTTTCATGGAACAGAGACTTTTGAACCCTTTGAGTTTCTTTATTAATGCTCCCTGCATTTACTTCGTATTCAAAAATATCTTGTCCATCGTTGTAAGTGACAATTAATTCGTCATTTTCTATTTCAATATCGTATCCGGATAGACGGACACCTTTATCGTCCGCCAAAATACCAAGTTCAGCTTTTATTGAAATTATTTCATTTAGGGATGAAACCAGGAAATGTCCTGAACCCACTGCCGGGTCGCACAGGTGCATGCCGTTTATCAGGGCATTAAATTCCAACACATCTTTACTGCTTCTTCGGTCAGCCATGTAATTTTTCAAATCTTCAAAGGCTTCGCACTTCCATCCGTAGGCGGACTTAAATTTTTGAAGAACGGCCAAGCGGATAGCCTGTCTGCACATATACATGGTTATAAAACCCGGAGTAAAAATTGAACCGTCTTTATACCCATTTATTTTTTCGAAGATCAAACCTAGTACTGACGCATTAATGAGGGTTTTGCTATCTTCTTGTATCTCTTCGGAACCTTCTGATGCAAAATCATAGGCCTCTAGAAAGTCAAACAGATATTGCAATCCGTTTAAACTTTTGGCAATTGGTTTGTTTTTTGAGTCTCGGAGTACCGTTCCGCTGTATAGATCGAGATCAAGAGAATCATCTAAACTGTTTATCTTAATCGTTTGATCTTCTAGTTCGCTTATTTCGAATAGAGAGCTATTGAGGTAAGGAATGTTTCCGTACTTCTTATTTATTGCATCGCTCCGGTCTCCTTGTCGTTTAGCAAGTACCTGAAAAAAGAGTTTGTACAATTCGTCGTACTGAGAAATTTTGGTATAGTTTAAAAACTTATACGACTGGTCACCTTTATGGTATTTGATTAACTGGGCTTCTAGTAATTTAAGAAATAGTATCCGATTTATCCATGTGATTGTAAGCTCTAAGCCGAGATTGAATAAGCGATCCTGCCGATTCTCGCCATAGGAACTGATATCAGGCACCTTGTGCAGACTGTCTTCCAAGTCAAGAATTGTAATCGCATTTTCAAGCAAAGAACCTGTATCCCTTTTACCTTCGGCTTTTCTCCGAATTAGTTTCTTACTACCTTCCTTTATCTCTTCTAAACCAATAATGTGAAGCAATTCAGAATAGAAACCTTTATCTAATGAGTTGCTATCATTTGCGAATTGTATTTTAAGTAAATGAATAGGGCTAAAGATCTTGAACAGAGCAATTAGCTTATTATCATCTGCCTTATCATTATTTTTGAGTGGGCTTTCATATTCCCGGATATCATACCATGTAAAAGGAATTTCTTCTTTTAATTCATCTAGAAACGGTTTGGCAATTTCCCTGTAAAAGAGATCGGTATTGGTGCTTACCTTTTGCCCGCTGTCCCAATCTTTAAATGACTTTACCAACTTTGTATTCTTCGCAAATATTTTTTCAAAAACGGATGCATCAAAAATAAACCATTCGTAAATATTTGTAATCACTAAGTGGCGGATGTCGATGTTCTTTTCATTTACACGTTCACGCAGATAATATAAAATCAACTCATGCATGGCCTTGGCATTTAGATTCTGCCTCGTAACCATGTCAGCTTTATTTGTAGGCCGTTTTACTTCGAATAAAACCCCACTTGGCGCTTTTGCTTCTTTGCCCGTGTGAATAACAAAATCAGTACGTCCCTTGGTTGCCACCAAAAAGTCTTGTTTGTACCAAGTGTCTTTTAGGAAATCCATTAAATGGATTTTAACATTCTCCTCGCTTTCCTTTTCATCAATTTGTGATAGGAGCTTTATGAGATTGCCTTTAAATAATTCAATATCCGGACGCTTGGGCTTCACCAAGCGATATGCCTTGTTAAGAGATTTTTTGAGACTTATTTCTTGTAAAATCATTCTTCTTTTTGAGTCTTTAAATATTTTCAATAAGAATCAATCGAAATGAACAGAGTTAAGTCTTGTCAAGTTTTGTTTCTGCTTGACAAACCTAAAATTGAACAATCGTTTTGATGTTCCTATTTTCGTTTACTACTTATGAGTAGATCCTTAACGTCAATGTCAAGTATCTTAGCTATTTCATATAGAATCTCAACGCTCGGCTGCCTTCTGTTTTGAGCATATGAATTCACCATGTTATAACTTTTACCCAAAGTTTCGGATAACCACGATTGTGTTAGCCCTTTCTTTTCAAGTACCTCTTTTATTCGGTTCATTCTTTTGTTCTTTTGAACTACATAAATATAGTATTATTTTAATTCGCATCTCATTTTGTGAGATATAAAATCAAATTTTTGTTGAAAAGTATTTCTACTGAAGTTTGTTTTAGCCTAAAGTTTATTAGACACATTTTCAATAAGTTGGGTGTGAAATTGGTATCTATTGAGGGATTTATTTTGCAATATTGCAGATAATACATACTTTTGATTCGCAGTTAAAGCAAAAGTATAAGAAATGAACGCTAACAGATTAAATCCCAAAATGATAACCGTAGCAAGAGAGGCAAGAGGCTTAACACAGCTTGAATTAGCTGAAAAACTAAGTTTATCTACTTCTCAAATGTCACGTATCGAACAAGATTTTACGGAGGTAGGAGAACAACATATAAAGGCTTTATCAAGTGTGCTAAATTACCCGGAAGAGTTCTTTTATCAGGAGGGCGAAAATTTGCCTCCTGCGCTGGCCTTAAGAAAAAGAAATATAGTCGCACAGAAAGTTTTATTGCCCATTGAGGCGCAGGTAAACATTTACCGCTTGAGTATTGAAAAGCTTTTAAAGGCGATGGGTCAAACAAATTTTCAAATACCTGTTTTGGATATTGAGAAATTAGGTTCTCCCGCTGAAGCAGCCCGTAAATTGCGTAAGATTTGGAAAGTAGATAAAGGAACAATTATCAACCTTACCAAGGTTTTAGAAGACAACGGCATTTATGTGATCGGTTTTGATTTTAATACAGAGCGGGTGGATGGTATGAGCATTGTGGCTAATGGCACACATCCCGTTATTTTCTCAAACAAAAGAAGTCTGGGTGATCGTCAGCGTTTTACGCTTGCATACGAATTAGGACATTTGGTGATGCACTTGCACACAAATCCATCGTTCACAAGAGACATCAGCCATGAAGCGAATGAGTTCGCTGCTGAATTTTTGATGCCGGAAAAAGATATCAAGCCGGATTTTAAAGATGGCGTAACGATAAACATTCTAGCCGATTTAAAACGCAAATGGAAAGTATCCATGCAAGCACTCCTATACAGGGCAAATGACTTGGGAGTGATCACCGATAACCAAAAAAGATATTTAATCAATCAATTTAATAGCCTGAACATACGCAGAAGGGAACCTGCGGAGTTGGATATAGCAAGAGAACAGCCAATGAAACTGCGTGACACCATTACATTGTATAAAACAAAGCAACGCTGGAATGTTAAACAGCTTGCCTTGTTTTTGAATTCTAATGAAGATGAGTTTTTAAATAAGTATTCATAAATATGACATTTTGGAATAATTGTAATACCGACAAAGAACCGAGATAAATTTGTACAAAAAAAAATGAAACAGTACGACTATACGAAGTTAAAGGCACTTAGAGAAGAAAAAGGCTTGACCCAAGGACAGGTTGGCGATCTTTTAGGTATTGGCCAAAGTGCTTATAATAAATTGGAAACCGGAAATCGCAAAAGGAAAAATGATTCAATTTTCGATATTGAAAAATTAGCTGAGGCTTTTGAACTCACTCCCGCAAGATTAATCTCAATCTTAACCGATCAGGTAAACGTGTGTTCTTCAGGAATGAAAGAAGCTGATTTGTGGCAAGTCCACAAATTAACCAAGAAAAATCCTTTAAGAGAAGATGAGTTTATATTATTTACTACCCCAGTACTTGAATTAGAAAAGCACGATTTTAAAAAACATTATTCAGGAATCAATCTAACTGAATATGATGATGATTTACACAGGATTGACAATGGTGCAGCTATGCCCATATGGGAGTATCCACCAACAATCAACTTAATCGTAGCAGATTGTGTTGAAATTGAATGTATCACAAAAAAAAACGCCTTAGGTGGAATAAATATTTGGCTTGGAAACAAAAAATTAGGAGTCATTGATGAAGAATACATTGGTTTGGTTAAGGAATTAATCGGCACCCTGTTACTAAGCAGAGTTGCCTTAATTGAAAATGATGAGAGCGTTGCCGGTTACTTTGATACATATATGAAGCTAGTTTTTATTGCATCCAATGCAATCTCTAAAACAGTAGATTTCAAAAAAGGGCGTTTTTCGAGTATAAGACTCCTAACCAAAGAAGAGATAAGACAGATTGATTCAGAACTTTAATTATTTAATTAGTAAAAAGCAGCCCAATGAGTATAACAACAGACAAGTTTGATTTAAAAGCTTACTCAAAGCGTGAGTTGGCAGAGAAGTATCAGGTATCGGTGAAGACATTCAATACTTGGTTAAAACCCTTTGAAGAAAAGGTTGGTGAAAAAAGAGGACGGTATTATACCGTGAATCAAGTTCGCACTATTTTAGAAGCTTTGGGTTTGCCCGGAGTGATGCACTAGTACTTCTATTTTTTTTTCTTGAAAACGTATTGGATTTGGCGACCTGAATGGTTGCCTTTTATTTTTTAAAATCATCCCAACATCCTCCCGCATTACTTTCAGAGTATTCCCCGGTAAAATGCGGCCATTAAAGGTCGTTAAACCGATCTCCCCCAAGTCTCCCCGGATAAATTCCAAATAAATCCCGGCAATCATTTCTGCCCAAAAATGCCCTTTGCGTCCGATAAATTCTTTTAAGTCGACTTAGCTCCTAATAGCGGCACATAGCTTCCTGAATTATCTCTTTGCTTCAGAATATTGCGAATAGCTTCTTTGTTTTTCTCTTATCGCCCAAACCCGGAAAGTGCTGATACTGGCCGTTGCACCTTTGTATCGTCAAAGCGACAACACAAACAAAGTAATCTATAAAAACAGAATATATGTCAGCGCAACGAAAAATCAAAGCAAGCCCCTTACACTTAAAAATAGTGAAAGGCGGCAAATCCGATCCAATGAATAGTGTTATAGATAACACGTGGATTTTTATTCATGCAGCCTTATGGGATCAGGAAGAATTCTCAAATAAAGACATCGAACAATTTAAAAAACTGATCTCCGAACATTACAATTTTTCTGAGAACCCGCAAAGCGTTTTTGAAGAACTCATCGAGCGTGTTTGTTTAGCAAAACGTTTTGTTAATCGCAGACAAGGTCGTTACGTAGCCAAACCTATCGACTGGCTGAACATCCACTACTATGCTGGACTTAGCGGAACAAAAAATTGGTATCAAGGATTGTGCTTGCAGCGTATTACGGTTCCTGAATATAATAGGGGTCTCACACTTCTTGCAAAAGCCATTCTAAAATATCTGCAAGAACCAACAGTCAAAACAATTTTAAGCTATCGCAAAAAGCTCATCGCAGAAAAACAGTTTGATCTGCTTCAAATATTTAATAACACGATTGTACAATTTCAAATTAATAACTAAAGCCATGAAAGAAAAAGAAATAAAACCCCTAGACATTAAGCCATACATGCCCGGAGAACTCGCAAGGTATTATCAGGTAAGTGAAAAAACATTTAGAAGTTGGTTAACCGCCTTTAAAGAACGCTTAGGCAAAAGGAGCGGACGCTACTTCAACATCAAACAAGTGGAGTTGATTTTTGAAGAGTTAGGAACCCCTAAAACAATAGAATATTAATATCAAAACATTCCAAAGTATGCCGATGTCGGTAGAGTGCGGTTCTTGGCTCCTAAACAAGGAAAGTCACTCCAAGCTTTGATAGACCTTTGATGCCATCATGGATGATAACCTTAAAAACACAACAATTATGTCGGAAATAAAACACAACCAAACCAATCATGACGGAACCGGTAACATGCTTTTAACTGCCAGTATTCTGTTTGCCAACATCGACTATTCCGGGTTGACAGACTATGCCGTTAAAGCGATTGTGGGTGGTGCGATTTGGATGGCTTTTAAAGTGGGAGCAGAATACATCAGCGAAAAACTAAAAAAGAAATAATGGTGAGCATCAAAAAAATATTGCTTGGCTTAGGCATAGGAGGAGGCTTGGCCGCAGGAGGAGCGTACCTGTGGCGGTTGAGAAAAACTTCGGTGAACTTGGAGATTGTACCAACAGTGATGGTACACAAGATTGACTTGCAGGGTTTGATTTTGCGGGTGGATGTACAATTAAAAAATCCAAGTAGCACCAGTTTAAAACTCAAGTTCCCTTTTGTGAAGTTACTCATAAAGGGAAGCAGCATCGGGAGTTCACAAGCCGTGAATAGGGACATTGCCCTGCCCTCTTATGGAGAGGCAAAATTTGAGGCAATCATGATCCGTATTCCGATGCTCAGCCTCCTCTCTAGTGCCAAAGGCCTCTTGCAAGCTATCCAACAAGGAGCAGCTTTCAAGATTGGGGTGATGACGATGACCACCATTGATTTGGGATGGAAAACAGTACCCTATGAAAACTTGGATGAAGTACAACTGATCGCCTCAAAAAATGGAAGCTAGTAAAAAGAGAAACATAGCAAGCGGTGAAGCTTTTGATGCGCTATTTCCAAGGCCACTCTTTCTTGATCCAACCATCAAGAAAGGAGCTACGGTGAATGATACGGTGCGGTTCATTCCAAAAGTAGTGCGAGAGACCTTGTTTCAAACCAACAAGATTGCTCCACAACTAAAAGGAAAAAACAACTATGAAACGTGCAGGAACATTTGGGAGTTTGTGTACAGGCACATTGCCTACAAAAAAGATGAAGAAGGCAAAGAACAAATACGAAGTCCCGCAAGGG
>Ga0075163_10005403_pt1 | contig 17066 bp, 2 predicted proteins | sample JI1023141ADNA_FD_71478 | JGI IMG/M metagenome (GOLD analysis project Ga0075163, IMG submission 71478) | Wastewater effluent complex algal communities from Wisconsin, to seasonally profile nutrient transformation and Carbon sequestration -... | ecosystem: Engineered > WWTP > Effluent > Algae...
AAGTAAGTCATGACCAGATAAGTAGAATGCTGCAAAGTAAATGTCACTGGCCAACACTCCTGTGGCAAATATTTGCGCAAAAACTAATAAAGAGTATGGTAAAAGGATACTTGATAATAGATGATACTGTGCTAGAAAAATACGGTAGAAAAATCTTTGGAGTAAGTTGGGTCTATAGTAGTAGCCTAAAGAAATCATTGCAAGGTATAAACGTAGTAATGATTATATGGACAAATGGAGTAGTGAAAGTTCCATTAGGAATAAAAGTTTGGGTAAAAGGCAAGCACAGCAAAATAGTATTAGCCTCAAAAATGTTAAGGTGGGCTAAAAGACTAGGCTTTAAGCCATCTTACGTATTATTTGATAGCTGGTATGCTTCCAAGAAATTCCTTAAGCAAATAAAAGGCTATGGCTGGTTCTTTATCACTAGGCTTAAGAGTAATCGTAAGTTTGCAGGCAAACAATTGCGTAAGCATTGGCCTTATCGTTTTGGACATGGAATAGGTAATATATCAAGTTCTATCGAGGTTTTAGTAGTAAAAGATGGCTCTAGATTTCTCGCTAGTAATGACCTTACGCTATCTATCCAAGATATTCAGCTTAGGTATGCTAGCCGATAATTGATTGAAGAAAGTTTTAAGATTTTAAAGTTCCAATTAGCTTGGGCTAAAAACCCTTCTCATTCTAAGCAGGCTCAACTTGCTCATCTTCATCTTTGCTTGATGGCTTTTTGCTGTTTGGAAGCTGAATCTGCTGCCACTGGCTTAACTCCTTATTCCATACGGCGTTCATTATTTCCTGGGGCTGTTCCTAAACAATCCCATTTAATTCAATACTTTATACAGGCTGCGTAAGATCAGTAATTATTGAGACACAATTTTGTAGTAAATCTTCTTTGCCGTTTTCTGCTAGATTTACTATTTCTATTCTTCTATCTTGCATTTTTAACAGCGTTTCTAAATATTTGAACCCAAACCTAGTTAATCTGTCTTTATGTTCACAAACTATTATTTTTACATTAGGGTCTTCTATTATTTTGGGGGTGTCAGAAATTTTGTTTATTTGTTTAATCGAGGAAATTTTTTGTTTTATTTTTTCTTCAAGCGAATATCCAGCGTGCGTAGCGCGATGACTGGAGCTAACTAAAGAAAAATAGTTCTTAAGAGTTAAGAATAATTCCTCTAAACCTTTTTCTTTCTACTGCTGAAAACAACCACTCAACGATAAAAAACACCCTTTCGGCGATACAAATTTTATTTTACGCTTATATATTATTGACTTTGCTTAATTGAGCAGTTTATCATCGCTTTAATACACATAAGGTTTTTTTCTAATATCAAAACTAACTAGTGATATAAGAATTTTGTGTTTGATAAGTATCAATATTAGACATTATCGGGAATAGGGTTTTAGAGAATTTTTGATGTTGATTTATAAGCACTTACATTGCTCATTTTCTTATTACCGATAATATCTATTGTCAATTTAAAACTTTCTAGCTAACGGCAAAAGCCTGAGGTTAATCTTAATATAAATATAATAACTTTTTTTACAATACCTCTTCTTATTTTAAGGTAGAGGCTTAGGTATTCTTTTACCCATAAGTTGAAAAATTTGCTCTAACAGTTATGGGATTTAACTATGAAACGAAACAAAGCGTTGTCTCAAACTATCATATCCTTGTCATTTGAGTTTAGTGCCAATAATGTTTGTTTTGCAGACAACTTTGGCTAAAAAACGTAAATAATATATTTCGTCTACTTTCTAAATTTCAACAACCCCAAAAAATTAACAAAATAACTTATAGGTAAAGTGTCGTATGGATAACTTAATAGAGTTTCTTTGGAAAAATTCTGTTCATAAAGGCAACAGCTTGGCTTACAGATATTTAGAAACAGGAGAAGTAGCAGGCCCGCGGCTTGAAATTACGTGGTTGGAACTAGCTAATAAAGTAAAGGCTACGGCTGCTCTACTACAAACACAAGCTCAAGTGGGAGACAGAGCTTTACTACTTTATGGGCCAGGGCTAGATTTTATTGTTGCAATATGTGCTTGTTTTGCATCGGGCGTTATTGCTGTTCCTAGCTATCCTCCTAAAATTAATCGTATTAATCAAACTTTGCCTCGCCTTCAATCTATTATATTAGACGCTGGTGTAAAACTAGTTCTAACTAGTTCTAAATTACTAAAAGTGACCGAACCTATTGTTCTGAAGTTGATGAGTTAAAACAATTGCGTTGGATTGCTACCAATGAAGTGGCAACTACTCCTAATGATTGGAAAGAGTTTTCCGCAAAATCTGAAGATGTAGCTTACTTGCAGTATACATCGGGTTCTACAGGTGATCCTAAAGGAGTAATGGTTGCTCACAGTAACCTACTAGCATCTTGTTTAAACTTTTTAGAATATTCATCTCACAACCCTGAGGCTCACTATGTTTCTTGGCTTCCTAGTTTTCATGACATGGGGTTAATTTGGGGACTAATGACACCTCTCGTGGGAGCAATTCCTTGTACCTTTATGCCTCCAGCAGCCTTTTTGCAAAAACCTTCTCGCTGGCTTGAAGCCATTAGTCATTTTAGAGGAACTTCCACTGCCTCACCTAACTTTGGATATGACTTATGTGTTCGTAAAGTAGATGAAGAAACTTTGGCAAAACTAGATTTGTCCTGTCTTGAAGCAACAGCAAATGCTGCTGAACCTGTTAGAGCAGAAACAGTAGTTAAATTTCAAGAACGATTTGGGCCTGTGGGTTTTCACCCTACTGCAATGTGTCCGTCGTTTGGTTTAGCTGAAAATACTTTACAAGTGACTGTAAAGCCACCTATTACTGGTCAAGTGAATGTCCTTAAACTTTCAAAAAAAGCTCTTGAACAAAACCAAGCTTTATTAACCACCAACGATGACTCAGTAGAAATTGTTGGTTGTGGGCCAATAACAGACGTTTGCAACGTTACTGTAGTTGACCCAGAAACTTTTACTCAAGTTCCTAATGGCGGTGTTGGGGAAATATGGCTTTCTGGGCCTTTAGTAACAAAAGGCTATTGGGGTCGTCCTGAGCTAAGTAAAGAGATATTTCAAGCTAGTATTGAAGGCGATTCTAGGAATTGGCTAAGAACAGGGGATTTTGGCTTTATACACAATAATGAGCTATTTATTACTGGAAGACTTAAAGATTTAATCATAATAAGAGGGAGAAACATTTATCCTCAAGACATTGAAAGAGCAATAGAAGCAGTACATCCAGCCATTCTTCCAAGTTGTGTTGCAGCGTTTGCAGTGGGAAAAAATGGGGATGCGGACGGGGTTGCTGTTGTTGCTGAATTAGTAGTCAAAAGCCTTGGAAATTCTTCTATTGAAGACCTACTGGCTGCTTTGCGTTTAGCAATATTGAATGAATTTGAAGTTAGTTTAGATTCCATTCTGTTAATTGAGCGTGGTTCAATTCATAAAACTACTAGTGGTAAAATTCAGCGCAGAGCTTGTCGCAACTCATTCTTAAAAGAGACTTTCCCTCAAATTGCTCTTTGGACAATGCAGTCACACCTAACTTCTTTAACAAATAGCAATTCTAACAAAAACCATTCCCCATCAAATACCTTAGCAAGTACTAAAAGAAAAATCTTTAGAGAGGAGTTAGAAGTTCTTCCTGAAAAACAAAGATTTTCAGCTTTTTTATCTTCTATAACAATGGAAATAACAGAGGTATTATCTTTACCTACTACTTTTTCTTTACCACCAGATATGCCACTAAAAGAGTTAGGTTTTGATTCACTAAAGGCGGCAGAAGTAAGTAATCGTTTATCAACAATGGTAGAAACAGAGCTACCAGCCTCATTGCTTTTCGACTATCCAACTGCCCAAAGTTTAGCAAAATATCTATTTAATAATTATTTCTACCCTACTCCCGCACCCGCATTCGATTCATCAATGTTTTCTGATGAGCAGATTAAAGACCTCATATCTGCCATTCCTGTAGCTTCTTTACGTCAAACCCATCTACTAGAACAACTCATTAAACTTTCCCAAAATGAATTAACTATTAAACCCAGTAGTAAAAATGGCCAAAATAATCAGAAGCAGAAAATTAAGTGGACTGAAATGGATATAGAAGGGGTACTAAGAGAATTTAATATATCCGTTTAATACATCTGAAAGATAGTTGTATCCTGCGCGTAATTTATACTGTTTAGTTTCTTAATTGAGGAGAAAGTAAATGTCTGCGGAGATAAAAAAACTAGCTGGAGCCTTTCTTGAAGCACAATTCGAGATAGAAAAACTTCAAGTTGAGATAGGAAAACTAGCCGAGCCAATAGCAATAGTATCAATGGCTTGTCGCTTACCAGGAGATATAAATACACCAGAAGATTATTGGTTAGTACTTAATGAAGGAAAGGATGTTATAACAGAGTTTCCTAAAGAAAGATGGAAACTTGATGAATTATATGATCCTAATCCAGAAGCAAAAGGCAAAACTTATTGTAAAGAAGGAGGGTTTTTAAAAAACATAGACAAATTTGACCCTACTTTTTTTGGTATCTCACCAAAAGAAGCTCAATCAATGGATCCACAACAATGCTTAGTCCTAGAGCTAGTTTGGGAAGCACTAGAAAGGGCTGGTATTCTTCCTCAAACATTAACTTCAACAATAACTGGCGTTTACATTGGAGCGGTAGGTTCTGACTATAATACTGGTGCGGAGCTAGAGACATTAGACGGATACGTTTCAACAGGGCATTTGGCAAGCATAATATCAGGGCGAGTATCCTATATATTAGGCCTGCAAGGGCCAGCAATTACAGTAGATACAGCATGTTCAAGTTCGGCAGTAGCACTACATTTGGCTGCTCAAGCATTGAGGCTAAGAGAATGTGACTTGGCCTTAGCAGGAGGAGTACAAGTGATGAATACTCCTACAGGTTTTGTGGAGTTTAGTCGCTTGAAGGGTTTATCTTCAGATGGTCGCTGCAAAAGCTTTTCAGCCTTAGCAGATGGAACAGGTTGGAGTGAAGGTTGCGGAATATTGGTATTAAAGAGATTAAGCGACGCTCAAAAGGATGGAGATAAAATTCTTGCCTTAATAAAAGGAACCTCAATAAATCAAGATGGCCGTAGTCAGGGATTGACTGCTCCTAATGGCCCTTCTCAACAGAGAGTGATAAGAAAAGCTTTGGAGCTATCAAATTTAGAGCCATCAGAAATAGATGCCGTAGAAGCACATGGAACAGGAACAAAGTTAGGAGACCCAATAGAAGCAAATTCATTAGCAGAAGTATTTGCCTCAAGTAGACCAGAGGGCAACCCTTTATATTTAGGATCAAGCAAATCAAACCTCGGACATTGTCAAGCAGCAGCAGGGGTTGCTGGTGTAATTAAGATGGTACTAGCTCTGCAAAATGAAAAGTTACCTAAAAGCTTGTATGCAGAAAATCCAAGCCCGTACATAAAATGGGAAGGAAGCGGACTTGAGCTATTAAAAGAAGAAAAAGAGTGGAAAAGAAATAGAAGGGTAAGAAGATGTGGTGTTAGTTCTTTTGGAATATCTGGTACTAATTCTCATCTTATATTAGAAGAAGCCCCTTTAATTACTAAAGATGAAGATAAGCAACAACCTTTTGGTTTATTGTTATTACTCTCTGCTCAATCTCAAGATGCATTAAGAGTACAAGCTGCTCAATATGCAGAATATATAGAAACACATCCTGAGCAAAGCTTAGAAGATATTTGCCATAGTGCAGCTAACTATCGTACACACTTTAGTTATAGGGTGTCGCTAAAAACTAACAGTAGAGAAAATCTAATAAGAGAGTTAAAAGAGTATTCAACCAATGGTTATTCTTCCACAGTAAAGAGTGGTGTAGCAAAATCTTCGCCTAAACTATGCGCTCTTTTCCCTGGCCAAGGTTCTCAATATGAGAGGATGGCTCATCAATTATATAAAGAAGTGCCTTTCTTTAGAGAAACTTTAGATAAATGTGCATCTATCATAGACCCTCTAATAAAACACCCTATTCTTAGCTTGATGTTTGCACAAGAAGGTAGTAAAGAGGCCGAACTATTAAACCAAACCGAGTACACTCAAATAGCTTTGTTTTCTTTGCAATATTCTCTTTATCAGCTATGGAAAGAATGGGGCTTAGAGCTTTCAGTACTACTTGGTCATAGTATAGGAGAACTTCTTGCTGCTACTGTTGCTGGAGTTTTTAGCCTTCAGAATGCTTTGACAATAGCTGTAGAGCGTGGGAAATTGATGGCTAGTTTACCACAAGGCTCTATGCTTTCATTAGAACTGGATGAACAAAAAGCTTTGGAGTTAATAGAGCCTTTTTCTAATAAACTATCCGTGGCAGCAAATAATTCACCAAACCAAACTGTTGTTTCTGGTGAAAAACAAGCTATAGATGCCCTTTTATCTACAATAAAAGATAAAAATATTAGATACAAAGAGTTAAAGGTATCACACGCATTTCACTCACAGATGATGCAACCAATAGTAGAAGAGTTTGAAAAAAAAGTATCAGAAATAGAGTTAAGAAAACCAACAATAGAAATAGCATCAAATTTAAGTGGAAAGCTAGAAACAACAGAATTTACTACCGCAAAATACTGGTCAAGACACATAAGAGAGACAGTAAGATTATTGCCATCTATAGAAGCAGTAGTAGAAACAGAAGTAAATACATTTATAGAAATAGGCCCACAACCAGTATTATCCGCACTAGTGGCTGAGTGCTTGCAAGGTAGAAATAACAATCAAGAATATAGCTATATAACTTGTCTCAAAGCCAAGCGTTCAGATATGGACTTAATGCTGGATGCTATTGGCTCTCTCTGGGTTAGTGGTTTTGCCCTTGATTGGTCAAAACTATTGCCAGGGAGGTTTGTAGAACTTCCAACCTATCCATTCCAGCGCGAGAGATATTGCCTAGAGAGCAAGAGAGAAGAGAGAACAGATGTAGCAGGAGCAGGACTGGAAACACCATCACATCCATTGTTAGGAGCAATGACGGCACTAGCAGGAGGAGATGGCTATTTATTTAGTGGCAGGTTATCAATCAAAGAACACACTTGGCTGGCAGAGCATAAAGTATTTGATTACATCTTATTGCCCGCTACAGCATTCCTAGACTTAGCCTGGGCCGCAGGGGAAAGTATAGGAGCAACAACAGTATCAGCGCTAACATTAGCAGCCCCACTAGTTATAGATGAAAAGCGAGCAAGACAAATACAGTTGAGAGTAGAAGCAAGAGACGTAGAAGGAAACCATTCAATTGCGATTTATAGCAGAGCAGAAGATGATTCTATTGATAGAGAATGGGTAAATCATGCAACTGGAGTACTCAGCAAAAGCAATAACTCAGTATTAGAAATGGAAGAGTTGCAATGGCCGCCAGTTGGAGCAGAACAGATAGAGATAGGCAATCTTTACAGTAAGTTAGAAGAGATAGGATTGAAATATGGGCCACTATTCCAGGGGTTAACACAAGTATGGAAGAATGGCGATAGGTTATATGGAAAAGTAGAATTATCGGCAGAAACAGAAGGATATGGAATACATCCAACATTAATGGATGCAGCACTACATACAATATTCTTCTCAATAGAAGAGAACTCAGAGCAAGCAGTCAGACTACCATTTGAATGGCGAGGAACAAAGCTATTAGCAACAGGAGCAAGAGAACTCTATGTAGTAATAAAGGTAGTAGAGCAAGAAATAGAGCTACAACTCTTTGATGGGGCAATGCAACCAGTAGCTTATATAGAGCGGCTACTGCTCGGCAAAGCTGATGCCAACCAAATCAAAACATCACTAATAAAGGAGACTAAACATCTTTATACGATTAGATGGCAAGCAATTAATTCATCTAATGTTGAGGATAAGCTTGCTAATTATCTAGTGCTAGGCAATGGAGAACTGGCTCGGCGGCTTAAGTCACCAGCATTTGAACATGTGATAGAGCTTCTTCGCTATTTGGAAGGAGAATCAACAACACCCCAGAGAGTAATAGTAGATGCTACAAAAACAGAGAATAATGAAGATATTGCAGCAACAACGATAGCAAGAGCACAAGAAGCATTGCAGCAAGCACAATTTCTATTAACACAACTACAAAATAGCGAGTTAATCTGGATTACCAGTGGAGCAGTATCAACTGGTGTAGATGATATAGTGAGCGATCTTCCTCATTCTTCACTATGGGGAATGCTAAGAAGCGTCAGGAATGAATACCCTCACAGAGTTATTCGCTTGGTTGATATTGATAATCTTAATGATAATAGTTTAATCCGTTGCTTAAACAGTAATGATGAAACTGAGTTAGTGATTCGTAATGGAATGCTGTTAGTACCACGCTTTATTGATAAGGTAGAAGAAAGCTTAAGTGTGCCACAGACACGAGGGTGGAGATTGACAGTAGCGCAGAAAGGATCTTTTGATGGATTGAGTCTAGTCCCAACAGATGCAGCAACAAGAGCATTAGCAGCAAAAGAAGTAAGAGTAGAGATAAAGGCAAGCGGACTAAACTTTAGAGATGTATTAGGAGCACTAGGAGTCTATCCAGGAGATGCAGGAGAGCCAGGATTTGAAGCCGCAGGGATAGTTATAGAGGTAGGGGAGCAGGTAAGAGAATTCTTTCCAGGCGATAGAGTAATGGGATTGTTTGAAGCAGGGGCAGCAAGCCATTCAATTAGTGAAGAGGGATTATTAATCAGGATAGCAGCGAACCTATCCTTTAATGAAGCAGCTTGCATACCAATCAATTTTCTCACAGCATATTATGCATTAATTGAACTAGGGAAGCTAAAAGCAGGAGAGCGAATACTCATCCATGCCGGGACTGGTGGAACAGGGATGGCAGCAGTGCAACTTGCTCGCCATTGTGGTGCAGAAGTATTTGTTACAGCCAGCCCAGCCAAATGGAAGGTAGTGCTAGGACAAGCAATAGAGAGATCACATATTGCATCATCAAGAGACTTGGACTTTGAGGAAAAATTCTTAGCAGAAACATCAAGAGCAGGAGTAGATGTAGTACTTAACTCATTGGCAAGAGAGTATATAGATGCATCATTGAGGCTGTTGCCAAGAGGTGGACGCTTCCTTGAAATGGGAAAAACAGATATTAGAGATGCTGGTGAAATAGCCATTAAACACCAAGGGGTAAGTTATCAAGCATTTGATTTGATGCAAGCAGGTAAAGATAAGATCAAAGAGATGTTTAAGCAGATAGTTCAACTCTTTGAGACAGAGCAGTTAAAGCCACTACCATACAGAGCATATGACCTCAGAGAAGCAAAATCTGCATTTCGTTATATGGCACAAGCTCATCATGTAGGAAAACTTATCCTGATACCTCCACAAAAGTTAGAAATGAAAGGAACAATCCTAATAACAGGAGGAACGGGAGAATTAGGTTCATTAATAGCAAGACATCTGGTCAATAACTACGGAGTAAGGAATTTATTACTAACATCACGCAATGGAATGCAGTCCAAAGGAGCAGCAGAACTAAAACAAGAATTGCAAGCAAAAGGAGCAAAAATAGCGATAGCGGAATGTGATGTAGCAGATTATTTATCTATTAAAGCAGTTGTTGAGTCTATTTCAGAAGAATTACCATTAACAGGAGTAATCCATTGCGCAGGGGTGTTGGATGATGCAACTGTGCTTGAGCAGAATGAAGGGAAACTCTATCGAGCACTCTCACCAAAAGTGAAAGGTGGATGGAATCTACATCAGCTAACAAAAGATAAAGCGCTTAACTTCTTTGTCCTCTACTCATCCTTGGCGGGAGTGATGGGAAGTGCAGGACAGAGCAACTATGCAGCGGCAAATACGTTCCTTGATGCACTAGCAAGTTATAGAAGAAAGCAAGGATGCAAGGCACAATCTCTCGCCTGGGGATTATGGCAGCAACAGGGAATGGGAATGACTGCCCATCTTTCTCAAGCTGATTTGACCAGAATGGAGCGTCAAGGGATCTATCCATTAACACCACAGCAAGGCTTACAATTATTTGATAATGCATTAGATAAGCTAGACACACTATTGATAGCAGCAAATATCAATCTCAAAGGCCAAACACTAACTGCTTCACTACCAGCAATGCTGCGAGAGATAGTTAAAGATAGCCGCTTAAGGAAAGCAACTGTTGGAGAGAGAAAGAGTTCATCTGCATCAAGGGAGAAATTAGCGTCATTATCAGAGAATGAACGCTTTGGTTATTTGTTGACAATCGTGCGCAGTGAAATAGCAACAGTTTTAGCAATAACTGATCCTGAATCTTTGCCAGCAGATAAGCCATTAAGGGAGATGGGCTTAGATTCATTAATGGCAATAGAATTGCGCAACAGAATTTCAGCTAATTTCTCCATTGAACTTCCGGCCACGCTCGCATTTGATTATCCTACGGCTGGAAAAATTGCTGAGCTATTGCAATCTACTTTAATTAATATAAGTAAGCCAAAAGTAGCGCTCACTACAATTAAGCAGAATGCTTCATATGATGAGCCGATAGCGATAATCTCGATGGCGTGTCGATTGCCAGGAGGAATTAGCAACCCAGAACAGTACTGGCAATTGTTAGCAGAAGGAAGAGATGCCATAGAACTGTTTCCAGAAAGATGGGATGTTGATTCACTCTATGACCCAGATCCAGAAGCGATAGGGAAAACCTACTGCAAAGAGGGAGGATTTCTTAAAGATATAGATAAGTTTGAGCCAGCTTTCTTTGGCATTGCTCCGCGCGAAGCAATCTCAATGGACCCTCAACAGCGACTGGTATTAGAAATTACCTGGGAAGCACTGGAGAGGTGTGGCATCCTCCCTTATCAACTGAGTGGAACAAGAACAGGAGTCTACATTGGGTCAGTAGGATCGGATTATGGACGCGATTATAGTTTAGAGGATCTAGATGGCTATCATTCTACTGGTAATTTGATGAGTGTTATATCAGGACGGGTAGCCTACACATTGGGATTACAAGGGCCAGCAATGACTGTCGATACAGCCTGCTCATCATCATTGGTAACATTGCATCTGGCTACACAGGCATTGAGATTAGGAGAATGTGATTTAGCGCTGGCTGGCGGTGTGCAGTTAATGAATTCTCCTACCGGCTTTGTGGAGTTCAGCCGGTTAAGAGCAACGGCAGCAGATGGAAGATGCAAGAGTTTTTCTGCCGTTGCAGATGGAGCAGGATGGAGTGAAGGTTGCGGCATACTAGTACTCAAGAGACTCAGTGATGCACAAAGAGATCAAGATAAAATACTAGCAGTAATCAGAGCAACAGCAGTAAATCAAGATGGGCGCAGCCAAGGACTAACAGCACCCAACGGCCCATCACAGCAGAGAGTAATAGAGAGAGCATTAGAGTTATCCAACCTTCTACCATCAGAAATAGATGCGATAGAAGCACATGGAACAGGGACAACCCTTGGAGACCCAATAGAAGCAGGAGCATTAATAGAGGTATTTGGAGCAAATAGGCCGAAAGACAGACCATTAATGTTAGGGTCAAGCAAGTCAAACATCGGCCATTGTCAAGCAGCAGCAGGAGTAGCAGGAGTTATGAAGATGGTGCTTGCCCTTGAACAGGAGCAATTGCCTAAAACGCTTTATGCTGATGAGCCAAGTCCATACATCAAATGGCAAGGCAGTGGCTTAGAGCTTTTAACTGACACAAGAGAATGGAAGAGAGCAAAAAGAGTAAGGAGATGTGGGATAAGCTCATTTGGCATCTCTGGCACTAATGCTCACATCATCTTAGAAGAAGCGCCATTGCAACCTGCACGAGTAACGAGCAATGAAATATCATCATCAATGGCAAGCGTACTGCTCTTATCAGCACAGACACAAGAGGCATTAATAGAACAGGCAACCAACTACGCTGAACATATCTATAACCATAGAGAGCAAGAATTATCCGATATTTGTCACAGCGCAGTGGTCAATCGCACTCACTTTAACCATAGATTGTCAGCCACTTACAAAGATAGAACACACTTAATAGAATCATTGCAAGAGTATGGAAAAGGTAGTCAACTATCAACAATCCAACATGGTTTAACACCAGCATCAACACCGAAAATAGCATTCTTATTTACTGGACAAGGCTCTCAATATCCTGGAATGGGAAGAGGGTTATATGAACAACATCCATTGTTTAGAGAAAGTATAGATAGATGTGCAGCTATTATAGACCCATTGATAGGTAGATCAATACTATCATTAATGTTTGCCCAAGAACGAAGTAATGAAGCAGAGTTATTAAACCAAACTGAGTATACACAACCGGCGCTATTTGCCTTGGAATATTCACTCTATCAATTATGGAGTAACTTGGGAGTAAAGCCAGCAGTACTGCTTGGTCATAGCATTGGGGAGTTGGTTGCTGCCGTTTGTGCAGGAATGTTTAGTTTAGAAGATGGTCTAAATCTAGCAGTAACTAGAGGCAGATTAATGGCAAGTATGCCAAAGGGAGCAATGCTCTCACTAGCATCTGATGAGAAACAGGCAGAAGAGTTAATAGCTGGATTGAACCTATCAATAGCTGCAATAAACTCTCCCTATCAGACAGTCATATCAGGGGAAGAAGCGGCTATAGCAGTGCTTGAAAAGAGACTGACAGAATTAGAAATAAAAAATAAGAGGCTGAAAGTATCGCATGCTTTCCATTCCTATTTAATGGAAGAAGCAAAGCAAGAGTTTGAGAAGGTAGTGGCAAGAGTAAGTAAAAAAGAGCCTAAAGTAGCAATAGCCTCAAATATAACAGGCAAGATAGAGACAAAGCTATTAGCGGAAACAGGCTATTGGTCTCAACAGATAAGAGAGAGAGTAAGATTCAGCGAGGGAGTAGAAGCATTAATCGAAGAAGGAATAACCACATTTATAGAGTTAGGCCCACAGCCAATATTGAGTGGATTAGTTGATGAATGTAATGAATGGAGTAAGCAGAGAAGAGCGATTAGCTCGCATACTTCCCTTAAGAGAAATCTACCTGATAATCTTACTTTATCCAGAGCAGTAGCAAGATTATGGATGGGTGGCGTAGAGTTGGAATGGTCGAAGATATTGCCTGGCAAGTCTGTTCCATTGCCTACTTATCCTTTTCAACGTCAGAGATATTGGCTGGAATATTCTTCTACAAAAGAGAAAAAACAGAACATTGTTTTTCAGACTGAATGGCAGCAACTTCATCTTACTAATGAGAGCTTGCCAAGTAATATTGAGTGGTTGCTATTTGACAATGGACAACCTTTAATTCATCAAATAGCAGATAGGCTCAGAGCTTCTGGGCATCGGGTTCTCATTGAGCCATACTCTGCTAACAATTCTGACTTGTTGCAACGCCTTGAGCAAAACTCTATAGATATAGATAAGCTTCAATTACTAATACCATTAAATGGTTTTATTGATGGAGATTCTAAAGAGTTTTTTAATACTATTATCGCTCCATTTCTTAACCTTATAAAAACTATTGTTTCAACTGTTAAACTGCCTCAGATTGGATTAATAACCATAGGAGCGCAAGCAGTTACAGACTCAGAAAATGTTAATGCATATCAGAGTATGCTAGTGGCTCTAACTCGTGCGATTGCCTGGGAATACCCATCATTAAATTATCAACTCATCGACTTACCTTTAACAGAATCTATTGATAATGAAGATATTGAACTATTGCTTAAACTCTCTCTAGGCAAACAGCAAGAGCCAGAATATGTAGTTCGCAGAGGTAATATATTCATACCCAGACTAACTCCTCTTTCTCTCTCTGCAAATCGAGAGTTTGGAGTCAATCTCAGTTCACAAGCTACCTATATAATAAGCGGTGGTTTGGGAAAATTAGGCTTGGCTCTTGCCAGTGATCTGGTCAGTAGGGGAGTGCGATTCCTTGTGTTAATAAGCCGAAGCCAGCCTAAGGATGAGCAAGCAAAGCAGGTTTTAGCAAGGCTTAAAGAGCTTGGTGCCACAATACTAATAGCTCGGATAGATATTACTGAGCAGCAATCATTAAGAGAACTCTTTTTAGAACTTAAGCAATCACAACCTCCAATCAAAGGAATATTCCATCTCGCTGGTACTATTCAACAGACTGCAATGGTTGATATAGATGAAGATAAATGGATCGAGCAGGCAGAAGCAAAGGTAAGAGGAGGGGTTAATCTTCATGAGATTAGTGTAGAGATGGAGCTAGAATTAGACTACTTTGTTCTCTATTCATCAGCAGCGGCAATTTTAGGATTGAGACAAGGTGGAATATATGCCGCAGCCAATGGCTTTTTAGATGGATTAGCATTAATGCGAAGAGCATCCAGATTGCCAGCCTTAAGCATAGAATGGGGTGCTTGGCGAGATTCCATAACCCATAAGGATACTCAAATAGAAGAGAGGATAGCTAACAATTTAGGAATAGGATCTTTCTCAATCACAGAAGGACTTAAGATATTATCCAAGGCGAGCAACTCTCAGCATTCTACAATTGCTGTGCTGCCCTATAAATGGCAACTCTATCAGCGCTTACTAACCAACAAACAAAGTAAGTTAATAGAGAGGTTGCTTAAGACTGAAGCTATTGTAGAGATAGATTCTGTTGTTGATAAGTCTCAAACAATTATTGAGCAATTAGCATCATTATCAGAGAGTGAGCGCTTTAGTTATTTGTTGAAAATCGTGCGTAGTGAAATAGCAACGGTTTTAGCGATAACCGATCCTGAATCTTTGCCAGCAGATAAGCCATTAAAGGAGATGGGACTTGAGTCATTGATGGCTATTGAGCTTCGAAATCGTCTGTCTACTCTTACTGGCCTTCAACTAGCTACAACGATTGCCTTGCGTTTTCCAGATCCTAAGAGCCTAACTTCTGAACTGCTCTCTATGCTAGAGAAGGATCTACAAGAAAGAGTAACAGTCGATTCTCTCAAGCCTTTTCTCTCTTCTGTTGAGAAGAGAGAAAAAGAAATATCAAGACCTAGAACAGAGCATCAAGAACTGACTATTGAGACCACAAGGCAAGCTATAATCTATCCTCAGATTAGTACTCCCTCGCCTGGACAAAACCGGCTCTGGTTTCTTGATCGTTTTTTAGAAAAGCGTGAAAGCTACAATCTTCATTTCAGTCTTAAAGTATCTGTGAGGCTCGATTTTGAGCTTCTCTCATTGGCGCTTGATCAATTGATAGCAAGACATGAGCAATTAAGGGTCTGTTTTATCGAGCGTGGGGGAGTTCCTTTTCAGCGACTTTTGCCATGGGTTGAGAGCGATTTGAAAGAATATGATCTCACCCAATTACCAGAGCAGGAAAAGAAGCTTAGACTCCAAGAATTATTGGAAGAGCAGAGACAAAAGCCTTTTGATCTGAGCCGTCCTCCATTGTTTCGTATTTTTCTCGCTCAGGTAGCATCTAATCAATCTATTTTGTCGCTAACATTGCATCACATCATAACAGATGGTGTGTCGATAAGTATCTTTTTCAAAGAACTCTTTCTCTGCTATCAATCTTTAATTAAAGGAGAGCCTCTTGTCTGGGATATAGCACCATCTTACATTGCTTATAGTAACTATCTCAATCGCTGGCTGAAAACTCCCGATGCTGATCGCCAAAGAGATTTTTGGCAGGAGAATTTAGCAGGACTAGAGCCACTATCATTGCCTAAAGATCGACCAAAACCGTCAAAGCGGACTCAAAGCGGCGGTTGCGTCAATTTTCAACTATCATCTGAGATCTCAAACCTAGTAGATAAACTTGCTAAAGAGAATGGATTTACACCGTTCATTATCTTCTCATCAGCATTTTCTATACTACTCTATCGATACACAAGAGCAGAGGATCTTGCCTTTGTGACATTTGTGTCAGGGCGAATTAGAGCAGAATTTGAAAATGCTATGGGTTTTTTTGTTAATACTCTTCCCTTACGTTCTGATCTTAGCGGCAACCCAAGCGTTAAAGATTATCTGCTTCGGCTACGTGAGAGGTTCTGGCCAGTTATGGATAACCAGGATCTCCCTTTTGATGAAATAATTAAGAATAATAGGCGTGACGAAAAGGTCGATATAGAGGCTCTCTTTCCTGTCAGTTTTGTTTTTGAGGAGGAGAACTGGTTTCGGAAATTATCAGGAGATTTCTCTATTGAGCCGCTTGAGCAGACAGTAGATGGCGCTCTTGAAGGAACAGCTAAGTTCGAGCTTAGCTTTTCTATGATTCACGCGAATAATCTCTATCAAGCATCGATAGAGTATGACAGTGACCTTTTTGAGGAAGCAACTATACAAAGAATGGCCCAACATTTCAGCAAGCTTGTAGCAGAGATGGTCTCAAAACCTGATAAGTCAATCTCAGATTTAGAGATGTTAACAGAATTTGAACTATATCAACTGCTGGTGGAATGGAACAGGACGGACCATGAGTTCCCGCGAGATCTCACCGTACCTGAACTCTTTGAGAAACAGGCCAGAGAGAACCCAGAAGCGATTGCTGTTGTCTTTGAAGGGCAGCAATTAAGTTATGCTGAGTTGAATGAGAAGGCTAGTAAACTGGCGCGCTACCTCCAATCGTTGGGAATCTCGCCTGATATGTTTGTTGCGATCTGTTCTGAAAAATCGATCGAGATGATAGTAGCAGTAATGGGAGTCCTAAAATCCGGTGCAGCCTATCTACCGCTTGATCCGGGATATGCAAAAGATCGGCTCGCTTTTATGCTTGAAGACTCCCGCACATCCGTCCTGCTCACTTGCGAGAGGCTACTTGAAAATCTTCCTACCAATAATGCACACATAATCTGCATTGATAGGGATTGGGATATCATTAATTCCATTAACTCCATTAATTCTGTTGGGATGCAGAAAGGTTTAAGAGAGTTTAGCCCCATAAAGGGTAATAATCTTGCTTATCTGATCTACACATCTGGGTCAACAGGAAGACCGAAAGGTGTAATGATCTCTCACAGGAGTTTTGCTAATGCTTACATGGCCTGGGAAGAGGCATATCAGCTTCACTCGGTGCGCAACCATCTTCAAATGGCGAGTTTCTCCTTTGATGTATTTTCCGGGGATCTGGTTCGAGCACTCTGTT
>Ga0075163_10005404_pt1 | contig 17064 bp, 19 predicted proteins | sample JI1023141ADNA_FD_71478 | JGI IMG/M metagenome (GOLD analysis project Ga0075163, IMG submission 71478) | Wastewater effluent complex algal communities from Wisconsin, to seasonally profile nutrient transformation and Carbon sequestration -... | ecosystem: Engineered > WWTP > Effluent > Algae...
AAGATCCAGGCATCGGTGAGGCCCGTGCCCAGCGCCACCAGCGCGGGGCCCGGGCAGAAGCCGGCAATGCCCCAGCCGGCGCCGAAAAGCACGCCACCCAGCACCAGGCGGCTGTCGATGGTGGCGGCTGCCGGCCAGCTCATGGGGTCGCCGCTGAGCGCTTGCTTGCGCCGCCGCAGCAGCGCGTAGCCCGCGCTGGTGATGCCCACCGCGCCGCCCATCACCAAGGCCAGGCTGGGGTCCCAGCGGCCGAAGAGGTCAAGGAACCCTTGCACCTTGGCCGGGTTGGTCATGCCGCTGGCCAGGAGCCCCAGGCCGAACAGCAGACCACAGCCGAACGCAAAGAGGCCGCGCGTCATTTCAGCACCCCTGCCAGGCGCAGCACCGCCACCGTGGCCACGCCAGTGCCCATGAAGGCCAGCACGTTGACCAGTGACCGCAGCGAGCCGCGGCTCAGGCCGCACACGCCATGGCCACTGGTGCAGCCGTTGGCCATGCGTGTGCCATAGCCCACCAGCAGGCCGGCCAGGACCAGGCCCACGGGGCCGGTGACGGCCTGTGACGCGGGCAGCGGCGCCAGCAGCCGCCACAACAGCGGTGCGGCCACCAGGCCCAGCACAAAGAGCACACGCACCACCTCCGGCCCCAGCGGGCGGCGGCGCAGCAGCGCGTCCAGCGGGGCCGCCACCAGGGTGGTGATGCCGGCGATGCGGCCGTTGCCCCACATGTAGAAGACCGCGGCGGCGCCGATGAGCACGCCGCCGGCGAGGGCGGGCCAGGGGGTGAAGGAGGTCCAGTCGATGTTCAAGCGGTGTGGTCCTGCGATGAAAGACGGCAAGACTGCCACAAGTGTGGGCGCTGCAGGGTCATGGTGTCCTTGGCTAGGATGACGCCCCGTCTGCCCAGGAGAGAGCCGCATGCCCCAGCACCTGAACCCGTGGCGCCGGCGCGAGGCGCTGGCCGCCTTGGCAGGCCTGGCTTGCGCGCCGACACTGCGCGCCACCGAAGCACCGCTGCCGGTGTTCGACGCCCACCTGCACTACAGCCATGACGCCTGGGAACGCATCCCGCCCAAGGAAGCCGTAGCGCTGATGCGGCAGGCCGGCCTGAAGCGCGCCATGGTGTCCAGCAGCAGCGACGAAGGCACGCAGAAGCTCTACGCCGAGGCGCCTGACCTGGTGCTGCCGGTGCTGCGCCCCTACCGCACGCGCGGCGAGATCGGCAGCTGGATGCACGACAGCAGCATCGTCACCCACCTGGAGCAGCGCCTGGCCCGTTTCCGCTACGTGGCCATCGGTGAATACCACATCTACGGCGCCGACGCGGATGTGCCCGTGATGCGCCGCGTGGTGCAGCTGGCGCGCGAGCACCGGCTCTTCCTGCACTCGCACTCCGATGCCGAGGCCATCACGCGGCAGTTCCAGCAGGATCCGCAGGCGCGCATCCTGTGGGCACATTCGGGCTTTGATGCGCCAGACAAGGTGCGTGCCATGCTGCGCCAGCACCCGCGCCTGTGGTGCGACCTGGCCTTCCGCAGCGACCACGCCACGGGCGGCAAGGTGGACACCGCCTGGCGCGCCGCCTTCCTGGAGTTCCCGGACCGCTTCCTGCTGGGCACCGACACCTTCACGCCCGAGCGCTGGTACTACCTGCCGGAACATGCGCGCTGGTCGCGCCAATGGCTGGCCGACCTGCCGGCCGAAGTGGCTGATCGCATCGCGTGGAAGAACGGCGAGACGATCTTCACCGCCATGATGGCCAAGGGGGCCGCGAAGTGAGCATGCGCGGCGCCTGGATGGGGCTGCTGTTGCTGGCCAGTGCGGTGGCGCAGGCGCGAGGTGGGTGCCCGTCAGCGGGACCAGGTGTGCAGGTGGTGCGCGAAGGACCGGTGGAGGTGCAGTGGCGTGCGCTGCCGGCCCTCACGGTCGGCAAGCCATTTGCGCTGGACATCACCGTCTGCCCCGCGGCGGCGGAGTTGCTGCGGATTGACGCCAGCATGCCCGAGCACCGCCACGGCATGAACTACCGGCCGAGCCTGACGCCGCAAGGCCCCGGGCATTGGCGCGCCGAAGGGCTGCTGTGGCACATGAGCGGGCGCTGGGAGTTGCGCCTGGACCTGAAGCACGCGGGTCAGGAGCTGCGCGTGCGCCAGTCGGTGACCCTTCCGTGAGGTGGCGGGCCGCGGTCTGCGCGGCCCTGCTGGGGCCGGCCTGGGTTGGTGCCCAGACGTTGCTGCCGTTCACGGCACAAGAGCGCGCGCAGATCGCTTCCCATGGCCCCTGGCCGGTGTCGGCCGAGGCGGACCGCTCCAACCGCGTGGAGCGCCAGCCTGCAGCCGTGGCCTGGGGCCGGCAGCTGTTTCACGACCCGGCCTTGTCCATTGACGGCCGCGTGTCTTGCGCCAGTTGCCACGTGCCTGGCTTGGCGTTCCAGGATGGCAAGGCGGTACCGGCGGTGCGCGGCGGCAAGCCCGCGGCCGCGCGCAACACACCCAGTCTGCTGGACGTCGCGGGCCTGCGCTGGCTGGGCTGGGACGGCGGGCACGACAACCTGTGGGCTGCCAGCCGCGCACCGCTCCTGAAACCGGACGAAATGGGCTGGACCGTGTCGGCGCTCGCCGCCCGGGTGCGGGCCGACAAGCAGCTGTCGGCGGGTTACCAACGTGTCTTCCGCGCCCCGCCGCCGGCCGACGACGAACGCCTGGGGGTGGACCTGGCCAAGGCATTGGCGGCGTACCAGGCCACACTGCAGTCACCCCGCACGCCTTTCGATCAATTCCGCGACGCGCTGCTGCGTGGCGACACCCGCCGCGCATCGGACTACCCCGTGGCCGCACAGCGTGGGCTGAAGTTGTTCATCGGCCGCGGGCGCTGCAGCGTGTGCCATGCCGGCCCGCGCTTTTCCAATGGCGAGTTTGCGGACATCGGCGTGCCGTTCTTCGTGGCCGGTGGCGCGGACCCCGGCCGCCATGGCGGCCTGCAGCAGGTGATGGGCGGCGCGCTCAACCGCCTGGGGCCGTACAGCGACGCGCCCGGCACCGACCCGCGCGCCGTGCCGACCCGCCACCTGGTGCTGGAGCCGCGGCATTTCGGCGAGTTCCGCGTGCCCGGCCTGCGACAGCTGACCCACACCGCGCCCTACATGCACAACGGCAGCCTGGCGACGCTGGAGGCCGTGGTGCGGCACTACTCGGAGTTGAACGAGGAGCGCCTGCACGCCGACGGCGAGCGCATTCTGCGCCGGCTGGACCTGACCCCGCAGGAGTCAGTCGACCTCGCGGCCTTCCTGCGCAGCCTGAGCAGCCGCTAAGCGGTCAGTTCAGGCGCGGGGGGGTTGGCGTCGGGTGTCCCGGCCTGGCCACCGTCTTCCGGTGGCGCTTCCGCGGGCACGCGGAACTGCTCGCTGGCCCACGCACCCAGGTCCACGCCACGGCAGCGTGCACTGCAGAAGGGGCGCCAGCGGTTGGCTTCGCTGTAGACCGCCGCGTGGCGGCAGGTAGGGCAGGCGACCGTGCGCTCAGTGGCCATCGTCAACCGACGCCCATCAGGCGCAGAGGGACAGCTCGAACGTGGTGTCCGTACCGGCTGCGCGCAGGCGCCCTTCGGCGTCGGGCTTCATGAAGCGCACCGCCACAAGCAAGCGGTGGCCGGTGATTTCGGGCACCAGACCCAGGGCAGGGTCCACACGCACGCGCAGCAGCTGGTAGGTCTTGCCCGCGGGCAGGTTCTGCAGCGTCTGCTGGTAGTGGCCGCCCGGCGCCACCATGCGCTGCAAGGTGCCGCTGTCACGCAGCAGGCCCAGCAGCACCTGCAGCGCTTCGGCCAAGGGGGTGAGGGTGGACATCCAGCCCTGCAGGTCGGCACGGCGCTTGTCAGGCGCGTGCTGCTGCCAGGCGTAGTAGGCGGGCAGGTCGAATTCGCAGGTGCCGCCGGGGATGCTGATGCGGCTGCGGATGCTCATCAGCCAATCATTGGCGGCCAAAGCCTGGCCTGCCTTGCCTTGCAGGGCATTGAGGCCGTTGAAGGCGTGGTCGATGCGGCTGGTGACCGCGTCCAACGCGGCTTCGGAGATGCCGGGGTGGCCACGGTAGCTTTGCAGCTGGCTGCGGTGGCGTTCCAGTTCCTTGAGCAGGTCGCTCTTCAGGTCGGCGCGCGAGGCGACGTCCATGATCTCGAAGATGGTGGCCAGCGCGAAGTGGTGGTCCACCGGTGCGTCACGCTGCACCAGTTCACCCAGGCGGTCGAACAGATGCTCGAGCCGCAGCATCGTGCGTATGCCTTCGTTGAACGGGTACTCGTAAAGGACCAAGGCGTGCTTCGGGGCTCAGTGGGTGAACAGGCCCGCGCCGGGGTGACGCTAGCCTTCTGCGGATTGTTCCACAGCGGGCCCCAGCCAGTGCCGCCACAGCGCGTGTACGGCCACTTGCAGGTCGGCCAGCGAAAGGCCGTCGTTGTGGATGACGGCGTCGGCAATGGCACGCCGCCTGTCGCGCGGCGCTTGCTGCGCGATGACGCGGCGTGCGGCCGGTTCGTCCCAGCCCGGCCGAGCCGCCACGCGGGCCGCTTGTGTGTCTTCGCTGCAGTCCACCACCAGCACACGTTGCACGCGGGCCCGCCAGTGGCTGGATTCGGTCAGCAGCGGCACGTCAAACACCACGGGCCGCCCGCCCGCGGCTTCAGCCTGATGGCGCGCTTCGGCGCCGATCATGGGGTGCAGGATGGCTTCCAGCCGTAGTTTGGCCGCTGGGTCTTGGAAGACGAGTTGCCGCATGAAGGCTCGGTCCAGCGCGCCGTCAGCAGCCACGGCGCCAGTGCCGAAGGCGTCGGTCACCGCAGGCATGGCGGCACCGCCGGGGAGGGTCAACGCCCGGGCGATGGCGTCGGTGTCCACCAGACAGGCGCCTTGGGCGACCAGCAGGCCCGCCACCGTGCTCTTGCCGCTGCCGATGCCACCGGTTAATCCGATGGCGACAGGGCGCAGCAGGGTCACCAGCCGATCCAGCCCAGCACCGTGGACTGGCCCGCCAGGATCACCACCAGGCCGCCGCCGGCCAGGAAGGGGCCAAAGGGCACGAAGCGCCCTTCGCGCAGCGAGCCGGTGGCCTTCATCACCAGGCCGATCACCGCGCCCAGGATGGAGGCCATCAGCACGATGGGCAGGATGGCCTGCCAGCCCAGCCAGGCGCCCAGCGCGGCCAGCAGCTTGAAGTCGCCGTAGCCCATGCCTTCCTTGCCCGTGGCCAGCTTGAAAAGCCAGAACACGGCCCACAGCGACCCGTAGCCCACCACCAGGCCTAGCAGCGACTGCACCAGCGTCAGGCCGGGGATCCAGCCCAGCGCCGCAGCGGCCAAGCCCGCCCACTGCAGCGGCAGCGTGATGGCGTCGGGCAGCACCGTGGTGTCCCAGTCGATGAGCGCCAGCGCCAGCACCGCAGCCGCCATGGCGCACCACAGCAGCGTGCTGGGCTGCGCACCCAGGTGCCAGCCCAGCGCGCCGAACAGCAACGCCGTGCCGAGTTCCACCAGCGGGTAGCGCACGCTGATGCGCGCGCTGCAGGCCGAGCACTTGCCGCGCAGCACCAGCCAGCTGAGGACAGGGATGTTTTCGTAGAAGCGGATGCGGTGCCCGCACGAAGGGCAGCGGGAAGCCGGGCGCGCCAGCCCCAGCGGAGGGGTGTCGGCCAGCGTCTTCTCCAGGCCGCCGCTGGCCAGCGCCAAACGTTCAGGTGCCGGTGTGCCGAAGACACGCTGGTAGCTGTCGCTGTCCGACAACTGCGCAGCCACGTCGCCCCACCATTGGCGTTCCAGCATGAGCGGCAGGCGGTGCACGACCACGTTCAGGAAGCTGCCGACCATCAGGCCCAACAGGGCCAGGCCCCAGGGCGACAGCAGCAGGTCCAGCGGCAGGCTGGCGAAGAACCCGCCCACCGTCAGACGACCGAGCCCAGCTTGAAGATCGGCAGGTACATGGACACCACGATGCCACCGATCAGCACGCCCAGGATCACGATGATGAAGGGCTCCATCAGACTGGACAGGCCCTTGACCATTTCGTCGACTTCTTCTTCGTAGAACTCGGCGGCCTTGCTGAGCATGTGGTCCAGTGAGCCGGACTCTTCACCGATGGCGGCCATCTGCAGCACCATGGTGGGGAAGATGCCCGTGCTGGTCATGGACGTGGTGAGTGCGGAGCCCGTGGACACGTCCTTCTGGATCTGCTCCGTGGCCAACTGGTAGACCATGTTGCCGGAGGCGCCGCCCACCGAGTCCAGCGCTTCCACCAGCGGCACGCCGGCGGCGAACATGGTGGACAGGGTGCGCGTCCAGCGTGCGATGACGGATTTGTTGATGAGGTCGCCGAAAACCGGGACGCGCAGCAACAGGCGGTCCATGAACATCTGCATCTTCTCGGAGCGTTTCCAGCTCTCGAAGAAGAAGTAGAGGCCACCGCCCAGCAGGCCGAAGATCAGCCACCACCAGGCGACGAAGAACTTGGACAAGGCGATCACGAACAGCGTGGGCGCCGGCAGTTCACCGCCGAAGGACTTGAACACGTCCTCGAAGGCCGGGATCACGAAGATCATGATCACCGTCAGCACGATGAAGGCCACCACGATCACAGCGATGGGGTACATCAGCGCCGACTTGATCTTCTGCTTGATGGCCAGCGTCTTCTCTTGATAGATGGCCAAGCGGTCCAGCAGCGCTTCCAGAATACCGCCCGCCTCGCCGGCTTCCACCAGGTTGCAGTACAGCGCATCGAAATGCATCGGGTGCTTGCGGAAGGCGCTGGACAGGCTGGTACCGGTTTCCACGTCTTGCCGGATGTCCGTCAGCAGCTTGGTCATGCGCGGGTTGGTGCTGCCGCGCGCCACGATGTCAAAGGCCTGCAGCAGGGGCACACCCGCCTTCATCATCGTCGCCAGCTGGCGCGTGAAGATGGCGATGTCCTTCTGCTTGATGGACTTGCCGCCGCTGGAGCGGCGTTTCTTCACCTTGGTGATGAGGATGCCCTGGCGGCGCAGGCTGGCGTTGACGGCGGATTCGCCACCCGCGCGCATCTCGCCACGGACGACCTTGCCGTTCTTGTCCTTGCCTTCCCACTCGAAGATCAACTCTTTCGCGTTCTTGGCAATCGCTGCTGTGGCCATGGCGGTTGGTGCGGTGTTTCTGAGGGTGACGGGTGGGCGGGCTTACTCGTTCGTGACCGTGATCACTTCTTCGAGCGTGGTGGCGCCGTTGCGCACCTTGATCAGGCCCGACTGGCGCAGGTCGCGCACGCCTTCGATTTCGGCCTGCTTGGCGATGTCCAGCGCCGAGCCTTCGGCCAGGATGATGCGCTGGATGGCCTCGGTGATGGGCATCACCTGGTAAATGCCGACCCGGCCTTTGTAGCCGTTGTTGCAGGCCGAGCAGCCCACGGCGCGGTAGGGCTTCCAGTTGCCGTCCAGGTCCTCTGCCTTGAAGCCGGCCTTGAGCATGGATTCGCGTGGGTATTCCGCCGGCTTCTTGCAGTTTTCGCACAGCTTGCGGGCCAGGCGTTGCGCAGTGATGAGCAGCACGCTTGACGCGATATTGAACGGCGCCACTCCCATGTTGAGCAGACGTGTCAACGTGGTGGGGGCATCGTTCGTGTGCAGCGTGCTCATCACCAAGTGGCCGGTTTGGGCGGCCTTGATGGCGATGTCGGCCGTGTCCAGGTCTCGGATTTCACCAACCATGATGATGTCCGGGTCCTGGCGCAGGAAGGACTTGAGCGCGGCCGCGAAGGTCAGGCCCGCCTTGTCGTTCACGTTGACCTGGTTGCAGCCCGGCAGGTTGATTTCCGCCGGGTCCTCCACCGTGGCGATGTTCACGCCCGGCTGGTTCAGGATGTTCAGGCAGGTGTAGAGCGACACCGTCTTGCCGGAGCCCGTGGGACCGGTGACCAGGATCATGCCGTAGGGCCGCGAGATGCAGGCCAGCAGGCGGTCCTTCTCGATTTTCTCGTAGCCCAGGGCCTCGATGCCCAGCTTGGCGCTGGACGGGTCGAGGATACGGATCACGACCTTTTCGCCGAACAACGTGGGCAGCGTGCTGACGCGGAAGTCGATGGCTTTGGAGCCGAACTTCAGCTTCATGCGGCCGTCCTGCGGGACGCGCTTTTCAGCGATGTCCATGCGGCTGATGACCTTGATGCGCGACGCCAGCTTGTCCTTGATGGCGATGGGCGGCTGGGAGATTTCGCGCAGTTCACCGTCGATGCGGAAGCGCACGCGGTAGTTGTATTCGTAGGGCTCGAAGTGCAGGTCGGACGCACGCATGTTGATGGCGTCGATCAGCATCTTCTGCAGGAAGCGCACGACCGGCGCGTCTTCGACGTCCGTCGCGACTTCGGCTGACTCCGGTGCGGAGGTGTCTTCCTCGGTGACGTCGAAGTCGAAGTCGCCGCTGGACAGTGTCTCCAGAGCTTCCGTTGCGCTGGTGGTCTGCGCCTCCAGTTGCTTCATCAGCTTGTCGTATTCGACGATCACCCACTCGGGCGTCAGCTGGGTCGCGAACTTGATGCGTTCCACCGCCTCTTGGTCGGTGGGGTCGGCGGCACCGATGAAGAGCCGATTGCCACGCTTGCCCAGCACCATCAGTTGGTACTGGCTGGATATCTTGGCGTCGACCAGGTTCTTCGGCAGCTTTTGCAGGTCAACTGCGTTCAGGTCCAGCAGAGGCAGCGCCAGTGCATGGGCCAAGGTAAGCGCCAGCTCGTCGGGTTTGACCGCGCCAGCTCCTACGACCGCCGTCACGAAGCTGGTCTTGCGTTCGCGCGCACTCTTGCTAAGGTCTTCTGCAGCTTTCGGCGTCAGCTTACCGGCGTTGACCAGCACCCGTGCGACGCCGGAGAGCGAGGACGGCGAAGGCTCGACCAACGCTTCAGTGGCCATAGGTATAGGGACGGAGTCTGCGCATCCGGACGATCATCGCTGATCCTCTGCAGGGTGTAAACGCCAGAAAAGCCCATTCCGAACACCGCAGACCATTGGTTACAGCGCTTGGATGCTGTCTTTTGTGGCGAGGGTCTGTGCAAGACCCAGGCAACCTGGTCGGGGTGAGAGGATTCGAACCTCCGGCCTCTACGTCCCGAACGTAGCGCTCTACCAGGCTAAGCTACACCCCGAATGGCCAGAGAGCACATCAGCTCACTAAGCCGCCGGCCGAGCCGCTCATGAAGAGCGGTGGATCGACCGAACACATAAGTCTAGCAGAGCCTCGCGAGCCCGCGACGGCTGCAGTTGCGTCAGCGCCGCACGGGCCTTGTCAGATTCGGCTTGTGCGGCCTCGCGCGTGGCGTCCAGCGCCCCGGTCCTGCGGACGATTCCCAAGATGTCCTGCAGCCGCTCCTGTTCACCGTGCTCGATGGCGTGGCGGATCAGCGCTTGTTCCGCTGGAGCCGCACGTTCCAGTGCCAGCAGCAGCGGCAATGTGGGCTTGCCCTCGCGCAGGTCATCGCCCACGTTCTTGCCCAGTTCGTCGCTGTTGCCCTCGTAGTCCAGCAGGTCATCGACCAGTTGGAAAGCTGTGCCCAGGGAGCGGCCGTAGTCTGCGCAGGCTTCCTCCAGGTCGACGGGTGCGCCCGCCAGGACGGCGCCCAGTCGGGCGCTGGCTTCGAACAGCTTGGCCGTCTTGTAGCGTATGACTTGCAGGTAGTCGTCAACGGCCAGATCGGGGTCGTGCATGTTCATCAACTGCAAGACTTCGCCTTCGGCGATGACGTTGGTGGCGTCGGCCAGCACTTGCAGCACGCGCATGCGGTTCACGCCTACCATCATCTGGAAGGCGCGGGAGTAGAGAAAGTCGCCGACCAGCACACTGGCGGCGTTTCCGAACATCGCGTTGGCGGTGGCGCGGCCGCGGCGCAGGGCGGACTCATCGACCACGTCGTCATGCAGCAGTGTGGCGGTGTGGATGAACTCCACGATGGCTGCCAGCTCAAAACGTTCCGGGCCTTCGAAACCCAGCGCTTCGGAAAACAGCAGCACCAGTCGGGGTCTGATGCGCTTGCCGCCCGCGTTGATGATGTACTGCGATATCTGATCGATCAGCGCCACGCGCGATGTCAGCCGTTGACGGATGACATCGTCCACGCGCAGCAGTGCCGCGTCGGTGGGGTCGGCGACCTCGGTAGGGGTGGCGGTGGAATTCAGCACAGGGGCGGCTTTGCGACGAAGTCAGATTGTAGGGCGCAAGCCTCCTGTACCGCCTGGGTTAGATTGCTTTTCAGACCGCATGCTATAGTCAAAGGCTCTGCGCCTTCCGCAGCCCACCCATATAGGAGCGGGTAGCGGTCGGATGGCAGGGGTTTCTTTGAAAGGTCACACATGTACGCGGTCATAAAAACCGGTGGCAAGCAATACAAGGTTGCTGCCGGCGAAAAGATTAAGGTAGAACAGATTGCTGCGGACGTGGGCCAGGAAATCGTGATCGAACAGGTTCTGGCCGTTGGTAGCGGCGCGGACCTGAAGGTTGGGGCTCCCTGGGTCGCGGGTGCAAGCGTGAAGGCCACGGTCGTGGCACACGGCAAGCACGACAAGGTGCGCATCTTCAAGATGCGTCGCCGCAAGCACTATCAGAAGCATGGCGGTCACCGCCAGACTTACACCGAGCTGCACATCGGCTCGATCAACGGCTAAGGAAGGGGCACCACCATGGCACAGAAAAAGGGCGGCGGCTCCACCAGAAACGGCCGCGATTCGAAGCCGAAGATGCTGGGCGTGAAGGCGTTCGGCGGCCAGCAGGTCAGCGCCGGCTCCATCATCGTCCGCCAGCGCGGTACCAAGTTCCATGCCGGCTCTGGCGTGGGCATGGGCAAGGACCATACGCTGTTTGCGTTGGTCGACGGCTCGGTCTCCTTTGAGATCAAGGGCTCGTTGAACCGCCAGACGGTCTTCGTCACGGCGGCCTGAACGGCCCGCCGCAGCGCGCGAAGCCCCGGCTTGCCGGGGCTTCTTCATTTGCGCCCGCGGTCTAACATCGGTTCATCATGAAGTTCTTCGACGAAGCGCTCATCGACATCTCCGCCGGTCACGGCGGCGCCGGCTGCGTGAGCTTCCGTCGCGAGAAGTTCATCCCGTTCGGCGGCCCCAATGGCGGGGATGGCGGCCGCGGGGGCAGTGTCTGGGCGGTGGCCGACCAGAACATCAACACGCTGATCGACTACCGCTACACGCGCCGCTTCGACGCGAAAAATGGCGAACCCGGCCGCGGCTCGGACCAGTTTGGCGCGGCAGGCGACGACATCGAGATGCGCATGCCCGTGGGCACCATCATCACCAACGCCGAAACAGGCGAGCTGATGGTGGAACTGCTGGAGCATGGCCAGCGCGCCCTGCTGGCCAAAGGTGGCGATGGCGGCTTTGGCAACCTGCACTTCAAGAGCAGCACCAACCGCAGCCCGCGCCAGAAAACGCCCGGCTGGGACGGCGAGGCCTACAAGTTGAAGCTGGAACTGCGTGTGCTAGCCGACGTGGGCCTGCTGGGCATGCCCAACGCCGGCAAGAGCACATTCATTGCAGCCATCAGCAATGCACGGCCAAAGATTGCCGACTACCCCTTCACCACGCTGCATCCCAACCTGGGCGTGGTGCGTGTGGGCCCTGAGCGCAGCTTCGTGGTGGCGGACATTCCCGGCCTGATCGAAGGCGCCAGCGAAGGCGCGGGCTTGGGCCACCAGTTCCTGCGCCACCTGCAGCGTACCAAGCTGCTGCTGCACATCGTGGACGCGGCGCCGTTTGACGAGACCGTGGACCCCGTGGTGCAGGCCCGCGCCATCGTGGCCGAATTGAAGAAGTACGACCCCAAGCTGCACGCCAAGACGCGCTGGCTGGTCTTCAACAAGCTGGACATGGTGCCGGCTGCCGAGCGTGAATCCCGCGTCAAGGAGTACGTGCGCCGACTGCGCTGGAAGGGGCCGGTGTTTTCCATTTCGGCGCTGACGCGCGAAGGCCTGCAGCCGCTGCTGGAGAAGATCCAGAACCATGTGGCGGCCGAACAGAAGCCGCCCCCGCAGGCCGAACCGGACCGGAGGTTCGAGGAGCCGGCCGGTGAGTAGCGTTCTCGCTGGCGCACGACGCATCGTCGTCAAGGTCGGCTCCAGCCTCGTCACCAACGAAGGCCGCGGCGTGGACGCCGAGGCCATCGGCAACTGGGCACGGCAGCTGGCGGCGCTGGCGGCGGGCGGGCGCGAGGTCATCATGGTCTCCAGCGGCGCCATCGCGGAAGGCATGAAGCGCCTGGGCTGGGCTGCGCGGCCCAAGGAAGTGCACGAACTGCAGGCCGCTGCGGCGGTGGGCCAGATGGGCCTGGTGCAGATGTACGAGACACGGCTGCGCGAACACGGCATGTCCAGCGCGCAGATCCTGCTGACGCATGCCGACCTGGCCGACCGCGAGCGTTACCTCAACGCCCGCTCCACCTTGGTCACGCTGCTGTCGCTGAAGGTCATCCCGGTGATCAACGAGAACGACACCGTGGTCAACGACGAGATCAAGTTCGGTGACAACGACACCTTGGGCGCGCTGGTCGCCAATCTGGTGGACGCCGACGCCTACGTCATCCTCACCGACCAGCGCGGCCTGTATTCGGCTGATCCGCGCAAGGACCCCAACGCCCGTTTCATTGACACCGCCACGGCGGGTGACCCGGCCCTGGAAGCGATGGCCGGTGGCGCTGGTAGCGGCATCGGCAAGGGCGGCATGTTGACCAAGATCCTGGCGGCCAAGCGTGCGGCCGGGAGCGGCACCAGCACCGTCATCGCCTGGGGCCGCGAGAAGGACGTGCTGCTGCGCCTGGCCGGTGGCGAAGCCATAGGCACGGCCTTGATCGCCGGTACACCCAAGCTCACTGCACGCAAGCAATGGATGCTGGACCACCTGCAGTTGCGCGGCGCGGTGCTGGTGGACGACGGCGCGGTGCTCAAGCTGCGCGACGAGGGCAAGAGCCTGCTGCCCATCGGCGTGCATGAGGTGCAGGGCGAATTCGTGCGTGGCGACGTGATCGCCGTGCGCACTTTGGCGGGCGTGGAAGTGGCTCGCGGCCTGGCCAACTACTCGGCGTCGGAAGCGCGGCTCATTGCCCGCAAGGCCTCACACCAGATCGAAGCCCTGCTGGGCTACGCAAACGAACCGGAGTTGGTGCACCGGACCAACCTGGTTCTGGTGTAGCGCTCAAGTTCAATCGGCCACGGCGGGCGGCGGTGTGATGTCGGGCATGTCCGCCAAAGAGCCCGGCTCGGTGGCCGGGCTGCCGTCGGGGCGGTGGCTGCGCAGTCCCGAACGCAGGTAGCGGTTGTGGTGGTGCACACGTGGCAGGTAGCGCGCCAACTCCGTCAGCGCCATCTCGTACACGCCGCGCTTGAACTCGATCACCATGTCCAGCGGCACCCAGTAGTCGTTCCAGCGCCAGGCGTCGAACTCGGGGTGGTCGGTGGCACGCAGATTCATGTCGCTGTCCCTGCCCATCAGCCGGAGCAGGAACCAGATCTGCTTCTGGCCGCGGTAATGGCCGCGTGCATCCTTGCGGATGAAGTGCTCCGGCACTTCGTAGCGCAGCCAGTCGCGCGTGCGGCCGATGATCTGCACGTGCTCGGGCCTGAGGCCCACTTCTTCGTGCAGCTCGCGGAGCATCGCCTGCTCCGGATTTTCGCCATGCTTGATGCCGCCCTGAGGGAACTGCCACGAGTGCGTGCGCAGCCTCTTGCCCCAGAACACCTGGTTGCGGGCGTTCAGCAGGACGATGCCGACGTTGGGCCTGAAGCCTTCCCGGTCGAGCATAATCAGACCCCGAATTTGTGACTGAAATCATTATTGCACCGGGCCAGTGCCGCTAGCGAACCCTCGCTAACCCGCATGCGCCGAGTGGGGTCAAGGGGCTGTGCGCTGAAGCGCACACAAGGCCACCGACGCCAGCAGGGCGACCGGTGAAAAGCCAACAGAGCAGCGACCCATGAAAGCATCAGCCACCTTCATTTCCACGCTCAAGGAAGCGCCCTCCGACGCCGAGGTCGTGAGCCATCAGTTGATGATGCGCGCCGGCTTCATCAAGCGGCTCGGAGCCGGCATCTACAACTACATGCCGATGGGCTTGCGGGTCATCCGCAAGGTCGAAGGGATCATCCGCGAAGAGATGAACCGTTCCGGCGCTGTCGAGCTGCTGATGCCTGTGGTGCAGCCGGCGGAACTGTGGATGGAAACTGGCCGCTTCCAGGCCTACGGCCCTGAGCTGTTGCGCGTGAAGGACCGGCACGACCGCGACTTCGTCATCCAGCCCACCAGCGAAGAAGTCATCACCGACATCGCGCGCCAGGAACTGCGCAGCTACAAGCAGCTGCCTAGAAATTTCTACCATATCCAGACCAAGTTCCGTGACGAGCGTCGTCCGCGGTTCGGCGTGATGCGCGGGCGCGAGTTCACGATGAAGGACGCGTATTCCTTTGACCGTGACAAGGCCAGCGCGCTGAAGAGCTACCAGGTGATGTTCGATGCCTACAAGCGCATTTTTGATCGCTTTGGCCTCACCTACCGCGCAGTGGCTGCCGACACGGGGGCCATTGGGGGCGACGCGTCGCATGAATTCCAGGTCATCGCCGACACCGGCGAAGACGCCATCGCCTACTGCCCCACCAGTGACTACGCAGCCAACGTTGAACTGGCCGAGGCACTGGCGCTCACGCCTGCTCGCGGCGCAGCCACCCGGCCCATGACCAAGACTGCCACGCCGGGCAAGAGCACTTGCGAGGACGTGGCCAATTTCCTGAAGCTGCCGCTGACGCAGACCGTCAAGTCGCTGGTGCTGGCCACGGATGAGAAGAACGAGGCTGGCGACATCACCAAGACCACCGTCTGGCTGCTGTTGGTGCGCGGCGACCATTCGCTGAACGAAGTGAAGACTGGCAAGGTGCCGGGCTTGAAGGACGCGTTCCGCTTCGCCACGGTGGCCGAGATCGAGGACCACTTCGGTTGCAAGCCGGGCTACCTGGGTCCCGTGGGTACCACGAAGCCCGTGAAGGTGGTCGCTGACCGCACGGTGGCGCACATGGCCGACTTCGTTTGCGGTGCCAACGAGGCCGACTTCCACATCACGGGCGTGAACTGGGGCCGCGACCTGCCCGAGCCCGACCTGGTGGCCGACATCCGCAACGTCGTCGCGGGCGACCCTTCACCGGACGGCAAGGGCGTGCTGGCCATCCAGCGTGGCATCGAAGTCGGCCACGTCTTCTACCTGGGCACGAAGAAGTACAGCGAGCCCATGAAGGCGCAGTTCCTGGACGAGAACGGCAAGCCGCAACCTTTCGAAATGGGTTGCTATGGCATTGGCGTGACGCGCATCCTGGGCGCCGCCATCGAGCAAAACCACGACGAGCGCGGGATCATCTGGCCGGCGTCCATCGCGCCCTTCCAGGTGGTGCTGTGCCCCATTGGCTACGAGCGCAGCGCGGACGTGAAAGCGGCAGCTGACCAACTGCACGACGAACTCGTGGGCGCGGGCCTGGACGTGGTGCTGGACGACCGCGGCGAGCGCCCCGGCGCCATGTTCGCTGACTGGGAGCTCATCGGCGTGCCACAGCGCGTGGTCATTTCCGACCGTGGCCTGAAGGCCGGCACGGTGGAAGTGCAGGGCCGACGAGAGGCCGCAGCCACGGTCATGCCGTTGGCCGAGGTGGTGGCTTCGGTGAAGGGCAGGCTTGCCCTGTGAGGCCGGCATGACGCTCACGCGTCGTGCCTTGGTCGCGGCGCCGCTGGCGCTGGCCTTGCCGCGGGCTCAGGCGGGTGCGCAAGTTGAAGAGCCGCTCGCGAATGCGGTGCGCAGCGCGTTGGCGGCTGCGGTGGCTGACGCTGCGCCGCCCAAGCCGCGCTTCGACAAGGTGGAAGACCGCCTGGCCTACCTGCGGTGGTTGGGCGCGGCCAGCGAGCGGCTGAAGAAGCGCAAGGCCGAGCACCACGTGCGCATCGAATTCCTGGAGACCGCCTGGTACGAGAGCAAGCGCGCCGGGCTGGAGACGGCGTTGGTGCTGGGGCTGGTGCAGGTGGAAAGCGGCTTTCGCAAATACGCCATCAGCAGCGCTGGTGCACGCGGCTACATGCAGGTGATGCCGTTCTGGGCGCGCCTGATTGGCGACGGCGATGCGCGGCGCCTGTTCCATCTGCAGACCAACCTGCGCTTTGGTTGCGTGATCCTTCGCCACTACTTGGCGCTGGAAAAGGGCGATCTGTTCCTGGCCCTGGGCCGCTACAACGGCAGCCGCGGGAAGCCGGAGTATCCGAATCTGGTGTTTGGCGCCAAGAAATCCTGGGATTTCAACGCTTGAATCTCACGGCCTGAGGCCGTTCCATTCCTGCGGCGCGGCGCCGACAAAACCCAAGACCGCCAGCACGCGCTCCACGCCTTCGGCGACGATGTCATCCACGCTCTGCGGCTTCAGGTAGAAGGCTGGTAGCGGTGGGTAGATGATGGCGCCCATCTCGGTGGCCGCTGTCATGTTGCGCAGGTGGGCCAGGTTCAACGGCGTCTCGCGCACCATCAGCACCAGACGGCGTCGTTCTTTCAGCATCACGTCGGCGGCGCGCGTCAACAGGTTGTCGGACAGCCCGTGGGCCACGGCTGCCAAGGTGCGCATCGAGCAAGGCGCGACGGCCATGGCGGTTGATGCGCTGCTGCCCCAACTGCCGCTGGCGAGACAGGCGCCGATGTCTCCAGGCGCGTAGGCGTGGTCAGCCAGATTTTCCAGCGTGCTGCGGTCCAGGCCCAGTTCGTGGTGCACATTGAGCACACCCGATGGAGTGGCCACCAAGTGCGTTTCCGCACCCAGCTCGCGGGCGCGGCTCAGCAGCTTGATGGCGTAGGCAGCACCGGTGGCTCCGCTGATGCCCACCACCAGCCGCGACACGGGGCGTGTCAAATCAAGCTTCCCGCCAGCGAGCTTGGGGGCTCATTTCGTCAGCAGTTGCTGCAGTTCGCCGGACTGGTACATCTCCATCATGATGTCCGAGCCGCCGACGAATTCGCCATCCACATACAACTGGGGAATCGTGGGCCA
>Ga0075163_10005405_pt1 | contig 17063 bp, 15 predicted proteins | sample JI1023141ADNA_FD_71478 | JGI IMG/M metagenome (GOLD analysis project Ga0075163, IMG submission 71478) | Wastewater effluent complex algal communities from Wisconsin, to seasonally profile nutrient transformation and Carbon sequestration -... | ecosystem: Engineered > WWTP > Effluent > Algae...
ATGCAGTAAGGTATTGGTTTACTACCATTTTTGACAACTACATTGACAGTACAAGATTTAAAGTTACCACAACCATATTTCACGGTATATTTTACCTTAGTAGTTCCAATAGGATATGTACCAGAGATATTCGCTCCTTTTGATGTTGAGTATGGTGAATTATTTGTTATTTCATAATTTCCACCACAGGTGCCTGGATCGATGGTCAATGGAGCTACGATAAGTTCAGCATTTTTACAGTTTAACGAGTTAACAGTAATTTCAGCTGGACAATTAATCGCAGGTGGCTCGCTATTGATAATATATATAAACTGAGAATGCATGTATTGTTTGTACCCTGTACTTGGGTGATAATCACACCAGTCTAGAATACACCATGTACGCATGATTTTTTTACATTGGCTATTTACAGTAAATAATCGATCACTGTAAGATCTGCCTAGCATACTACATTCAGAAGAAACCCATGAAGGATAGTCATATAGATCTGGTAGCTGATTAGGATGCGTATTAGGATTACATCCTTCTAAGGTAATATCTAGTGGCCATACGATATTAGGACCACCAGTACCTGAAGATGATACGTAAATAGTCTGAGTACAACTGTGCCAGTTCCAATTATAATCTTCCACCATCCAAGTGCGAGTGATGTATCCTGCATTACAGCTATTCAGATAATAGTGAACGGACGGACTTCCAGCACTGTAGGTGTGGTAACCATACGTATAAGTGGCATTGCCATACATGGAGAGATCCCAAATTTCATCTGTACAACTGACGGTGACATCAGATGGACAATTGAGTGTAAATGGCCAAACAGCCTTTTCATTTGCGGCATAAGATCTCGATATAAGCATAACTGCAAATATCAAAATCGACGCCGATCTTAATCTTGTGTAAAAATTTGTTTTCATTCTTCTGAGACTTTTAGAATAATTAATAAATAAGACCTTTAAAACATATTAGGACAAATTTACATGTATTTATTATTGGTTGTACGTAATTTATGTAATTTTAACATATTTTGGGTGATAACCCTTATCAAATATATTCAATTAGTTACATATTATATAAATATTTAATAATAGATAGCTCATTGTTTAATTATAGTTTATAAGACATGTAAAATAGTCTTCCATATACACAGTAACAATTATTCGAAAATTAAAAGAGCTTTAACCAATTGCTTGGTTAAAGCTCTTTTAAAATATTTTACATCAAAATACTGATGTCAATGATAAAATTATAATCGCTCTATAATCATTGCACTTGCGCCACCACCACCATTACAGATAGCCGCCATTCCGTATTTGCCACCATGTTGCTGAAGGATGTGGGTCAATGTAGTAACAATTCTGGCTCCCGAGCAACCTAGTGGATGTCCAAGTGAAACTGCACCACCATGGACATTGACTTTATCTTGCGAAAGTCCAAAATGTTTGATAAATGCAAGTGCCACTACAGCAAAAGCTTCATTTACTTCAAAATAATCAATATCTCCAATCGTCAATCCAGCTCTGTCAAGTGCTTTTTGAGCAGCTATTGCCGGCGCAGTTGTGAACCATTCTGGTTCGTGTGCACCATCTGCATAAGCTACAATGCTCGCAAGTGGTGTCAAGTTGTGCGCTTTTAGTGTCGCTTCATCTACCAATACCAAGGCTGCTGCACCATCATTTATAGTAGATGCATTTGCTGCAGTGACGGTGCCTTCTTTAGTGAAAACAGGTCGAAGCGATGGTATTTTTTCAAACATCACATTTTTGTATTCTTCATCATGATCTATCACTTTGATATTTCCTTTGCGATCTTTTACCTCCACACCAGCAATCTCATTAGTGAACTTGCCTGACTCCCAAGCGGCTGCAGATCTTTGGTATGACTGAACGGCATAGGCATCTTGTTCTTCTCTACTTATATCATATTTTGTCGCAGTAGCATCAGCAAAACAACCCATGGCATTACCATCGTATACATTTTGAAGGCCATCACGTACCAATCCGTCTATTAACTCCGCATTGCCGTAACCATAGCCATAACGACCTTTTGCCATATAATAAGGTATCGCTGACATATTTTCCATGCCACCAGCTACGACCACATTGTTTTGACCTAGTTGGATAGATTGTGCTGCAAACATGATAGACTTCATGCCAGAAGCACATACTTTATTGATGGTGGTAGCGGGAGTTGTATTACTTAATCCAGCATGAAGAGCGACTTGTCTTGCAGGTGCTTGACCAGCATTAGCTTGGACGACTTGCCCCATGAAGATTTCTTGTACAGATAATGGTGTAATTCCAGCTTTTTCTACTGCGTTTTTGACGGCTGTAGCTCCCAATTGTGTTCCAGGAATAGTAGACAATCCTCCTCCAAAACTACCCAAAGGAGTCCTTACTGCTGAAACAATATATACTTTTTGCATGATTTAATGATTAAAATTTGGTTAGGTAAATCAAAATGCAAAGATAATACTTTATGGTGCAAAAACAAAAATACCACGCCATCCATTTAGTGCGACTTTGGGATTCTAATAGTTTAGGTGAAGTATAATTGCGTTTACAATTTCACTTTTATAAATAGTTAACATTTGTCACCATACTCTGATCTGTCAACTTTATTTCCCTATACCCTATCTTATCATGTTGAATTTTAAATTCTTCATAATCAGGATGAATTTGAAGATACGTAGAAGGGGAAATATATACGGTCATATTACCTTTAGCTATTGACCTTTCAAAATGATAATGTCCTGTAAAAATATGGAATTTTTTGTTTTGAAATGCTGCACATATGGACTGAAACTCTTCCATTTGCTGAAATGCATATCTTGGTTCCATGTGCTTTGCAATGGCTAAAATCGGTGGATGGTGCATAAAAATGAAGACATCTTTTTGAATAGAAGACACAATTTCATTTAACCAACTATATTGCTCTGTTGACATGTTACCTTGAGAAGTATCCAAAAAAATAAGGCTGTGACCATGAATTTCTTTAACAAAAAATAGTTCGCTCCTTGATATAAAAACATTTTCACAAAAAACTTCCATCATCATAGATGCATCATCATGATTGCCAGGAATACAGTAATATGGAATGTTCCCAGCGTCCATTTGTTGTTTTATCCATTGATAAATTTCCAAATCACCTACTTTATTACACAAATCACCCGCAAGTACAATTAATTCTGGACTTTTGGACGTGACTTCTTTAAGGACTTTTTGAAAATTCGCCCTTGGGTCAATTCCATTGAAAGAATAACCTACTGCGTCAATATGAAGATCTGTAATGAGACAAATTTTTAACAAGATATTTCGGTTTAATTGATTTTATAATCGATTCTCAAACCAAAACTACGCGGCGCTTCCACTAAAGCCGGACGTAAACTATACTCTTGATTAAGAATGTTGTTTGCCAAACATGTAAAAGTAAATTTACCAAGTTCTATTCCTAGCCTACTGTCCAATAGATAATAACCATTATTATTTAAATCTCTATATGCAGCGATTCCGAATAAGTCAAAATTGATAGGTGGAACGGACTCAAACGCCTTGTCTACATTGATCGTATGACTCACTCTTTGCAATGAAACGCCCCATTTAAACTTCCAAAATTTTGCTTCGACATCCATTTTCATTTGGTGCTTGGCTCGATATTTTAAAACATTTTGATTTTCTGATACACTATTTCTAATCTCTTCGCTAGAATCAAAGTTTTTATAAATCGGATTAATAAAAGTATAACCACCGAAAACATTGATCGGCACACCGAAGAATTTTAGCTGTCCCATCACGCCCACTTCAAAACCTGAAATCCTTGTGTTTCCAATATTTTGTGGTTTGAATCCTAGTCCTCTATCGTCTGAGCCAAAAGTAAACTCTATCATATCTTCATACTCGGAGATAAATCCAGAAAAATCAAGAAATCCTTGAAAACTTGCTAATTTAAAGCCTTGTTTGACACCAATTTCTGAAGTCCACCCATATTCAGGTCGTAAAGCAGGATTAGAAAATATGTTAAAATCTCCAAAACTTGTCGTGACAAATCTTTCTGTGAGTGTAGGAAATCTATAACCTTGTCCCCAAGAACCACGCAAAAATGTATATTCAAAAAGTTTGTAATTTGCCGAAAGTCGTGCAATAATTTGATCATCAGACTTTTTACCAGTTGGATCAATCAATGAAATGGGACTTCTCTGAGCATTATATTCATATCTAAGTCCACCTGCAACAGTGAGCTTTTCGCCAAAAGTTTTGTCTAGCTGAAGATAAGTTGCATAAGAACTGGCAGTAAACGTGGTGTCCCCAAGAATCTGAGAGTCAGTTGAACTCCAAATACCCACTGCACCAGCCGTATATGTCAATCCAAGTCCTTGTAAAGTATTCTGGATTTGATACTCGCCATAATGGTTGATAGACCTATTAGACTGATTGGTGTTGTTCTCATTATTGACAGATGTGGTCCGCCATAAAAGCTTATGTTTATTATTGTGACTGTCTGTGTACCGAATGGATGGGTCGATATAAAAACGTTTTGCAGTCCTATCCGAGACTGTACCCGCAAGTGGTTGTAAAGCGCCAGAAGCAGCGTTTTTCCAGATAAAAAAGCTATTACTTGCACTTTGATTATAGAGTACATTCAGACCAAAAACCAAATTATCTCGCAGTCTGTATCTAAGATTTACATTTGCACGACCTCGTTCCTCATTAGTAGATTGGTTAAATCCATTCAATTTATTATAAAAAGCACTTCCTATGAAGTCAAGTTTACCAAACTTTTGTTTGTGCACAAAGGATGCATTAGTTTCATGTCTCAAGGTATCTCCCCACCACTTTTTTTCAACATCTTTTGGTGATTGGAAAATATTTGTTGCAAGTGAGAGACGAGTTTCCGGGTTTGATGTTGCGTATGATGATCTAAAATTAATAATTCCATTCAGTGCTGCCGAACCATATAAAGAAGAAGCCGCACCTTTCAGAACTTCTATTTGGCTAAGGTTTTCTATGGGAATGTCATTCCAATTGGGAAAACCTGCGTCCACTTGCAAAGCAGGTATATCGTCAATTAGTAACATAACTCTACTACCTGCGCCATATGAATATCCAGATCCACCACGTATATTTGCCTGACCGTCAAGGATCTGCACACCAGGCACCTTATTTAATATCTCATCTGATGATGTGGCATTTACGCTTCGCAAAAGATCTGGCTTAAGAATATCTACAGAAACCATAGATCTAGTGATGTTTTGTTCGTATTTCGTGCTAGTGACCGTAACAAGATCAAGTGCGGTTTGAGATGGTACCAATAATATTTCTAATGGTATATCGCCTAAAGCTTTGAAGATAATTTTTTGTTCTTCATACCCAATATAAGATACAACAATATCGAAGGGAAAAGTAGGATTTAGAATAGTAAACTTCCCATCAATATCTGTAATATATCCACCTTCCCCATGAATGATTGTGGCACCAACCAATGCTTCTTTGGTTTTATAATCTTTAACTGTGATTGGGCTGTTTTGAGCAAAACTTGCTTGTTGGAAACAGAAAATCAAAAAGCATGTTATATAAAAATGAATTTTCATACTGTTATAATTATACTTTAAGGAAACCAAAAAAGATTACATTTCAATAATATTACTTTTAAAATGCAATGACAACATAAAAATACAATTACATTCTAAACCTTTTGTATAATTAGAAAAAATTTATAATTATTTTCGACAAAACAAATAAATACAAGAATCTATCATAGCTTCAAAACTATAATACAATATGACAAGAAACACCGTTTGTCGTAGCTTCCTAGCTACGATACAGTCTCATCAGGCATCTTGCCTGAATCTAGCAAAATCAAAAAAAAATGGATTTATTCTTCTTCGTCAGAAATGCTTACAATTGGGGTAATCATTGGCAATCCTATCAACTTTGCTTCATCTTTATTGATACTGAAAAACCCTAAAAAGCCTCCTGATGCTTTTGCCACGTGCTCAGCAAAACTAGTAAAACTTTTATAAAACTTAGCACCAACTTCTGGTTCAAGCTTAGCTAAAATGTCGTTGATATGGGATAATCTATCACTTATTAGCTTTGTTCTATCTGCTACATTTGTTGGGAAAGCATCAATATAATATTGTAATCTTTCTGAAAAAGTTTTTCCAACTTCAAGATAGAAAGCTTTCATCTCGGCCTTCATATTATAGCTCCTGATTTTAGTCACTTTATTAGCCCATTCTAATTGATCGTTGTGAATATTGCCATCAGCACCTGCTATTAAAACAGTAATCAAAGGAACGGCATCTTTCAATTTCTCAAATTCTTCTTCAGTAAGGCTATTAAATTGATCTAACATGGTTTTACTTTTTAATTGGGTGCAAAAGTACTATTCTTTGATAAATAATTTTCAAAAAAGTTAAAAAGGTAATTATTTTCTAAGCTTATTTTTTATATTTTTTAAAATCATAAAGAGAATTTTCTGTCTTTATGTACAATTCTCTTAGATAATGCGTGCCATCGAGAGAATGATAAAGAGATGAAATTTGCTGTTGTCTCTCACTTACATAAGCTCCTGGTTTTTTAACGGAATATTTGATAGGATTAGGCAACACAGATATGATGAGCGCTGATTCATTAAGGGTAAGTTTTTGAGCAGATTTCTTAAAATACGCTTGAGCTGCGGCTTCTACGCCGAATATCATATCGCCCATTTCGGCAACATTTAAATACATCTCCAGCGTCCGTTGTTTTGTCCAAAGCGTTTCTATCAAAAGTGTAAAATACAACTCAAGTCCTTTCCTTATATATGATCGTTGGGGGAAAAGAAACACATTTTTGGCCACTTGCTGTGTGATTGTACTTGCTCCAAAAACCTTTTTACCCTTTTTATTGACATTTAGCGCCTTATCAATGGCTTCTAAGTCCATGCCATAATGAAAAGGCAAGTTTTGGTCTTCTGAAGCCATGGCACAAACTTGAATATATGGCGATATCTCATTTGTAGATTTCCAAGTATAAGCCAATCCTTTGCCATCATCATTGATTATTCGTTTTACCATCAATAGTGTAATCGGTGGATAAAACACTCGTAATAAAAGTACCCAAGCCACTGAAAATATAATAAAACCAACTACTATATCCTTAAAATATGACTTTACAAAAAGCTTTATTTTATCCCATTTAGACATAGAAACACTTCATTTTTTGATGTCAGTTAATCTTAATCTGGACTTTTATCTTTATATCTTGGGTGTCTTGGGTGTGCAATACTTCCAAAATATTGGGATACACTTGTCTTTTTTTACTAAAAAATCTTTCCAATGTCATCCAATCAGCTCTTTCAATATCTTCTGTTGCCTGTGGAACTAAAGCTTGTTTTTTTGCATCAATCAGATACCAATGAGATTTTTTGATGATTCTTTTTCCCACATTACTTCGGTAAGTATGTCGTGTTACCATCAGTTTTGAAATAATGGTCATTTTTTTGATACCTGTTTCTTCGGTTATTTCTCGTAAAGTGGCTTCTCTTTTGGTTTCGTTACTTTCTATCTTACCTTTCGGTAGATCCCAAGATCCACGTCGGAAAATAAAGAGATATTCATTTTTTTCATTTTTGACCAATCCTCCTCCTGCTTCTATCTCAGAAAAATGAGATTTAAAGTCAGACTTAAGTTTTGGAAAATCTTCATGATGAATTATGAGTTTCTCCGACTTGATAGATTTCTCCAAAATACTGATGTAATCCAGCAAATGTTTCTTATTTCCTGTATATTTTACCACCACGCTACCCGAAGTCACCGTATCTTCTAAAGTAACATCTGCAGAAGGTTTTAAGATAACTTCTACTTCGTTTATATAGATTTTGTAAATTTGCGACTTATCCATTAAAATATTAATATGATGTTTGAAACATTGGTTGCTCAAAAACTTTTGCAAATTAAAGCAATTAAATTAAGTCCACAAAATCCTTTTACTTGGGCATCGGGTATGAGGTCTCCGATTTACTGTGATAATCGAGTCACTTTGTCGCATCCTGAGGTGAGAGACATTATTAAAAATGGCTTTTCAAAACTGTCAGAATCCTTCGGAAAAATAGATATGATCACAGGTGTAGCTACTGCTGGAATTGCACACGGAGCACTCCTAGCAGATAAACTCAATCTACCTTTTTCCTATGTACGTTCAGCGCCAAAAAGTCACGGGAAACAAAATCAAATAGAAGGTGAAATCGAGCCAGGAGCTAGCATTTTGGTTGTTGAAGACCTGATAAGTACAGGTGGAAGCTCTATAGAAGTGGTTGAAATATTGAGAAATGAAGGTCATAATGTGCTCGGCGTTGTTGCAATATTTGACTATGGTTTTGAAAAAGCAGCTGAAAATTTTAGGAATTCAGAATGTAAATACCGTACTTTGTCCGATTATAATTATTTGATTTCAGAAGCAACATCAGCATCTTATATTTCAAATGAAGAAGCTGAAATGCTTAGCAAATGGAATAGCGATCATCAAAACTGGTATCAAAATAATTTTTAAAAAAATATTTTAAAAACCGAAATAATTTTTTGATGAGTCATATCACAAAAAAATCAGAAGATTTTTTATACAATTATCTGAATAATGCATCACCTACCGGATACGAAGCACCTGGCCAAAAGATTTGGGTAGAGTATATAAAACCGTTCGTAGATGAGTGGCATCTTGACAACTATGGAACAGCTTACGGAGTCATAAACCCTGGCATGGATTACAGAGTGGTCATAGAAGCACATGCTGATGAAATATCTTGGTATGTTAATTATATTTCTGATACTGGCTTCATCCATGTCATCAGAAATGGTGGCTCAGATCACATTATTGCACCTTCTATGCGTGTGAATATTCATACAAAAAAAGGTATAGTAAAAGGTGTTTTTGGATGGCCAGCTATTCATACTCGAAAAGGGAAAGACGAAAATCTTTCGCCAACAATGGATAACATTTTTGTAGATGTAGGCGCCAAAGATAAAGCAGAAGTATTAGAAATGGGCGTCCATGTGGGAAGTGTGATTACCTTCGTAGACGAACTCACAAAATTAAATAATGTCTATTACACAGGTCGTGCATTAGATAATAGAATAGGTGGTTTTTGTATTGCAGAAGTAGCAAGAATACTGAAGGAAAATAAAAAACAGCTACCCTTCTCCTTATATATAGTAAATGCTGTGCAAGAAGAGATAGGTCTTCGTGGTGCAGAAATGATCGCTAATACTATAAAACCACACGTTGCCATCGTGACCGACGTTACACATGACACTAGTACACCTCTTGTGAATAGTAAAATCCAGGGAGATACAAAATGTGGATTAGGGCCTAGCCTTACTTTTGCTCCAGCAGTACATAATAAGTTGCTGCAACAAGTCATAGACGTCGCAGATGCAAAAAAAATAGATTATCAGTTAGCCGCTGCGAGTCGTAGTACAGGTACGGACACGGACGCGTTTGCGTACAGTAATGGTGGTGTACCTTCGGTCTTAATATCTTTGCCATTGAGATATATGCACACCACTGTGGAGATGGCTCATGAAAAAGATATCCTTAGTGTCATAGATCTTATATATGAGACCTTATTAGATATAAAAGCAGGTCAAAGCTATAAGTATTTCTAAAATATTATGAGTCCATCTAATCTTCCATAATAAGATTATGCATTTTAACTTATAGTTATAAACGTTTTCATAGGTGATACGTTGTAGTTGTAATAAGATATCATAAAAATGAAGTTTATTTATTTATTATTAATACCATTTTTTGCTTTTGCGGATGGTGGACCTTCTATTAAATTAGGACTTTTGAAATATTCTGGAGGTGGAGATTGGTACAGTAATCCTACTTCTTTGGTAAATTTGGCGGGCTTTTGCAATAAATTTCTGAATACCAATATAGATCCAGAATACGCAGTCGTTGATGTGGGAAGTGTGGAAATATTCAACTATCCTTTCATCCATATGACGGGACACGGCAACGTAGTTTTTTCAGATTCAGATGCAGAAAACTTAAGAACTTATCTAATCGCAGGTGGTTTTCTTCATATTGACGATAATTATGGTATGGATCCATACGTAAGATTGGCTATGAAAAAAGTCTTTCCGGAGCTGAGTTTTATAGAGTTGCCATTCAGTCACCCAGTTTACAGTCAAAAATATAAAATTGATGGTGGATTGCCCAAAATACACAAGCATGATGACAAACCTGCACAAGGTTTCGGCTTGCTTTGGGAAGGGAGACTCATCTGCTATTACTCATTTGAAAGTGATCTCGGAGACGGTTGGGAAGACCAAGAAGTCCATAAAGATCCCGAAGAAGCAAGAATAAAAGCACTAAGAATGGGTGCGAATTTAGTTCAATACGTTTTTGGAAATTAAAAAATAACAAACAACTCATGCAATCATATTCTTTGGTTCCATCGATAAAAAATATCGGTCACCGTACATCCAATAACTTTTTTCTCATTGCAGGACCATGCGCGATTGAGTCAGAACAAATGGCTATGGAAATTGCCGAAAAAGTAAAAAGGATTACTTCAGACCTTAAGATTCCCTATGTTTTCAAAGGCTCTTATCGCAAAGCGAATAGGTCTTCCATACATTCATTCACAGGTATAGGAGATGAAAAAGCACTTAAAATATTAAGAAAAGTTGCTGAAACATTTGACCTACCTGTCACGACCGACATCCATACAGACGAAGAAGCAGCGATGGCAGCAGAGTATGTAGACATCCTTCAAATACCAGCTTTTTTGTGTAGACAAACATCACTCATCAAAGCAGCAGCAGACACTGGAAAGATCGTCAATATCAAAAAAGGACAGTTTATGAGTCCTGAATCAATGATGCACGCTGTCCAAAAAGTACGTGAATGTCATAATGAAAAAGTGATGTTAACAGAAAGGGGAACGACATTCGGTTATCAAGATCTTGTCGTAGATTATAGAGGTATTCCTGTGATGAAGGCTTTTGGTGTACCAGTAATTATGGATTGTACACACTCACTTCAGCAGCCAAATCAGCCATCAGGGGTCACCGGTGGGAAACCTGGATTAATAAGTACAATTGCAAAAGCAGCAGTGGCAGTAGGAGCTGATGGATTATTCTTAGAGACTCACCCAAATCCATCCGAAGCAAAATCAGATGCTGCCAATATGTTGCCACTTGATAATTTGGAATCTTTATTGACTACTTTGGTAAATATTAGACAAGCCATCATTGTGCCTTAATTGTTATAACTATATTTTTTGGGTTTCCGATTTTAATATGATGTATCTCATTTGGTTGTAACAATTTGACCTAGCATTAGAAATATCGTTTTTTAATTTATAAATTTGCTGTATAAAATTAATCGTATGTCTTCTTTCAGAACTGTTTATATCTATTTATTCGTTTTCTCTTTTCTAATCTCTTCTTGTAGCAAAAAAGCAATTGCTCCTGCAAGTAATGTTCAAAGCAGTATTCGAATGGATATTGAGACATTAGCCGCCGATGATATGCAGGGTCGGGAAATTGGTACTGAAGGAGAGCGAAAAGCAGGAGAATTTATAGCTAAAAGATTTGCTGAAATCGGACTGAAAACTGCTGGAGAAAACAACACTTATTTCCAAACATTCAAACGCAAAAAAAGCGGAAACCCACATGGCGATGAGTCTACTTCAAATGGTACAGAAGTTACAGGTAGGAACGTATTAGGCTACATAGATAATAAAGCCGCTACAACCATTATTATTGGTGGACATTACGATCATTTAGGATACGGACATGAAGGCTCATTATATGTAGGCGAATTAGCTATACATAATGGAGCTGATGACAATTCAAGTGGTGTGGCAGGCGTCTTATACCTAGCTGATGTAATTAAAAAAAGCGGTCTTAAGAATCATAATTATTTATTTATTTGTTTCTCAGGTGAAGAAAAAGGTCTTTGGGGATCAAATTTCTTTGTAAATAATACCACTTTTGACAAAAAATCATTCAATATCATGCTAAATATGGACATGATAGGCAGACTTAATACAGAGAGAAAACTGGCAATTAGTGGCATTGGTACTTCTCCAGATTTAGAGTCAATCTTAGATAAAATCAAAAAACCTAAATTCAGCATTAAAAAAGATCTTTCTGGAATGGGACCTTCAGATCATGCATCATTTTACAATGCAGATATTCCAGTTTTGGCATTTTTTACTGGACAACATAGCGACTATCATAAGCCAAGTGACGACGCTCATTTGATCAATTATGAAGGTGTGTATGACATTGTGGATTATATATATCAAGTCGTGGTGGCGCTGGAAGGCAAAGGTAAACTACCATTCACAAAAACAAAAGATGAATCTCAGGCTAGAATGGCTTTTTCTGTAACACTAGGTGTGATGCCTGACTACCTTTATGATGGTGTAGGACTAAAACTTGATGGTGTGAAGGACGGTAAGCCTGCACAAGTATCTGGGTTGTTAAAAGGTGATATCATAACCAAAATGGGAGAACTAGAAGTACCTGATATGCAGTCATATATGAAGTGTTTGTCTATTTTCAAACCTGGTCAGACAATTGATGTTAAATTCCAAAGAGAAGGTAAAGAAATGATCAAATCAGTGACATTCTAATGGCGAAAAGTTACGAAGAAACACAAAGAATAGACACAATTTGGCCTTTGTCTATAATGGCTTTGGTATCAGTGATCAATTATATCATTTATTTCCACTTGGACCATGTGGATATTTCTTTTTTTTATGGAAGTATGATATCCACCGCTTTTGTCAGTGGTTTGTTATTTTTCATGAGATTACATACTAAAATAAACGAAAAGACGATAGATTATAAATTGTTTCCGCTTCATCTTAAGTGGCAAACCATCTTGTGGTCAGATGTAGAAAAATCAGAAATACGCACCTTCAAACCTATACGGGAATATGGTGGATGGGGTATCAGAAACAGCTTCACAGCTGGAAAAGCTTATATTATTAATGGGAATACTGGTCTTCAGCTTTATATGAAAACCGGCAAAAAAATTCTTATTGGAACCAAACAGGAAGACAAACTTCAAAGATTCATAAAAACGCTTAAGTAATATTTTTATTAAAATTACTTTATTCCAAAAACCATTTGGCGAGTTTCATTTTTAGAGATGTGTGAGGCGGATATCTAAGATCAGGATCTATCCACGTCGAAGTGCTCAAGATAGGTTTCAGATTTGAGAATGTTTCAAAACTATATTTCCCATGATACTTCCCAATACCACTAGTCTGTACGCCACCGAATGGAAAATGAGAATTTGCAAATTGTGCCATGGTATCATTAATACATCCACTTCCAAATTCAATGTTTTTTATCACAAAATCAATGAGAGCTTTGTCTTCAGCAAAAACATAACAAGTGAGTGGATATCTATTTTTCCTCACAATGGTCAATATTTCTGATTTATCCGACCAAGTAATGATTGGCATGATTGGACCAAAAATCTCTTCCTGCATTACAGGAACTTCAAGATTATCCAACTCGATGATAGATGGCTCGATATAATTGTCAGCGGCATCTACCCTACCTCCAGAGATGAGTTTGCCTTGTGATAAATATTTACTTACGACATCAAATCTAGTTCTATTGACCATTCTAGGATAATATGGCGACTTTTGAGGGTCTTCACCATAAAACTCTTTGATTTTGGCTTTTAAACCAGCTATAAATTTTTCTTTGATGTCTTTATGGATAAGGATATAATCAGGACTCGTACAGGTCTGACCACAATTAAAATACTTAGCCCAGACTAGACGATTGAGCGTTACCTTAAGATTTGCAGTCTTGTCTATGATAGTAGGACTTTTACCACCCAATTCTAAGGTCACAGGTGTTAAAGTTCTGGCAGCCTTCTCCATAATCCATTTCCCAACATTGGGAGAACCCGTAAAAAATATATGGTTAAATGTAAAATTGTCCAATAAAATTTCGCCGATTTGTCGTCCTTCGCCCATGACTACACTTACAAAACTCTGGTCAAAAGTGGTGGTTATGATCTTTTCCATTACTTTGGCAGTATGTGGTGTTTCATGTGCAGGTTTCAGCATGACACAATTTCCTGCAGCGATCGCCCCAATCAAAGGTATCATTGTAAGATTGAAAGGATAGTTCCATGGTGCAAAAATCAAAACGACTCCCTTGGGATCTGCATAGATTTTGCTGGACGCAGGCTGAATAGTAAGCGGTGTCGGCACATGCTGAACTTCCATCCATTGGGCTAAATGTTTTAATGCAAAATTGATATCATCAGTCGTGACACCTATCTCACCGATATATGCTTCATAAGATGGCTTCTTAAAATCCGCATATAAAGCGTCTAATATTTCGGATTTGTATTTGATGATCGCATTCCTTAGGTTTATCAGTGCATTACGTCTAAATTCGTAAGATTTGGTATGACCTAAATCAAAAAAAGTCCTTTTTTTATCAAAGGACTCTTTTATTTCCTGAAAAGAATGATTTACAATTTCCATATTGGCAATTAATTTAAATTGAAATGTAAACCTAAATCATTTCACACAAATTGCAAAACATATTTCGAATAAATCTAGATGTTTATTCTGGCAAAATCAAGATCGGCACATTTGTACTAAATAATTCTGCTGTGGTATTCGTCTCCAAAAATAATCTTTCCCAAAAACTATGTTTTCTTCCTACCATGATCAATATGCCGATATCATTTGTGTCAACAAAATATTTTATTTCTTTAACAACATCTATCCCTTCTACATTGATAATTTCATTTACTATACCTGCTAATTCACCTGATTTGGGATCTAAAGATACAACCTCGTCTTTTGTTGACATGTGAAAAACGTCAATAGTTGTGCTTGGCAAAGACTTCAATTTTTTCAATAATCCTATAGACGATTTATTACCAATACCATTTGAGTCCAAACTTAATAGAAATCTATTGGAAGTCATATTGTAACGAGTGGTTGACGGTATTGCTAGCACAGGAATAGTACTTTTCTCAAACATTTTTTTTGTAATACTTCCTGTCACCATATTTGCAATTGCTGAACTCCCTAAAGTCCCCATAATGATAAGATTGATTTCGGCATGTTTGCTATAAAGCAATAATGAATCTGTGGTATTTCCTTCCAGTACCGCCACAGATGGTTCTATCCCTGTTTTTATTAAATCACTAAATTCTGATACAAAACTTAAAAGATCTTCCTCTAAGGCAGTTCGAATTTTTTCGTCAAGTGATCTCAAACTACCAGCTATGGTAGGTACTTTGAATGAAGTTGCAAAATATAATTTAGCCTGCAAAGCATTACTCAAATCGATTGCATACTCGATAGCAAACTTGGAATTTTGTGAAAAGTCAGTTGGACAAAGAATTTTAAGCATAATATCAGATTAAATTGTTTAGAATTTATAATATACAAAAATATACTAAAAATTATGAAATAACTTAAAAAAAATCACCCAATAATATGATTTATGTCACTCTAAAACTACAAATAGAAATATGTTCTAGCTTAGAATTATTGCATTATTTATTTTAAAATTGAAAACTAATTCATATTGCCACATTAATAACTAGAATATTTTGTTTAACATAAACGACCAATTACTTAAACAATAAATATAAATTGATGTTATGCTGAGATACTAAATCAAAATATAATGTTTAACCAGTCAGAATTTAATGTACAGCATTTCGATTTAATGGATAATGATTATGAGCAATTAAATGCTAGTAAAACTCAAGTCGATTATGATGCTGAAGGTGATGATCATATTTTAACTAGCTTTGATACACCAATGAGAGAAGGAGCGTTTGACATGAGTGACGCAGACAAAATCAGTGCGATCGAGAATCATTTCAGGAGTATCATGGACATTCTAGGATTGGATTTAACGGATGATAGTCTTAAAGGAACTCCGCATAGAGTAGCGAAAATGTATGTCAAAGAAATTTTCAGTGGCCTTAATCCCGCTAATAAACCTGATGTAAAACTCTTTGATAATAAATACAAGTATTCAGAAATGCTTGTGGAAAAGGATATAACTTTTTATTCTAATTGTGAGCATCACTTTGTACCTATTATTGGGAAGGCTCATGTAGCATATATATCTTCTGGAAAAGTGATCGGATTGTCAAAACTAAATAGAATTGTTCAGTTCTTCGCAAAAAGGCCTCAAGTCCAAGAGCGTCTAACAGTACAAATTGCGGAAGAGTTAAAAAGAGTTTTAGAATCTGATGATGTAGCAGTTTATATAGAAGCAACGCATTTATGTGTGTCTTCTAGAGGCATTCAGGATATCAACAGTAGTACTGTAACAGCGTCCTATTCAGGCAAATTTCAAGATGAGCACAGAAAGGCTGAGTTTTTAAACTACGCTAAGTAAAAATTTATTTCAGATTCATCAAATAAAAAAATACCTGTATTGTGTACAGGTATTTTTTTTTTAACAACGGGTACTATTGACTTTTAAACACCACAAAATGTGGATTGAAATAAAAATAGTTAGCTTTGGTAAGTCTTGGTGTCGAAATAACTTACTTAAACATAATCAAAGGGTCAAAGTACAACCCAAAAATAATGAATAGATTTTAGTAAATGGGGTCAAAATCAGAATTCGGTGGAAATGAGTCAGAATTCGGTAAATTTTGACAACAAGCAAGTCGATTTTTGCGCTATGAATTTAAAAAATTCAAAAATTCATCTTTTCTTCTTCTTGAAATTTTAATGGATGTACCATCCACCAAATTTGCAAAAAAACCTTCCTTCATTGCTATATTTTGTAGATATTCTGTGTTGATTATGTAAGAATTATGAATTCTGAAAAATTTATTATTTTTAAGTTGTTCTTCATAATCCTTCAAATGTTTTGAAGTAATGATTTCCTTACCATTTACCAAAATGATATTAGTGTAGTAGTTTATTGATTTAAGGTAGAGAATATCCTTAAAAGGGATAATTTCAATCCCATCAGTACTGCTGATTTTTAAGTTTCCACCATTATCTGAGATATTGCTTACAGTAGCACTTTCGAGCATTAGCTTCTGAGA
>Ga0075163_10005407_pt1 | contig 17057 bp, 7 predicted proteins | sample JI1023141ADNA_FD_71478 | JGI IMG/M metagenome (GOLD analysis project Ga0075163, IMG submission 71478) | Wastewater effluent complex algal communities from Wisconsin, to seasonally profile nutrient transformation and Carbon sequestration -... | ecosystem: Engineered > WWTP > Effluent > Algae...
ACCGCCGGGACCGCCGGGACCGCCGGGACCGCCGGGACCGCCGGGACCGCCGGGACCGCCGGGACCGCCGGGACCGCCGGGACCGCCGGGACCGCCGGGACCGCTGACGATAGTCATGACCCAGATGCGGGTCAAGGGGATATGATGCAGATCAGATTCCCATTTCATATTGACGGCCGCGGACGCAGCGCCGACGCGGATGAGGATGCGCACATCCGCGATCTCATCGAACAGGTCCTGTTTACAAATCCAGGCGAGCGCGTCAACCGACCGACGTTCGGCAGCGGGCTGCTGGGCCTTACTTTCGCGCCGCTCGACGGGGCCCTCGCCGCGACGACGCAGATGGCGGTCCAGGCGGCCCTGGTGCAGAACCTCGGCGATCTCATTCATGTGCAAGCGGTGCAGGTCGACACCGAAGACTCCACCCTTCGCGTGACGGTCCAGTACGTGATTCAGCGCAACCAGCAGCCGCGACTCGCGCAGTTCGTCAGGGAGGTCTGAGATGACCGATGAGATCACCGGTGGCCGCGCTGACCGCGAAGAGCTGGGCCCGCACATCGACTACCTGACCAAGGACTATGCGAGCTTTCGCCGCCTGATCCTCGATCGGTTGACCACGGCCATGCCGGGCTGGCGCGAGCGCAACTCAGCGGACCTCGGCACGGTGCTGCTCGAGATCCTCGCCTACAGCGCCGATCACCTGAGCTACTTTCAGGACGCCGTTGCCAACGAAGCGTATCTCAGCACCGCGCGCCGCCGCGTGTCGATTCGGCGTCATGCCCGCTTGCTCGATTACGCGATGCACGACGGCTGCAACGCGCGCGCCTGGGTGTCATTCACGATCAATTCGAGCTCCAGCGAGAAGATCATCCCCAAACGCAGCGTGCTCCTGACCCGGACCAAGCCAGGGCCGACTTTGCTCAGCGAGACCGAGGTGGCGCCGCTGTTGTCGGCAGGGGCGCAGCCCTTCGAGACGCTGCACGACCTTCAGGTCTTTTCCGCGCATAACGAGATCCAATTCCTTGACCGTGATGGCAACGGCTCTTTACCTCAGGGCGCGACTCGAGCGGTCCTCGACGATACAGCCGGGCTGCGCTTGAAGATCGGGGATGTCCTGATCTTCGAAGAACGGCGCGGCCGGGACAGCGGCAAGCACGAGGACGCCGATCCCGAGCGCCGCCACGCCGTGCGTCTGACCCGCGTCGAGCCTGCGCTGACGCCGGACCCAAACTCCCAGCGAGTCTGCATCATCGAATGGGCGGCGGGCGATGCGCTGCCTTTTTCGCTGCGCCTGTCGAGCTCCTGCGCGGTCGGCAACGTCGCGCTCGTCGATCACGGATACAAGCTCTCTGCGGAAGAGATCCTGGATGCTTCAGCGGCCGATGGGCTCTACGGCTTGACGCTCGCACGGTCGCCGCTGACCCAGCAAGGCGCAGTGCCGCGCAGCGGCGTCATGCAGACTTTCGATCCCGAGGACAGCGCCAGCGCCGCCTTCAAGTTCGAGCTGCGCGACGCGTGTCCCGCCATCAGCCTGCGCGATGACTCCGGCGCCGTCTGGTCGCCGCGCCGTGACCTGTTGTCGAGCAGCGGCTCCGCTACCGACGTCATCGTCGAAGTCGACGATGACGGACGCGCGGCCCTGCGCTTCGGCGATGGCGTCTATGGCAAGCCGCCGAGCGGGCGGCTTCGCGCCAGCTATCGCGTTGGCAACGGCCGCGCCGGCAACGTCGGAGCAGAAGCCATCAGCCAGCTCGTTAATCAGGTAGGCCCCGACCTGGCTGGGATCATGCGCGTGCGCAATCCGCTGCCGGCGCGCGGCGGCACCGATCCGGAGTCGCCGGAGCAGGTCCGGCTCTACGCGGCCCAGGCCTTCCGCACCCAGGAGCGCGCGGTCACCGATGACGACTACGCGGTGATGGCCCGACGCCATCCACAGGTGCGCGACGCCCAGGCCTCGCGACGCTTCACGGGGAGCTTTTATACCGTCGTTTTGACCGTGCAGCGGCGCGGTGGGCTGCTGCTCGATGCCAGCTTCAAGACCGAGCTGCGCGCGTTCCTCGATCGCTACCGGATGATGGGGCAGGACCTTCAGATCCGTGGCGCGGTCTATGTTCCCCTCACCATCAAGCTCCATGTGAAGGTCGCGCCGGGCTATGATCGCAGCGCGGTGTCGGAGGCGCTGCGGCAGGTGCTGGGCATCGCTGCGCACAGCGATGAAAAGTCGCAGGGCCTGTTCGATCCGGATCGGTTCACGCTGGGCGCAAAGATCTACCTTAGCCAGATCCTGGTGGCGGCCATGCGGGTGCCTGGCGTGCTGCACGTAGATCACACTCGCTTTGAGCGCTGCGCCACGACCGCCGCGATACGGGAACGAGAGAAGCGGGTCATCACGCTCGGTCGGCTCGAGCTGCCGCGAATCGAAAACGATCCGAGCGCGCCGGAGCACGGGACGTTCGAGCTCTTGCTCGGAGGCGGACGATGATTGCCGGCAAGCGTGAAGCCTTAAGCGTGATCTTCAATCAGCCGGGCCTCAAGGCGCTCGCGTACCGCGCGACGACCCATGGAGCTAGCCTTCGCCGCATGCTCGATCGGCTGAGTCGGTACAGCATCCCGCCCGGCGACAACCTTCGAACTCGTCCACTGGCCGCATTGACCACCCGCGACGGCGCGGATCCGGTCGTGGCGTTCATCGATGCATGGGCCGCCGCGGTCGATGTCCTCACCTTTTATCAAGAGCGCATTGCCAACGAAGGCTACCTCGCCACCTACACCGAGCCACGGTCGCTGCTCGAGCTCTCGCGCTCCATCGGTTATGAGCTCGGACCCGGCATCGCGGCCGGCACCTACCTGGCGTTTTCTGTCGAGAACATTGTCGATTCGCCGAGTCGGGTCACGCTGACGATCGGGACGCAGGTGCAGAGTGTGCCCGGTCAAGACGAGCTCCCGCAGACCTTCGAGACCACCGCCGAGTTCATCGCGCGCGCGGCCTGGAATGAGCTGCGCCCGCGGCTCGTGCAAGAGCAGATCTTGACCGTGAAGAGCAATGGGCAGCTCAACAACAGCAGCCTCTATTTTCAGGGCCTGGACATCGCGCTGCGCAAAGGGGATCTGATCGAGATCGCGCGTCCGAGGGCGCAGACGCTGCGCGTTGACCGTGTGACCCCTGATCCTTTAACGAGCTGCACGCGCGTGGATGTGCTTCCAGACCGGCTGCTCGTGTCCGAGGCCGCGCCATCGTCCCATGGTGCGTTGACATTTCGCCAGCGCGTCGGATTCTTCGGATCCGATGCACCGCCGTGGCGCACGCTACCCAGGTCTGACAGCAACTATGTTCGAGGAAATGATGCCTACGCCGACGCGCAGAGCTCCTGGGACGACGAGAACGGTCGCAACAGGCGCAGTATCTGGGTGGATTCCTGGGGCACTCCCTATTCCTCAGGATCTGGCGTGGTGGATGTTTTTTTGGAGCAGGTGATCCCTGAGATCTTGCCCGGCAGCCGCGTCATCTTCTGCGATCCGACGACCGCCGCCGAATACGAAGTCGAGAGCGCGATTCCGATGACCATCCTCGGCTATGGGCGGACGGCGCACGTGACCGGGCTCAAGCTGACGATCAATGCAGCGGTGAATGCACTGCCAAACTTCCTCTTGCGGCAGACGGTGGCCTACGTGCAGTCGGAACCATTGCTGCTCGCCGCGACCGCGCCGCTGCCGCCGGGCTCGATCGGCAGAGGCGCGGCAGTAGTTAAGCTCGATCGCCTGGTCGAGGATCTCGCGAAGGATCAGCTTGTCGCAGTCCAGGGCGAGGACAGCGATGCACCGGGGACTTCGATCTCCGAGATCGCGCAGATCGCGATCAGTCCCGTCCAGGATCGCGACTTTACAACGCTGACCTTGAACCTCAGCAATTCCTATCGGCGCGAGAGCGTCGTCATCAACGCCAACGTGGTGCCGGCCGGCCACGGTGAGACCATCATGGACGAGGTTCTGGGAAGCGGCGACAGCAGCAAGCGGAACCAGTCCTTTGTCTTGCAGCGCAGCCCGCTCACTTACGTTCCTTCGATGAAGTCCGGCCTGCCCACGAGCACGCTGTCGGTCCGCGTGAACGACATCGAGTGGCAGGAGGTCCGTTCGCTCTACGACTGCGATCGCCTCGCGCAGTGCTTCATGCTGCGCACCGATGAGGCAGGCCGCACCGAGGTGCTCTTCGGCGATGGCGAGCACGGCGCTTGCTTGCCGAGCGGTCAGAACAACGTGGTCGCCAGCTATCGCACCGGCAGCGGCCCGAAAGGCGAGGTCGCGGCGGGGACGCTGAAGCTGCTGCTCAACCAGCCGCTCGGCCTGCGCGCGGTGTGGAATCCGCTGCCGGCTGCGAATGCCGTGCTTGCTGAAAAAGAGGCGCAGACGCGGCAGGAACTGCCGCTGCGCCTGTCGACCTTGGATCGGGTGGTGGCGCTCTCCGACTATCAGGCATTCGCCGCCGCGTTACCCGGGATCGCCAAGGCGCGGGCCCGGTTGGTGCGCAATGGCGGAGCTTCAATCGTCCAAATCACCGTTGCTGCTGAGGAAGGTGAGATGCTTTCAGCGCTTGACCTCCACGCGCGCTGGCAGGCGCTCGATAGCGTCTCGGATTCAAAACAGACGGTGATCCTCAACAACTTCCGGCCGCTTCGTTTCGATGTCACGCCGGAATTCGATGTGATGAATAACTACCAGCCCGCTCTGGTGCGTGCCGCGGTGGAGCAGAAGCTCATGCAGACCTTCTCTTTTGACAGCAGCAGCTTCGATCGATCCGTCACTGAAGATGAGGTGGCCGCGGTGGTCCAGCTGGTGCCGGGAGTCGCGGGCGTATTAAATGTCACGCTCAACAGCAGCGCACTGTCGCCCGAGCCTGCTCGATGTGAGGCAGCCGATCCAACGGAGTGGCTGGGCGCGCAGCTTTTGTACATCGGCACGGTGAGGTTCGGCGCATGAGCAAGACGAGCGAGCGTCTATATCAGCTGTTGCCGAGCTTCTATCGGCTGCGCGACGCCGAACAGGGCGAGCCGTTGCGTGCGCTGCTGGGCATCTTGGAGGAGGAGCGCCGCGGGGTCGAGGCGGATATCGTCGGTCTTTACGACAACTGGTTCGTCGAGACCTGCGACGAATGGGTGCTGTCGTATATCGGCGAACTCATCGGCGTGCAGCCGCTGCGATCGATAAGCTCGCGCGCCTTTACCGCCAACAGCCTTGCGCATCGGCGGCGCAAAGGAACGCTGCGCACGCTGGAGTCGGTCGCCCGCGACGTCAGCGGCTGGCCTGCGCGTGCCGTCGAGTTCATCAAGCTGGTCGCTGCCAACCAGAACATCAATAGCGAGCGGCCATCGGCCGTTGTGATTCCGGATCTGCGCCAGGCGCACACAGTCCAGCTCATCGGCGGTCCGTTCGAGCAGGTGGCGCGCAGCGTCGATGTCCGTCGCAGCGGCAAGTATGAGGTATCCCAGATCGGGCTCTATCTATGGAGGCTCGAAGCCTATCCCATAGAGGGCGCGCAAGCAGCGCCGCATGACGTGACGAAAGGTCACTACTGGTTCAATCCGATCGGTCGCGATCAGGCGCTGTGGAGCCCGCGCGACACAGGAGTCGGCGCCGCCGCTTCCACCGATGAAAACAGCGTACCGCAGCCGCTGCGCAGGCGCGCCTTGTACGATGCGCTGGAGGCGCACCGCCAGGCGTTCGCCGAGGGCCGCACGCCGCACAACCCCTACTTCAACCGCCAGCCGGTGCTGCGTGTGTCCGTGGCCGGTCCTGAAGCCAAGCAGGCGATTTCCGAAATGAAAATTTTGATCGCCGATCTTTCGGAGTGGTGGACGCTGCCCGAACAAGAAGAGGGGGACATGGCCATCGCGGTGGCGGTCGATCCAGTGCTCGGCCGGTTGGCCTTTGCGAAGGGGAAAATCCCGGCCGCCGGCAAGGTATGGGTCAGCTATTACTACGGCTTCGCCAGCGAGCTTGGCGGCGGCGGCTACGATCGGCAGTCCACGCTGATTGATCTCGACGGTGATTCGGCAACAAAATATCTACGGCTTGAACCAGGAGATCCGGAAAAGAAGCCGGCGGCGAAAGGGATTCTCTGGCAACCGCTGGAATTTCCAAGCGATGGCCGGCGGCGTCTGGTCGTGGAACTGCCCGACAGCCAGAACTACCGGATCGTTGCGCAAAGCGTGGAACCGGGAATGCAACTCGAGATTCGGGCGCGCAACGGCCACCGACCGCAGCTCATTGTCGTAAATGCTCAGGGGGCGAGCGTTCCTGGGTGTCCTGTTTCGATCACGCTGCCAGAAGGGAGCAGCTTGACGCTAAACGGGTTGCTGCTGCCTGAGGGGCTTTCGATTGCGCCACCGATGAACGAGCCTCCGACCACGGCCGCGCTTACGCTTGTCCACTGCACACTTTTACCCGGCAAGGCGCTGTCTGTGGCGGGCGGATTCTCCACGCTCGCCGTGGATATTCGTCGCAGCATCATTGGCTCGATCGGACCGAGCGGATCGGTCGAGCCCGAAGCAAGTGGCATCGATCTCACCGTCAGTGACAGCATCCTCGACGGTGAAGTGAAGGCGTGGAGGGCGCGGATGCAGTGCGTGACGGCGCTCGCCGCGGTGTCTGTGGATGTGATCGCGGAGACCGCCGATTGCATTTTCTTTCGGTCCCTGGTGGCGCAGAAGGGCAAGGCGGGCGGGGTCAGCTACTGCTATTACCCAGTCGAAGGCTCGAGTCTGCCTGCGGGTGCGCCGGAAAACTGCAAGACCAGTCCGCGGCCCTGGTTTACGTCCACTGAGTATGGAGCGCCGGGCTATGGACAGCTAGATGCACGCTGCCCGCAGGAGATCCGCCGCGGTGCCAGCGATGAAGGAGAGCTCGGCGCGCTGCACCATCGCTATGACGGGCAGCGGGAAGACAACCTTCGTTCTTGCTGCGACGACTACGTTCGGTTCGGAATGACCCTGAACCTCTTTTACGCGACTTGAGGAGAGCCCATGAAAGGCGATTTTACCCGTCTCACGTTCCGCCCCGACAATCAGTACAGCAGCGTGCGCATGCAGCAGGGACGCGTGCAGCTCGATGCCGATTGGAACGAGCAGATGGACATTCAGGCCTATCAGCAGCAGGCCGTGACCGCGGCCTTCATCGGCGCAAATGGGACGCCCACTGCCAGCGATGGGTTTGCGATCAGCGCGGACGGCGCGGATCTCAGAATCAAGGCGGGCATCTTCTTTGTCGATGGAATGATCTGCGAGACGCGGGATACGACGTATAAGACTCAGCCCGATCTTCCCGACGGCGAGAAAAACGTGAATCCGACAGCGGGGCAGCATCTGGTCTACCTCGACGTCACGAGCCGTCACGTCACCGCCCTCGAAGATCCTAGGCTGCGCGAGCCGGCGATCTCCGGGCCCGACACGACGACGCGCATCAAGACCACCTGGCAGGTCCGGCTCGCGCCAGGCGAGGCGCTGCCCCAAAACCCCTCCCCTGACACACAGCTCAAGCTCCAGGCCCGGCTGAAGCCCACGAGCTCGCCAGGGGGTTACCTGGGGCTTGAGAACCAGCTCTACCGCGTCGAGGTTCATAAGGGCGGCACCCTTCCCGTGAGTCAAGCCAATCCCGTCACGTTCAAGTGGAGCCGCGAGAACGGCTCGATCGTCGCGGCATGGGATGGCCAGAGTGGCAACGAGCTTACGATCAGCAACCCCGGTCGTAGTGACGATCTCGGCTTCACTCCTGGTCACTGGATCGAGCTCAGCGATGACAACAGAGAACTCCTCGGCCAACCAGGAATTCTGGTCCAGTTGCTCAAGGTCGAGGGACGCACCCTGACCATCGATGCGAGCTCCATTCCCACAGGCGTGACGATCAACCGCGCGAATTTTCAGCGCAACCCCAAGGTCCGCAGCTGGGACATGGTCAGTGGGGCCCTCACCGTCCTGAATGGAACGTGGCTGGACATCGAAAACGGCATCCAGATCAAGTTCAGCGGCATGACGTGCAGGACTGGCGATTACTGGCTCCTGCCGGCCCGCACCGCCAAGCGCGACATCGAATGGCCGCGCGACAGCGACGATCAGCCGATCGCTCAGGGTCCGCTTGGAATCGAGCATCACTATGCGCCGCTCGCCCTGGTGGAATGGAATGGCAGCGCATTTACCACGGTAACGAACAGGCGCTACCTCTTCCAGCCGCTCGTTCAACTTGCCGGCTTTAACGAGGACACTTTCAAGGGCTGGATACAAGCGCACAACCACTCCAACAAGCCAGGCGACAGCCCCCAGATTGAGACCACCGGCATCAAGGACGGCGCCATCGACGGCAGCAAGATTGATTCCAAGGCGGTGGTTACGATTCAGAAACTTAACGTTGACGGCCACGTCGGCATTGGACCAACCATGCCCGCCACCGGTGCGAAGCTCGATGTAAATGGGAATGTGAATGTCACCGGCACGCTGACCGGCAGGCTGCGTCCCTTGGTTCAAAAATTCGTGGTCGAAGGAGACGGCGACAAGTTCTACCCCGTCATCTTTCAAGACGAGGGCACCGATGAGGGTCCGCTGGAGTTGGAGATTTGTCGCACCAGTATCTATGAAAGTTATGGTCGGTCGAAAAAGGTTACTTGGGGCAGCACGCTGTGCACGATCCGTTTTCACTCTTCGTGCTGGGGGAATGGCAGTCAATTCTGCAAGGGCGAGGTCTACTGGGATTATCAGCCCCTCGTCGCCGGATGGCAGAGTACATACTATTTTCCCCTGCTGGTCGTCTGGCTGCGTGGCGGCGGCACGACCTACTGGTGGCGATCCAACCACCTCGCGAGCCTGCTTCCGAGTAGGACGGAGGAAAAACTAACGCAGGAAAAACTCCCGGTGCTCGTCGTAACGCCGGACAAGTATGAGCTCATAGACGGAGAGGGAACGAAGCGCAATGACTTCCCGATCAAGCCGGCCGTCGACGACTATGTAGCCCTCACCGAGAAGGGGGGGCTGGCGGTTAGTGGCGTGGGCTATTTCGAGAAAAACGTCGCCATTGGAACCACCACGCCGGCTGCAAACACCAAGCTCGATGTGAATGGGAACGTAAATGTCTCCGGCACGCTCACTGCGACTCAGGGTATTGCCGCCCAGGGTGGGCTGACAATCTCTGATGGAAAGACCCTGAATGCAACGGGACCGGTCAACATCGGCACGACCGTCGCGAATGCCAAGCTCGACGTGAACGGGAATGTGAATGTCTCCGGCAAGCTCACGGCGACTCAAAGCATTGAGGCCAACGGCGGGCTGAACGTCTCTGGCCTCGTCGCGATTGGAACGACCACACCCAAAGCTGGAGCGAAGCTGCATGTCAGTGGACCCATCTGGGCAGATGGCACCATCGGCAACCTCGGCGAAGGAGACGGCATCGGCCAGCAAATGGAGCGCGGAGACAAGGGCCAGACGACGCTGCGTTTCGACTCCGATCGCTGGGTGATGTGGGCACCCGGCGCCGGGAACATCTTGACGGTGGACACCGGCCGCGTCGGCATCACCATGCCCAGCACCGGCGCCAAGCTCGACGTGAACGGGAATGTGAATGTCTCCGGCAACCTGACCGCCAATGGAACGGTCAATCTCGGGACGACCACGGCCACAAGTCTCAATGTGACCGGGACTTTGAATGTGACCGGAGCGCTGACGGCGCCCGGGGGCATTGAGGCCAAAGTCGGGCTGACCTCCCATGGAACGACCTGGGTCAACACTCTGTACGCGGCCGAATCGATCAACGCCAACGGCGGGCTGACCGTCGCGGATAACAAGACGCTGACCGCCAATGGAACGGTCACTCTCGGCAGTACCACGGCCGCAAGTCTGGATGTGACCGGGAACTTAAATGTGACCGGCACGCTCACCAACGCCAAGCTGACCGCGCTCGAGGCCCAGGTCACTGCGCTTCAAAGTAGCGCCCTGGCAGTCAAATATCTGTGGGGCGGCCTTCCTTCCAGTCTACCGATCACGATCCATGTGACAATTCCGCGGTCCAGTAGCGACGCGAAACTCTTGATATGGGGGTCTGCGTTGGTCGAAGTGACTGCTGCTCAAGGGGTCGCGATCGTCAGAGTCTATTTGACAGACCCTGCCACTGGGACAGAAAGCGACTGCGGCTGGTTACTCCAGTACGCCAGTAGCCCAGACGTTCTAACGATTTTCATGCCGGCGTACCTGTCGCTGGGGGGGTTGAGCGCAAACAGGGACTACACTCTCTCTATCCGGGCTTATCCGCCGACGACTATCAAAACAATCCACAGCTTTTTTTCAGCGGTCCTTTTCTACTGAGATGGATCGCCCCGGCGCCGTCAGATTGCTGCTTCAATTTCTGCGCGCGCAGGAATCCGGCGATCCGTATTCCTTTCGATTCGAGCCGCAAGATTATATCCTGCCCACGCAAGGCGGCGACTCGCCGAGCGCGCGCTTTGACTGGACGCATGAGGTGCTGGCCGATCTGCAAGCGGTGCGGCTGCCGGGGCGCGATCCGGCGGTGGTGCAGCGCGTCGGCGAGCGGCTGCGGCGTTTCATCAAGGACGCGGGATGGGCGCAGAGCGAGCAGCACATCGCGGAAGCGATCGATGCGCGCCGCCCGATCTTTCTGACCATTCGTTCGTCGGCCGCGGAGATCTATGCGCTGCCGTGGGAGCTGCTGGCGCTCAAGTCGGGGCAGTTCATCGGCGAGCTCGATGGACTGCTCGTGCGCTACGAGTGGCCGGAGACCAAGAGCACACACGAAGAACCTTCGCCGCGTCCCGAAGGAGGCCGTATCTTCGTCGCGTGGTCGGCTGCGGCCGGCGCGGTTCCGGCATCCGAACATGTGCAGGCGATTGCTGCCGCGTGCGCAGCGGGATTTCATCCTTTTAATCCTGCGAACGACGTGCTCGGGCACGCAACCCTCGACCGCATCGCAAGGACGCTGGAGGAGGCGCGGCAGACGGGGCCGCCGATCGCCGTACTGCATCTTTTGTGTCACGGCGCCGCTGACGGCAGCACGTTCGGGCTGTGTCTCGACGGGGAGCACGGCCCGGTGGTCGTGGATGCGATGCAGCTGCGGCAGGCGCTGGCTCCGTTTTCAGCAATGGTGCGGCTGGTCGTGCTGTCGGCGTGCGACTCTGGAAATACGGGCGCGCTCGGCAGTCAGCTCGGCAGCGTCGCGCAGGCGCTGCATCGCTGCGGATTCGCCGCGGTGATCGCTTCGCGCTTTCCACTATCTGTGGCTGGCTCCATTACCTTGACGGAAGGCTTTTATGGGGAGCTGCTGCGCGGGCCGGCATCGATTGAGACCGCGCTGCTCGCGGCGCGCAAGCGGCTAGCCAGGAACGAGGCCGGCCTGTCCCGCGAAAGGCGTCAGCTCGACTGGGCCAGCGTGCAGCTTTATGCCCGCCATGATGACGGCGACGACACGCGCCCGATCGTGGTTCGTCCGTTCCGCGGCCTCTTGGCTTTTCAGCCTGAGCACCGACGCTTCTTCTTTGGCCGGGATGCCGAGGTCCGAGAAATCCTTGCCGAGCTGCAAGCGCTCAGCGATTGCGGAAGAGCCCGATTTTTCTTCGTGGCGGGCGCATCCGGAACCGGCAAGTCATCGCTGGTGCTGGCCGGTGCGGTGCCAAAGCTGCTGGAACAAAACGCGCAGCTCGCGCTCTTGCGCATGCGGCCGGGCGCCGATCCGAACCGGGCCCTGGATGATGCGCTGGCTCATCAGCCCGCGGGAGCGCAGGCGATCCTGGTGATCGATCAGTTCGATGAGATCTTCACGCAGACCGATGCGCCCGCGGTGCGCGAAGCCTTCGTGCACCGCTTGTGGTCGCTGGCTTCGGCGCCCGATTCAGGGCTGCGCATCATCGTCACCTTGCGCGTCGACTTCATCGGCCGCTGCGGCGAGCTCACCGTAAACGCGACCGGCCTGCGCCTCGATCGCATCGCCTATGACCAAGATTATCGCGTCTTCGTGTCGCAGCTTCAACCCGAGCAGCTGCGCGTTTCGATCGTCGAGCCGGCGCGCAAGGTCGGGCTGGAACTGCAAGCCGGCCTGGTCGATCGGATGATTCTTGAAGTGGGCCATGAGCCGGGCGCGCTGCCGCTTCTACAGGACGCGCTCGACGTGCTGTGGCAGCGTCGCGATGGACGTGGGCTCACGCAGGCCGCGTACGACGAGCTGGGTGGGGTCATCGGGGCGCTGCAAAAGCGCGCGGACGCGATCCTCGACAAGCTGCCCAAGGAATCGCTGGCGACCGTTCAGCGCCTGCTCACAAATCTGGTGGCCGTTGCCGAGGACACGGCGCTCGACACGCGCCTGCGCGTCTCAATCGCCGACCTGAAAGCGTCGGTTGCCGCGGACTGCGAGCCGATCCTCAAGGAGCTCATCGCGGCGCGCTTGCTGGTGCAGGACGGCGATGAAGAGTCCTCGCAGGCCTCTCGGGTCGAGGTCGCGCACGAAGCCCTGATTCGCAAGTGGCCGCGGCTGCGCGCGTGGATCGACGAGGATCGGGCGGGGCTGCTGGTGCAAAGACGGGTGAAGCAGGCGGCGCAGCAGTGGCTGGAGCATCGCGACGATTCGCTGCTTTATCGCGGCGGGCAGCTTGCGCAGACAAGTGAGTGGCGCAAGTCCTGGGGCGCGCGGCTCGGCGACCTTGAGCGCCGGTTTCTCGACGAGAGCGAGGCGCTGCGGCAGCGGCAGGAGCAGGCCGAAGCGGAGCGGCAGCGCCGCGAGAAAGAAGCGGAAGAGCGGATCGCCGAGGAGCGACGTCAAAAAGAACAGCAGAAGCTCGAGGCCGCGCAGACCCTGGCAAGGAGGACGCGCGCAGCGGCAGTGGGTCTTGGCGTACTGCTCATCGGAGTCCTCTTGGTGGGCACGGTCGCGTATCGCAAGTCGATCGAGGCGACGCGCAACGCGCTGAGAGCGAAGGAGCAGTGGGAGAGAGCCAGTCAGAACGCGGCGGAGGCCAAGGAGAACGCGCAGCAAGCGCAGAGAAACGCGGCGGAAGCCAAGGAGAACGCGGAGCTGGCGCAGAGAAACGCGAGCGCGGCCCGCGATGGATTTCTGGTCGCAGTCGCCCAGACGAACCGGCGCGATCCGACGCTGGCGGCGATGATCCTGCGCGAGGTGAAAAACCTCGATACGTCGCTGTGGACCCAGGCCGCTTCCGACGCGCTGCAAGGCGGAATCGCCGAGACGGTGCTGCGTGGGCACGGCTCTGCTGTGCAGTCGGTTGCCTACAGTCCCGATGGAAAGAAGATCATCACGGGCTCGTGGGACGACACTGCGCGCATCTGGAACGCGGATGGATCCGGAGAACCTCTGGTGCTCAAGGGACATGCCGAGGATGTCAACTCGGTGGCCTGGAGTCGCGACGGCAAGCTGATGGCGACGGGCTCCTTGGATAAGACGGCGCGGATCTGGAGGGCCAATGGCACGGGACCGCTCGTGGTGCTCAAGGGTCACAGCGCTTCGGTTCAGTCGGTCGCCTTCAGCCCCGATGGCACCCGGCTCATCAGCGGATCGCGAGATCACACTGCGCGCATCTGGAATGTGGATGGCACGGGCGAGCCGATCGTGCTGCAGGGACATGAGCTAGACGTGCTCGCCGTTGCGTTCAGTCCCGACGGGAAAAAGGTCGCAACCGGAGCCATGGACAAGACGGCGCGGCTCTTCAACGCCGATGGCACCGGGGATCCAGTGGTGCTCAAGGGACACGAGCTGCCCATCACTTCGATCGCATGGAGTCCGAGCGGGAAGCAGGTCATCACGGGATCTGAGGACAAGACGGCGCGCGTCTTTAATGCGAATGGCTCTGGGGTTCCGATCGTGCTGCAAGGCCACAGGGCTGCGGTGCTATCGGTGGCAGTGAGTCCCGACGGCAAGACGGTGGTTACGGGCTCCACGGACAAGACGGCGCGCATCTTCAATATCGACGGCTCCGGGGTTGCGATGGTGCTGCGGCAGCATGACAGCTTCATCGACTCGGTCGCGTTTCGGCCAGATGGAAAGCGGATCGTCACGGGCTCCGAGGATCACACCGCGCGCATCTGGAATGTCGATGGTACGGGGGCGCAGAGTCTGCTTCGGGATCATCCGAGCGTGATCACTTCACTGGCCTTGTCCGCGGACGGCAAGAGGCTGGTTGTCGGATCCAGGGATTTCACGCCGATCATCATCCCGGTAAATGGCGCAGGCGTACTGAAGGAGTTTCAGGGCCATCAGGATCTGGTGCATGGGGTCGCCTTCAGTCGCGATGGCAAGCGCATCGTAACGGCCTCTGGAGATGCCACGGCGCGCATCTGGAACGCCGATGGCTCCGGGGTTCCCATCGTGCTCAAGGGGCACGGGGCGCCGCTGCGCGCAGTGGCGATGAGCGCCGAGGGCACGCGGATCGCGACGGGCGCGGAGGACAAGACGGTGCGTATCTGGAGCGCCGACGGCTCCGGTGCACCCCTGGTGCTGGTCGGGCATGAGGGCACCGTGCGCTCTTTGGCCTTCAGTCCGGACGGCGATCGGCTGATAAGCGGTTCGAATGATAACAGCGCGCGGATCTGGAGCGTGGAAGGCGCCGGCCAGCTCTTGGGAGTGCTGCCGCATCCAGAGCCGGTCTCTGCAGTCGCCTGGAGTCCTGATGGCAGCATGCTGGCCACGGGATGCAATGACAACGTCGCGCGCATCTTTACTGACGACGGCGCGGCGGCAATCATGCTGCTCGGTCACGACAATGACATTCGAGCGGTGGCGTTCAGTCCAGATAGCAGAAAGCTGGCGACCGGCTCCGCCGACCATTCGGTGCGGGTCTTTAACACCGATGGAACGGGCTCGCCGCTTGTTCTGAAGGTGCACAGCGATGCGGTGGATGCGGTGGCGTTCAGTCCGGACGGAACCAAGCTGGTGACTGGATCGGCGGATAAGACCGTGCGGAGCTTCGTCGTTGGGCCCGGGGTGCTGCTCCGGGCGCTGTGGGGGGCCACGTCCGATTGCGTGCCTGTGGAGCGGCGGAGAGAACTGCTGCTTGAGTCTTTCGATGAGGCGACGAAGAGCTTCGAGCGGTGCCGGCAGGAGGTGGCAAGGATGCGGGGTGGGCCAGGTAGGAGATAGGCGGGAAATTTTTGTACAGGAGTCGCGAATATGACGCGCAGTTATTCGGATCCAAAGAAACAGAAGGTCGCGGAGAGTTTGACGAAGGCTTCACCGATTTTGAAGAGTGCTCGATCGCCGGATCTCGACGGTGTGAGCCAAGAAGGTTTTCCTCGCGTCGGGCACCGTTTCAGCCATCTGGTCGATAATAACGTTCAGAGCTCGCGCTCGGAGATGATACAAGCCAAACGCCGCGCGGGCAGCGTATCGCCAGGCGAGATCCACACTGCCGCGCGGATTGGCATCAGTGGGATAGCCGGAAAGCTGCCCCATATGGAACGGATCCAGCGTTCTTTCGGACACCATGATGTGTCGGGAATTCATGCTCACACTGATCGAACGGCATCTGATGGATCGCTGGCGATGGGCGCGAAAGCGTTCGCCATGGGCAACCACATAGCGTTTGCAGATGCTCCGGATCTGCACACTGCGGCGCATGAGGCGGCGCATATCATCCAGCAGCGCGGCGGCGTCCAGCTTGCCGGCGGAATCGGTCAAGCTGGAGATCGCTATGAGCGTGACGCAGATGCGGTAGCCGATCGGGTCGTACGGGGACATTCCAGTGAGGGACAGCTTGATGCGTATATCCAATCTGCGCCAGGGAAGATCCACCCTGGATCTGCGAGGCCAGAGGTGGTTCAGCGGGGAGGCGGAATGAGCCAAGATGATGATTACGAAATAATGAAGAAGATTGTGGTGCGCGACAAGGCATACGCCAAATTCGAAATCAAGTTGGCCGAAAAAGTGCACGAAGAAAAGATAACTGAAGATGAAGCGGCCATGCTAGCAGCTATCGCAAAGGACGACGACGAGATCTTGCTCAAACATCACAGGCCCGGCGAGCAGTGGGTACAACACGGCTCTAACATCATGTTGGAGCTGGCCCAAGAGCGTCTTAAGCCAAGAGGGGACAGGGAAAGAGCTAAAATAGTTAAAGGAGCTAGAGATCCTAGAGTGTTTAAAGTGATTGACGTATATAAAGCATTTCACGGGCGATAGGGGGCGGTTTGCAATTTCTTACTTCTTCGTCACCTAGTGAGCATTACGACGGTACCGACTCGGCGATCGTCTCCATTCCTGGGTGGCGCGCGATTTTGTAAAGGAGACGTGGTTATGACCTGTGCAGGCGCCTCGCATGAATCCGGGCCGGCGTGGCTCGCTAGACCTTCACCGTATGAAACTTTCATTCATAACACCTCGTCGATTTTGACCGGCGGACAGGAGAAGGGAATATGACGCGCAGTTATTCGGAGCCACAGAAACAGAAGTTCGCGGAGAGCTCGACGAAGGCTCCGCCGACTGCGAATCGCACACATTTTTCGGATCGGGACAGTCTGCACGACGAGCGCCCATCTCGCGTCGGGCACCGCTTTGGTCGGCTGGCCGTGACGCCGGCGAGTGCAGAGTTATTGCATGTGTATGCTGGTTCCCGGGCAGCTAGGTCCAACGAATGCGGCAACCGGCGTAGCTCCGTTTACCAGTCAAAGAATCCCAGCTCAATAGTCCAGCGAAAGGTATTTAAGTCAGCAAGAGAGGCAAATGGCGGCGCAAGAGAGTATGCCGCAGATGAGCTCATTGAAATATTTTCCCGAAGAATCGATGGCGATTTCACTTTAGTCCCAGGGTTGATCGACCGAGCTGTCGCTGCTGATGAAGATTTCACATTGGAAGAGCTTGAGCAGCACATCCTCAAGGTTTTGGGTCTTTTCAGACCTAGAGCAATCGACATACACGCACGATCTTCGGATCAGGGTTATATGTACGGGAACGTCCGGTTGCGATTGCAATTACAAGCGGGCTGCTGAAAGGTCGGGACAAGCCGCAGCGCTCCGCACAGAGGGAACGCAGGATGAAGCCTCGGTGCGATGCACGCGGAGGCATCACGCGGA
>Ga0075163_10005408_pt1 | contig 17057 bp, 8 predicted proteins | sample JI1023141ADNA_FD_71478 | JGI IMG/M metagenome (GOLD analysis project Ga0075163, IMG submission 71478) | Wastewater effluent complex algal communities from Wisconsin, to seasonally profile nutrient transformation and Carbon sequestration -... | ecosystem: Engineered > WWTP > Effluent > Algae...
ACATGTATTCGGAGTATTATTGTACCCATTTGCATGACAAGCGGTACAGTTTTCAGCTATAGTGGCATGTGCTCCAGTAAGTGGGTAAAAGATATCATGATTTAGATTACTTGGTGTCCATGCATTTTGCGAATGGCAACCTATACATTCTGAAGGGAACATACCTGCTTCGTGATCTGGATCAATGGTTGCATTAAAATCATCCGCGTGACATCCAATACAAGTATTTGGTGTGTTATTATAGTTACCATTATGACACGCTACACAATCATTAGCGATGGCAATGTGTGCTCCTACAAATGGGTAAACAGCGTTATGGTCAAATGTTGAAGGAGACCAAGCATTCTCTGTGTGACAACTTGCACAGTCGTTTGGAAATTGCAAAACAACGTGATTGGGATCTGTTGTACTATTGTAATCGCTAGTATGACATGCCACACAAGTATTCGGTGTATTGTTATAGTTACCATTATGGCACGCTGCACAATCATTGGCTATAGCAGCATGTGCTCCATTAAGCATATAATAGTTATTGTGTACGGCAAATGTCGCTGGACTCCAACCTGCTGCTGTAGTATGACACGACGCACAATCATTAGAGATACCTAAAGCAATGTGGTTTGGATTAAGTGCTTGATTAAAATCTGTGGTGTGACAATCTATACAGACCGTCGAAGTTCCTTGATATCCTGCGGCATGACAACTGATACAGTCCGCTCCAAGATGTGCACCTGTTAGCGGAAAAGATGTCATGTTGTGGTCAAAAACCATATCTGCATCTCCACTTGGATGACAAGCAAGACATGCTGGACTATTGTAGATATAACCACCTACCCCTGTATGTTCTGTATCTGTTTGTGGATTCATGTGGCAGGTGATGCAAGTAAACTGTGTGTAATCTCCTGCTGTTGTATGACAATCTACACACTGATCCCATTGTCCTTGATGTTTACCACTGTAAATTGGGAAATACAATCCATCGTGGTTAAATGTAGATGGAATCCAAGCGTTCTCAGAGTGGCAACTTGCACAATCATCAGGAAATTGAAGGACTAAGTGATTAGGATCGGTTGTACTATTGTAATCGCTTGTATGACAAACTACACAAGTATTCGGTGTATTATTATAGTTACCATTGTGGCACGCTGCACAATCATTTGCAATAGAAGCGTGTGCACCATTCAGCATATAATAGTCATTGTGTACTACAAAAGTTGCAGGGCTCCAACCTGGCATTGTGGTGTGACAAGATGCACAATCATTAGAAATGCCTAAGGCAATATGGTTAGGATTAAGAGCTTGGTTAAAATCCGTGGTGTGACAATCTACACATGCCGTCGAAGTACCTTGATATCCATTCATATGACAACTGATACAATCCACATTGGTGTGTGCACCTGTAAGTGGAAAGTTAGTCGTGTTATGGTCAAAAGTTGCGTCTGCATCTCCGGTAGGGTGACAACTCAAACAGGCATTGTCTTGATAGTTATAGCCACTGACACCATTATGAAGATCATCGGTTTCGGGATTTATGTGACAAGATACACATGTAAATTGTGTATAATCATCTGAATTGGTATGACATTCTATACAATCATTCCAAACACCTTTGTGTTTTCCGCTGTAAATAGGAAAAAACTGCCCATCATGTGTGGTGAAGTCCACAGGTTTCCATCCAGGCGAAAGTGTATGACATTCCATACAATTGGTAGAAAAGCCAGCTGACTTATGTTTAGGATTAGTAGTGGTGTTAAAATCAGTTTGGTGGCATGATATACATAATGGAGAAGCTGCCGAATACTCACCATTTGCATGACAAGCAGCACAGTCTTGAATGTTATGACCTTGCTCTAGTGGAAAAAAACTATGGTCTACAATATCTGTATTCCAATCTGTGGTAGTGATGCTGTGACAACTTGCACAATCCATGGAGAAACCATTTTTTACGTGGTCAGGACTTACAGCAGTGACATAGTCTGATCTATGACAATTTATACATTCTACACCTGTAGGGTTAAATCTGACATTAGTTTCCCCCTGATGACATTCATTACAATTGACAGTAGCATGTACACCCATGAGTGGGAAAGCTACTTTTTCATGAAGATCTGTTACATTCTCAACAATCCATGACGCAGGAGTATGACATCTCGCACAATCTGTACCGACTGTTTGATTATGCATATCTACGTGGCACGATACACATTCGGAAGATACTTGTTTAAATTCTAGTGATGTATGACATGATCTACAGTCAAGATCATTATGTTGTCCGATTAATGGGAAAGCAGTACTATCATGATTAAAGGTATTAGATTTTGTATTAAATGTCCAATTTTCTGAGTTGTGACATTTTGCACAATCAATAGCAAAATTTTTACCATGAGGCGACTGTGCCAACATTTGTTGAGCGATTACCAACAGCCAAATCATGAATAAAAATCTAAGCACTCTTATTACTTATACAATTAATATCAATTACAAGCCTAAAGATATTGAATTGTCAGAGAATTGTAAATTTTCGGGCTTTTAAAATACCTGAATGGGTGTTTTTTAAGGCTGAAACGGGAAGGAATGATATCAGATTTCTATGAAATGTGGAACAATTGCTTTCACACAATACTAATTTTCTTATTGAAAAATATTATATAGTGAGCTATCGAACAATCCTACTTTTCAGTTCAAACTTCAAGTCAATTTACACAAGCTTTATTTAGACCGGCTAGTCCACAAAAACCATTAAGTCGTGAAAGATCTGCATAACTTTTGGATAATTTCAAGTTGTCTATATTAATACATTTTTGAGTCATTATATATATAATCATCTTATAACCCGAAATCGGGCAGTTTTCACCATGATACCACCACCTTTTTCATATAACTTTAATTGACTGAAATTTTCTGTGGGAAAAAATATCTCCGTCATAGCTACCATGCCATTGTCTGCAAATAATTCGCATGAAGCTACGTCAAAAACCAACCTAAGTCGCATGATTCTATCCTTTGATGCCCGTGGAGCTGTATGTCGTTTTAAAGCAAATTTGTTAGAAAAATGGTTGTTTCCCGCCTTAGTCCTGTCGCTGAAATATTCATTTTTCCCGGAGTCAAAACCTACAATATATTCTTCTCCAAGAGTATTAGATAGAACAATACCAAATTCTGAGCCTCCGTTTTCAGGTAGTTCAATTTCTAGTAAGACTTCCATTTTTGATGGCGAAAAGCCTAGCTTCTCCGTCAGGTCAATTTCTTTATTGATTATTTCGTTCTCAATGCTATAATTTACATCCATCAACGACTCTATTTCTTTGACTGGTTCCGACAAAATTCGGTAGCCAGAATCTGTTTTTTTCAATTGCAAACTTCTTGGAATTGTCGTGGCACTGCGCCATGTTGTAGTTGGCACTACTTGGGCATAGTCCCAATTCGACATCCAACCAATCAGTAATCTACGACCGTCTTCTTTGGGTATGTCTGACCATGTTACCCCTGCATAGTTATCCCTACCCCAGTCAAGCCAAACCGCTTTACCTGCGGTCACATCAGGTGCAAAAGAAGGATCTAGCGTGAAATTTTTGCCATCAAAGTTACCGACAAAATATTGAGTACCGGAACCTCCGTTAGGCGAGCCAGGATTTAAGCTTTGTAACAATACCCACTTTGTTTCACCTGTTTCTTCAACTTTTATAGGGAATAGGTCGGGACATTCCCAGACTCCACCATGTGCACCGTATTCCTTTCCAAAATTGCTCAAGTGTGTCCAGTTTATTAGATTGGGTGATCCCCAGAACATGACGTGATCATGTGCAGCAAAGACCATTACCCATTGCTTAGAACCTTCTTCCCAGATCACTTTTGGGTCACGGAAATCTTTGATTTTCATAGTATTAGGAATCACAGGGTTACCTGTATATTTAGTCCATGTTCGTCCCTTGTCGTTCGAATAAGCGATACTTTGATACTGAAAGTCTGAACGTCCAGCTCTTTCACCCTCCATTAAATGCTGCGTATATATGGCGACCATCGGCGGATTGCCATTTTCACCAAAACCACTAGTATTTTTCCAGTCAATTACTGCACTGCCAGAAAAAATATACCCCAACGAGTCAGGATAAAGAGCTATAGGCAGGTGTTCCCAATGCACCAAGTCGCGAGTCACAGCATGTCCCCAATGCATAGGTCCCCATATGGTACTGTCTGGATAGTATTGATAAAAAAGATGGTACTCACCCTCGAAAAAAACCATGCCGTTAGGGTCGTTCATCCACATAGAGTCAGGCGTGAAGTGAAAGCCAGGTCTATGAGCTTCTACATCAGTAACTACAGAAGAATTCGTCTTGTTCTGACAATTCCAAAAAATCAGAACAAAGAAATAAAATATTGATGTTTGAATTATTTTATTACTCATTTTATACGATATTATTAAATAGAAAGGAAAAAGTGGTTATGATTCAATTATTGAAAAAAATCAGGATTTCTAATCAAGTACTCGCTTACTATTAACTGTATTGAAACTAATTTCCTTTATTTCCCAAGGTGATTGTGAGCCCAAAGCAAGGCTACATATTTATTCTCTATACATATCACTGACATACAGCGTTTTATGTATTACCCATTAGATATAGACCCATTTTTTTTAATAAAAAAATAATAGAGGGAAAAGTTTATAAAATGGTAGCAGAAGCCAAACTGCTACCATTCAATTATAAACCTATTCTAACAAAATCATTTTAGAATCCAGGATTCTGTTTGTATAAACCGTTCGTAAAAGTAATTTCGGCTTGAGGTATTGGCAAATATTCATCTCTACCCGCCGTAAATTTTGCTGTTGCTAAATATGGCCTTCTAACTTTTTCCTTTTCAATGTATGCATTTAGCGTTTGTTCAGCAATACCCCAACGAACGAGGTCAAAAAACCTGTGTCCTTCAGTGGCAAATTCTAACCGACGCTCCCATATTAAAGCTTTAAAAGCAAAATCCTTAGTCCAACCAGCAGAAGTATATGGTTTTACATTATAGGTTGAAGCAAAAGTTCCATCCAATTTTTTTAATTTTCCAGTACTTTGTGCAGCTCGGTCTCTGATTTGATTGATCAATGGCAAAGCTTTATCTTGCTCACCCAATTGAATATACGCCTCAGCTTGCATTAATAAAATATCATCGTATCGAATAATATCATAATTTTTGGCAGTTCCCATAAATGGTCCAAGTTTAAAATAAGATCCGCTAGATGCTAATTGTTGAAACCTCATGGTATGAAAATTGCCATAAACACCGGGATCTCTTACCCAACTATTGCTAAAAAGTGCTGTATTATCATACTTATAAACATGACCATCTATACCTACTGTATGGTCAAGTCGTGGGTCAACTGATTGAGTGCTTAGATCAGCAATGTTATCATTGAAAGTATCAAAATTTGGCAACCCATCTGCATTTGTAGTGTGTGCATTGACTAAATTTTGACTGCCTGCATGGAATCCACAACAGCCATATTGAGGAGCTCCGTGTGGATAATTCAAACCATCTTCAAAACTCATTCTTCCTGCAGTAGTACCATCATTTATAGTAAACTGAATAGCAAAAACTGACTCAGGACCATTTTCAGTCTCAGGTAAAAAATTATTTGCTATGTCAGCATGAAGCGAAAATTTACCAGACGAGATAACAGCCTGTGTGAGCGTAACTACTTCTTGTAATCTTGTTTTATTGATATTTGTAACTTTATGATTATCGTCTTGCTCATAAGCTTGATACAATCTAAGTTTAGCCAAATAAGCTTGGGCTGATAGTTTATTAGCCCTAGCAAGCTCAGGTTGTGTCTCAGGTAAATTGTCAATTGCAAACTGGAAATCAGCTGCAATTTTATTCCATGATTCTTCATTGCTAAGCGTATTTGAAACCTTTAAAATTTCTTCATCGCTAACAGTTTCATCAAAAATAGGAATGTTCTTATACAATTTTTTCATAATGAAATAGCTGTGCCCTCTTAAAAAACGTAACTCTGCCAAACGAATTTTTTTGGCTGGAAATTCAGTTTCATTTAGTGTATTTACAGCTCGTAAGGCCACATTACATCTGGATATTGATTTGAAAAGATTTTGCCAAGTACGGGTGACAAATGCGCCCATAGTTGGCGTTGTGAGATTGTAATGTTCTAAAGCATCTATTTCACCTACGTCACCAGTGCCACCGCCACCTTTGTATGTGTCATCAGAACGTACACTTCCATATACCCAATCACTGTATATTGGGCCAATCATGTCTCCATTGCCAATTGCTGCATATGCTGAAGTAACGAGGCCATCAATAGCCGTGGGTGAAGTCAAGTCAGATGAAGATAACACGCCTGTTGGTGTATAATCAAGTGAATCTGTACACGAACCTAAAAACAGTAGACCTGTTAAAGCTAAAATTGAAAATATCTTGTTTTTCATTTTGTAACTATTTATTATATTTTATAAATTATTTTAATTAGAAAGATGCATTCACACCAAATGTAAATGTCTTAGGAATTGGAATAGGGTCTAAATCAATTCGCTCCGGATCTGGGCTCAAGTATTTAGAACTTTTGATCCAGAATAGATTTTCAGCCATAACGTAAATGCGAAGATTTGTTAAGACTGATTTAGGGGTAAGAGAATACCCAAGTTGGATGTTTCTCATTTTAAAGTATGATGTGTTCACAATAAAATAATCAGAAGTTCTTCCTTCTCCATTATTGTCTTTAAGTGTAATTGCGGGAACATTGGTATCAGTATTTTCAGGAGTCCATCCATTAAACACACCTGGACCTACATTTTCGCGTCCTCTCATCAGATTGTTGAAAACAGTATATACATCAAATCCCTTTCTACCAGCAACACCCGATCCAAACAATGACAGGTCAAATTTCTTGTATTCTAAATCAACCCTCAATCCATATTCTAAAGCAGGCAAAGTAGTGCCAATCCATGTTCTGTCCAAGTCGTCAATTCTCCCATCACTATTGATGTCAACGTATCTAATTCTGCCTGGTCCTGCACCGATTTGCGTAGGCGCTGCATCTACTTCAGCCTGTGATTGGAACAAGCCATTGGTTTGGTATCCAAAAATATCAAATTGTGAACGTCCAATAATTGTATTGACAAGATTTCCAGCATAAGCAGGTCTTACATTTTCTGGAAGCTCCGTGATTTTATCTCTAAAGTGGGCAAAATTTGTGATAATATTATAGCTTAAACCATTGGAATTTCCTCCTCTATAGCCTAAAACAAACTCCCAACCTTTATTGGATTTTGATGCACCATTGACTGCCTTAGTTTGACCTTCACCAAGTGTAGCAGCTACTGGAGGTGTAATCAAAATACCTGACGTCTTGCGCGTAAAATAATCAAATGATCCAAAAATTTTATCATTTAAAAATCCAAAATCAATACCAGCATTGACTTCATCTGTAGTTTCCCATTTCAATGAAGGATTTGCCGCTTGAGTTTGTACAAAACCAGAAGGCAGTGTACCCGTATTTGCGCCTGATAATGAATAAGCTGTACCAATATTCATATATTGTTCCCAAAAACCACCTACCAACTGAGCTTGTGTCGTGCCATACCTTGTATCAAATAATCCAAAACGAGCCAAATCACCAATTTGTTGATTCCCTACTCGACCTACACCTACTCTCGCTTTTAACTGTGAGATGACTTTGTTGTCTAGCATAAAATTTTCTTGGTCAATTCTCCAACCTACAGATGCAGCTGGGAAAATACCAAATTGATTATCTGCGCCAAAACGTGATGATCCGTCTCGTCGAAGTGTAAGTGCCACCAAATATTTATTGGAATAATTATAATCTACACGTCCAAATTGAGAAAACAAACGATTACCAGTTGAACCACCAGCAACGGTTGTATTTCCTGTACCAGCATTGAGCGTAAAATAGTCTTCAGTTTGGAGTGCAAATCCCTCTTTTTTGGTGAATTGAAAGTCAAAATCTGTTTTTATAAACTCGGTACCTACTAAAAATTTAAAACTATTTTTTTCATTAAGTTCTAGATTATATCTCAGAGTATTAGCCCAGGTGGTACTTAAATAATGATTCTGATCTAAAGATAAGCTATTTGTAGTTCTATTAAAAGCTCCTTCTGAAAATTTTGGTGTAATCACTTTATTCAAAAATGTTGCATTATCTGCGCCTAAATTTGATTTGAAAAATAGGTTTTTAATTGGTTGGATCTCTAAAAATATATTTCCAAATGTACTTAAGCGATTAGCATTATTCCATTTTGCTATATCTTGCATATGAAGTGGGTTATTTCTGTCCGAATATCCACCACCTGAAGCACCTGCATAAGTTGTACCATCTTTTTGATATACGGGAATAGTAGGTGCAAGTGTCACAGCCAAGGATGAAGTGGATGCACCACCTAAATCTCGTGCCGTCAAGGTTTCATTCGAATTTGCAATTCTTAAATTTACACCCAAATTTAATTTATTATTAAACGCTCTGGTAAGTGCATTGATGCTACCACTCAATCGATCATAGTTAGTAAATCTAAGCATACCCGTATTTTTCAATTGACCAAGATTGACTTCTATGGATGAATTTTTACTACCATACGAAGCCGTAAAATCATTTTGCGTTACTATTCCTGTTTTATACAATTCTGATTGCCAATCTGTATCTCCTACAGGTGTATTAGGGTCGCCACCTACGAATGGTTTTGCACTAACACTTTGTAATATTGGGTTGTCAAAATCATTATTCCATTTAAAATCGTAGATATCGCCATAGCCTGCTACAGGATCTTGCCGATCATTTACCGATGCTTGCCATAACGCCTTCCCTCTATCTTCAGCATTCAACATATTAAAACGCATTGATTTTTCAGATTGTGCAGAAATCCGGCTATTAAACTGAAATGCTACTTTCCCTTCAGTATTGCCTCCATTTTTAGTCGTAACTATGATTACACCATTAGATGCTCTTGCACCATAAATAGATTGTGCAGATGCATCTTTCAATACTTGCACTGACTCTATGGTAGCGGGATTCAAATTTTGGAATACTTCTGGCCTAGTAGTCGGAATTCCATCTATGATATATAATGGATCATTATTGCCTAAAGTATTGGCACCTCTGATTAAAATCCTTCCATTTGACCCATTTGGAGAACCGTCTCTTTCGATATACAAACCAGCAACTCTACCTTGCATGGATTGCATAGGGTTTCCTGTACTGTTATTTTTAATAGGCTTCATATCAACTACGGCAACCGACCCCGTCAAATCTACCTTTTTTTGTGATGTATAACCAACTACAACCACTTCAGCTAATTCTTGACCTGGCTCTAGTGCAACTTCTACATAATTGGTTCCTACAAGGGAAACTTCCTGTGATGTATATCCAATGTAAGAAATAGTTAAACTCGTTATACCATCTGGTACTAAGATACTAAATTTACCTTCCACATCAGTGATGGTTCCGTCCTGTGACTTGGACACTAAAATATTAGCCCCTATTAATGGTTCAGATATGTCGCTCCCGCGCACTATACCTGTTATTTGGCGTTGCGCTTCAATTACAAAGAATGTTTGAAGAATTAAGAAAATGGAGAGTAAGGCTTTTTTTGTCATGATAAGTATTGTTTTGAAATTACTGAAATTAAGGATACTCATGTTGAGTGATTTGTGTTAAATTATTATTTTGATATTCGAAGATGGGTGTATGTAAGAATAATGGTTATTTTTTTAACGGTTAATCAATTGTTTTTCTAATTCTTCGAGAGATACTCCTTTGGTCTCTGGCATCATTCGCCATACGAATACCAACTGTCCGACCATCATTAGGGCAAAGATCATAAAGACAGTACTCGCCCCGATTGTATTAAATAGGTATGGAATCATCGCAGGTATACTGGCTGCCAATAACCAATGGACCGAACTACCAAATGCTTGACCACTCGCTCTCAAATGATTGGGAAATATCTCGGATATAAACACCCAAATGACAGCTCCTTGGCCGATGGCGTGTGATGCAATAAAAAGGAACAAGAAAAGTGGAACGGCAAATCCTTGCCATTCGAGGTAAAATGCCATGGCTATTAATGACAGCGATATGATGTATCCTATGGAGCCTATGTAAATTAGCTTCTTACGTCCGACCTTATCGATCAAGCTCATTCCTATCATCGTGAAAATCAAATTTACTAAACCTATACCTACACTGCTCATGAGTGATGCACTTTTTTCCAATCCAGCGATCTCAAATATTCTTGGCGCATAATATAGAAATGCATTGATACCAGAAAACTGATTAAAAAAGGCGATCAGAAAAGCTAAAATCAAAGGAAATCGATATTTTTTGTCAAAAATACTTTCATCCGTATTTACTGATTTATGATCAGTCAATATATCATTAATTTGGGTTTGGACAGGTGTTTGTGGGTCTATGACAGCCAATGTAGCTTCTGCTGCAGCACGATCTTTTTCCTTCAACAATAACCACCTTGGGCTTTCGGGTATAAAGAATACTACAACGGTGTAAAACAAAGCAGGTAACGCTTCTGCTCCGACCATCCATCTCCAAGGCTCAGTCCCGAAATCTTTAAGTAGATAATTGGATAAAAAAGCCACTAAAATACCCAAAACTATATTGAATTGGTACATACCCACTAGCCTGCCGCGGTCATGCGCTGGTGATATCTCTGAGATGTAAGCAGGAGCGGCTATGGTAGAAGCGCCTACACCAAGTCCACCTATGAATCTAAAAATGGCAAACATAATGGGATCAGTAGCTAGTGCCGAGCCAACAGCAGAGACAAAGTACAAGATACCAATGATGATAAGCGTATTTTTTCTACCCAGTTTATCTGTAGGTATAGCACCTAATAATGCTCCCACTACCGTTCCCCAAAGTGCAGATGCCATGATGACAAATCCATGAAAAAAAGCGCCACGCGGCCACAATGATTGCAGTGGCAAATCTGCTCCTGATATGACTACAGTATCAAACCCAAATAGGAATCCAGCGACTGCCACGGTCAGTGACCACAGCATGATTTTGTTGTGGCTCATGATTTTTAAAATATTATTTCACAAAACTACCTTCTCCCGCAAGTGTGCAATTGTGAATTAATATTTTATTTCTTAGATTTTAATCACCATGTTAATTTTTCATTATCAATTTATTTGTCAGATAATTATACATTAATATATTTGTTTATATTAATTTAAACCTTAATAATTGTGTCATAAACTTTAAATTTTGTGTCACCAAAATATGGTGTATATTTTACACTAAGCCTAAGTCTTTTGCAAATTTAAGACTATAGTAAACTTTAATACTTATCAAAAATGGACTACTTATAGTTGAATATTAATTTTTTTCGTCTTGGAGATTACGTCTAAATTGGCTAGGCGTGACATTGTATTTTTGTTTAAATACCGTAGAAAAATAATCAGGTGATGAAAATCCCGAGGAATAAGCGATATCAGCAATGGGAGTATCTATACCCAATAATAATTTTTCTGCATAAGAAAGCCGTTTGTTTTGGATAAAATCACTGATGTTTTCGCCCAAAAGGGATTTGGCTTTGCGGTACAGTTGTGACCTCGACAATTGCATTTCTTTACACAGATCATTGATTTGAAATTGTGGATCTGTGAAATGATTTTGAATGTACACTGTTAAACGACTGATGAAGTCTTGGTCTATGGTTTTGAGTGTAGTGTTTTCTCGTAGATCAATCACATCATTATGTATACTACCTTTGAGAATTTGACGATTGTGGATCAAGTTTTGAATCGTAACTTCAAGGACTTGTATATTGAAAGGTTTGGTAATGAATGATTCTGCTCCTGCCTGCATAGCTTCTATCTGTTGGGATATAGTAGCCCGAGATGTCAATATGATAATGGGAATATGAGAAGTGCGCAAATCGTTTTTCAATGCTTTTACAATCTCTATGCCATCCATACCCGGCAATGACAAATCACATAGCAATAAGTCAGGAACGAGGTTGGTAGCTTGTGCAAAACCATCATCGCCAGTAATGGATTGTGTGAGTTGATATTTTGACTCCAAATTTCGCAATAGAAATTGTTGTATTTCCTCATTGTCTTCTATTATATGGATATGAAAACCATCCACATGCTTGATTTCTCTTTCATTGACTTGCCCTAGTTGATAGTTGAGTGATTCGTCATAAATAGAATCAGTGGATATAATATAGTCTTCATTTTTGGTGATTTGATCAGCGCTATAATGGTCTTTGCCGATTGGTAATACTATGGTGAATCTAGCGCCATGTCCTTTGATGCTTTGTACGTTGATGCTACCTTTGTGCAACTCTATTAAGGATTTGGACAAAGACAATCCTAGACCTGTTCCAGCAGAATGAACGCTCTTGATTTGGTAGAATGGTTCGAATATGTTTTCAAATTCGTCTTTGTCAATGCCATTACCCGAATCTTCAAAATTTATCTTAACTGTTTTTTCATAAGAATCCAAAAGGATCGAGACCGTCACAGTACCATTATCAGGTGTGAATTTAAAAGCATTGGAAAGAAGATTGAAAATTACTTTGTCCATCTTGTCGGGATCAAACCATAATTTTATTTCTTCTGTTTTTGTCAAAAATTTGAATGAAATATTCCTTTGAGCTGCGACAGAACTATAAGAGTCACAAATTATTTTTATGAAATCAATGATATTGTATTCGGATACTGAAAGGTTCATTTTATTGAATTCAGCTTTTCTAAAATCCATCAATTGATTGATCAGCCTCAGCAGACGAATAGAGTTTTGTTGCACTTGTCGGACCAGCGCATTTGTTTGTTTTTCGTTCTTCTTGCCTGCGAGTAATTCATCACTCACACCCATGATTAGCGTCAACGGTGTCCTCAATTCGTGCGAAATATTGGTAAAGAAGTTTACCTTGGCATTGGTAGCCAATTTGAGTTCTTCGGACATCTCTAATATATGAATTTGATTCTTGATGATTTCTTCATTTTTGGAAACTAGTTCATTATTTGCTAATTGTTTGTTTTTTAATGACTTCCAAAGTGAAAATTCTAAAATAAATGAAACTATCAATGATGTAACCAACAAGACTATGAAAATACGTTGTGTATTAAAAATCTTCTTAAATGAGTCGAGAAATAATAGTTGCTGATCGATAGTACTTTGAAGACCATCCATTTTCTTGAACTGAAGTTGTACAGTTCGCGCATTTGATAGATTAATTATGCTCGTGTTGAGTTTGTTTTCTTTTTCAAAAGGCAATTTATTTAAAATGCTTTTAGCCAATAAAATAGCTTCAGATCCGCAGGTAGGATATAATAAAGATGCATTAATTACATTTTTTTCCACCATATCGATACCATTCCCTTCGCCTGGTAAGGCATCCACTCCGACAATAGTTATCTTTTGGTTGGGAGTAAATTCACCGAGCCAATTTGATGCCGCTTGCGCCAAGAAGTCAGTATGTGCAAAAACACAATTGATGTCAGGATGATTTTTGAAGGCGGTTGCGACTTTTTCTTTAAGTACATCCAAGCCTTCATTATCTTGAAGAGATACTAAGACTTTGTGGATTTTTGAGTCACGTAGTTCTTCATGAAAACCCAAGGTTCGCTCAATAGCAGGCGTCATGGTCATCCCCAATTCTATCTCTAAGGCTCTTATACCATCTGGATGTACATCTTTCAAATATTTAGCTGCTGAACGCCCTATCTCATAATTATCACCTCCTACAAACGCAGAATACAGCTTTGATTCGGTCTTGCGATCCACCATGATGATTGGTGTGCCATTTTTGTATATACTATCTAGTTTTGATTGTAATGGCTCTGCTTCATTTGGAGACACAATGAGCAAGTCAATACCTGATTTGATCAACAAATCTATATCATCAAGCTGCTTTTGACTGTTACTGCCAGCGACTTCGATCAAGAGTTCAAGTTCGGGATGAAAGGCCGCTTCTCTTTCCATTTCACGGTTCATTGTCGTTCGCCAAGGATCTGAGCAACATTGAGAAAAGGCTATTCGATATTTTTTGTCTGGTACTGATTGCTGGCAACTTAAAAAGAAGCAGATGAGTATGAAGTAAGCGTTGAAAAATTTCATTATTACACTTAGTTTAACTAATTTGGTATTTGCTGAATAAAGTATCTCTGTTCTTTAATTCCGACTTTCAGCAGTTGGCTGGAATTTGGCCCGTATATGGTGGGCAAGTTTTTTGCTTATTCCAAAGTTGTCTTTCGGAAAATTTCAATACATTTTGCTCTTGCTGATATTTATTACTAATTATTATTTTTCGATCTTCGACTACTATTGTGAAGTTTACTTTAGCCTTTAGGCCTTTAAAAAATTGGATTTTGGTATCTATTATCATGATTTTTTAATGGGAAATACTCGTTTCTAATGTTTTCAGCCTTTTAATTTTTTTAAAAGACATGTCTTGCAACAAAGATATATAAAGTTTTTAAAGTAGGTAATTATTATTTCATGATCAAGTAGTACTTCCTTTTTTAAACAGAGAACTAAAGACAAAATTGGTGTATTACAAATTTTCCGCTTAAAAATCTATTTTTTAAAGTAAAATGCTCAAATGCTTACTTTTCCTAAGTTATTGCTGCTAAATTGAGTTAAGCAGACCATAATTTATACAGTAGCAACAAAGATTATTTAGGTATATAAGGTGGTTTAGATGTTGTAAAATTAGAAGATCTATTAGCTTCGAAGATTATGTGTTTCGTTATAAATTGCCGAGAGTAATAAATGCACAATTCCTGAGTAGGTGTTTTTTAAAAGCTGAAACGGGAAGGAATGATGGGGAAAGTGGGTAGTAAATGATATTGATTTAAGAGATAAATGCAAATTTTAATAACGAATAATGATTATATTATTTCTTAGAGTTCTAATTGTCTAGGTACGGTACCATCCCTGTTGTCAGTTGCTACGGTAAGTAATAACAAAAACATCAACATTTTTTTAAAAGATGGGATTGTAACATCCACATTATTTCTCCTTATGACAAAACAACAAGTGAAAGCCTAAAAATAATGAGAAACTAGTGATATCAGAAGTTTTTACTTAACCAATTCCTTCCTTAAAATTGGGAAAAAATCAGATGGTTTCTCTAGCCATGGAAAATGACCACTTCTTTCAATAAAATAAATCTTTGAATCATGCAATCTCTGATTCAATATCTCTTGACTACCATCTGTAAGAAAGTCTTGCCTCCCTTGGATAATTCTAATAGGTCTCTTTAACTCATATGCTTCCTCTGAGATATCCCATTTCCAAAAGTTAGAGTTGTCGAAGTAGGCATTAAAAAAGTTATTATTAAAATAATTTTGTTTTTCATTTGAAGGAACTGAATTCATAAAGGAATCTATTTTTCTTTTGTCAAAGAAATATGATTTAAGTAGAATACGCTCTAATTTAAATTGTTTTTCTACTGGGTCTAATAAACTGTCCGCGTCAATTGTATTTAATTGACTGAAATCTTCAGGAGTTAGTCTTACCATTGCATTATCATTAGCATATTTCTGAAATTGATTACTTGTACCAATACTTGACACTAAAATAATTTTGTCTACGTGCTGAGGATAATTTACTGCATAGTATAGACCGAAGTGAGTCCCATAACTATGACCAATTAAATCCCAGACATCAATATTCAGTTTCTTTCTTACTAATTCAATATCTGAAATTATTTTTTCAGGACTTACCCATGATATGTCCGAGGTGCGATATTGTGATTTTCCCGTACCTTCATAATCTATAAGTATGCATTTATAACCACTCAATGAATCTGCTATACTTCTCATATAATAACTGGAAAATCCTGGTCCACCTTGTAGTAGTACAACTGGTCGACCTTCACCTTTTGTGTAGAAGTGAATGAAACAGTCGTTCAATTTTATAGAATCTTCCCTATATTGCGCGTTTAATTGAAAGAAAACAAAAAAAGAGAGTAGAAGAAGTACTTGTTTAATCTTATTCAAATTTAAAATTACTGGTAAAATACTTATTTTCTTTGCTACTTTTGACATAAAAAAAATCATAACTTGTTGATAATTAAATCACATAAAATATAAATGCTAGAAAGTTATTTAAACCATCCCGTTTTTTGACGACTTTGAGAAATTTGTAAACAGAATATCATTAAGTAAAAATCTAGCCGGTCATTACTTTACTATATATTTCACAATGCTTTGGCAAATATAGATTTTATTTAATAATGTAGATATAATTAATATTATTTAAGTTCGATCTGATGTGTCTTCTTTCTACTTTTGATGGCAGTCTATACATTCCAGTTTTCCTGTTTTATAGGTGACCTGTTTTTTGCCATCTACCCATGATTCTTTATGACATTTATTACAATCTACCTTTACGTGGGCACCATCTAGTTTGAAGGCAGCATTATCATGGTTAAAATTGCTTCTATCCCATTTCTCAAAACCGTGACACTTTTTACAATCTGTGGTGCCATTGACTTCGAATTGATCGCCATGGACATTGTCATGACACTTGGCACATTCCATCGTTAACCCTATGAACTGCTGCACCTTTGCACCTGCTTCTGCTTTGTAATGACAACTGCCACAATCTGTTTTGAGATGACTTCCTTTTAACTCAAAATTGGTTTGTTTATGGTCAAAGGTAATAGACTTCCAGCTTCCATTATCATGGCATTTTCTGCAATCGTTATTAGGTATAAACTTCTCACTTATGAAGCCTATGTGGATATTTTTATGGCAATCTACACATTGATCTCCTAGGTTTCTGAAGGTCCATTTGTTTTCTTTCATATGGCAAGCTGTACATGGCGTTGCCATATGTGCACCTTCTAACGGAAATGCTGAAGCGTCATGTTGTTCTATCCCAAATAAGCCTTCTGTAAATCCTTGTGTAGTATGACACGCGGCACAATCCCTGTTTTTTATATCTTTAAATTCTCCTTGGTGATAGTCCTTATGACAAGAAGCGCACAAATCATATTTAATGGGATCTGTCATTTTGGGCGTGGTATGACATTTTCTACAATCAACTTCTATGTGTTTGCCTT
>Ga0075163_10005409_pt1 | contig 17055 bp, 17 predicted proteins | sample JI1023141ADNA_FD_71478 | JGI IMG/M metagenome (GOLD analysis project Ga0075163, IMG submission 71478) | Wastewater effluent complex algal communities from Wisconsin, to seasonally profile nutrient transformation and Carbon sequestration -... | ecosystem: Engineered > WWTP > Effluent > Algae...
TTCCGGCTTTGGATCACGGTCTTGGTCAGCAGCAGAAAGATCAGGACCACGCCGCTGAAGTAGAGCACATCGCGCAGGTCGATCACGCCACGGCTCATACTCGTGTAGTGCTCCTGGATACCGATGTTCTTCAGCGGGCCTTCCAAACCACCGACGGCATCGAAGGAAGCCAGCAATTCAAAGCCCATGAACAGCGCGAAGCAGAGGAATACCGCGATGAGGAAAGCGATGATCTGGTTGTCCGTCAGCGAAGAGGCGAATACGCCGATGGCTGTGAAGCATGCCGCCAGAAAGAACAGGCCCAAGTAGCTGCCCCAGGTTCCGCCGGTATCGATGTTCCAAGCCGGAACGGAAAGCTGGCCGATGCTCCAGTAGTAGACGAGCGTCGGTATGAGCGCCAGCAGCACGAGCAGCACGGCCGCAGCGTATTTCCCGAACACGAGGGTGAATTCACCGATCGGCTTGGTGAGCAAGAGTTCCAAAGTGCCCGCGCGCCTCTCCTCGCTGAAGCTCCGCATGGTGACGGCCGGCACTAAGAAGAGGAAGACCCAAGGAGCGAGAAAGAACAGCGGGCCGAGGTCCGCATAGCCGAGGTCCAGGATGTTGTCCGGGAACACCCACAGGAACAGGCCCGTGATCAGCAGGAAGACCACGATGACGATGTGGCCGATGAGCGAACCGAGGAAGCCCCGGACTTCTTTGCGGATGAGCGCGCGCATGTGGAACATCCCGGCATGCCGGGGCGTGAGGGCGGCCAAGGTAGTCTCGTCGCAGCAGCGTCTATAGGGCAACCGAGGAACGGCTACCGACACTTCACCGTGGGCAACTCGCTCCGCGTTGCTCAGAGCCCCTCAGCGCCTCTGCGTTCCTCTTGCCCCTAGAACTCGATCATCGTCTTCCGCTTCTTCTTCACCGGCTTCTTCGGGATCTTGTCCAGATCGGTCTCGCAATAGTTCTTGCGCACGAACACGGCATCCTTGTCCTTGAGGGCCGCGCTCACCGCGAAGTCCTCGCAGGCCTTCTCTTTGTTCTTCAGGTGGTAGTAGCAATCGCCTCGGTAGTAGTGGGCGGCGGCCAGTTCGGCGGTATCCACGGCCATGGCTTCGGTGAACTTGTCGATGGCTTCTTCATATCGCTGGCCCTCGTACAGCAGTACGGCCATGCTCATCATCCCTCCGGGGATGGAGGGCTTCAGTTTCAGCGCCGCGTCGATGTCGGCCAGCCCGGCTTCCTCTTGGTACAGTTCGCCCTTGGCAACGCCGCTCAGGTAAAGGGCATCCGCATGATCGGGCTTCAATTTCACCGCCCGTTCGGCGTCCTTGCGTGCCGCCTCGGTGTTTCCTCCGAGATAGAGCGCGCAGGCCCGGTTGTAGAATCCATCGGGGTCCGCAGGGTCGAGCTGGATGGCCTTCTCGCAGTCCTTCAAAGCGCTCTTCTGCATGCCTTTGCTGATGCGAAGCGCCGCACGGCTGATGTAGAGCCGTGCGTTGTTGGGGTCCAGTTGCTCGCTCATCTTGTAATCCGCGAGGGCAGCATCAGCACTGTCCGCCCGCTGGTGCAGGTCTCCGCGCAGCTTGAAGGCTTTCGCGTTCGCGGGATCCAGCAGGATGGCGCGTTGCACGCCGACCATGGCGCTGTCCAACTGCCCGGTCTTGGCGAAGGCCAGCGCTGCTTCGTATGACTGGCTGGCAGGGGAAGTTCCCGGCTGCGCGAAGACCAGTGCTGGGAAAGCGAAAAGGCAGACGACAACGTTTCTCATGCGATCACGGCCGTTCCGATCTCGGTCGGTCCGGCAGAGCAAAGATGATCGCGTTATCGATCGCTGTCCATCGAATGCTCCCGGTCCACCGTCCAAGCGGCCGCACGCGCGGCGAAAAGCCTCTTCACTACGGGCCAGACGCTGGCGAAGACCTCCGAAGTCCGATACGCCTCAAGGTCCGATGGGCCGTTCCACACGCTGTAGGTGAAGAATACGCGCGGATCCTCCACATCGTGCAAGAGTTCCAAATGGCGGCAACCGGGAAAAGCGATGATCCGGTGCCGCCAGCCATCGAACAATTCCTGGAAAGTCGCGACTTCCTCCGGCCGGAAGGTCATTTTGACCACACGGACGATCATGCGTTCACCACACTGCGCAACATCCCGGTGAGCTCTACCCGGACAGGGTCGGCCACGCGCAGTCCCAGCAATTGGGCCGCTCCGCCTCCTCCGCCGGCCACGCCCTTGTTCACGGCGATCTCCAAATAACCCGTGGCGCCGAAGAAGGCCACGCGTTCACCGGCGGGCACATCGCTGTACGTACTGCTGATGGCGGTGATATCGTGCATGCTGCGCCCGAAGGTGATACGGAACGTATGGACCTTCACCAGTTCCCCGAAATGCGTCCGGGTGATGTTGGTGACCACGTTGCCGTACGCATCGATGTGGATGACGGCACCTTTGATGGCGTCGGAGAGCATCACCGGGCGGAAGCTCAGTTGCTCGCGGGTGTTCACCACCTTGCGGCCGATCGTTTCCGGGGTGCCACCACGCGCGATGTGACAGGCTGCTTTCACGAAGATGTTCTTGGTCGGGAACGCAACGTGGTCCGAATCGAGCATGATGGTGAGTTCGAACGCCTCGTGCGGCTTGCCGTCGAACAGGAGCGAGAAGATCCCATTGTCCGCTCCGATGAAGTAATGTCCGTCGTGACGCACCACGAGGTGCGGAGTAAGACCATCGGCTTCACTGTTCACGCCGATGATGTGGATGGTGCCGCGCGGGAATTCTGGATACGCGTTGCGCAGCACGAAGGCCGTGTGCATGTTGTCGAACGGCGCGATCTGGTGGCTGATGTCCACGATGTTCGCCGCCGCGTGCTGGGTAAGGATCGCGCCCTTCACGGCCGCCACGTAATGATCGCGCAGGCCCATGTCGGTGGTGAGGGTGATGATGGCCATGCGCGCTGCCCGTGTGGTGGTGGAACAATCGGGCGAGCGAAGGAAACGGACGAGCTACCTTCGGCCGGTCGGAAAAACAGCGACGGATCAACAAGTCGTTGTTGAAGATCGATCAGTCGAGTGAGCGAACGGACCCTCCAGATCACCGAAACGGACCCAGTGGCCGTTTTCGGTCCCAATGACCAGCATCTGCGGATCGTCCGCGAGCACTTCCCGAAATTGAACATCGTGGCGCGCGGCGACACCGTGAAGGTGATCGGTCCTTCGGAAGTGGTGGACGTGTTCTTCGAACGATTCTGTCAGCTCATCGCGCATGTGGCCAAGTACAACGAGCTGCCGCGCAAAGTGCTGGACGACATCATGGGCAACGGGGACAACGCCACCGAGTCCACGGATGAAGCTGGTGTGCTCGTGCATGGCAACGCGGGCCTGCGGGTGAAGGCGCGCACGAAGAACCAGCAGCGCATGGTGGAGGCCATCGGCACCACCGACATGATGTTCGCCATAGGGCCGGCCGGAACGGGCAAGACCTATACGGCGGTAGCGCTCGGGGTGAAGGCCTTGCGCGACCGGCAGGTCAGGAGGATCATCCTGACGCGTCCCGCGGTGGAAGCAGGGGAGAGCCTGGGCTTCCTTCCAGGGGATCTGCGCGAAAAACTGGATCCGTACCTGCAACCGCTCTACGACGCGCTCAAGGACATGATCCCTGCCGCGCGCTTGCTGGAGTACATGGAGACCGGTGTGATCCAGATCGCGCCGCTGGCCTTCATGCGCGGACGCACGCTCGATCACGCGTTCGTGATCCTGGATGAAGCGCAGAACGCCACGCTGCCGCAGCTGAAGATGTTCCTGACACGTATGGGCCGCAGCGCCAAGTTCGTGATCACCGGCGACGTGACCCAGGTGGATCTGCCGCGCCATCAGCGCAGTGGACTGCAGCCAACGGCGCAACGTTTGCGCGGTGTAGAAGGCATCTCGATCATCGACCTGGACGAGAAGGACGTGATCCGCCATGAGCTTGTCACGCGCGTGTTGGCGGCCTTCAAGGACATTGAGCAAGAACTGAAAGACGGCGAACGATGAGCACCATGACCGCGCTCCCCAACACATTGATGCGCTCGGACCTCAAGCTGAAAGGCCTTGCCGAGGTCTATCGTGGCAAGGTGCGCGATGTGTACCACTTGCACGATGGCCGAACGATCCTGGTCGCGAGCGATCGCATCAGCGCGTTCGATGTGGTGTTGCCACGCGGTATTCCGCACAAGGGGCAGGTGCTGAGCCAAGTGAGCTGGCATATGCTGCAAGCCACGCGACAAGTCGCACCGAACTGGGCCATCGCTTCACCCGATCCGTGCGTGATCATTGGCCGCCGTGCGCAAACGGTAAAGGTGGAGATGGTGGTCCGCGGCTACTTGAGCGGCCACGCCTGGCGACAGTACCGCGAGGGACATCGCATGCTGTGCGGAGCCGAAATGCCGGAAGGATTGAAGGAAAGCGACGCGTTCCCGACGCCGATCATCACACCGAGCACCAAGGCCGATGAGGGCCACGACGAGGACATCACGCCCAGTGGGATCCTGGCGAGCGGACTCTGCACCGAAGCCGAATGGGAGACCATGAGCCGTTACGCGCTCGCCCTGTTCGCTGAAGGCACGCGCCTCGCCAAGGAGCGCGGGCTCATCCTCGTGGACACCAAGTACGAGTTCGGTCGCACATCTGACGGCATTGTCCTGATCGACGAGATCCACACACCGGACAGTTCGCGGTATTTCTACCTCGACGGCTACGCCGAACGGCAGGCGCGCGGCGAGGCGCAGAAACAGTTGAGCAAGGAGTTCGTGCGGCAGTGGCTCATCGAGAACAACTTCATGGGCAAGGAGGGCCAGCAAGTGCCGGAGATGAGCGATGCCTACATGAAGAGCGTGAGCGATCGGTATATCGAGCTGTACGAGCGGATAACGGGCAAAGGCTTCGTTCCTGCGGATACGCGTGATGTGGCTGGGCGCATCCAACATGCGCTCGACGCCTACTTGGGTTGAAAGCTCAATCGACTTTCCACTCCTCGAGATCCCAGTCAAGCAGCCGTTCCACCTTCTTGATGTCGTCGTCGAAATACGCTCGCAGTTCGAGCCTCACGTTGTTTTCCAAAGGAAATGAGTACACCCCCTTGTTCAGATCAGTGAGAGCGAACGGAACGGAGGCTGGTTTGGCCCCGACGTGATCGAAGATCCGGTGCAGGCATAGCAGCGGATCATCCCTGAGATCCTCGTACTTGACCCACAGCAGTTGATGCGGATCGAAGGTCCGCTGGAAGCGTTCGATCTGTTCGGCGTAAAAACTCCGGCTGAGGTAGGAGAATACCCGGTGCTGCCGGACCGGATCGATCTTGCGCTGTTCCAGTTCGGCCTGCACCGCGGATCGGAAGTCGCGTGTCTCAGCGCCCCGGTTGAACTCCATGTTCCAGTGTGAGTAGGCGCGCTCAGTGGGATCACGCAGCACCGCGATCAATTTCATGTCCGGGTTGTACCGCTGGATGCGTTCGCAAGCGGGCTTCCACCAGAGATAGATGGGTGTGGTCTCGCCATGGAAGCGTTTCGTGCCGGGGAAATGCGCCTCGTAAGCTGAGCGGTCCACCGGCACATTGGCGAAGACGTCCTCATCATCGAAATAGTGGACCTCCTTCACGTCGGCCATGCCGATGTCCGGATGCTGCCGCAGGTAGTGGTCCAGTGCAGTGGTCCCGGCTTTCTGGGCCCCGATCACGAGGAAGTTGACCTTGGGAGCCATCCGGATACCGATCAGGTGGACGGCTTCTCCACTAATCTTTTCCTACGCGCGCCTTCAACTCCACGAGCAAACTGCCGAGCATAGCGCCCTTGTAGTCATCGGTATTCACGGCGATGGCTGCGCTCACTTCCTTGATCCCGCGCAGTACGGCTTTCTCGGAGAGCAACTCCTGGTTCTCCAGCACGGTCAGGCATTCGAAGCACTCTTCGGCCGTTCCTTCCACTGCGCAGGCGATCAGCTTGTCCGTGTAGGGCGAAGCATCCAGACCAGCGTTCCAGAAGGTAGCGATCACGGTTTTGCGCACGCTGCGCAGGGCGGGTTCGTCCAACGCGCGGGCCAATTCGGCTGCGGCATCCTTCACCTTCACCTCGTACAGAAGTTCATGGATCTTCTGCTGCCGCTGATGGTCGTTGGTCTTGGCCAGCGCATGCAGCAGCGGGAAGATGGCACGGGCATCGCCTCGTTCCTGCACATAGGCGATGGCCCCGAGCACCTTGGCGTCGTCGTCACTCAATAAAGCGGCGAAGGCTTGATCGAGCAGGTTCTTTGGTCCTTCTGACATTGCGCGAAAATACGGGGTGTGGAACGTGAACGGCGGACCGTGGCCCGCCGTTCCTGAAGCACGCGATCGCCGCTCAGAAGCTCATGTAGTTCTTCCGCCCCGGCGAGCGCTTGAACTTGTAACTGAGCTCGAAGGCGAAATAGCTGAAGTTGTCAGGCAGGCCGGGGTTGCCTCGACGGCTGCTACGGTAGCTCTGGGTGCCATCGGTTCCCCAGCCCGTAGGGTCGCTGATGTAGCGGGCCATGAATTGTGAAGTGCTGTCCGCATAGATCTTGCCGATCTCGTCGTACGTGGCGTAGCGCTCGCTCACATTGTCCAGCATGTCGGTCAGGAACATGTAGTAGCTGAACTCGACCCCGACGCTCATTCGGCGAGTGAGCATGTAGCGCACGCCGCAACCCATGGGTATACCGATGTGCCAAGGCTTTTGCGGGTCTTGGATGGTACTGGTCTTTCCACGTCCACGGCCTTCGGTGATCCAGCTGTACAGGTCGGTCTCGTAGTCGCCGTCCTGCTCGATCACGTTTCCGGTAGCTGAACCGCGCGGGGTATCGCGGATCGTGCCGTCCTCCCAGAAGTAGTACCGGTTCGCCAGGTCGGCTTCACCGCGGAAGAGATCCCCTTTCGGCCGACCATAATAAACGCCGACACCGAGGTGGAAATACATGAAGAAGCGTTGCTTGAACAAAGGCGTGAACGGCTCGCGGTACGCGTTGAGCACCATGTGAGCGCTGGCTCCTAGAATATCGTTCCGGAAGTTCAGACCGCGTTTGAAATTGTGCAGATCGGTGCCCGAAAGTCCGCCGGTCGGTTCCACTTCGTTGTAGCCGATGCGGAACCAACTGAGCCGCGCCTCCATGGTGAGCGACCTGGTCACATAGCGCTTCGGATTGTTGAAGAAATCGCGGAACGTGATGTTCATCGCGGGGCGCGTGCTGTTCCACTGGACCTGGCTGTCCCAATTGCCGAGGTCTCCGTAGTACTGGGTTACGCCCCCTGAAAGTCCGATCTCCAGGTTCCGTTGGGCCTGGGCCGTGACCAATGAAAGCGAGAGGACGGCCCCGAATAGTACACGTGCGGTCATACGGTCTGCGGCTTAGGGTATGCCAAGATACGGATGGAGACGACCCATGGAGCAGAGGGTTGCCCTCAACCCCGTTCACCGAAAATGGCGGTACCCACCCGTACCATGGTACTCCCGGCCGCGATCGCCAGGTCCATATCCCCGGTCATGCCCATGCTCAGTTCACTGATTTGCCCGGTGGGGAAGGGCCCTCTGATAGACACCTCCCGAAAGAGCCCGGCCAGCGTGGCGAACTCCGCTGCCACCCGCGAGCGGTCCTCGGTGTTCGTGGCCATGCCCATCAGACCACGGACCCGGACCCGAGGCCAGCAGGCCGGTATGTCCGGCTGTTGAAGAAGTGTTCGCAACTCGTCCGGGGCGAACCCATGCTTGGTTTCCTCCTGTGCGATGTGGACCTGCAACAGAACGTCCACTGGACGGCCCAAAAGGATGGCGCGTTTGTCCAACTCGTCCAGCAACCGCTCGTTGTCCACACCGTGGATCAGGTGCGCGATGCCGACTACATGCTTCACGTTAGAGCGTTGCAGGTGGCCGATGAAATGCCATTCAATGTCCTGCGGAAGTGAACCGGCTTTGGCCTTCAACTCCTGTGGATAGTTCTCGCCGAAGGCACGCTGTCCCAGGTCATAGAGGGCGCGTATTTCATCCGCGCTCCGGGTCTTGCTCACGGCGATCAACTTCACATGGGCCGGGACAACGGCCTTAACGGCGGCGAAGCGTTCAGCGAGCGTGGTCGGCATGGCTGGCGAAGATGGTAGAATACGATCCAGGTTCGGGTTTGCGCACAGCCGAGCAAGGCGCGGACCACCCCGGACGGGACGCCCGAACCTCAGTCTTCCAAGGAGTAGACCGTGAGCCCGCTCCTCAGTTTGGGTTCGATGTAGGTGCTCTTCGGTGGCATACAGCCCCCGCTATCGGCCACGGCTTTGAGCTCGGTAAAGCTCACGGGCCTCAGATGGAAGGCCGCTGCCGCCTCACCCGACCGTACCATACGTTCCAGCTCGGCTACACCATAGGTGCCGGGGACGAATTTCACGTGCGGGTCCGTGCGCAGGTCGTGGATGCCGAGCACGGGGTCGAGCACATGATCGCTGAGGACGGAAGCATCCAGTTGATCGGCCGCTTGTGCATCACCGGCGGGGACAGGCAGTTGCAGGCCATACCAGCCCTTGCGGGTGCAGACATATACCATTCCGTGCGGCGGGGCGGAGACAGGCGTGCCATCCATGGCATCGAGCTGCCCGACCTTGCTGAGCGCTTGCAGGAATTCGTCGGTATCCATCCCGCCCAAGCTGGTAACGGCGCGGTCGAAATTGCGGATATGCAGATGCTCCTGCGGCACGATGAAGGCCAAGCACCAGGCTTTCGGGTGGTCGGCGAACGCGCCGACGCTTTCAGCCAATCGGGCGCTGCTGGCCAAGCGATGATGGCCGTCGGCGATGTAGAGGGCTTCGATGCGCTCGAACTGCTTTTGCACGGCGGCTATGATGCGCGCTTCGCTTACGGCCCACACCCGATGCCGCACCATGTCCGTGGTGCTGAAGTCATAGGCAGGGCGTGCATGCCAGATGCCTTCCAACGCCACATCGAGCTCATGCGCCCCGGGTGCTGCGAGCAGTACGGGTTCGGCATTGATACCTGTGGCGTTCAGGTAGTCCTTGAAGAGTTCCTCCCGGTTCTGGAGCGTATGCTCATGCACCTTGATCTTTCCTCCGCGATAATCCCCGACGCTGACAGACCCGATGATACCACGTGACATCAGGCCTTTGCGGCTCTGCTCATAGAGATAGAGGCACGGCTCTTCATCGCGCACGTACCAACCCTCGCCCACGAAGTCGTTCCATTTGCGGCGCACATTGGCGAAGCGCTGCTGGCGGCTCAGGTGTTCCGTGCGCCCATGGTCCGGGTGGATCACGTGCAGGAAGGAGTACGGGTTGCCGATGAGCTTGTCGCGCATCTTCTCCTCGGAGTAGCTTACATAGGAGCGGGAAGCCACCAAGTGCGCCTTATCGGCGACCGGCCGCCACGCGCGGAACGGGCGCAAACGGATCATGCCTGATCGGCGGTCACCTTGTCGCGGAAGGCGATGATCAGGTCGCAGAGCTCATCGCCCACACGGCCTTGGGCCTCGGCCGTTGCCGCACCGATATGCGGGGTCAAGCTGATGCGCGGGTGGGAGAGGAGATCGGCGCGTGGCTCGGGCTCATTGGTGAAGACATCGAGCGCCGCGGCTTTCACGCGGCCATCGTTGAGCGCCTCCACGAGCGCGCCTTCATCAATGCTCCCTCCACGGGCTGTATTCACGATCACCACTCCGGGCTTCACCTTTTTCAGCTCTTCGGCGCCGATCAGCGGTTGGCCATTGGTCTGTGCGGGCACATGCAGACTGATGGCATCGCTCTGTGCCAGCAGGTCGTCCAGGGAAACGAGTTTCACACCCACGCGGATGGGATGGCCGCCGACTTCCAGTTCAATACTTTCGGCCGTGGCGTGGTTATCGGCGTAGATCACCTTCATGCCAGCCCCCAAGGCATAGCGCGCGGTCCATTGCCCGATGCGGCCGAAGCCGACGATACCGAGCGTTTTGCCGCGTACCTCAGTGCCTTTTTCGTACTCCTTCTTCAGTTCCTTGAACCGGGAGTGGCCTTCGGCAGGCATCGTGCGGTTGGACAGGTGCAGATTGCGCATCATGCCCATCATGTGCGCCATCACCAGCTCGGCGACAGAGATCGAGGACGACGCCGGCGTATTGATCACCGGGATGTTCTTCGCCCGGGCATACGCCGTATCGATGTTGTCCAACCCTACTCCACCGCGACCGATCAGCTTCAGGCCGGGGCAGGCGTCCATGAGGTCCTTGCGCACCTTGGTCGCACTGCGCACCAGTAGAACCTCCACGCCTTCCTTGTTCAGGTAAGCGGCCAGATCGTCCTGGGGAACGTGTTCGGTAGTGATCGAGAAACCCTCTTCTTGAAGGCGGGCGGCTGCTCCTTTGCTGATACCGTCGTTGGCGTGTACGCGCATGTTGTCTCTGTATCCGCTACGCGGCGGAAAAGGTTGCTTTATCCGTTCTTCTTGGCGAAGTCTTCCATCACATCAACGAGCACCTGTACGCTCTCGATCGGCAAGGCGTTGTACAGACTGGCGCGATAGCCGCCCACGCTGCGGTGCCCGCGCAATCCACTGATGCCCGCTTCCTTCCACAGCGCATCGAATGCAGGTTCCAGTTTGGCGTCGGACAACACGAAGGTGGCGTTCATTTGGCTGCGGTCTTCCATGGCCGTGGTTCCATTGAACAGCGGCAGGCGATCGATCGCACTGTAGAGCAGGTTCGCTTTCGCCGTGTTGCGCTTGGTGATCTCCGGGATCCCGCCGATGCCTTTCAGCCATTCCAGGGTGAGCATGCTCACGTAGATCGGGAAGACCGGCGGGGTATTGTACATGCTCTCCTTGTCGGCGTGGTTCTTCAGGTCCATCATCGGGCTGAGCTTCCGGCCGGTCTTGCCCAGTGTGTTAGGGTCGAAGAGATAGACCGTGGCACCCGCAGGCCCCATGTTTTTCTGAGCACCACCGTAGATCAGTGCGAAGTCAGCGACGTTCACCGGGCGACTGAAGATGTCGCTGCTCATGTCGCACACGACCGGGATCGTCGACTTCGGGAACTGCTTGAACTGCGTTCCGAAAATGGTGTTGTTGCTGGTGAAGTGGAAGTAGTCCGCGTCCGCAGGAATGTCGAAGCCCTTGGGGATGTAGCTGAAGTTCTTGTCCTCGCTGCTGGCCACGACGAGCGTCTCGCCGAACAGCTTGCTCTCCTTGATGGCACGTGTCGCCCATTCACCGGTGTTGGCATAGGCCGACTTGCCACCGGGCTTCATGTAGTTCTGCGGGATCATGAGGAAGCCCATGCTGGCACCGCCACCGAGGAAGACCACCTGGTAGTGGTCCGGCGCGCCGAGGAGTTCCTTCACGAGCGACTGCGCGTTCGCCATCACCGCCTCGAAAGGCTTGCTGCGGTGGCTGATCTCCAGGATGCTCAGGCCGCTGCTTTCGAAGTCGAGCACGGCTTGGGCGGCTTTCTCGAAGACCTCCTGCGGCAGGATGCAGGGCCCTGGGCTGTAGTTGTGGACTTTCTTCTTCACTGCGGTGAGCATGGCGTACTGGATGGGGCGTCAAAAGTAGGTCCACCCGGTTCGGCGGGCAGGTTGAGCGCCGCGACTTCTTCACCGGTGCATCAACGATCCGGGGGCCGCGTCGCATTCACTCCTTCGGCGGCTTGTTCCACGGTTTGCTCTGATCCTCCTGCCGCACATCCACATCGCGCTGGTAGAGCCAGTGGTCTTTCTCCCACACGTACGCATCGTAGCTGAGGTCAGGACCCATGAACGCGGCCTGCCCGGCGAACTCGGGCTTCATCGGGGAAAGGTGGTCGAGCACGATGCGATCAAAGGCCTGTTCCCATCTCAGGCTCATGCTGCTTTGGAAGCTATAGCCGAAGACCTCGCGCGTGCGCTTCACGCGACCATCTCCGAAGAGCGGCGCGCCGAATTGCGGTGTTCCCCCTTTGAAGCTCAGGACCTCGATCACTTTCCGCGTTTCCACATTGCTCTGGCCTTTCCAACCAAGCAAGGTGTACCATGACTTACCGCCTTTCTTCACCGGGACCACCGTGTAGTAGAGCGCACCATACCAGTAATCCGGTCCGAGCATCTTGAAAGACGCGTTCTCGATCTTCTCCGTCATGTCGCGCAGCTCGTAAAGCACACGGCGCTTCCTGTCCTGCACCAGCAAGAAGCCTTCGAACCGATGCGTCCCGTTGCTGTATGGCACGTTCCACGTGAGCAAACGGAACTTGCCATCAGGGGCGTCCACGCGGCTCATCGGCACATCGGTCAGGTCTCTCGACATCGCATCGTCGGCTTCGAGCACAGCGCGCAAGCGCTTCTTGATGTCGGTGTTGAGACTGTCCCGCTGGCTGTCCCGCTGTGCGGTCTTCATCACCTCCAGTGAACTGACCAAAGCACCGACGGGATCGAGCAGGGCGGCCGTCTCCTCCAACACCCGCACAGCTTGGTCGAACGCGGCTTTCTGCGCAGAGTCGGATTGCGCTGTCGCACGCGACTGGCAAGCGATGGCTATCGCCAAGCACAGCAAGGGAAGAGGCGACTTCATACGCAGGAATGAACGGCGGGCATAGCGCCGAAAGTACGGGTGGGCCAGTTGGCAGGGGCAATAGCCGGTGGCAATCCACCGGTCATGCACATGCACGGGCGACACATGTTTCGCCCCTACAGGTGCATGAACTCCTTCTTCGCCATCAACTGCTCCTTGGTCTCGCGGAAGTCGGGGTCGTCCACACAGCAATCCACCGGGCAAACGGCGGCGCACTGGGGTTCATCATGGAAACCGGTGCATTCGGTGCATTTGTCGGCCACGATGTAGTAGACGTCCATCGCCTTGGGCTGGATCGGCGCATCCGCATCGTAGGCGTTGCCCATCGGGGTGGTCTGTGGGCCATGGAGGTTGGTGCCATCGCTCAGGCGCCACTCAGCGCCACCCTCATAAATGGCGTTGTTCGGGCATTCCGGTTCGCACGCACCGCAGTTGATGCATTCCTCCGTGATCATGATGGCCATTGCGGACAGGTCTAATTTGGGCGGCGAAATTACGCAGCATGAACAGCGCTACCCCAGAGGAAGTTCGGCAGGTGCCGTTGGAGGAGCGGATCGCTGCTTTCGTTCAGTTGGGCCGCCAGTTCGCCCTTTTCGGTGAGGGCCAGCCTTGGCCGGGGCATTCCTGCGGCATCAACGAGGTCGAATACGCGTCGTTCGAAGAGGCGGTAAGGCGAGCCAAGAGCCGCAACGGGTGGTTCACGGAAGAGAATGTGCGGCACATGTTGCGCAGCATTTCGGCCATGCTCGAACCCGCACGGTTGAACGCTTGGCTCGCGCACTATCCGGATCTCGTCGGCAGTACGACGTCGCAGAAGCGCTTTGGCGCAGGCGCCCAGACAACCGACAACCGACAACTGACAATCAGCGCTGTAGGCCTCATCACCGCCGGCAATATCCCGCTGGTGGGCTTCCATGATCTGCTGTGCGTGCTGCTCAGCGGGCACCGCGCACGGTTGAAGATCAGCAACGATGATGCCGGTTTGACCAACGCCGTTCTGGGTCTGCTGCGGCTCATCGCCCCGGACCTGGCCGCGCGCGTGAGCATCGCTGATCAGAAGTTGGGCGAAGTCCATGCGGTCATCGCCACCGGCAGCAACAATACGGCGCGCTACTTCGAGCACTATTTCGGGCATCTGCCGCGCATCATCCGCAAGAACCGCACGAGCGTGGCGGTGCTGGACGGTACTGAGAGCGAGCAGGAACTGGAAGCGCTGGGGGAGGACCTGTTCCGCTACTTCGGCCTCGGCTGCCGCAACGTGGGCAAGCTCTTCATCCCGCAGGATTTCGACCTGGACCGGGTGTTCAAGGCCATCTACCCGTGGGAGCGTATCGGCAACCACAACAAGTGGGCGAACAACTACGATTACCACAAGGCCATCTGGCTCATGGACCGCGTGCCGCTGCTGGAGAACGGCTTCGTACTGTTCAGGGAAGACACGGGTCTGCACAGCCCGCTCGGTTCGATCTACTACGAGCGCTACGCGAAGCGTTCAGCCGTGGATGCGGTCTTGATCGAACGGGCTGGGGAGATCCAATGCATCGTTGGCCATGGCCATGTGGCCTTCGGCAGTGCGCAATGCCCCGGCCCACAGGACTATGCTGATGGGGTGGACACGATGAGATTCCTTGTAGGCTTGGCTACGGGTTGAACTCGAAACACCCCAAGTCCGGCTTGAAGTCATCATCACCATTCTCGAAATTGGGGCGAGGTTCACCGTCCAAGTCCTCACCAAGGACCACAGGCTGTTTTGCTTTGCCTCGAGCGAAGGCACTCTCTTTCAAATGGAAGTTGGCTTCCCCCGCATCCACGAATCCGGGCTCTTGGTTCCTGAATATGGTGGTTTGATCGGGAAAGTGTTCACCATCGGTCGGCTGGTCCGTCCTGAACAAGAAATGCGTGAAGCTGAACACTGAACCTGATGCATCGGACACATCGACCGTGAACTCATTCGTATTGTTACCGTAAATGATCCCGCTCACGAAGGAGCTGTTCTCGATAGTCCTTTCCTGCTCGGCCCCTGAGCGATCGATGAACTTGTTGGTCATCAGGAAGGCTGGATCCTGGCGGATATCGAAGCTCCAGTAGTTGGCGATCGTTGGCTGATCGAAGGCATACTCGCCCCCGCCCGTAAGTACAACTGAATATTGTCCGGCATCATTAACGAGGAGATTGTTGGCCTCGATCCGGTAGTTCTCGGTGTACAACCCTGCGGTGAGGCAATTCTGTATGCGCACATTGTTCAGGATCAATCGATTCTCACTGAGCGGTTGGCCGGGTGTCCAGTAGGACTGCACCTGCAGACCTATAAGCGCGTTCTTGATGGTCACGTTCTCCAACTTGTTGTCCTGAATACCCTCATTGATCCAGATGCGGTCCCATTGGTTCGGGAGGTCGTCGTAGAATGCCTCCAAACGGTCACCCTGAAAGGTGATCGGCTCCTGTACCGTTCCGTTGGCTTCGATACGGCCCTCGCGATAGATCCAGAGACGCCCTCCACCATGCACGTAGACCTTCACGCCGGCATCGATGATCAGCGAACACGCGGAGTCTACTGCCGCGATACCATAGATCACATGCGGTTTGTCACTGGTCCAATGCGCATCGCACGGCAGTATACCGAGTAGGCTACCAGGTGCTGGCTTGTGGAAGTACGCATCCTGACCCCACGCCAACAGCAGTACGCTCTGCTCATTGCCATTCGTGTTCAGCAGGATGTGGTCCTCGAAGATGAAAGGGTTGTTCGCGTTGTTCTGGTCAAGCGTCGCTTCCACGAAAATGAAGATGCTGTCCCCGCCCAGGATCTCCACGTCGTCGAAGGTCACTCCGGAAGCACCGTCCACGTTGATGCGGAAAGGGGAGGGGGTGCCACCTTCAAGGTCAATGTTCACCCTCACTGCATTGTCGTTCTCGTTGCGCACGGTGAAGCGCTTGGTTACCGAGCCCACCGTGGTGAAGATGGTGTCGAAGAGCACCGTGTCCTCGGTGAGGACGAGCTTGGCACCCGGGTCGTCCGTGAAGACCTCGTCCTTGCGGCAGGCGAGCAGGAGCGTGGCGAACGCGCCCAACAGGAAGAGGTGCTTCAATTTCATCAGGGGTGGCAAAGATGGGCCGCTGCGCATTACGTGGTTGGTGGGTGGATCATTGCGTGGGAAGGCAGTGGGGAGTGAGGCTGGGAGAAGGGGAGTAACGACGGATGATTGTATGACCATACGACCTTGGAGACGATATCGACCATCGATGATGCCTGAAAGCACAGTTGTGAGGAGGCTACGGTCTTCGATTCTTGGATTTTCTTGGCATTAGCGAGCCTTATCGGATGTTTGCGTGGTAAAGCGATCTTGCTGAGCGGTGATCGAGTCTGGCCCTGAGCAGCGAGAACGTCTCATTTCCCGAACTCCATTACATTCGCGCCCCGAATTCGAACCAAGCCATGAAGCCAGGCCTCCATCCCGATAGCTACCGCATCGTCGTGTTCAAGGACATGAGCAACGAACACATGTTCCTCGGCAAGAGCTGCACGAACACCAAGGACTCCATCCAGTGGGAGGATGGCAACGAGTACCCGCTCGTGAAGCTGGACATCAGCAACACCAGCCACCCATACTACACCGGCAAGATGATGCTCATCGACACCGCCGGTCGCGTGGACAAGTTCAAGAAGCGCTTCGCCAAGCACAACGATATGGCCGGCAAACCCAATCCACCAGCGAGCGAAGCTCCTGCGGAAGACGCCAAGTAAGATCCGAACAGCGAACTATTGAAGCCCTTCCCGGCGATCCGGGGAGGGCTTTCCTCATTAGGACCGCAGATGAAGGGGATGAACGCCGATGGACGCGGATAGCGGCATCACGGCGCGCATTCATCTGCCTTTATCCGGTCCATCCGATCCATCTGCGGTTTCAGGCCTTTGCTGGCTGCCCCACGACCGCACCTGTCACATCCAGTACCGCCTTGTCGGTGCAGGCGAACACGCGGTGCGCAGGCGTTGGCTTCACGGTGTATAGCCCGGTGCTCATTCCGAATGCGGGCAGCATCGTCACCTGCTGACCTACCAGGAAACACGGCAACCGCAGGCTCTGGTTGGCCATGCCATGCAGCACGATGCCCGGATGCGTATGCCCGCAGATCACATGGATCATTCCCGCACCACCCATGGCAATCGGCGCTTCGTGTTCCAAGATGAAAGGCAGCTCCACCAGACCCGTCGCTTGGGTAATCAGCCCGGCCTCACGGTAACGGCGCTCGGCCAACCGGTCGTGGTTTCCGAGCACCAGATGCAGTTCTGCGCTTTGGCGCTTGCACCACGCATGGAACGGCTCCCACGCGTTGTTGTGCGCGCTGTGGAACAGATCGCCGATGATCACCACACGCTTCGGCTGGAAGTGCGCGATCACCTCGTCCATCCGGGCCAAGGTCTGGTCATCGCTGCCTTCGGGAAGGGGCAGGCCCGCCTTGCGGAAATGCGCCGCCTTGCCCAAGTGCAGGTCGCTCAGCAGCAGCCAGCCCTTGCT
>Ga0075163_10005411_pt1 | contig 17048 bp, 12 predicted proteins | sample JI1023141ADNA_FD_71478 | JGI IMG/M metagenome (GOLD analysis project Ga0075163, IMG submission 71478) | Wastewater effluent complex algal communities from Wisconsin, to seasonally profile nutrient transformation and Carbon sequestration -... | ecosystem: Engineered > WWTP > Effluent > Algae...
GGCGACGAGGTCATCCCGGGCTCGGTCGGCCGGGCCCTGCCGGGCATCGACGTGCGGATCGATCAGCCGGACGCCAGCGGCATCGGCGAGGTGGTGGCCAAGGGCCCGAACGTCATGGTCGGGTACTTCGAGAACCCCGAGGCGACCGCCGCCACGATCGTCGACGGCTGGCTCCACACCGGCGACCTCGGCCGGATGGACGCCGACGGCAACCTGTTCATCGTCGGCCGCAAGAAGGAGATGATCCTCGGCGCGTCGGGCGAGAACGTCTATCCCGACGAGCTCGAGGAGCTGTACGGCGACTCGCCGTGGGTCAAGGAGCTGTCGGTGGTCGGGCTGCCGGCCGGCGATGGCGCCGAGACCGTGGCGGCGCTGATCGTCCCCGACTACGAGCACGGCGGCAAGGATCGCGAGGGCGTGCGCGAGGAGGTCCGCGAGCACGTCCGCAAGGTGTCGAAACAGCTCCCGCTGCCCAAGCGGCTGAAGGTCGTGCACCTGTGGGACCACGATCTGCCCAAGACCTCGACCCGCAAGGTCAAGCGCAAGGAGGTCGTGAAGGAGCTCGAGCGCCTCGAGAAGGCCGCCAAGGGCGGGGCCGAGGTGAAGAAGCTGGCCGGCGCCAGCGGCGGCACCGACTGGGTCCGCGAGGTGATCGCGAGCGTGTCGCAGAAGAAGCGCGGCGACGTCGCCGGCGATACCCGCCTCGATAGCCTGGGCTTCGACTCGCTCATGTTCACCGAGCTGGCGGTGGCGCTCGAGGGCGCCGGCGCGACCCTGCCCGATCCCAGCGAGCTGGTCGGCCTCGAGACCGTGGCCGACGTCGAGGCGCTGATCGCGCGCCTGGGCGGCAAGGCCAAGAACGAGGCCCGGGCCAAGAAGCTGGTCGGCAAGGCCAAGGACGACGGGCCCGACGACGAGATCGAGGTGCCGGCGCCGGTGGTGCGGGTCGGCCGGGCGCTGCTCCGCACCGGCATGCGCAACCTCTACGACCGCTACCTCGACACCAAGGTCACTGGCCGGGCCTACGTCCCGCCCTTCGGCGGCTACATCATCGCCGCCAACCACGCCAGCCACCTCGACATGGGCCTGTGCAAGCACGCCCTGGGCGAGCACGGCGACGCGGTCGTGGCGCTGGCGGCCAAGGACTACTTCTTCGACGATCCGGTGCGTAAGGCGTACTTCGAGAACTTCACCAACCTGGTGCCGATGGAGCGCTTCGGCTCGCTGCGCGACTCGCTCAGGCTGGCCTCCGACGTCCTGCGCCAGGGCTACGTGCTCTTGATCTTCCCCGAGGGCACGCGCTCCGAGACCGGGGTGATGGCCGACTTCAAGCCGTCGCTCGGATACCTGGCCATGACCAACAAGTGCGGGATCCTGCCGATGTACCTGTCCGGCACCCACCGGGCGATGCCCAAGGGCGACTTCCTGCCCAAGCGCGGCGCCGAGGTCGCGGCCCACATCGGGCCGTTCGTGTCGTACGCCGACGCGGTGGCGATGACCGCGGGGCGGACCCGCGCCGAGGGCTACCGGACGATCAGCTGGGAGGTCGAGCGCATGATCCGCACCCTGGCGCCCAAGGACCAGGCCTGGAGCCTGGGTGAGCCGGGCACGACGCCGTGGGCCCACTGGGCCGCGGCCACCGGGGCCACCGACGGCAGCGTCGCCGCCGAGGAGGCGCAGTCGTGACCGCCGCGGTCGACGTCGCCGCCCCGGTCGTGGTCACCGGCGCCACCGGCTTTCTCGGCGAGCACCTGTGCGCCGAGCTGGTGCGGCGCGGGTTGGCCGTGCGGGCCCTGGCCCGGACCCGCAGCGACTACCTCGAGGAGCTCGGCGTCGAGATCGTGCGCGGCGACGTGCGGTCGGCCAGCGACCTCGATCGCGCGCTGCCCGGGACCCGCGCGGTCTTGCACCTGGCCGGCATGGTGTCGCGCGATCCCGCCGACACCACCCGGATGATGCGGCTCCACGTCGACGGCACTCGCGAGGTGCTGACGGCGATGGCGCGCCATGGCGTGCCGCGGATGGTCCTGGCCTCGACCTCAGGGACGATCGCGGTGTCCGAGGACGAGGCCATCCTCGACGAGCGCGACGGCACGGTCGAGTCGATCGCCGCCAAGTGGCCGTACTACGCCTCGAAGATCTACCAGGAGCGCCTGGCCTTCGATCTGGGCGGCAAGCTCGGCGTCGCCGTGGTCGCGCTCAACCCCAGCCTCCTGCTCGGGCCCGGCGACCGCCGGCTGTCGTCGACCGGCGACGTCCTCAAGTTCTTGCGCGGCCAGATCCCGACGGTGCCGCGCGGTGGCGTCAACTTCGTCGACGCCCGCGACGCCGCCGTGGCCTTCGCCAACGCCCTGACCGCCGGGACCGCGGGCGAGCGCTACCTCCTGGGTGGACCCAACTGGACCACCGCCGAGTTCTTCGCGCGCCTGGCCCGGGTGTCGAAGGTGCGTGGGCCCTGGCTCACGCTGCCCAAGGCGGTCCAGACCTGGGGCGCGGCGGCGATGGAGGAGCTGTACCGGTGGCGCGGCAAGGAGCCGCCGGTCGATCGCATCTCGGTCGAGATGGCTGAGCATTACTGGTGGTTCGACTCGACCAAGGCCGAGCGCGAGCTGGGCTTCTCGGCCCGCGATCCGCAGCTCACCCTCGCCGAGACCGTGAAGTACCTGCGCCAGGGCCTCGACGCCTGATCCGCCTGCGGCGCTCGGTCGTAACCATGGCACCCGGCGCACGTAGACGCCGTGGGGGCCGCCATGACCACCGCCGCGCCACAGCATTCGGAATATGACAGCCCGCCGGCCACCGCGTACACTGACGACGTGGTGCAACCGGGCCAGATCCTCGCGGGCAAGTTCCAGATCGAACGCGTGCTCGGCGAAGGTGGGATGGGGGTGGTGGTGGCCGCCCAGCACCTACAGCTCGGCCAGCGGGTCGCGCTCAAGTTCCTCCTGCGCGAGGCGCTGGCCAACCCGGTGGTGGCCGAGCGGTTCCTGCGCGAGGCCCGGGCCACGGTCAAGCTCAAGAGCGAGCACGTCGGGCGGGTGATCGACGTCGGCCAGCTCGACGACGGCGCCCCGTACATCGTGATGGAGTACCTCGACGGCTGCGACCTGCAGCAGTTCCTGGCCCAGCACGCCAAGCTGCCGGTCGCCCAGGCGGTCGACTTCTGCCTGCAGGCCGCCGAGGCGGTGGCCGAGGCCCACTCGCTGGGGATCATCCATCGCGACCTCAAGCCGGCCAACCTGTTCCTGACCGTGCGGGCCGACGGCGGGGCCCTGGTCAAGGTCCTCGACTTCGGGATCTCCAAGGCCACCGGCGAGACCGAGGACTTCTCGCTGACCCGGACCGCGACCGTCATGGGATCGCCCGGCTACATGTCCCCCGAGCAGCTCCGCAGCGCGCGCGACGTCGACGCGCGCACCGACGTGTGGGCCTTCGGGGTCATCCTCTACGAGCTGGTCGCCGGGGTGGCGCCCTTCGCCGCCGAGTCGATCACCGAGCTGACCCTCAAGGTCGCGATGGATCCGGTGCCGCCGATGGACCCGTCGGTGCCCGCCGGCTTCGCCGCGGTGATCCACAAGTGCCTGGCCAAGGATCCGGCGCAGCGCTTCGGCTCGATCGCCGAGCTGGCCGCGGCGCTGGCGCCCTTCGGCCCGCCGGGCTCGGCGCAGCAGGCGCAGCGCATCGCTCGGGTCCAGGCCGGCCTGGCGACCAACGTCCACAAGAGCGCCGCGATGAGCGCGGCCATGGCGGCGACCGCCGGGGTGCCGACCACGCTGTCGGCGTCGGTGATCGCGACGCCCGAGGAGACCCCGCGCCGTCGGTACGGGCTGGCGATCGGGGCGGCGGCGGTGGTGGCGGCGGCCATCGTGACGATCGCGATCCTGGCCGGTGGTGGGGGGCGGGGTTCGGGGGCGGAGGCCGCGCCAGCGGTCCACGGCGCCAGCGGCGGCGCCGCGCCGGCGGTCGCGCCCGCGGCGGGCTCGGCGGCCGCGACCGATCCGGCGGTTGCCCCGGCGGCCGGGACCGGGGCGCCGGCGGCGGGCTCGGCGGTCGCGATCGATCCGGCGGTTGCGCCCGACGCTGGCGTCGCGGTCGATCCGGCCGCGGGCAGCGCGGCGGTCCCGTCGGTGGGCTCGGCCGGCAAGCCGAGCGCCGGCAGCGGCAAGTCCGGTCGGCGCGGTGGGCGGGGCTCGGGCGCGTCCGACGACGACGACGACGACGACGACGACGACTTCAGCAACTCGCGGCACTGACCCGCGCCCGCCGCGGCGGTGGCGCCGCTGACTGGAACCCGGCATGATGACGACCATGCGCACCCTCCTGGCAGCGTCCCTGATCGCGGCGACGGCGAGCGTGGCCTGGGCGCAGCCCGACGAGCTCGCGCGCAAGACCGCCGCCGAGGCGGCGTTCCGCCAAGGCAAGGATCAGATCGCCGCCGGCGACACCGCCGGGGCGTGTGAGTCCTTCGCCAAGAGCCAGGAGCTCGATCCTCAGCTCGGCACCCAGTACAACCTCGGCCTCTGCTACGAGAAGCTCGGCAAGGTGGCCTCGGCGTGGGGGCTCTTCTCGGTCCTGGCCGAGACCGACACCAACAAGGGGCGGAAGGCCGACGCCGGCAAGCGGGCCAAGGCCCTCGCGCCCAAGCTGGTGCGGGTGCTCCTGGTCGCGCGCGGCCAGACCCCCGGCCTCACGGTCATGCGCGACGGCGCCGACATCACCGCGGCGATCGGCGTCGCGACGCCGGTCGATCCCGGTCGGTCGGTGATCACGGCGAGCGCCACCGGCTACCAGAGCTGGACCGCCGAGGTCGCGGTGATGGGCGAGGGCACCACCGTCACCGTCGAGATTCCGGCCCTCGAGAAGCTCCCCGAGGTCGTGGTGCCGCCGCCGGAGCCGGATCCCGTCCCCGCGGTCGTCGTTCCGCCGCCGCCACCGCCACCGAGCGATCCGGGCCCCGGCCGGCGCCGGCTCGCGTACATCAGCGCCGGGGTCGGCCTGGCCGCGATCGGCGTCGGGGCGACCTTCGGGATGATGGCGACCGCCGACAACGACGAGGCCAAGCGCACCTGCGGTGGCGCGATCGACGACTGCCGCGGCGACGTGGCCGCGGCGCAGGACCTGGTCGACGGCGCGCGCACCAAGGCCTTGATCTCGACGATCGGGTTCGCGGTCGGCGGCGCCGCGGTCGTGGGTGGGGTCGTCTTGTACCTGACCGCGCCCAAGGCCCGCGAGCGCGCGGTCGCGATCGCGCCCCACGTGGGTGCTGACGGCGGCGGCCTGGTGGTCCACGGTCGCTGGTGATCGAGACCGAGACCGAGGCGGAGACCGAGACCGAAGCGGAGACCGAGGCGGAGGCCGAGACGGAGACCGAGACCGAGACCGAGACCGAGACCGAGTCCGAGTCCGAGGCGGAGACGGAGACCGAGACCGAGGCCGAGGCGGAGACCGAGGCCGAGGCGCGGCGCGGTGACCGACGGGTGGGATCGGCGACGCGAACGGGTGACTTGTGCGCGGTCCGGACCTAAGGTCTCGCCGCCATGGCCGTCAACCTGTCCGTCAACCTCAACAAGGTGGCGCTCTTGCGCAACTCGCGCGGCCACGACAACCCGTCGCCGCGGGTCGCCGCCCACGCGTGCCTCGACGCCGGCGCCGACGGCCTGACCTTGCACTGGCGCGCCGACAACCGCCACACCCGCGAGGCCGACGTCCGCGACCTGCGCGCGATCTGCAAGGAGCGCGGGGTCGAGTTCAACCTCGAGGGGGACGAGCGGCCCGAGCTGCACGCGCTGGCCGCCGAGCTCGCGGTCGATCAGTTCACCCTGGTGCCAGTGCGCCCCGGCGAGGTGACGAGCGATCACGGCTGGGACCTGCCGCGCCAGACCCCGACCATCGCGCCGATCCTCGCGCGGCTGGCCGATCGCGGCGTGCGCACCGCGATCTTCCTCGACCCCGACCCGGCGCTCATGGTCCACGCCGCGGCCACCGGCTGCGCCCGCGTCGAGCTGTACACCGAGCCCTACGCCGCCGCCTTCGCGACGCCGCGGCAGGACGTCGAGCTCGGGCGGCTGATCGCCTGCGCCCAGACCCTCACCGCGGCGGGCGTCGGCGTCAACGCCGGCCACGATCTCGACCTCCACAACCTGCCGACCTTCGTGCGCGCGTGTCCGACGCTGGCCGAGGTGTCGATCGGCCACGCGCTCCTGGCCGACGCGCTGTACCTCGGGCTGGGTGCGACCGTCGCCGCGTACAAGCGGGCCTGCCGCGGCGAGGCCACGACCCCGCCCGTGACCCGGTGACCCGCGCCGTCGCGCTGGGCCTGGTCCTGGTCGCCGCCGCCTGCCGCCCGCGGCCGACGCCGGCGCCGACCTGTCCGACCGCGCCGGTGGTCGCGTCGAGTCCCGAGGCGCTGGCCGCGCTGGCCGGTTGTCGCCGCGTGGCCGGGCTGACCGTGCGCGGCGCCGGGCCGCTGTCGCTGGCGCCGCTGGCCGACCTCGAGCGCGTCGACGGCGAGCTGGTGATCGGCCCGACCCTGGCCCTCGACGCGGTCGGGCTGCCGGCCCTGGTCGAGGTCGGCGGCCGGCTGGCGGTGGTGTCGTCGGCCGCCGCCGCCGGGCTCTACGCGCCGCGCCTGGCCGCGGTCGGCGCCCTCGAGGTCAGGGACGACCTCAGCCTGGCGACCGTGAGCCTGCCGGCGCTGGCGACGGTGGCGGGCCCGGTGACCCTGACGCGGCTGCCGGCCCTCGAGCTGGTCGACACCAGCGCCTTGGTCCGCGTCGACGGCGCGGTCGCGATCGCGGTGCCCGAGGGCGCGCTGTGGCTCGGCCGCCGGCCGCCGTGATCAGGCCCACCAGGACCTCGGCCGTCGCGTGTTACGATCGTCGCCATGGGACGAATCGCCGTGGTCTGTACGCTGGCGGTCTGGCTTGGCGCCTGCGCGTCGTCGAAGCCCGCCGGCACCTGTGACCCCGAGGACGACGACTGTCCGGCCGGCTTCACCTGCTCGACCGCCGGGCAGTGTGAGCCGGCGGTCGACGGTGCCGTCGACGTCGACGCCGGCGCCGACGCCGCGGTCGACGCCGCGCCCGGCCTGGGCTTTGGCGAGCCGTGCACCGGCAACCGCGAGTGTGAGTCCGGCGTCTGCATCTTCGTCGGCACCGGCGGTCGCTGCACCCGGCTGTGCAGCGACGACTGCCCGACCGAGTGGGGGTGCTACGGCGTCATCGACGTGATCGATCCCGGCGAGATCGACAACGTCTGCGTGCCGGTGATCGACAACCTGTGCACCGCGTGCAGCGGCGATCCCGAGTGCACGCAGCTCGGCATGGACCGGTGCCTGACCTACCCCGACGGCGATCGCTACTGCAGCCGCGACTGTTCGCGGGTCGGCTGCCCGACCGGGTATCGCTGCGAGGCCATGACCCTCGGCGGCACGCCGGTGCAGCAGTGCGTGCCGATGAGCGGCGCGTGCGACTGCGACGCCACCAACACCGGGATGATGGAGGCGTGCACGATCACCACGCCGCTGGCGACGACCTGCGACGGCATGCGGACGTGTCAGGGCGCGACCGGGTGGGGCGGATGTCAGGCCCCGGCGACCACCGACGATCCCGACGGCACCTACGCCGACGCCAACTGCGACGGCATCGACGGCGAGTACGCCCGCGGCGTCTTCGTCGCCGGCGGCGGCGCCAACACGCCGACCTGCGGCCTGACCCACACCACGCCGTGCCAGACGATCGGCTACGGCGTCGTGCGCGCCGCCACCGCGGGTCGCAACCACGTCTTCGTCCAGGCCGGCGTCTACAACGAGGTGGTGGTGCTGGTGAACGGCGTCAACATCTGGGGCGGCTACAACTTCGGCTGGCAGCGCGCGTCGTACGCGACCCCCGGCCACCGCGTCGAGATCGTCGGACGCCAGGACACCGCGGCCGGCGGCGACGGCGAGTACCTCGCGGTGCGCGCCCACGATCTGATCGTGCCGGTGACCCTGGGCGACCTGGTGATCACCGGCCCCGACGCCGCCGGCGACGTCGGCGGCGACGGTCGCTCGAGCTACGCCGTCCACGTCGACAGCGCCACCGTCCGGCTCGAGCGGGTCGCGATCAACGGCGGCGCCGGCGCCGCGGGCGCGTCTGGGACGCCGGGCACCAACGCGGTCGCGGTCGACGCCACCGCCGGCATGAACGGCACCCGCGGCGGCGATGGGCGGCAATACACAACTACTTGCGATTCGAGTGGCCGTGGTGCGGCGGGCCCAGCAGGTACGAATACCTGTAGCGCGAGCCCTTCGACGCGCGGCATGAACGGAGGCGCCGGCGGCGCTGGTGGCCAAATGGATACCGACTGCAGCGTGCTGTCGCTCGACTACGACGCTCGCCCGGGCGCCAACGGTTCCGCTGCGTCTCATCGCAACGGCAGCTTCGGCGCTCCCGGCACCGGCGGGTCGGGCGGTGAGACCTGTGGCCCGACGACCGCCGGCGGTCCGGGCGAGGTGGTCAACGGCGGGCGCGGCGCGGGCGGCGCGGGCGGCACGGTCGCCGGCGGCTACTGGTACGGCAACGGCGGCGGCGCCGGTGGTACCGGTGAGAACGGCGGCGGTGGCGGCGGCGGGGGCGGCGCTGGCGGCTGCGACACCGGCACAGATAGCTACGGTGGCGGTGGCGGCGGCGGTGGCGCGGGGGGCTGTGCGGCCCGTGCTGGTGGTGGCGGCGGCGGTGGTGGCGGCGGCAGCTTCGGCGTGTTCGCGGTCGGCGGTGCGACCGTCACGATCAGCGGTTGCACTGTGGCCCGCGGTGCGGCCGGCCGTGGCGGCCCCGGTGGCGTCGGCGGGCGGGGCCAAAGCGGTGGTGCGGGGAACTCCGGCGGTGCGTTCCCCGGCGGCGCGATGCCCGGGCGCGGCGGCAACGGCGGTCACGGTGGCCACGGCGGCGGCGGCGGCGGCGGGCAGGGCGGCCGCTCGGTCGGCTTGGCATGGATCCCCGGGACCACGGTCACCCACGACTGCACGATCACCGGCGGCGCCGCCGGGGGCGGTGGTGACGGCGGGGTGCATGCGCCGACCGCGCCGGTCGCCGAGCGCGACGGCAATGACGGCGCCCCTGGCACCGGGGGCACGCTCCAGACCACGCGGGCCTGCACGAGCGCGACGAGCTGCTGACGCGTGGGAGCTGGTGGCGGGCCACGGATTGCGCTAACCTTCGAAGCGTGAGAACCTGGAGGATCGTGGTCAGTAGTCTCATGTTGGCGGCTGTATCAGTTCGTGCCGACGATGGATCAATCGCGGAGCAGCTGTTCCGCGATGGCAAGCGCCTACTCGCTGAGGGGAAGGTTCCCGAAGCATGCCTGGCGTTCGAGGGGAGCTACCGCAAGGAGCCGGCGACGTCGACACTGCTCAATCTCGCCGACTGCCACGAAAAGGACGGACGGTTGGCATCTGCCTGGTCGGCTTTCGTGGAGGCCGAGAGGTTGTTGCGTGATCGGCATGACCTCTCCGCCTTGAGAGATGTTGCGCGCGGTCGCGCTGCAGCCCTCGAGCCGCGTCTGTCGCGCTTGCGGATCGACGTGCCGATAGAGAGCGCAGTTGAGGGGCTGTCCGTGCGGCGGGGTGAGGCCATTCTCGATCGCGCCGAATGGGGTACTGCTATCGCAGTCGATCGCGGTCAATACTTGGTATCCGCTCAGGCGCCGGGGCGGGAGGCATGGTCAACAGCCGTGGTCGTTGGAACCGAAGGTGACTACCGCGTCGTGGGGGTTCCGGTGCTGGCGGTCGCAGCAGCTCCGGTTCCTGTCGGGCCGCCCGCCCCCAAGCGTGGTCGTGTGGGCTGGTACGTGATGGCTGGTGGTGGCGCCTTAGTGGCGGGATCGTTTGCCGTGGGGTGGTTAGCAAAGAACAAGCTCGACGACGCCAAGTCGTTGTGCGGTGACGACCTTCGTTGCGATAGCGAAGCGGATCGCAGCACCGGACAGGCACTTGTCGACGCGTCTCGCCTTCGCGGCAACATCGCGACCGGACTTGCGGTTGGTGGCCTTCTGGCGATCGGAACGGGCGTCGCCGTCGTGCTACTAGCCAAGCCCGGCCGCGTCGAGCGGCGGCGAACGGCCGTTCACCTCGTGCCCGTGCTTGCGGCCGACCGGCTCGGTTTTGTCGTCGGGGGGGCGCTGTGAGGCGCCTGTTGCTCACAGTGATCGCGTGTCTGGCGTTTGCCGCCTGCAATACGATCCTGGGAACGAATGATGTCACAGGTCCGGTCGATGGCGACGCCGCAGTGGATGCGTCGAATTTGCCTCCGTCCGTAACCAGGTTGCGTAGTCCGGCGCTTGGGTATCCAACTGGCTCTGTTCATGCGACGGCGTCCTTGCGTCCTCGGTTTGCCTGGTATGCGACGCCTGGCGCCGTAAGGTACGAGTTGCAGGTCGATGACTCGTGTGCCGTGGCGGCGTTTCGTGGATGCTTGTTTCCATCGCCAGAGTTGGATGTGGCGCAGATTTCAGAGAATAGCTACATGCCTTCGACTGACCTTTCCGTTGCCATGACTCGTCCGGTGGGGCGTCGCTATTACTGGCGGGTTCGTGCCTGCAATGAGCATGGCTGTGGTGGCTATAGTGAGGTGTGGTATCTGGACGTGGGTCGCCTGCGCGACGATGTCAATGGCGACGGCTACGGTGACGTTGTCGTGGGCATCGCGTCAGGGGCAACGGAGGTGGCAGCGGTTGGTCGCGCATATATCGTGTTCGGCCAAGGGGGGAGCGATACGCCAATCACTGTGGCGCTGACTGATCCTCGCGCTGTGACCGATGGGCGCTACGGGGCGGCAGTTGCTATGGTTGGGGACCTGAACTCGGATGGATACGGTGACGTTGCTGTAGGCTCATCGGGGACGATGCGGGCATCCCATCTTGGTTGGGTCTATGTCTACGCAGGGCGTGGCGCGTGGCCGCCCACGGTCGCTGCAGAGAGCGGCGGGTACGGTCTTGCGGAGCCGGACGCTGCGAACTATTTTGGCGCCGCGATTGCCGGCGGTGGCGACATCAACGGTGATGGGTACGCCGATTTTGCGGTGGCTGCGCTCGAGCCGAGCCTTGCCGCCACATCGCCAGGGTATGCGTATGTCAACTATGGTCGGCCGACTCTTCCTGTTTCTCAGCTTGGGTCTGATCGGAACATTCCAGATCCACTTGGTGGAAAGACCGGGTTGTTTGGCTGGTCGCTGAGCGTCGGTGATGTGGATGAAGATGGATTTGGCGACCTTGTGGTCGGGGCGATCGGGCGTGATGGGCTGGCTGGTGAGGTTAGTGTCTTCGTCGGAGGACGAGATTCGGGTGTGCCTCCGATTGTTGTGACGAACGCCTCGGCGCGTCTCTCGCCGGCCGTCGCGGGGCCTGCCGCCTTTGGCTTCGCCTCGGCCGTTTGCGGTAATATTCTCGCAATGGGGGCTCCTCTCGAGAGCGCCCCGGGGCAAGGAGCGGGTCGGGTCCGCCTCTATCGCGCGGGCGGTCCATTGCCGGCAGAGGTGCTTGCTTATGACCGTGTTATCGATGATCCAAGTGGCGCGATTCGTGCGTCGTTTGGAACAGATCTTGGTTGTGGCGACGTGACTGCGGACGGACGGTCGGATTTGGTCGCTTCGGCGCCTACGCCGGATGATGAGGGCGTTGTCTTCGTATTTAGTGATGCAAGTGGCTTGCCGGGTTCGCCGATCGCGACGCTGACCGGGGGCGTGGGTGTCGTGGGGCACCGGATCAAGCTGACGGATTTCAACGGTGACGGGATCTCAGACATTGTTGCGTCGCGCCTGCGGGGCCCGCTTACACCGGAAGGCGCCGTCCTCGTGTGGTTTGGGCGAAAGGCCTGGCCGAGCAAAATCACTTCAGCCGACTTGACGGTTCCGAACCCCAGCGGCGTCTCTGCGGAGCGATTCGGAGAGGCGCTCAACTAGGAGCGCGGCACATTTGCCCCCAGCCGGTCGTGGGCTGAGCGCCGGGCCGCGCGGCAGCGCTACAGCCGCTCGAGGTACGCCGACAGCGGCACGCTCAGCCCGGCCGACACGCCCCAGCGCAGGGCGCCGTCGTCGCCGTCGGTCGGCGGGTAGACCATGATCGTGGCCGGCGACACGTAGGCCTCGACCAGGTCGCCGATGTCGAGGGCGAGGAACACCGGGTGCAACATGATCGCGTTCGACTCGTCGGAGTCGAGGACCGCGCGGTACAGGAGCCCCGAGGCCGCGGCGCCGACCTTGAACGTCAAGCGGTCGCCCAGGAAGGTCGGGCTGGCCAGGCCGAACCCGACCTGCTCGGCGATCACCGGCACCGGCCGTCGGGCCGCGCCGGCGTCGCCGGTCGGATCCGAGTACAGGCCACCGACCCCGACGGTCAGGTGGAAGTAGCCGCGCCAGGTGTGCTTGTGGCGGAAGTCGTCGCCGTGCTGGGCCAGGCGGGCGGCGAACTTGCCGCCGTCGACGCGCAGCGAGCTGCCGTCGCGCTCGACCGACTCCTGCAGCGCGTGGATGAGCTTGGTCACCCAGCAGTCGACGCTGGTGTCGGACTGGCATGCGTTCTGCCGGCCCTGGAGCGAGCCGATCAAGGTGTCGAGGCGGACCCGACCGATCACCGCGAACAGGATCTCGAGGCTCATCGGCTCGTGGGCCTTGATGGCGTCGAGGACCGGCTCGAGGACGTCGTACAGCGGCGCGTCGAAGGTGTCGATCCGCGCGGTGCCCAGGGTCCGCAGCGCGCCGACGACATCGCCGGCCTTCATCGACAGCGGCGACTGGCGCGCCACCCGCTGCAGCAGATCGAGGAAGGCGATCAGGCGCGCGGTGGACGACCGCGCGAACCGCAGCCGGGCCGGGACCTCGCCGGGGAAGGCCACGCGCAGGGCGTCGTCGACCGCGCCCAGGGCGGCCGCGGTCTCGCGCAGCTCGCGGCCCAGATCGAGCGACGCGTACAGCGGCAGGTCGCCGACATCGTAGGACACCTTGCGATCGGGGCCGGGGAAGCGGGCGAACAGCGCCCGTAGATCGGCGATCGACTTCTCGAGGCGATCGAGGGCCGGGTCGATCACGTCGAACGACTTGCTCATCGTCTCGAGCTTGGTGGCGACCTCGACGACGTTGCGCGGGCCCCAGGCCTGGATCCCCTCGGTGACGTCCTTGCGCACCCGGGCCAGGGCGATCGCTCGCGGGTCGAGGGCGCCGGTCGGAGCCGGGGGCGCCCCGCTGGCGGGCGGCCCGCTCGCGCCGGGCGTGGCGTTGACCGCCAGCCGCGCGTTATCGATGATCCGAAGGATCCGGTAGATGTGGTCCATGTGGTTGGCGCCGATCGAGAGCCGGATCGCCGAGCTGCCGACCGCGCTCCGGGCGCTGGTCATGGCGGCGATCAGATCGTCGAGCGACAGCCCGCTGTCGGCGTAGACGCTGGCGCGCAGGAGCGTGCGCAGGCTGGTGATGCCGGCCTGGACCTTGTCGACGCGCTCGCGCGAGCCGTCGATGAGCTGGGTCTGCCACGCCGTCAGGTTGAGCCCCGGCGTCGACTGCAGGTTGGCGATCGTGCGCGACCGGGCCGCGGCCTCGATCAGCCGGCGGACGTCCTCGAAGCCGCCGCCGCGCAGGAGCTTGATCAGGCGGACCGCGTCGAGCACCTTGGCCACCCCGATCGCGCGCTCGGCGATCGCGCGCTCGGCGAGCTGCTGGCACAGGGTCTGGCCGGCGCCGCGGTCCCACGGGCAGGTCGGACGCAGGTCGGACTGGCTGGTCGAGCGGCCGAAGAGCTGGGTCTGGCCCAGCCAGTAGTACGCGACGTCGACCAGGAAGCCGTGCAGCTCGGACGACAGCTCGACCGACGGGCGGGCGCCCAGCTCCGCGGCGCCGGCGATCACGGTCGCGCCGATCTCGGGCGCGGCGCGCAGCTCGTCGGTGGTCGGATACAGACCGTCGATCAGGTTGGCGGCGACGAAGGCCCGGACCACGGTCATGCCGAGATCCTGGAACTTCTCGCGCCGCAAGGTCGACGGATCGGCCAGGAGGCGCGCGCCCTGATCGAGCAGGTCGCGCAGGTACAGATAGCCGGCCCGCTTCTGCGCCGACAGGAGCTGGCTGACGACCAGCTTGATCGCCGCCTGCCGGGCGCGATCGAGGACGATGTCGACCACCAGGTCGGCGTCGAGCTTGCCGCGGCGGAAGCCGGTGGGGACGCTGGCGGCGACATCGGCCACGGTCACCGCGCCGGGCGGGCGGGCCGGGCTCGCGGCGGCGTCGGGATCGATCATGTCGATCTCGCCGCCGGTCGCGGCCTGGAACTCGGCCTCGAAGAACAGGTCGCTCGACAGGAGCGACCGCTGGCATAGCTCGACCGGCAGGTGCGGGTTGGCCTGGCACACCGCCTCGAGGTCGGCGCACGCGGCCTTGTCGGCGGCGTCGCAGCCGCGCCGCAGGATCGACGCCGCGCGGGCGGGATCGGCGGCCACGCCCTCGCCGGTGCGGAAGTGGGTGGCGGCCCGGACGCAGGCGCCGACCTCGTCGCGCTCGCAGGCCCGGTAGTCGCCGTAGATCTTGCGGACCACGCACCCCGGCACCGTCGGGTCGTCGCACGGGCAGAACTGGTTGTAGCGGACCAGCCGGCACGACCGGTCGGCGATGCGTCGGAACTTGGCGTTGTCCTGGAGCGCCGGTGGGCCGTTGGCGCCGTAGGCGAAGGCGGCGTGCTGGCAGGCGTCGGTGTCGCCGGCCCGGCACAGCCGCTCGGCTAGCTCGATCGCCGCCTCGGGGTCGGCGGTCAGGCCGAACTGCGGACGGCCGAGCAGCAGATCCATGACCAGGCCGGCGCAGCGCGGGTGACCGTCGCCCTCGCACGATCGCACCAGCGCCGCGACCGTGGCCTGGGCGGTCGCCGGGTCGGGGCGCGCCAAGAGGCGCTGGTAGTAGACCCAGCCGCAGGCCCGCTGATCGCCGGCGGTGCACGCCATCTCGAGGCGCGGCTTGATCGCCGGGTATTGCCCCGGGTCGTCGATCGCCAGGCAGGCCGGGAGGTCGCCGCGGGTACACAGCCCGACCAGCCCCGCGGTCGCGACGTCGCGTCGCCGCGCCGCCTCGGGACCGGGCGTGCCGCGATACGCGGTGTCGCGCAGGAGCTTGCACGCCCGCCACTGGCCGCCCTTGCAGCCGGTCTCGGCGTCGGCGGCGGCCTCGGTGAACAGCGGCATCGCGCGGGCCGGCTCGATCCCGGGGGCGGTGGCCAGGGAGAAGCTGGCCCGGGCGCGGGCGAAGCAATCGCCGGGCGCGTCGTCGCCGCACTGGGCCCGGTACAGCGCGCGCTGGTAGGCCGCCTGATAGGTGTCGGTGCGATCGACCTCGAACAGCCAGCCGTCGCGGCGCAGATCGCCGAGCAGCACGCAGGCCAGGGGATCGAAGCGGGCCGCCGGATCGTCGTCCTCGATCCCGCAGGCCTGGGTCAGGAGCTTGTGCGCGCGCGGTCGATCCGGCTCGATCTGGCGGCCGGCCAGGAGCGCGTCGGCGAACAGCGTGCACGCGGCGGCGTCGCCGTCGCCGTCGTCGCACGCGGCCTGACAGGCGGCGGTGGTCGCGCACTCGGCGCGGGCGCCGCGGGGTGCGGCCAGGACCAGGAGGGCGAGGGCGACCGCGATCGGCCAGCGCCTGCACAGGCGCGGAGCTTCCATGGCGGCGACGGTGGCACGGCCGGCCGGCGCGCGCCACCGCGGCCGGTCTGGGCAGGAAGGCCCCGGGTGCGGTACACGTCGGCGATGGACGAACGGTATCTGCGCGGACGGACCGCGCTCGTCACCGGCGGCGGTCGCGGCATCGGCCTGGCGATCGCCACCCGCCTGGCCGAGCTCGGCGCGCGGGTGGTGGTCACCGGGCGCAGCGTCGACGAGGTGACCGCGGCGGCCGCCGCCCTGGGCGGCGTGGCGGTGCTCGGCGATCTGGCCGATCGCGCGGCCACCGACCGCCTGGTCGCCGAGGTCGCGGCGGTCGGCCGGATCGACATCCTGGTCAACAACGCCGGCGTGGCCGAGAGCGCCCCGCTGGCCGAGACCGACGACGCGATGTGGGATCGCCTCCTCGAGCTGAACGCGACCGCGCCGTTCCGCCTGACCCGGGCCCTGGTGCCGGCGATGGTCGCCGCCGGCTGGGGCCGGGTGATCACGATCGCGTCCAACGCCGGCCTCACCGGCTACGGCTACACCGCGGCCTACTGCGCCGCCAAGCACGCGGTGATCGGGATGACCCGGGCGCTGGCCATCGATCTCGGTCGCACCGGGGTGACCATCAACGCGGTGTGCCCGGGTTGGGTCGCGACCCGCATGGCCGACGAGGCGATCGCGCGGATCGCCGCCAAGACCGGCCGCGGCGCCGACGCCGCGCGCGAGGCCCTGGCCGGCATGAGTCCCCAGCGCCGGTTGATCGAGCCGGCCGAGGTCGCCCACGCGGTGGCGATGCTGTGCGCCGACGCCGCCCGCGCCATCCACGGCCAGGCGGTGGTCCTCGACGGCGGGCAGGTGCTCAAGTGAGCCGGCCCACCGCGGTGGTGGTGCCGGGCTGGGCCGCGCCGCGCGGCTACGCCAACGGCATGATCGGCGGCGGCCAGGTGCTGTTCGTGGCCGGCCAGATCGGCTGGGACGGGCAGGGGGTGTTTCACACCGATGATCTGATCGCGCAGTTCGATCAGGCCCTGGCCAACGTGATCGCGGTGGTCGAGGCCGCGGGCGGAACGGTCGAGACGCTGGCATCGCTCACGATCTACGTGACCGAGATCGATTCCTATCGGGCGCGGACCAAGGAGCTCGGGCCGATCTGGCGCGCGCGGATGGGGCGCCACTACCCGGCGATGGCCCTGGTCGCGGTGCCGGCGCTGGTCGAGCCCCGGGCCAAGGTCGAGATCCAGGGCTACGCGCTGCTGCCGTAGGAGGAGGCGGAGACCGAGACCGAGGCCGAGGCCGAGACCGAGACCGAGACCGAGACCGAGGCGGAGGCGGAGACCGAGGCGGAGACCGAGACCGAGGCGGAGACCGAGACCGAGACCGAGGCCGAGACCGA
>Ga0075163_10005412_pt1 | contig 17043 bp, 18 predicted proteins | sample JI1023141ADNA_FD_71478 | JGI IMG/M metagenome (GOLD analysis project Ga0075163, IMG submission 71478) | Wastewater effluent complex algal communities from Wisconsin, to seasonally profile nutrient transformation and Carbon sequestration -... | ecosystem: Engineered > WWTP > Effluent > Algae...
GCTTTGCAGCCACGGCTTCGAGAGAGATCTCATCCATGGAGCTGTAGACCTCGGTCTCGCTGGCGACTGGCTCGCGACCGAGGATTGCTCGGATGTCACTCAGCTCACTCACTCGCATCATTTGCTTCGCCTCCATCGAGATCGTTGCGCTCCGTCTCCGTCGCGACGTTGCGAACCTTCCCGGCGGCCGACGCCGTCCGCAGGTCGGCCGCGTAGATCCCGAACCTTCGCAGGCTTCGACATGGGCGGCCCATCGGCCGTGGGTTGTTGCGGTTGCCGAAACGTTTCCGCCTTCGATCTCACTGACTTGCGGGTCTACCTCGGGCCTCGGTCGGATTGCTTCCTTCGAACGGGCGCGGCTGCCGTGCGCGTACGCCCCCACCTACAAGCTCGCCCGCGCCGCCCGCTCCTGCGTCAGCACGGCGAGTCGGCTGTCCGGATCGCGGACAATGTGGTCGTCGTGCCGGAGGGCCGCGCCATTGTCGTCCTCGGCACGGTGCCGTGGCGATCTCCGACAACGAGCTCACCACCCGCGGCCCCGGCCTCGCCGGGACGAAGCGACCGATCATCGATCGAGCCGCACGAGGTCGTCGCTCGATCTCACCGACGGTGCAGCATGACGTTCGCGGAGTCGGGCAGGCTGTGATCGAAGCCGCCCGGCTGATACAGATCCGCGCGCAGCTCGCGCTGCGGCGCGCGGTCGTCGATCCGCCGCGTTGTCAGCAGCCCGCCGCCCTGCTTGCTGAACACGTCGACGTACATCGACGTCTTGCGCACCTGGCTCCGCGTCACGCCGAGTGCCTGCAGCGCCGAGTCCGTCATCGCGATCGATTCGTGCGCCTCGAGCCGGCGGTAGGCACCGTTGCCCTTCGCGGTCTGCGAGTCCATGTACGGATCGTTGCGATAGCCGTACTGCGTGAGCTTCATGTTGACCCCGCCGCTCGCGCGGCGGAGTTGATCGTCATCGAGAGCATCGAAGGACATGGCAGGCCTCACCTGGGAAAGTACTTGTCGAGCATCGACTTGTAGGAGCCGTAGCCGGCCTCGTCGAGGCAGCGCTCGCCGAGGGCGCGCGTCATCGGCCGCGTCTTGTTGGCCGCGTAGGTCTGCGGGCAGTAGCTCTTCGCGAGGTCGCGGAGCTGTGCCTGTTTCGGGGTGTCGGCGCCGCCGACGATCTGGCTGAGCTGGGTCAGGTCGAGGATGGTCATGAAACGTCTCTCGAGCAGGGGCGATGCCACACCGTGGTGTCACCTCGCGTCGACGGTGGGCGCACGCGGGATCGGGGACATCGGCGCGAGTGTCGACCGCGGTTGCAGGTGATCGAGGGGCAAATCCCCGGCCGCGGCGAGTGCAGTCGCCGGCGAGCGTGGCAAGCTAGCCGGCGATGAACGAGCTCGTCTGCCCGGGATGTGGCGAGGTCCTCGATACCGCGGGGCGGACCGATCGGTGTCCGGCCTGCGACGGCGCGTGGGTCCACGAGGATGCCCTGGTGGGCATGCTGCAGGAGCGCACGTCGACGCTGGTGTTCCTGCCGTGGCAGCCTCGGCCGAAGGATAACGAGCGCGTGTGCGCGGTGTGCCGCACCGCGATGCAGACGGTGAACCTGGGGAGTGTGCAGCTCGATCGCTGCGCGCAGCACGGCGTGTGGTTCGACGCCGACGAGCTCGCCGCGCTGCTCAAGGAGGCCAAACACTTCAAGCCGGACCATCACAAGAGCGACGAGCCGGCGTCGGAGCACTCCGGGCTGCTGCACTCGCTGTCCAAGCTGTTCGGCGGCTGAGTGTCCGCGCTCGCTTGGTGCGAGCTCTACGTGAGAACGGATGACTACGTGAAGGCGGGCCTCGCCGCGCAGATGTGATAACGAACGGTCGATGTATCGAGTGCTGGTCGCGCTGCTGCTCGCATGTGGTGGCGACCCGAAGCCGCAGGAGCTCGACGTACCCCTGGACCAGCCGACGGGCAATCCGAGCTCGAGCGCCGTCCGCAAGGAGCGCCGGCCCCCGCCGACCAAGGAGAGCCTCGTCGAGGACGGCAAGCACTGGCGACTGACCACGCCGCACGGAGCGGTGCACGTGTGGACGCCCAAGCGCTATCGCGCGAAGCGGGCCACCGCGATCGTCTACGTCCACGGCTACTACGTGAACGTCGACCAGAGCTGGGAGGACTACCACCTCGCCAGTCAGTTCGCGGCGAGCGGGATCAACGCGATGTTCATCGCTTGCGAGGCTCCGTCGGGCGGCGCCGAGCCGGTGAGCTGGCAATCGTTGCAGGAGCTGCTGACCACGGTCGAGAACAGCATCGAGCAAGACATGCCGCAGCGCCGCGTGGTGGCCGTCGGGCACTCGGGCGCGTTTCGCACGCTGCTCGGGTGGCTCGACGAGAAGGAGCTCGACACGGTGGTGCTGCTCGACGCCGCGTACGGCGAGATCGAGCAGTATCGACGGTGGATCACGGCCGACGAGTCGCACCGGTTGATCAACGTCGGCGATCTCTCCACGCGCGAGTGGACGGATCAGCTGCACGCGCTGCTGCCCGACTCGGTGGTGCTCGATCACTTCCCCTCGGTCGAGGAGGGCCTGCCGAAGAATGCGTCACGGGCGCGCATCCTCTACATCAGGTCGGCGCTCGGCCACTTCCCGCTGGTCACCGGGGGAATCGCGCTGCCCATGATCCTGCAGGCGCTGCGCGCACCGCGGGTCCTTCGAAGACCACTCGAGAAGCTGGTCGAGCCGTAGCCGCTTACACCGGTCACTTGCCATACGTATGCACGAACGTGTATATGTATGTTCATGCAACTCGACGTCTTCGAGACCCTGGCCGACCCGACGCGGCGCCGCATCGTCGAGGTGCTGCGCGACGGCGAGAAGCAGGTGAACGAGGTCGTCGAGAAGGCCGGCATCCATCAGTCCGGCGTGTCGCGGCACCTCCGCATCCTGCTCGAGGCGGGCTTCGTCAACGTCCGGCCCGACGGGCAGCGCCGCTACTACGGCCTGCGCCCCGAGCCGTTCCGCGAGCTCGAGAGCTGGCTGGATCGCTACAAGCGGTTGTGGGACGAGCGACTCGATCGCTTCGGCGCCGCGCTCGAGAAGAAACAGAAGAAAGGGAGACAGTCATGAGCACGCAGACCAAGCAACCCGTCATCGTCGAGCGCACCTACAAGGCCACGCTCGCGGACATCTGGGCCCTGTGGACCACCAAGGCCGGCTTCGAGTCGTGGTGGGGGCCGCAGGGCTTCCGCGCCGACGTCCACGCGATCGAGCCGAAGGTCGGCGGCGCGCTGCGCTACGACATGGTCGCGGACTCGCCCGAGATGATCGAGGCGATGAAGAAGATGGGGCGGCCGCCGTCGCACCCGACGACGGCGCGATTCACCGAGCTGTCGCCCGAGACGCACCTGGTGATCACCAACGTGATCGACTTCCTCCCGGGGGTCGCGATCTACGAGAGCACGATCACCGTCGATCTCACCGCGAAGGGCGATCGCGTGCAGATGGTGGTGATCCTCAGCCCGATGCACTCGGACGAGATGGGCCAGATGCAGAAGGAGGGCTTCACGAGCCAGCTCACGAAGCTCGACCGGTTCGCGTAGGCGCGCCCTCGCCCGTGAGCGCTGGAGCCCGTACCGCGCCGTCGAGCAGATCCCGTTCCCGTCGGTTCCCTTCGCCGGGGCGCGGCGCTAAGGTCGGCACCGTCATGAAGCCCGCTTACAAGCGCGTGTTGCTCAAGATCTCGGGCGAGGCGCTGATGGGGACGCAGGGGTACGGGATCAGCAGCGAAGTCCTCGGTCACGTCGCAGCCGACATCGCGGAGACCGCGAAGATGGGCGTGCAAGTCGCGGTCGTCGTCGGTGGCGGCAACATCTGGCGCGGCGCGAGCCACGGCGCCGGCAGCATGGACCGCGCGAGCGCGGACTACGTCGGTATGCTCGCGACGGTGATGAACGCCGTGTCGCTGCAGAGCGCGTGCGAGAAGGCCGGCGTCACCACCCGCGTCCAGACCGCGATCCCGATCGCCCAGATCGCCGAGCCGTACATCCGGCGCCGCGCGATCCGCCACCTCGAGAAGGGGCGCGTCGTGATCTTCGGCGCCGGCACCGGCAACCCGTTCTTCACCACCGACACGGCGGGTGCACTCCGCGCGGTCGAGATCGAGGCGGAGGCCTTGCTGATGGCGAAGAACGTCGACGGCGTCTACGACAAGGACCCGAAGAAGCACGCGGATGCGAAGCGCTACAAGACGCTGTCGTTCGGCGATGCGATCCGCCGCGACCTCAAGGTGATGGACGGCACCGCGTTCGCGCTGTGCCGCGACAACGCGATGGGGATCGTGGTGTTCGAGCTCGCTCGGCGTGGCAACATTCAACGCGTCGTGTGCGGCGAGTCCGTCGGCACGATCGTCAAAGACAACGTCGAGACCACAGCCGTCTAGAGGGAAACCATGATTGACGACATCAGCAACGACGCCGAAGAGGGCATGAAGAAGGCGGTCGACTCGTTCAAGCGCGATCTGCAGAAGATCCGCACGGGTCGCGCGAACACCGCGATGCTCGACGGCATCAAGGTCGACTACTACGGCACGCCCACGCCGGTGAACCAGGTCGCGACGGTGCAGGTCGTCGACGCGCGCCTGATCACGGTGAAGCCGTGGGAGAAGAACATGATCGCCGTGATCGACAAGGCGATCCGCGCGAGTGACCTCGGCATCAACCCGGTCTCCGATAGCGACCTCGTCCGCCTCCCGATCCCGCCGCTGACGCAGGAGCGTCGCCGCGATCTCGCGAAGAGCGTCGGCAAGCAGACCGAGGAGGCTCGCGTCGCCGTGCGCGCCGCCCGTCGCGATGCGATGGACATGATCAAGGATGCCGAGAAGGACAAGCAGATCACCGAGGACGAGCGCAAGAAGGGCGAGATCAAGGTGCAGGAGCTGACCGACAAGTACATCGGCTCCGTCGACGACATCGCGAAGGCCAAAGAAAAAGAGATCATGGAGCTGTAGCCGTGGAGTGGGACGGGCGCGCGCCGGAGAAGCCGCGGATCAAGCTGTGGATGCTGATCCTCGCGGGCCCCTTCCTGATCGCCAGCGGGCTGCACTCGTATTTCAAGCTGGCCGAGTTCGAGGAGACCGGCGGCCGGATCTACCTCAACAAGCTCGACAAGCTGTTCTACAACGCCGGTGGCAAGACCACCGTGCTCGCCGTGTGGTGCGTGCTCGGCGGGTTCTACCTGTTCGCCGTGTACCGGTTCGTAAGGCACGACCGCGAGAACAAGCTGCGGATCGCCGCGGCCGAGGAGCGGATCGCCGCGGCGAAGGTCCCCGACGAGGCGATCCCGCGCGCACCTACACCGCCCGTCGAGCAACCCCTGCCGCCCGCGCCACGCATCGGTGACGACCCGTTCCGCGATCCACCCGGTCCCAAGCCATTGATCGTCAAGAAGGCCGAGCTCGTCGCCGCACCCGCACCACGTGCGAGCGCACCCGACGTCACAAACCCGGACGATCGCCCGAAATACCTGAAATAGCGCCCCGTTGCCGTTCCGGCTTCCAGGGTACTATTGCTGCGATGTCGGGCATCCCGGCCGGCGCTGGGCAACTCCTCGGGAAGCGCCTCGGCAAGTTCGAGATCCTGGCGTTGCTCGCGCTAGGTGGCACGGCCGAGATCTATCTCGCCCGGATCGGCGGTGCCGCGGGGTTCGAGAAGTACGTGGTGGTCAAGTGCCTGCACGACCACCTCGCCGACGATCAGGAGTTCGTGAAGATGTTCCTCGACGAGGCGCGGCTCGCGGCGCACCTCGATCACTCGAACATCGTCCAGACCATGGAGCTCGGCGAGCACGAGGATCGCTACTACATGGTGATGGAGTTCCTCGCCGGCTTGTCGCTGGCGATGATCGTCCGCCGTGCGGGAGAGCGGCTCGCGGGCGGGCGGCTGCCGGCGCCGATGTCGCTCAACATCCTCGCGCAGGCGTGCGCCGGCCTGCACTACGCGCACGAGAAGGCGCAGAACGGCAAGCCGCTCAACATCGTCCATCGCGATATCTCGCCGCAGAACCTCGTCGTGTCGTTCGAGGGCGTGGTCAAGGTGGTCGACTTCGGCATCGCGAAGGCCGAGCTGCGCGAGACCAAGACGCGATCCGGCACCATCAAGGGCAAGTTCGCGTACATGTCGCCCGAGCAGTGCATCGCGACCAACGTCGATCGCCGGACCGACGTGTTCGCGCTCGGCGTGATCGCGCACGAGCTGCTCACCGGTCGCCGGCTGTTCAAGAAGCCGTCGCCGTACGAGACGTATCAGGCGGTGATCGAGTGCAACGTCGAACCGCCGAGCAAGCTCAACGTCGAGCTCGATCCGGCGATCGATCCGATCATCATGAAGGCGGTCGCGAAGGACAAGGAGAACCGCTATCCGACGGCGGAGGCGTTCGGCGACGCGCTGCTCGGCTACCTCCACCATCGTGGCAAGGCCTCCGGGCCGGGTGAGGTCTCGCGGTTCTTCGACACCCAGTTCTCGCAGGAGATCGACGAGCACAGCGCACGGATGCGCGAGCTGATCTCCGGGCGCGAGATCCCGTCCGTCGATACCGGCGTCGGCGGCGTGTGGGGCGCCGAGGAAGAGGAGCGGCGTCGCAACGAGACGGTGGATCTCGGGGCCGCGGATCGTGACTCCGCACTGTCGCTCGATTCGATCGATCTGATCGAGGCCGAGCGGCAGAGCGTGAGCGGTCTCAACGGCCTGATCGACGAGCTCGGCGGCGGGCGCGAAGAGGACGACGAAGACGACATGCCCGCGGAGCGCACGCGGATCGAGAACAACCCGCTCGAGCAGATCGCGGTGCTCGACAAGGTGGTCGAGAAGCAGAAGACGCCGGCGCCGGTGCTGATCCGCAACACGCCGGCCGCCGAGGTCCGCAAGACGCCGGCTCCGGTGCGCAACACGCCCGCGCCCGAGCGCGGCAAGACGCCGCCGCCGTCGCAGCTGGCCACCCAGATCCAGGAGGTCGATCCGCCGGTGCCGGCGCGGCCGAAGATGCCGCCGTCGGGGCCGCTGCCGCTGCCTCCGCAACCGCAGGGACCAGCGGCGAAGCCGCCCGGCTCCGGCAAGTTCCCCGATCTCGCGAACCTGCCCACGATGGTCGCGGATGGCGATATCGAGGACGCCGACGAGGACAGCGCACCCGAGCTCGCGCCCACCGCCCTCGGCGCGATCCTCATCGAGGAAGGCCACGGCAAGCCGGCCGTCGACCCGCACGCACGCACCAACCTCGAGATGCAACCGCCGAGCGTCAACGGCGTGCGCGTCAGTGCACCGGTCGCCAACGCGCGCCCGAACTCGGTGCCGCCGCTGCCGCAGCAGCCCACGCAGATCGCGTCGCCGCAGCCACAGCAGCCGCAGCAGCCGTATCAACAGCCGTATCAACAGCCGTACCCGCAGCAGCCGTATCAGCAGCAGCAACCGCAGTACGGCCAGCAGTACGGTCAGCAAGCGCCGCATCAGCCGAGCTATCCGGTGATGAACGCCGAGCTGCGCGAACAGATCGCCACCGGCGCGAGCGTGTTCCCGTCGCCACCGGGTGGGCGACCGAGCATGCCGGAGGTGTTCGATCCGAACACGGCACCGGTGCGGGGCGTGCTCGATCCGTCGCGCGCGGCCGAGCTAGCCTCGCCGGTCGGTCAGCACTACGGCGACAACGTCGACTGGGCGGCCGCAGCGGCGGTGCCGGCGAAGGCGATTCCGCCGTGGAAGCTCGTGCTGATGTTCGTCGGCGCGATCGGCGTGGCGCTGCTGATCACGATCCTGATCGCACGCGCCGCGCGCTAGCTCGGATAGCGGCACGCGGAGCCGACCCGCTCGATCGCCGTGAACCCGGCGCGCTGGTAGACCCGCTGGGCGGGGCCATCGGCATCGGCGACGATCACCAGCGTGTCGGATCGCGCACCCGCGGCTGCCGCGGCGAGCAGCGCGCTCGCGACTCCTCGCTTGCGATGACTCGCCGCGACCTCGACATCCTGGAAGCGGTCGACATCGCCGAGCGACACCAGCCCGAGCGTGCCGACCAGGGCCTCGCCATCGAACGCTCCGTAGAACGTCCCGCTGCCCTTCGCGACGAGCGAGCTCTTCCACAGCGCGCGGCGATCGAGGAACTGACGGTAGGCGTCGTCGTGGCGATCGCCGTTCGCCCACGCCAGGTCGGCGCTGGCGACGACTTCGTCGGGTGTCAGCACGCGGATCGGGAACGGAGACAGGGCGCGCGCGATGTCGCGGGCCGGCGCCGTCATCACGTCCGAGACCTCGAGGGTGAACCCGGCGGCCTCGAGCTCGGCGCGTGCACCGAGGTCGCCGGCGATGCCATCCCACCGGAACGTGACGTGCTTGATCAGGGGATTGCCACCGACCTCCTCGGTGAACTTGCGCGTCCAGTACGCGACCTCGCCGACCTGGGGGGCCGCGCGCAGGACCAGGAGATTTCCGTAGTAGTAGCCGGGGTCGTCCGGGGTGGTGACCACGATGTAGTCGCCACGATCGGCGACGGTGCCACGCAGCGCGAGCAGCTGGAGGTCGGTTGACAGTCCGAGACTGCGCGGTTGCATCGAGTCAGTTGCGGACGAGACCCAGGAGCTTGGACATGGTCTTCTCGTCCGCGGGCGGGAAGTCGTAATCGAGGAACTCGCGCGAGGTCACCCAGCGCAGGTCGGCGACCGTGGCGGGGTAGGGACGTGCTTCGGCGGGCAACTTGCACGAGTACATGGTCAGGTGAACCTGGTACGTCGTGTAGTTGTGCTCGTGCTCGCCGAGCTTGGCTCCGACGATCACTTCGACGCCGATCCGGCCTCGGACCTCGCGGAGCAGCGCGTGGGTCTCGTTCTCGTCGGGCTCGACCCGGCCACCGGGGAACTCCCAGAGCAGCGGGAGGACGGCGTTGGCGTTGCGCTGGGTGATCAGGTAGCGCCCGTCGTGTTCGATCACGGCGGCCACGACCCGGATCACCTCTTTGGCCATCGGCGCGATTATCGATGCTTCAGCGTGGATTGCAATCGCGGCGAACGTGTATGGTCCGCGCGCCTATGGCGATCCGGTTCGTGGAGATTAAAGCCACGGAGAACCCTGAAGAGCTCAACTCCGAATGGGTGATCCTCGAGAATGACGGCAAGGCCGCGTTCAACACCCGCGGTTGCGGCATGACGATCGGGCGTAAGGGCTCGGCGAAGAAGTCATTGCTCGGCATCATCGATCCGGGCTTCGTGCTCAATCCGGGCGAGCGCGTTCGGATGTGCACCGGAAATCCGGCCACCGAGAAGCACGGCAAGGGCCCCGACGACGGGACCAAGAACTACTACCTGTTCTTGCCCAAGCCGTACCTCGCGGCGGGTGCTGGGACGATCCTGACGCTCGTGCTCCGCGGGCTGCCGGTCTCGAAGACCGAATACGATCCCGCGCAGCCGACCGGCATCGCCGCCGCGAAGTGACGGCCCGCTCGTCGTGTGAGACGAGCGTCAGCGTCCGGCAAACTACGTCGAAGATTCGCGTACCGGTCCAGAGGTGGCGTACGATCGCTCTTCCGTCTAACTAGGGAGAGCATCTGATGAGCTTCAAATGGATCGGTTCGGCGTTCTTGTGTTCGGTCGTGGCCCTCGCGTGTGGAGGGGGCGACGGAGGCGGCGGCGGTTCGGGCGTCGACGGCACCGTGGAGCTGCTCGACATCACGGCCGGCGAGGCCGGTGACGTTTGTGACTACATCGTTCATCTCGACGAGGCGCCGCGCACGATCGATTGCGGGGACGGCACGACCGTCGAAGTCGGCCAGACCGAGGCCGAGGCGCAGGCTGACATCGCGGATTGCACCACGGATCTGCAGGCGGTTCCCACGGACTGCCTCGCGACCGTCGGCGAGCTCGAGGCGTGCTTCGAGGCGTTCGCTGATGAGGCCGCCGCGCAGACCGATCAGGAGATCTGCGACGACGTGCAAACGACGCTGCCGGCCGAGTGCGAGATCGTCATCCCCTGCCTCGGTGCCTGAGTCAGGCCAGGCGCTCGTCGTGCGCGGCGAGCGTCGCCAGGTCGGGTAGCTTTGCTGCCTCGCCTCGGGTCTCGATGAACTTCCGCGTCGCGGGATCGATCGTGAGATCCGGGCACCGTTCGGTGACCACCCCGAGCAGTGCCAGCGCACGCGCAGCCTCGCTGCTGTCGTCGAGCACGCGGCCGTCGTCGAACGACAGCTTCGTCCACGGCAGGATGCGCACCGTCGCACCTGCCGTCGACACGACATCGATGAACGTCGTCGGCCCGAGCTCGCTGGGTAGCCGGCGAGCGACCACGCCGATCACGTCGCGCCACATCACCAGCACCGAGCTACCGTCCTCGCGCCGTGCGTCGATGCCGCCGCGCGAGAACTCGGCGACGCGGACCGCGTACCGGAGCTTGCCGCTCAGGTCGGGCGGGACCGCGGCGGGGGCCGTCGGGATCGGCGTGGCGTCGCGCAGGTGCGCGGGGATGATGACCGCGCGCGCGGGCGGCAGGGTAGGCACCGGTTCGGGGAGCGCCGCCGTCGACGAGTCGACGCGCGCGAAGTAGACCGCGAGCTGGCCGAGGACCACGGCGCCGAGCATCGCGAACGGTGCCCACGTGCGGGTGATCGTGATCGTGAGGTCGAGGAAGCGCGCCATCTGCTCCGCCCCGGTGTCCGGGTTGAACACCCAGCCGGCACCGACCGCGGCGAAGAACACGATGCCGCCGAGGGTCTGCGCACCCCTGCTCCACAGCGACGGCGAGCCATCGCCGGTGAGGAGCTTGCGCCCGACGGTGAACGCGACCGCCGCCCCGAAGGCGAGCCCGCCGAAGAACGTCACCGCGGCGAGCGCCGGATAGCCGCCCTTCATCTCCGACAGGCTCGTGCTGACGCAGACGTTGCCGAACGCGTCGCAGCCGTGGGCGCTGCGGAGATCGATGCCGAACGAATCGATGCCCGGCATCTCGATCCGGAACCAGTCGACGACCAGCGTCGCGGCGATCAACAGGACGAGCGAGGCCGCGCCGGTTGCCAGGACACGAAGCTGGTCTCGCCCCATCCCGGCCACGATATTACGGCTGCTTCGGCGGGTCACCTTCCGGGAGCTGGAGGTTGCCGACGTCGACGGTCTTGCCCTCCTCGAGCACGACCTTCTTCATCACCGGCGGGCGCACCCCGAGCACGACCACGATCGCCTTGCCCGCCTTGCGCTCGATCCGGAATTTTCCGTCCGGTCCGGTGGTCGGCGGCGGGCCGTCCATCGAGATGCTGACCCGCCCGTCGCCCTGGTCGTCGATCGCGACCACCGGGACGTCGGGCATCGGCGTGCCGGTCGGGCCGACGACGGTGCCGACCACGATCCCGTTCGCCACCAGCGAGATGTCGACGGTGCTCGGGGTGTTCGGCGCGACCACCGTCTGGACCTGGCCGTTGCCGTCGGTCGACTGGACCTTGACGACGTAGCTACCGGGATCGACGCGACCGAGCGAGAACGTGCCGTCGGTGAACGACCGCCGGGTCTGCGTCGGACCCTCGAGGATCACGGTGAATAGCGCGGCCGGGCCCTTGGGTCCGCGCACCGTGCCCGACAGCGAGGTCACGCCGAGCGCCTTGATCGTCAGGTTCGCATCGGGCGTCACGCCCTCGGCGCGGCCGCGGAGCTTGCCGGCCTGCGCCTCGGCGATCACGTCGAACGCGAGGTGCGGCAGCCCGGTGATCTCGAAGCGGCCCTGCGCGTCGGTCAGGGCCGGGGGATACGTACCACCCCCGCCGGCGTCGTCGCCCTCGTTGCTCACCATCACGGTGCGCGATTCACCCTCCGGTCCGGGTGGCGGACCGCCAGGACCTCGCTCGCCGATCGCGCCGCGCACCATCGCCTCGAAGTCCTGCTGCACGGACACCCACGCGTCGGCGAGCGGCTTGCCGTCCGGCCCGGTGACGATGCCCTTGATCACGCCGGTGGGGCGATCGACCTGCAGATCGACGCCGGTCTTGTGCTCCGCGGCGGCGAGCGTCACCGTCGGTGGCTCCTTCTTTGGGCGCAGCGGCTGGCCGCGCTCGAGCGCCGACATCCGGTACGAGCCGGCAGCCAACCCCTTGAGCTCGTACGCGCCGGCGGCGTTGGTGATGCCCTGGATGCCGCTGGTCACCATGCCGTTGACGATCGTGGTGCGGATCGTGCCGGTCTGCGGATTCGCGGCGACCGTCGCGCCCGCCACCGGCTTGCCGTCCCCGTCGACGAGCTTGCCCGCGATCGACGCGCCGGGCGTCACCGCGATCACGACCTCCTTCATCGACGGCGTCCACGCGACCTCGGTCTTGCCGTGGTCGCCGCTCGCGCACCGCGCGGTGAGCGTCAGCTGGCTCGGCGTCACCGGCGCGATCTCGAAGTTACCGTCGGCATCGCTGACGCGCGCCTGGCCGCTGCGCGCGATCATTTCGGTCGGCATCATCGGGCGATCGCCGTCGGCCTCGATGCCGATGTCGCACGCCGGTTGCCGCGGCTCGACGTGCCCGACGAGCTTGCCGGCCTTCTTCATCCGCAGCACCACGCCGTCGACGTCCTTGTCGGCGACGACGACGCTGGTGGGGCCCGCGGGCATGTGGGTGTCGGCGCGGCCGAGCAACATGTGGCTGCCGACGTCGAGCCCCTCGATCGCGAACGCGCCCTTGTCGTCGGCCTTGACGTCCTCGGTGTCGTCCCCGAGCGCGACGACGCCGGCACCGGCGATCGGCTTGCCATCCTCGTCGACCACGGTGCCGCGCACGACCGGCGCGCGACCGACGAGCAACTGCACGTCGGTGACCTGCTCGGCGACGCCGATCCCGACCTGCGTCGGCGATCGCGTGCGGCGCGCGTCGGCCTTCGCGTCGAGCTCGTATGCGCCGGGGCGCAGGCCGGCGATCCGGAAGCGTCCGTCGGGACCCGCGGTGACCATCCGCGCGCCACCTTCGGCGAGCATGATCGAGGCGCTGTCGCGACGCGCCGAAACGATCGCTCCACCGGCGGGCTGCTTCGAGCGATCGTCGACCACCACGCCCTCGATCACACCACCGGGGACCAGCGCGAAATCGGCGGTGGCACCCGCGGCGCCGACGTCGACGTAGCGCGACTGTGCGGCGTAGTCGGGGCTGCGCGCGGCGACCAGGAGCTGACCTTCCGCGACGCTGAGCGTGTACTTGCCGTCGGCGCCGGTCATCGTGGTCGCGACCGCCGCATCGGGCCGAGCGCGCCCGCCGAGCTTCGCGGCATCGATCCGTGCGCCGGCGATCGGTCCGCCGCTGACGTCGGTGACCGTCCCCGCCAGCACGCGGCCACCCTCGGCGAGCGTGATCGAGAGCCCCTCGGTCTCGCCCGGCTCGAGCACGAACAATGGTGCGTCCTTCGGCTCGTGTTCCTTCGCCGACGCGGCGACCGTGTACTCGCCCGGGGCGAGCGTGGTCTGCGCGGTGCCATCGGCCTTGGTCTCGAGCACCGTGACCTCGCCCTCCTTCGGTGCGACGCGCACGCGCGCTGCCTTGATCGGGCCCTTCGCATCGCTCACCGTGACGATCAGCTGCGCCGGTGCGGTGGACGCTTTCTTCGTCGCCGCGACCTGAACGTTCGAACCGTTCTGCGTCACCGCCGCTGTCGCGGGTGCGTCGCTGTCGTCGCGCTTCTGGATCCACACCACCACGGCGACGACGACGCCGAGGAGACCAAGCGCTACCAGTACCTTTTTCATCGGCCCCCCGAACCGACTTGATGTCGGATCAATTCCTCAAAACGCGCGCGACTGGCCACCGTCGACCGAGATGCACGCACCGGTGATCAGGCTCGCGCGCGGCGACGCGAGGAACGCGACGACATCGGCGACCTCCTCGGGCTTGCCGAAGCGGCCGAGCGGGAGCTCGCGCTTGACGAAATCGGCGATGCCGGCGGGATCCGCTTTCTGTCGGCGATCCCAGCCACCACCGTCGAACAGGATCGAGCCCGGCGCGACGGAGTTCACGCGGATGCCGCGCGACGCGTAGTCCTTCGCGAGTGCCTTCGCGAGCGCGATCACCGCCGCCTTCGCGATGTTGTAGCCGGGTGCGCCGCCGGCCTCGCGTCCCCAGATCGACGAGATCATCGTGATCGATCCGCCGCTGGTCATCCTCGGCACCGCGAGCTGCGCGATCCGCATCGACGTCCACAGATTCAGGTCGAGCGACTTCTGCAGATCCGCGTCGTCCATCGCCGACGCCTCGCGCGCGAACGACTTGCCGACGTTCGCGATCACGACGTCGATGGCCGCGCATCGATCGATCGCCATACGCGCACCCTCGGCGGTGGCGACGTCCGCGACGATCGCGGTGTGCCCACTACCCGGAAGCTCGCCGACGAGCTTGGTCAGCTCCTCTTCTCCTCGCGCGACCGCGGCCACGTGACCACCCTCGCGGGCGAGGGCGATCGCGATCGCGCGACCGATGCCCCGACTCGCGCCACTGACGAGGCAGTGCTTGCCGGCGAGCTCGAGGTTCACGAGATCTCCCAGGTGTGACCCCACAGCGCCTGCCCGCCATCGATGCGGAGCGTCGAGCCGGTGAAGTACTGCGCGGCGGGCGAGGCGAGGAACACGATCGTCGCGGCGACCTCTTCGCACGTCCCCGTGCGCTTCAACGGCGTCTCCTTCACCGCGCGCTCGAGCAGCGACGGCGGATACTGCGAGGTACCGCTGCTCTTGATCACCCCGGGCGCGACCGCGTTCACCAGGATCCCGAACTGCGCCCACTCGACCGCGAGCGTCATCGTCAGGTTCTCGACGCCCGCGCGCGCAGCGCCGGTATGCGCCATGCCCGGGAAGCCGCGATACACGTTGGCGGTCACGTTGATCACGCGCCCGCCCTTGTGCGGGATCATCCACTGGTTCGCGACCTCGCGCGTCATGTGGAACGTGCCCGCGAGGTTGTTCTTGATCACCGCCATGAAGCCGTTCGGCGAGATCAGCTGCGCGGGAGATGGGAACTGACCACCGGCGTTGTTGACCAGGATGTCGATCTTGCCGAACGTCTCGATCGTCGCCTTGACGAACGCCTCGACCTGCGCGGGCTCGCGGATGTCGCAGACGGCTGTGAACACCCGGCCCGGACCGTCACCCAACGACGACAGCTCGGCCTTCGCCAGATCGAGCTTCGCTTCTGTCCGCCCGCACAGAGCAACGCGCGCACCCAGCCGGATCATTTCACGGGCGGTCGCGAGCCCGATCCCGCTACCGCCACCCGTGATGATCGCGACCCGGCCTTGGAGGATGCCGGGAGCGAACACGGCCTGAGATTCGGGAGACGGGGTATCCATGGGCGGGGCCGACAGTAATCCATCCCGGGGTCCGCTCGTGGCTACTGGGGGAGCCACCACCCCAGAGCGGTACGACAGTCCCCCGATCTGGCCTGTTTCGGGGTCCGACATGGTGGGACTAACTTCCGTCAAAGACCCAGGATGTACGATCGGTTGGCTGCGGTACATCACTTGCAACCTTCCGTACCCGTGGCCGGGATATCCACATCAGGAGGGGTGCGCCCCTCTTCGAACGGCGGCGGTAAGCGCGCCGGCGGACGCTACGTCCTCGGTGACCTGTTGGGTCGCGGTGGCATGGCCGAGGTGTTCTCAGGCAACTCCCTGGGTGACCACGGCTTTCAAAAGCCCGTCGCCATCAAGCGCCTCCTCCCGGAGCTCGCGAACGACGACGTGTTCGTCGAACGCCTGATCGGGGAAGCCAAGCTCCTGGTCGGCATGCAGCACGGCAACGTGGTGAGCGTGCTCGACCTCGCCCGCGATGGCGATGACGTCTTCCTCGTCATGGAGTTCGTCGATGGCCCCTCGCTGCGCCAGCTCCTCAAGTCCCGCGGCCAGCGCGGGTTGCCGCTCGGGGTCGCGACCTACGTCGTCCAGGGCGCCGCCGCCGGCCTCGAGTTCGCGCACAACCGTCCGGGTGGCGCGATCATCCACGCCGATATCTCGCCCTCGAACATCCTGCTCACCACCTCGGGCGAGGTCCGCGTCGCCGACTTCGGCATCGCGCGCCGCGAGGGTGGCGGCCACGGCATCGTCGAAGGCAAGTGGGCGTACATGGCTCCCGAGCAGGCGCGCGGCGAGCCGTTGACGCCGCGCTCCGACGTGTTCGCGCTCGGCGTCGTGCTCTACGAGCTGATCTGCGGCGCGCACCCGTTCGGCCGCCAGGTCACCCACGAGGAGCGCGACAGCGAGCCGATGCGCGTGATTCCGCCGCGCGTCGTCAAGCCGACGATCCCGCACGGCATCGATGCGATCTGCATGCGGGCACTCGCGCACGATCCGCGCGATCGCTACCGGAGCATGCAGCAGCTGATCGACGCGATCGTCGAGGAGCGCTTCGCGAACCAGTGGCGCGAGGGTGCCGCGGATCTCGCGGCCGCGATCCGCGAGTGCAATCCGCACGTGGCGCCGGCGAACATGCAGCCGCGCACGATGGTCACCGATCGCCCCCTGACGATCGCCACCCGCTCGCTGCTTCGCGAGCTGACCCCGGCGCGGGCGTCGGCAGCGCGTCAGCCGTCGATCAACCCGCGCGGTTCGCACGCGCAGATCTCGCAGTCGATGTCGTCGTCGTTCGCGACCGGCTCGGTCGAGTCGCACTCGGAGTCGTACGCCAGCGAGTCGTATGTCTCGGCGCGTGGCACGCCGCTGCCGCCCAACCTCCAGACCGCCGACTCGGGTGCGCGCACCAACGCGCTGATCGCCGACGACGTGATCCGCGCAGCTGCGATGCTCGAGCTGCCGCCGTTGCTCCGCGCCGATGGAACGCCGCTGCCTCCGTTCAGGCTCGCGCAGCAGGTCGCGCCCGGCCAGGATCTGGCGAGCGTGATCGGTGGCCACACGCACTCCAAGCACGTCGCCGACGTCGCGATCGATTCGCGCGGCGGTGGGCGGTGGGTGATCGGCGTGCTGCTGGTCGCCTCGGTCATCGGTGCGATTGCCGCCTGGGCGATCGCACGCCGCGGGTCGGGCGAGGTCGATACCAACCGCGACCTCGTGTTGAACCCG
>Ga0075163_10005413_pt1 | contig 17040 bp, 15 predicted proteins | sample JI1023141ADNA_FD_71478 | JGI IMG/M metagenome (GOLD analysis project Ga0075163, IMG submission 71478) | Wastewater effluent complex algal communities from Wisconsin, to seasonally profile nutrient transformation and Carbon sequestration -... | ecosystem: Engineered > WWTP > Effluent > Algae...
GAAGCACTCTATCTTTCCAAGATCTGTTCACAGGTGCATATGATCGTACGCCGGGATGAAATGCGTGCCAGTAAAGTGATGCAGGAAAGAGTGAAGAACACCCCGAATATTAAAATATACTGGAACAGTGTAACTGATGAAGTACTCGGCGACAAAAAAGTACATGCCGTACGTATTCATAATACAAAAACGGATGTGAAAGAAGAAGTACCGGTCAGCGCCTTCTTCGTCGCCATCGGCCATCAGCCCAATTCCGATATCTTCAAACCCTTTATCGATATGGATGAAGCGGGCTATATCAAAACCATTCCCGGTACCAGCAAGACCAATGTGGAAGGTGTGTTTGCATCCGGTGATGTACAGGATAAAATTTACCGTCAGGCTGTGACCGCTGCCGGCAGTGGCTGTATGGCCGCCCTGGATGCAGAACGTTACCTCAGCGCCAAAGGTCTTCACTGATGCCGGCTGTAATGTCCATCGAACTGTGTGATCTGCATTTCCATGCATTCCATGGCCTCTATCCGGAGGAACGGAAAACAGGAAATGGTTTCCGCGTGTGGTTACAGGTGGATTATACACCACCCGAGGAAGTGATTACGGTAATTGAGGATACGATTAACTATGCCACTCTTTTTGACATGGTGCAGAAAGCGATGCAAAACCCGGTTGAATTACTGGAAACCTTGGTGATGGATATCGCCGACAGCATACATGCCCGTTTTCCACAGGTCATAAAAATCAGTATTTCGATTCACAAACTGCATCCGCCTATCGCCCGGTTTACCGGGGAAGTAGGGGTGAAATATGAAAAGGAATATTAAAACACTTTAGCCTTCCAACGGCCACTGCGGATATACCACAGGGAGGGGACAAAAAGACAAAGCCAGTAAAGCCACTCACTCATCCAGCCGATATGAATCGGCAGAAAGAAATACTCATTCACCAGGTATACATAGGATGAATACATAATGATCGCAAACAGCTCGATCAGGAATGTGATCTTCGTATTGCCGGTTCCGGTAACTGCACTCAGCAGAATGATCGAAAAAGACATCAGGATCATCGCCGCGGTAACCACCCGCAGGGATGGCAGCGCTGCCTGGATAAATACCTCTCCCTGGCCGAAAATGGATAAAAAGGTCTCCGGAAAAATATTGAGCAGTGTACAGGCGATCAGCGCCCAACCCGTACTCAGCCGTACGATGCGGATGATCAGGGGCACCACCTGGTCTTTCTTGTTCTGACCGATCACATTACTGACCATGGCATTGGTAGTGGCGGCAAAGGCCCAGGTCACACAACCAAAAACCCCGAATATGTTCCGCATCACATTCGATACTTTCAGGGCCATATCCCCATGATGCTCGGTCAATAAAAAGAAAAACTGCCAGCTGATGATACTGATCGCATGCTGGAACATGAGCGGGGCAGACATCGAAAAGATAAGCGCGCTGTTTTCCTTATTCCACCGCATGTCTTTAAATAAACCAAAACGCTGACTGATTCCTTTCCAGCGGATCACCAGGAAGATGACAAACATGCCTACGAATTCTGCAATCACCGATGCAATGGCCGCGCCGTTAAACCCGAGTTCAGGCAACCCCCAATGACCAAAAATGAGCAGGTAATCCAGTCCGACATTCGCCAGGGTTTCCGCCAGGGTGCCGGCTACCAGGTAACGGCTCTGGTTGGTGCCGACCAGGAGCGCATTCCGCAGTTGGTAGATATACAGAAAGGGGAGCCCCCAGATCCGGATACGCAGGAAACTAACGGCTTTTTCCTGAACAGCAGGGTCATGTATAATCAGGCTGAAAATAGCAGGTGTGAGCAGCCAGGTTATTATAATACCCGCCACAGCCACCAGCAAACCGATCAGAACGCCCTGGGTAAAGAGCTTGCCGATTTCCTCCGGCCTGTTTTCCCCGGCCCTGCGGGCGATCAGCGCCTGCAAGCCATTATTGAGTCCATACCCGATCGCGGCAAAAATGAGGTAATAGACCCCGGTTATACCTGCAACGGCCAATGCATAGGCATCCCCGTTGTAATGCCCCAGGAAAATATTATTGATAATAAAATTCAACTGGGGTATCAGGATGGCCAGACTGATGGGCAGGGCGATCCGGAAGATCTGCCGGTTGCTGATCCCCACCTGTAATTGGCTATGTGTGTTGGCGGACATGGTAAAAAGGAGGCAAACCTACGATATTTAAATTTTTGTCTATTATTGCACGAATTGAAAACCGATTTTGAAACAGTTATTTACCATAGAAAATAATCCGGATACAGCCGTTCAGCCCGTACTTTCCCTCCGGCTGGGAAACCACCACCTGGGGTATTCCATTACCAGTCCGGATGGAGAAAAGTTGTACAGCCTGGCCTATTACCGCACCGAACAGACCGATACAGCCGCACTGGAGGAATTACTGGCACAAACACCCGCTCTGCACAACCATTTTTACAGTGTTCAGGTGGCCTGGGATTTTACCGGCAATGCCCTGCTATCTTCAGTAGAACATCAGCCGGAAGAATCCGGTACGATGCTCAGGGCTTTATTCGGGACAAACGGACAGGAAGAAGTGATCACGGAGAATATCAGTAACTGGCAATTATTCAATGTGTACGCCGTACCGGCCGGACTCCTGCAAAAAATAAAGCAACAATACCCGGCTGCACAGAGCCGTCACCAGATCTCACTTTCCATTAAACAGGTGATTGCCGCCACAGAAGAAGGAAATATGTATGTGGATTTCCGTCCGGATGATTTCACCGTATTGCTGGTAAAATCAAGCCGGCTGTTACTGGCACAGACCTATACATACTCCACACCGGAAGATGTGGTGTATTACCTGCTTAAAATATGCAGCCGGCTGGGGCTTTCTCAACAGGAATTGCAGTTACAGGTATCCGGACTGATCGATAGTGATTCTGCATTGTATAAAGAACTTTACCAGTATTTCCTTCATATCGGATTCCGTGAATCCGGCTGGCAGGGGAATGATTACCCGGCCCATTTTTTTACCACCCTTAACGACCTGGCCCGATGCGCATCATAGGAGGTGAACATGGCGGACGGAAATTCAACCCGCCCACGAATATGCCCTATACCCGTCCCACCACGGATATAGCCAAGGAAGGATTATTCAATGTACTCCAGCATAAAATGGATTTCGAAAACCTCAAAACACTGGATTTGTTTGGCGGAACGGGCAGTATCAGTTATGAACTGGCTTCAAGGGGTGTACCGGACCTGACCATTGTGGAGAAGGACCATGCCATGTTTGATTTTATTAAAAAAACGGCAGCGGCATTAAAACTGGAAAATTTCAAAATAATCAAAATGGATGTGTTTAAATACATCCAGCAATGTACGGAGCGCTTTGATTTTATTTTTGCAGGACCACCTTATGCGCTCACCAATATCGACGACCTGCCCCGGCTGATTTTTGAAAAACAGTTACTGAATAAAGAGGGCCGCTTCGTCCTTGAGCACACGCCCCGGAATGATTATAAAGCCACCCCGTTTTTTGTAGCAGAACGGAACTACGGTACCACTGTATTCTCTACTTTTGTAGAGGACAGAGACTAACTATGACGAAGAAAGAACTCCGTAATTATTACAAGGAAAAAAGAAAGGCACTGACCACTGCTGAACAGTCCAGGCTGGATGATCTCCTGCTGATTCAGTTCCAGCAGGCGGATATCCCTTTTGTGGATACCCTTTTTTCCTACTGGCCGATGGCGTCCATGCGGGAACCCGATACCCACCTGTTTGCTGATTTTATGGAGTTCAGGAATCCGGAACTCCGGGTAGCCTATCCGCGGATCACAGCGGATGGAAACACCATGATTTCAGTGTTGGCTGATGACGCTACCCGTTTTTTGCAAAATGGGTTTGGTACACACGAACCGGAAACCGGTGAAATCCTGTCTCCGGACACAATCGATATCATATTTGTACCCCTGCTTTGTTTTGATAAAAAAGGCTATCGGGTCGGCTATGGAAAAGGCTACTATGACCGCTACCTGGCCGCATGTAAACCGGATTGTATCCGGGTGGGATTCTCCTATTTTGAACCAATAGACGAAATCCCGGATAAGCACGAATTTGACGTACCTTTAAGTCTTTGTATGACGCCTCAATCGATTTATGTTTTCTAATTTTTTTCTCAAATCCTTCCGGATCTTTTTACTGCCTTTCGCCTTACTGTACTGGGCGGTAATTGCTGTCCGCAACTGGTTCTTTGATAAAAAAATACTGGGATCCAGTACGTTTGGCCTTCCATTGATCTGTATTGGCAACTTATCCGTGGGCGGAACAGGCAAATCACCCATGGTGGAATACCTCGTCACCGGACTCAAAGACCAATACAGGGTAGGCACCCTGAGCCGGGGATACAAACGGAAGACAAGAGGTTATGCGCTGGCGAATGAAAAGACCACCGCCCTGGAAATAGGGGATGAACCGATGCAGTTTCACCTGAAGTTTCCGGAAATTCCTGTTGCTGTAGGGGAAGAACGGATAGAAGCGATCCCGCAATTGCTGCATGACCGCCCGGATACACAGGTTATCATACTGGATGATGCGTTTCAGCACCGGACCGTTAAAGCTGGTCTTAATATTCTGCTCACGGATTATAATAATCTCTTTACCCGTGATTTTTACCTGCCCACCGGGGATCTGAGGGACCTGAAAAGCAGCTATAAGCGGGCCGAAGTAATTGTGGTGACCAAGTGCCGCAAGGACCTGGATGAAACGGAAAAGAAAAAGATCATTAAGGAAATTTCACCCATTCCCGGACAACAGATCTATTTCACCTGTATTGAATACAGCCGTCCCTATCATATCATCAGCAAAGAAGAAAAAGGGCTGGAATCTCAAGTTGAGATTTTGCTGGTCACGGGCATTGCCAATCCCCGTCCGATAAAAAAACTACTGGAAGGGCACAGTAATACCTATCAGATGTTGCAGTATGCGGACCATCATATTTTCACGATCGATGATTTAAGGGATATCCGGCAGGCCTATGCTAAAATGAATTCAAGGGAGAAAGTAATCCTGACCACCGAGAAGGATGCGGTACGGTTGTTGAAGTTTGCAGAAGAAATCAGGGAACTGCCCCTTTATGTAGTACCGGTCCGTCACCGGTTTTTGTTTGACGAAGGCCCGGCTTTTGATAAGCGGGTCAGTGATTTTATTAAAGATTTTAAAAAAGAGGAGTAAGATATGGGAAGAAAAAATTCCAATAAGAAAAAAATAAAAGAAAGATCATCCTCCGGCCGTGTGGTAAAGGGTGTGATCGATATTACCCGTTCAGGTATGGGCTTTGTAACCGTAGAAGGAATGGAGGCTGATATCATGGTACGGCCGCAGGATTTCAATACCGCCCTCCATGGTGATACGGTAAAAGTGGCGGTAAAGGATACCGATGGCCGCGGACGGCGATTACAAGGCGTGATCCGGGAAGTACTGAACCGGAAACGCACCGAATTTATCGGTAACCTGCAGATGAACAAGGGCTTTGCCTTTTTCATTTCTGAGTCAGATAAGCCAATGCCGGATATTTTTATCCCGCTTTATGCCATTGGCAAGGCTAAAGATGGTGACCGCGTGGTGGTGAAACTGCTGGAATGGGATAATGAAGGAGATAAACGCCCCGTTGGGGAAGTGATCACCGTACTGGATGCGGAGAATACCAACGATGCAGCGATGAAAGAGATCCTGCTCGATGGCGGATTCCCGCTACAGTTTTCTGAAGAAGCCCTGGAAGTGGCTGCCCGTATTCCGGATATAATCGGGGAGGATGAAATCAAAAAAAGAAAAGATATCCGCGGGATTTTTACCATCACCATCGATCCGGTGGATGCCAAGGATTTTGATGATGCGATTTCTTTCCGGAAACTGAAAAACGGTTATTTCGAAATCGGTATTCATATTGCCGATGTAAGTCATTACCTGGAGCCCGAAACCCCGCTTGATAAAGAAGCTTACGGACGCGCTACTTCAGTATACCTGCCGGACCGTGTGAATCCCATGTTGCCGGAACATATTTCGAATGTGCTTTGTTCCCTACGGCCAAATGAAGATAAACTCACGTTCTCCGCCATCTTCCAGCTGAATGCAAAGGGCGAAGTAAAACAATACTGGCTGGGAAAAACCGTGATCCATTCTGATCACCGGTTCACCTATGAAGAAGTCCAGGAGATCATCGAATCAAAAGCAGGGCTGCATGCTGAAGAAGTGCTGACCCTGAATGATATTGCACAGAAACTACGGAAGAAACGGTTTAATAACGGGGCCATTAATTTCTCCTCTCAGGAAGTGCGTTTCAGACTGGATGAGAAAGGGGATCCCATTGGCATCATGATCAAAGAAAGTAAAGAGGCCCATCAGCTGATTGAAGAATATATGTTGCTGGCCAACCGGACCGTGGCAGAAAATATTTCAAAATTGAAGGTCAATGGCAAGCCCCTGCCTTTCCCTTACCGGACACACGATGATCCGGATGAAGAGAAGCTGGTACCTTTTGCGGCTTTTGCCAAGAAGTTCGGGCATACCTTTGATACCAGTTCACCCGAAGCCATAGCGTCTTCCTTTAACCAGCTGTTAAAGGATGTAAATGGCAAGCCGGAACAGCATGTACTGGAACAATTGGGTATCCGTACAATGGCCAAGGCAAAATATACTACGGAGAATGTGGGGCACTATGGCCTGGGCTTTGAACATTATTGTCATTTTACTTCACCTATCCGCCGGTATCCCGATGTGCAGGTGCACCGGATTCTGTTCGATGTACTGAACAACACGATGCAGCCTGATAAGAAGATGGAAGAAAAATGCAAGCATACCAGCGAACGCGAACGGGCGGCGATGCAGGCAGAACGGGATTCCAATAAGTACAAACAGGTGCAGTATATGCGCAATTATATGGGCGAAGAATTTGACGGGGTGATCAGCGGGGTGGCCTCTTTTGGATTCTGGGTGGAGACCGTGGATCACAAATGTGAGGGACTTGTCAGCATCAACAGCCTGCTGGAATATGATGAGTTCAGGCATGTGGAAGCTGAATACTGCCTGCTGGGCCACCGCAGTGCCAAAACCTTCCGGATGGGTGATAAGGTCCGGATCAAAGTGGTGGGTGCCAATCTTGGTAAACGTCAACTGGATTATGAATGGGTGGTTTCCGGCGAATTCGCCGAAGAAAAAAGCACCCGGCAAAAAGGTAAAAAACGTAAATGATCCCTATATTGGCCTATGCAAAGTTTTGAATTACTCTCACAGAAATTTGCCTTTCATTTTGAAAAAGCGCATTTCCCCGAAGCGCCTTCGACCCTTTACCAGCCCAATGAGTATTTTCTGAAACTGGGCGGGAAACGGGTGAGGCCGGTGCTTTGCCTGATGGGGAATGAACTGTTTGATGATATACGCGAAGACGCCTGGGAACTGGCCACCGCAGTGGAACTCTTTCACAATTTCACACTCATTCATGATGATATCATGGATAAAGCCCCCTTGCGCCGGGGGATGCAAACCGTACATACAAAATACGGGGAGAATACGGCGCTCCTTGCAGGGGATGTGATGCTGGTGAAAGCGTATGAGTACCTGAGCCGGATTGATGGGGATTTCCTGAAACCGATCTTGCACCTATTTAACCAGACGGCCCGGGAAGTCTGTGAAGGTCAGCAATGGGACATGGATTATGAGAAACAGGAATCCGTACACCTGGATGAATACCTCCGGATGATCGAATTAAAAACCTCTGTATTGCTGGCGGCCAGTCTCAAAATGGGCGCCATCCTTGGCGGCTCCGGGGAACGCAACCAGAATCTCTTATATGAATTTGGCCGCAAGCTTGGCATTGCCTTCCAGGTGCAGGATGATTACCTGGATGCCTTCGGCGATCCGGAAAAATTCGGCAAGCAGGTGGGGGGCGATATTCTCGCCAATAAAAAAACCTTCCTGCTGATCCATGCCCTGGAAACCGCCAATGCGGGGCAGCTGGTAGAACTGAAGCAGTTAATCGCCGGCAATCCCGCGGATAAAGTGGAGCAGGTACTCCGGATATTCAGGGATTGTAAAGTGGATGAATGGGCCATTGAATTGAAGAATAAATACCTGGATGAGGCTTTCCAGCACCTGGATGATATTGCAGTGCTGTCGAAGCGGAAACAACCCCTGACCGACCTGGCCAGGTTCCTGGTACAGCGTGAACATTGATTGTTGGCCTGTATTTCCTGTTATGCCATATTTTTTCCCTATTTTGATCAACAAAACCAACTGACTGATGTCAAATTCTCTATTCCGGAAAAAATCAATTGATGTCATTAAGAAAGAATACGACGCCGGACTTTCTGATCATGGATCTGGCCTGAAAAAAATCCTGGGTGTCCGCGACCTCACGTTTATGGGGATTGCCGCTGTCATCGGGGCCGGTATCTTTTCCACCATTGGTGGAGCCGCTTATAACGGCGGACCGGGTATCTCTCTCTTATTTGTAATCACCGCCATTACCTGTGGTTTTTCCGCCCTGTGTTATGCAGAATTTGCAAGCCGTGTTCCGGTGGCGGGCAGTGCCTATACCTATTCGTATGTCACATTCGGGGAACTGATCGCCTGGATCATTGGCTGGGCCCTGATCCTGGAATATGCCATCGGGAATATTGTGGTGGCTATATCCTGGAGCGGTTATTTTAATAACCTGCTGGTACATGTATTCAATATCAACCTGCCTTCCTGGATGCTGGTGGATCCTGTAACTGCAGGGAATGCCTTTACCGAAGCGAGTAATGCATTAGCTGCGGGAAATATTGCGGACCCTGCCAAACTGAAGAGTTACCAGTTCGCCGTGGATGCGTATAATAATGCACCGGTTATCGGCGGCAACCATATCTTTTTTAACCTCCCTGCCTTTATCGTAGTGGCCCTGATTACCTGGCTGGCCTATATCGGGATCAAGGAAAGTAAGCAGTCGGCTAACTTCATGGTGATCTTCAAAGTAGCCGTGATCATATTTGTAATTATTGCCGGTGCATTCTTTGTGGATACCAACAACTGGACACCCTTTATGCCCAATGGGTTTGAAGGGGTGCTGAAAGGGGTTTCCGCCGTGTTCTATGCCTATATCGGGTTTGATGCTATTTCCACCATGGCCGAGGAATGTAAGGACCCGCAGCGGGATATGCCCAAAGGCATGATCTATTCGTTAATTGTATGTACCGTTTTATATATCCTGATTGCCCTGGTGCTGACCGGTATTGAAAGTTATTCCTCTTTTAAAGATGTAAATGATCCGTTGGCATTTGTTTTTGAAAAGCGGGCGCCCTGGATTGAAAAAATTGTTTCAATCAGTGCGGTGGTAGCTACCACTTCGGTATTACTGGTATTCCAGATCGGGCAACCCCGTATCTGGATGAGCATGAGCCGGGATGGTTTATTGCCTAAAGTATTCCAGAAAATACATCCGAAATTCCAGACACCTTCCTTTGCAACGATCCTGACCGGGGTGATAGTAGGTGTTGGTGCCTTGTTTATCCAAAGCGGATTGGTAACAGACCTTACAAGTATCGGAACCTTGTTTGCCTTTGTGCTGGTATCCGGTGGTGTGTTATTGTTGCCCAGAGTGGCGAAGGAACCGGGAAAATTTCACCTGCCTTATATCAATGGCAAATTCATTGTCCCGGCCCTGATGGCTGTGTTCATTTATGTCTTCCGGGACCGCTTACAGGAATCTGTAAAACATATCGGGCATGAGGATTACCAGGAAGTCCTGTTTCTGGTATTTGTACTAATCGCAGTAATCCTTTCTGTATTGACATTCATCCGTAATTTTTCGTTCATCCCTATCATGGGAGTATTGTCCTGTTTATACCTCATGATCGAAATCCCGGCCGTCAGCTGGACCTGGTTCTTTGCCTGGATGGGATTGGGTTTGCTGATTTACTTCTTGTATGGATACAGAAATAGTAAACTGGCGAAGAAGGAGTAGTCGGGAGTCGGGAGTCAGGAGTCGGGAGTCAATACACCTCTTTAGGAGGTTGAATCTATATAAACAGCAGATGCTCGATTTACGGCATGCCCCTTCTCGCTTCTAGCTTCTAGCTTCTCGCTTCTACCTATCTTTGCTTTCTTTTGAAAACCCCGCAATGAAGTACCAGATCGGCGATACCGTCCTCATTCTCCATTCCAACGAAGAGGCCAAAGTGGTGGATATCATCAACAACAAAATGTTGATGGTGGAGACCAAGGGCGTAAGCTATCCGGTGTATATGGACCAGGTGGATTTTCCTTATTTCAAGCGGTTTTCGGAGAAAAAGCTGGTGCCGGACAAGAAGGAAAAGAAATACATTGATGATGTGCGGAAAGAGAAATATACAGCTGTAAAGCGGGAGGAAGACGGAGTCTGGCTGACCTTTCTGCCGGTAATGGACCACGATGAATTCGGTGACCTGGTGGTGGAGGAACTCAAACTGCACCTGGTGAATCATACTAAAACGCCGTATAACTTTGTCTATAAGTTGCACTTCTTTGGCAAATCCGATTTTGAACTCAAAAATACGGTACAGCCTTTTGAAGATTTTTACCTGCACGATATTGATTTCAGCGAACTGAATGACAGTCCGAGCTTTGATTTTGAATTTACCCTTGTCAATCCTGATAAAACGAAGGCGGCCCATTTCGAAGCAGGGGTGAAACTTAAACCCAAGCAGCTTTTTGCTAAAATTGAGGAACTGAAACAGAAAAACCTGGCCACATTTTCCCAGCGTTTGTTTGAGACCTACCCGGTCCGCACCTATGAAGAAGTGGTGGAGTCAGAGAATGCCTGGAAACACCAGTTGTCAAAAGCCGGGTATAAAATTTATGATGCTTCCAAAGCCCGGCAACACCTGGAACCGGCGCGTTCGGTCATAGACCTGCATATCGAAAAACTTACGGATCACTGGCAGGATATGGATAATTATGAAATGCTCCAGTTGCAACTGAAGAATTTTGAAAAATATTATCACCTCGCCGTGGCCCATCACCAACCTTCCCTGATCGTGATTCACGGCGTGGGAGAGGGTCGTCTCCGCGACGAGGTACATGACCTGCTAAGGCTGAAGAAGGAAGTGAAATCCTTTGTCAACCGGCATCATCCCGCCTATGGGTACGGGGCTACTGAAATATTCTTCCAATACTGATTTTCCTTTCTACCTTTGTACTTGCTACAAGCCAGGCTATCGCCGCTTGTCATCCTGAGCTTGTCGAAGGAGACAAGAGGAGGAAAGTCCGGACAGCGCAGAGCAATGCACCGGTGAAGAGCCGGCCTGTTGAAAGACAGAGAGATAGTGCCACAGAAAATTACCGCCCGATGTAGCTTTTGCGGATGGGGATACCTGAAAGGGGAATTGTCAAAGGGCAAACCCTCCTTCGGGGATTTGCCGAATGGCAAGCCCTCCTTCGCTAAAGCTACGGAGGGCAAGGTTGAAAACGTGGGGTAAGAGCCCACGGCTTATGATGGTGACATCATTCGCGGGTAAACCTTGCATGCTGAAATGCCACGTATAGTACCGGTTGAGAGCGGCTCGCTCAAGTCTGGCTTCGGCCAGGCACGGTACAGGGTAGGCAGATGGAGCCCGGTGCGCAAGTGCCGGGACAGATAAATGATAGGCCGCACATGCAAATGTGTTACAGGATCCGGCTTATGGCTTGTAGCTATTTTTTCAGTTGTCAGCTGTCAGCTGTCAGATGTCAGGGAACAGCCCATCCTTAGTAAGTTGAATATAATATAACAATTGAATCTCGTTTTACGTGATGTTGCTCGTACCTCGTACCTCGTAGCTCGTAACTCGTAACTCGAAGCTGATGTGAAGATCATTTTATATATAAGCACGTACTAAGGTGTATCACCTAAGTAAAAGACCTGCTGCTTCCATCATCCACGCAATACCAAGATGTACTAACAACCCTCCCCAGATGGATCGTGTATTATAAACCACTATCCCTAACAACAAGCCGCCGAAATAAGAACTGATACATTCTCCAAGGGGTTTTCCGAAATGAATACTGCAATAAAAGATGGCGACCGGAAGGATCGCGTCTTTTCCCAGCCATTGAGCAAAACCCAAAATGAGAAATCCACGGAAGAATAGTTCAATGGTCAGAAAATCGGAACCATAAGAGAGTTCAAACAGAACGGCTTGCCAGGCGGATAAATCACTTAAAGCGCCTTGCGGGGCCACCATTTTCAGTTTGGGGTATACCGCCTGGAAATCGGGCTGTGTGGCGGCCAGTGATATCAGCGGCACCATAATCAGCAACATCAGTAGGTAAGGCCCCCGGTCTGGTATCTTCTTTAAAGTGCCCCAGGCGGTGGCTTCATTTATAAACCATTTACGGATGACCAGCAAGGACACGGATACGATGGCCAGGAGGACCGGCCAGTGCACTATTTTATTCCAGAACTGATTGGTGTACGGGTCAGCAGAAAAAACTAAATGAAAATGCAGGGTATACTTCAGGGCGAATAAACTAACGGCAAAAAGAAAGAGTCCGTAAAAAGAAGCAGGGAGTGGGAGCGCCGGTCGGGCGAACTGCCGTTGCAGCCAGACCGGAATGCCAAAAGCAACCATAAAGACCACGGCCCATGCAAGAAGTTTAACCGGGAAAAAACTATTTTTTCCGATCATCCGGTCGAGTTGAAAATAGTAATTCAGAAAGATCAGCAGGGCACAAAAAATACTACTCAGTAATAAAATTTTTTTATCACTGTACAGCAGGTAGTTGCGGATATAATTCAGGATATTTTTCAACATTGCTAAAGTAATTTTTTTTTAGCGCTTTAAACTTTCCTGCGCCATACACTTCCAAATTTTCGTTAAACATTTAAACACCAAAAAGTATAGCCATGAAAACTTTAAACCTTTCTTTTAAATTGTCCGCATTTTTTGCTGCCCTCTTTCTCTTTGCGCTGGTATCCTGTCAGAAAGAAGGAAGCCTCTCTTCCACAGAAACCATTGCTGTTACCGAGGAAGAAGCCGTTACCTATTCCGATGAAAGTACACAGGCAGAAGCCAGTTTTGATGATGTGGAAGATGTCAGTATGCTCGCCGCCGATGAAGAAGGCGAAACCAGTCTGAATGGCCGCGGAACTGAAACAAATCGGTTGTTCCCTTTTGTGGAACTGCGTCTTCGCCTCGGGCCATGTGCTGACATTACCGTTTCACCGAATGACAGCACTTATCCCAAAACCATTACCATTGATTTCGGTCCTGACGGTTGTCTTTGTGCCGATGGAAAATTCCGTCGTGGGGCTATCGTGATCCACCTGACTGCCCCGATCCGTCGCCCGGATGCCGTGATGACAATTACCCTGGATAATTTCTACCTGAACCGGGCTAAGATTGAAGGCACCAAGATCGTTGCCAATCTCAGCGAAAACGGAAATATCAAATTCACCGTACAGGTGGTCGGAGGTAAAGTAACACATCCGAACGGACGTGGTTACAAATACGATGGCATCAAGTATGTAAAACAGATTGAAGGCGGATCCACCCGTCAGTTGCGGGATGATGTGTACAGCCTGGAAGTACGTTCCAAAACTGAATTCAACAACGGACTCACCATTAACCTGAATACCGAATCGCCCCTGATCAAGAAGATGATCTGTCCCTGGATCAGTGACGGTACCCTGAAAATTAAAATCAACAGCCGTATCCTGTTCCTGAATTACGGAGCTCCGAGTAACGGGGATTGTGATAACAAAGCCCTGCTGACCTGGAACAACGGCAATAACCATCGCCTGATTACCCTGCCTTAATCTTTATGTATTATTGATGAAAACTCCTCCCGTATTCCGGGAGGAGTTTTATTTTTGTGGCATGCGCTACTTAACCGCCTTTCTGCTTATCCCCTTAATATTTTTCTCCTGTAAATCTGCCGATAGTGATAACCCGGAAGACATTTTACCGGGCAACTGGTTCGTCCTGTATCCGGAAGAGGAACTACAGACCCGTAAGCAAGAGGAAGTATATGCGGCCACCCAGGACTCCCTCACTGACCTGAAATGCCTGAAGCTGATCCGGTTTTCAGAAAAGGGAAAGTTTAACCAGCAAGACAGTATTTCCATCACAGGTACCTGGAATATGAAAGAAGCCAATGTGGTGCAGGTAGCAGGGGGCGGAGAAGGGTTTGACCGGTTTCATACCCGGTTTACCAGTTATAAAGACGGTGTGTTAAAGCTGACTGAACTGGCAGATGCCCGGGGCGAAAAATTAAAACTGGTCTGGCACTTATTACGGATTGAAAAGGGGGGCGCCACCGCCTTGTTTGATAAAGAAAAAAACAAATGGCGGAATAAAGCCGTCAAAGAAGAGTCAGATAATGAAATCAGGGAACGCCTGATTCAAATGCTGGAATATTATGCCGTTTACTTTCAGCTGATCGCTGACAAGTCTTCTTATTTCATGCCTTCCAGGGTGATATTGCCCCTTAAATTTTACCAGCACGGAATCGGGTTAAAAACATTTGATCGGGAGAGTAAATTTGCCCAACTTTTTTATTCCACCGAACAGGCCCAATTTGCCGGTTTTGTACTCAAGGGCGCCATTGAACGGGCCCGTTTTGACTACAAAGACAACAGCAGTTACAGTAAGGAATATGTGAAAATGCTGGAGGAACTGGCGAGAGAAGTGAGGAAACAGTTAGTAGTCGGGAGTTAGGAGTCGGGAGTCGGGAGTTAACAGCCCGTTCTAAGCGGATTGCTCTTGTCACCCTGAGCGTGTCGAAGGGTGAGCAGGAAGAAAGTCGGCAGTCGGCAGTCAACAGCCTCTCCTGAGGAGGTTGAATCTAAAGAAACAATAGAAATCTCGTTTTACGTGATCTGGCTGTTCCCTTCTAGCTTCTAGCTTCTCGAAATCCCCAAATGCTTACTCCAAATGGTATCCCACCAGCGTCGATACCTGCTGCAGTTTCACCACCGGACTACCCATGGCTGCTTTTTCATGACGGTATTTGATGACACCCACACCTGGCATAAAATAAACCTGGTCTTTCCGGAAATTCCGCGCATTTTTTTCAACGAAAAGATAGTTTGTGAATTCGCCGGCCGGGGTGGATAAGGTGGTGGCTATTTTAAGGGAACGACCGATGGCCGCAGCGTCTTCAAAGGCGGTAAGGTAACGCAGGGAATCACCTTCAAACAATCCGTACTCTTTCTTTACATCAATGACACCTGACGTGAACATCCGGTCCTCCATTTTAAAAATGGCTGAATCACTGGCATACATTTTTTCAGGAAGCCCGATATTTAAAGAGGACTCCCACCAGATCAACCCATCATTCAGCGAATGATAAGTACTGGTAAAACGCAGGGTATCATACTGCACCTGTTTAAACACCCCATCTGCAAATATGGAATCTTCATAGATCCAGTAATTATTACTGTTCATGGGCATCAGTCCGCAATAACTCCCGGTACAACTGTATTTGATCACGGAATCGGTACTATAACTGCGGCCAGACGGATTGATTGTCTGTACGGAACATGCGGCTTTAATTTCAGGAACAGTAAGCGCTTCTTTTTTGCACGCAGCCAGGAACAGGATCCCGGCAAACAGGAGGGTAAACGTTTTCTTCAAAGGGTTGTTTTTAAAAGGTACGGGCCGCTAAAGTAATAGCCGGTTTTTATAACTCATAATTTTACTACGTATTTTTTCAGCATCATTTTAGATACCTGACACATAGGTTTGAAAATGAACGCATTGTAAATCAATTCAGTGAAATAAAAAACCCGGAAACATTCCGGGTTTTAAAAAATTCTATCGTAGTTCTACTAGTTGAAGATGGTTCCGAAGAAGCTTTTCATATCATTCCAGGAAGCCGTATCCGCCGCAGCATTATAAGAAATCGGGATCTTGAATTTTACGCCCGTTGCCGTGGCATCCGGATTGCTGAACGCATGTGTGGCGCCATCGTAAACTTTGAAAGTGTACTTCGCCCCTATAGAATCCATTTGTTTCCGGAATTGCGCAACCTGTTCAGCTGGTACAAAAGGATCGGCTCCGCCATGACAAACGAGCACCTGTGCTTTCAGTTTTGATTTATCGGGTGTCACTACCTGCAGACCACCATGGAAACTCACCACACCTACCAGATCTTCACCCAGATTTGCCATATTCAGGACCTGTGTACCACCAAAACAATAACCGATCGCGGCGATCTTACTCGTATCCGCCATTTCATATTTACGGACCACATTCAGGGCTGCATCAAAACGAGACTGCGCCATGAGGGGATTCATATAAAAAGGACCAGCCAGTTTTTCAGCATCGGTGGGATTATCGGCTCTGTTGTTATTGCCATAAAAATCGACGGCCATCGCCAGGTAACCCAGACCGGCCAACTCACGCACCCGGCGCTTGATATAATCATTCATGCCCCACCACTCATGCACCACCAGTACCACCGGCCGCTTGCCGGAGAGACTGCTGTCCCAGGCTATATAACCATCCATCACCAGGCTGTCTTTTATGCTTTCTGAGGAGTAGGTGAGGGCTTCGGTTTTAATGACGGGTTCTTTCATGGCGGTTTCGTTTTTGTCTTCGGTGTTATTGTTACAGGAAGTACTGATCAGCGCCAGGCTGCTCAGCAGGAGGAAAAAGTAATGCTTCATAATTATTGGTTTGTGTTACTGTGATAAAGTTCGGAAAATATCAGGTATCGGAAAACAATAATGAGGCGTTGTCCCTGCTGTTTAAAATAAAGGCAAACAGCAGCATTTCACCTATATTTGCCCCATGACAATCGAAAAATTACAGGATATGCGGTCCCGCATTGCCGGGATAAGGAGGTTTCTTTGACGTCGCTAACCGACAATATAAGATAGCCGAAGACAAACAACTGTCGCTGAGCCCGGGCTTCTGGGACGACAACAAGCGTGCGACAGAAATTCTCAAAAGCATCAAATTAAACGAGTACTGGGTGAAGCTGTATGAAACAGCGGAGGCCGGGGTGGAAGACTTTGCCGTCTTGTTTGAGTTCTGGAAAGGGGGCGATGCCACCGA
>Ga0075163_10005414_pt1 | contig 17040 bp, 12 predicted proteins | sample JI1023141ADNA_FD_71478 | JGI IMG/M metagenome (GOLD analysis project Ga0075163, IMG submission 71478) | Wastewater effluent complex algal communities from Wisconsin, to seasonally profile nutrient transformation and Carbon sequestration -... | ecosystem: Engineered > WWTP > Effluent > Algae...
TTTTAAGTTAGTTAAACTAACTTGATACTCTTTGCCCCAAGGCCAATTACGAGCTTCTACACCACGAGCCGCTTTTTCCCATTCTTCTTCTGTAGGAAGACGTTTTCCTACCCAAGCAGCATAAGCATTAGCATCTTCCCAAGTAACATTTATTACAGGGTAATTAGGCTTAGTTAAAAAATAATTACTATCCCAACTTGGATTAGGAGGATAATCACGCTTAGTTGCATCACAGAAAAGCTTATAATCAGCATTCATTACTTCATAAACATCTATATAAAATGCTGCTACATTAACTTTATGTTGAGGTTTAAAATTATCAGCTTTATTACCAGCATTTGAACCAATATTTACCTCTCCTGCTGTAATAAGCACCATCTCTCTTTGTGGTGGACTAATCACAGGCGTAGTAGTAGGCGTAGTAGATGGATTTGGATTACTAGTATTGGTTGCTACTGTATTATCAATAGGCTTATCAGGTGCTTTATCAATAGGCTTATCAGGTACTTTGTCAGGTTCTTTAGTTGGCAAAGTATTTGTTGCTATATTTTCAGGAGGAGTAGTTTTATCAGGTGTCTTATCAGGTGTCTTATCAGGTGTTTTATCAGGTGTTTTATCTAAATTAGCTGCTACTTTTTCCTTTAAAGAAACTTTTAATTCTTGATCTTGATTAAGTGTTAAAGTTTTTAGTTCTTCCCCAATACCACGCTTATAGATTCTTAGACTATAGGAAACCGTAGGATCTAAGTCAGGGACTACCAATTTACCATTAAGTGAGGCTGTAGTTCCCCTGTAAATATCATTAAGATATATCTCACACTCTAAAGGTTCAGAGATTATTGTTAGCATTACACGACGTTTGTTTGCAGGTTCAGGTACTTTTTCAGGTGCTTTTTCAGGTGTTTTACGCGGAGTAGGAGGTTTACGCACTACAGGAGTTTTTTTAGCTGGAGTAGGATTGCTATATATACCTATATCCTGAGCTAATACTTGTTGTGAGTAAATATTAGAAATAATTAAAATAAGAATTAGTAAGTATAATCGTAATAAGAACATAATAAGTAATTTTATTTGATAGTTTTTGCACAGCGAAAGCCTAAAATATCACCCTTAAAATCTGATGGTACATAATTGCGAACAAAACTAGCTAAAACTTTTTGATCAGACTTAAAACTTCCTCCACGAATAATAAAGCGTCCTTCTATCTCTTTAGGAATAGTTTCTTTATTACCAGGATAAGGAGTAAATTTATCAGAAGTCCATTCCCAAACATTGCCAGCCATATCAAGTACACCAAAAGGACTTGCACCTTTTGGTAAACTTCCAACTGTCCTAGGAGCTTCTTCTTGTAATTCTGCTGAAATCGCTACTCCATTTTCCCAGGTCTTTCCCCAAGGATAAGCCCGACCATCACTACCACGAGCCGCATATTCCCATTCTTTTTCTGTTGGAAGTCGCTTTCCTGCCCATTTTGCATAAGCTTCTGCGTCTGCTAAGGTTACATTAGTAACAGGATATAAATCTTCCCCTGAAGGAAATTGATTATTTTTCCAATTTGGTGGGCTAGGATGTTTAGTTGCATCTATAAATTTTTTGTAATCTTGATTGCTAACTTCTGTTTTATCAATATAAAAGTCTGCTACTTTTGCCTCATGTTCTGGACTAACAAATTTATAATCTCGTTGTTCTTTTGATGGACTAAAGCCCATCTTAAAACTACTACCTTTAACTAAAACCATTCCTTCTACTGCCTTATTATTAGTAGGAGCAGGACTACTTACTCCACTAACAGGGGTTGGGCTAGCAGAGCTACTAGAATTATTAACAGTAAAGAAAGCAAAATAAGAAATTGCTACTACTACCATTGCTACTATTATGCTTCCAAATATATAAATAGTTTTGTTAGAAGAACTGTTAAAACTATCAGCTTCATTTTTGGCTGCTAGTAGGTTTGCAGTAGATGTATTGCCTAGAGATACAAGGTTTGTACTGCTAGGGGTTGGCATAGATGACATACTAGCAATAAAACTAGGAGCATCAGTTATTTTAGGGGTGCTACCTGTAATAGGAGGGCTTAGCCTTCCTGTATGATTTCTTTCTGCTGAAGATTTATTTTCTGTTGTAGCTTTTTCTGGTGATAAAGAACCAGTGGTAGCAAATTTATTACCTGAAAGGGTAGAAAGATTAGTTTTGAGTTCAGAATTAATTCTATTATGAGAACTAGTTGTAGGGACAGATAAAGGAGAATCAGGAGACATTAAAGGGACATTTGAACTACTGTTTGTAGGTAGAGTATAAGCTGTTCCAGAACCGGGTAGAGGTGGAACCACTATTCCTGAATCTAAAGATGCTTGTTCTAACTCTTGTGCCATTTCTATTGCTGATTGTGGACGAGAAATAGGATCTTTTTCTAAAGTACGCATTACTATATCAGCAATACTATTTGGTAAATCAGGGCGCTTTTCTTTGACATGAGCAGGTTTATCAGTAGTGTGCATCATTGCTACAGCAATAGGTGTTGGTGCTTTAAAAGGGACATCTGCTGTAAACATTTCATAAAGAACTATGCCTAAGCTATAAAGATCTGATCTTGCATCAAGTTCAGAGTTTTGACATTGTTCTGGGGAAAGATAGTGGGGTGAGCCTATTATTACTCCTTGGCGAGTTAAACGGCCACCAATTTCATTACTTGGGCCATCTTTAAGTTTAGCAATACCAAAATCTAGTACTTTAACTAGTTCCCCTTGGCCATTATTTTTTTCTAAAACTATATTGTCTGGTTTAATATCTCTATGAACAATACCGCTACGATGTGCTGCATCTAAGGCTAAACATACTTGTCTTACTATGGTAATGGAACGTTCTACTGGTAATGGACCTTCTTCTTCAATAACATCTCTTAGAGATTTACCTACAAAAAGCTCCATTACTATATAAACAATTTCGTCTTCAGTTCGCCCAAAATCAGTAACCCCAACAGCATTAGGATGTTTAATTCTAGCTGCTGCTGTGGCCTCACGTTGGAATCTTGCTACCGCATGACGATCAGCTACTAAAGCGGAATGGAGGATTTTCACGGCAAGGTCATTTTGAATTAGTACATGTTTAGCTTTATAAACAGTACCCATTCCACCTTCACCGAGCTTTTCTTCCAAACGGTATTTGCCATCAATAACACGCCCAATAAGCGGATCTTCTACTTCGCCGTCGAGCATATCGCCATCAAACGGGCAAAAAACCATATGGTCAGGGAATTTGCGGCTACAACTGACACATTCCTTCATGTAAGAGATTTACCTTAGGTTTTCAATCTGAAATGATATAAGGATATTATATTCTAGATCCAAAAAACTTAGCTAGGGTTGCCGAGAGCTAAATTTATTGTAAACCTGATTAACAAAATACGTTGTATCTATTTATGTGCTCTACTCTAACAATCAAGAATATACTAAGCATCCGTTGATTGTCAATTTTCTAAAAAATTTTGTAGAAAAAATATAATTGTTAAATGAAATAGAGATAATTCATTACTTATAAGAAGTGATTCTAGGAAAGTTTTAAGTCTTTTTTATAGGAAAGCAAAAAATCATAGAACCCTAAACCCCTAGTAAAAATCTGTAAGTAGGATTCTATGAGTGACTAGTAGCTATTATGTAGGTAGCATCTGATAATGACTTTAATTTTAAGCATCCGTTTAATTTTAGTACTCTGCTAAAACAGGTTGATTAACCAAGTTAGCAAGTGGGCGTACAGGTTCTTTTAGTTGAAACATCATGTCAGAAAAACCTTGGAAATCTAATGATTGAGGGCCATCTGAAAGAGCAAATTCAGGACAAGGATGGACTTCGACCAATACCCCATCAGCTCCTAATGCTAATGCAGCCTTTGAAAGTGAAGCCACAAGACTACGTTTACCAGTAGCATGAGAGGGATCAACAAGAATAGGTAAATGAGAAAGTTCACGTACTTGAGCAACTGCTGCTAGATCTAGAGTATTTCTTAGTTCTGGATCAAATCCTTTTATTCCTCTTTCACATAAGACTACATTTTCATTTCCTCCAGCTAGAAGGTATTCTGCTGCTAGTAACCATTCTTTTATTGTTGCTGAAGGGCCTCTTTTTAGCAAAATAGGGGTTTGTATTTTTGCTAAACGACGCAAGAGTGCAAAGTTTTGCATGTTTCTTGCTCCAACTTGTAGCATATCAGCATAGTTAGACATTATTTCTACGTCATATTCACTCATTATTTCTGTAACTATAGGTAAACCTGTTTGTTGACGAGCTTCTTTTAATAATTCTAAAGCTTCTAACCCTAAACCTTGAAACTCATAAGGAGAAGTACGAGGTTTATAAGCACCACCACGTAGCATCACGGCTCCTGCAGCTTTTACTGCAAAGGCTGTTTCTAAAAGCTGTTCACGAGATTCAACAGAGCAAGGCCCTGCTATTATAACAGCTTCATTGCCACCAATTTTTACTCCACCTACATTAATGATTGTGGTTTGAGCTTTAATTTGTCTACTAGCAAGTTTATAAGGATGTGCATTAGAAATAAGCATATCAACTCCTATGAATTTTCTTTAGGTGTTATCATTTCAGGATAAAATCCTAAAAAGTGTAATTTATAACCAAGGTTTTGTAAGTCTTGTAATATATTTTTAATCTGTTCTTTTTTAAGGCAAGCTCTTAAGTCTAGACAGAAAGAATAATGCCAAGGTTGACCTTTAATTGGGCGAGTTTCTATCTTTAAGAGTTCTATATTGTGTTCTGTAAAAAACTGTAGTAGCTGACATAGCCCTTTGTCAGTTTTTGATGGATAGAAGGCTAAAGATAATTTATTAGGCACAGAAAATTTATTTATCTCTTTATTAGCTTTAGAAGTAAGTAGCCCAAAACGAGTATAGTTTTGACTATTATCTTCTAGGTGTTCAGCTAAAAGCTTACCTTTATAAATATTACATGCCCGTTTACTAGCAATTGCAGCAATAGTAGGATCAGATCTTTCAATAACACGACGTACACTAGCAGCAGTATCATTTGTTGCAACCGCTTTGATTGTTGGATTTGCTAGGAAAAATTTTTCACATTGTGCTAGTGCAGCAGGATGGGATTCTACTACTTTAATATTTTCAAAAGAGGATCCTTCGCAACCTATTAAGCAATGTTTTATAGGATGTACAACTTCTGCAATGATCTCTAAAGAGCTTTCTAAAAGTAAATCATAACATCTAGAAATAGAGCCAATTAAGCTATTTTCTAGCGGTGCAAGAATCATATTAGCTTTTCCTTGGCTACCCATTGCAAACATTGATTCAAAACTAGGGCAAGGAAGAAATTGAATTTGTGAGCCTAAAAATGAAATAGCGGCTTCTTCACTAAATGCCCCTGATTCACCTTGAAATGCTACATACATCATAAATTCCTACCTTTATTACTTTAGTTAATTTGCTATAACGATTTCGCTATAGTGAGTTTCTATAAGCTTTGATTGATGAATAATTTGACGAAAAAGTGTTTTTAACGTTTCATTATCCAAAGGGCCTTTATTAACTCTGCAAATATGTGATAACACAGCACGTTCCCGCACTGGATCACAAATAGGCATACCAGTAAGTTGTTTTAATTGTCCGACTTGTGCCACTAGTTCAGCACGGCGATTTAGTAAATGGGTAATTTTTTCGTCAACTTCGTCTATTTCTGCTCGCCAATCCTCAATATTCATAGACATATTTTCCTTTCTAAAAATGTTTAACTTTAAGGTACTAAAAAAGAACATATAAAAACAAAACCGGCTGCGCTCTTTAAGTAGGAGAGGCAGCCGGTTAGGTTTAAAACTTTTTGTGCTATTAGCTTTTAATCAAATATTCCTTTTGCACAAGTTTTGCTCCCCCGCTGCTCCCTAAAGGAGAAGCGGAAAGTAAACATAAAGTTTTTAAACATTGTGCTTTGCATATTTTGCTTAACTTTATAATTGCTAACCTACATTTATTTAGTAGGTGAAAGATATTTTTGAAATGATTTTAAGTATCCTAAGACAGTACCAGAATTTTTTCAAGATATTTTTATCTGTTAGGGAAATCTTTAGCAAATTCCAAAAAGCCAACCTTTAAAATCTTTAGTTGCTAATTTGGTTTAATTGCTTAGTAGGTTAGACTTGACCACTAAGAACACTTCTAGTAGTCTATAGCGTTTTGCAGAAAAGCTAAAAATCTTTCCTATTTTTGCAAAGGTTCATTATTAAAATATATACATATTAATTATTAGAAGTTAGTAATGGTTTTTAATAGGATTAATTAAAAATTATTACTACTGTTCAAGTAAGGAGATAAAATTTCAATGAGAGCAAATCTAATTCGACGTGGGATGATCATCCTTTTTAATGGTGTACCCCATCGTGTTATGGATGCACGTCACCATACCCCAGGTAACCTACGTGCAATGATGCAGACCAAATTACGTAATATTTTGACAGGCGCTTCTTTAGAAACTCGCTTTAGTGCTACTGAAAACGTTGATCGCGCAACTCTTGAACAGCATATGTTTAAGTATCTTTATAGCGATAACAACACCCATTGCTTTATGAATGAAGAAACCTATGAGCAAATAGAATTAGATGATGAAGCATTAGGTGATGGAATATATTACTTAATCCCAGACCTAACTATTCAAGTAGAATTTTATGATGGTAAGGCTATAGGAATACAACTTCCTGCTTCTGTAACATTAAAAGTAATTGAAACAGAGCCAGAGCTTAAAGGCGCTACAGCAAGCAATTCAAATAAACCAGCTAAATTAGAAACAGGCTTAGCTGTCCAAGTTCCTCCTTTTGTTCGTGAAGGTGATATTGTTCGTATTGATACTGCAGAAAATAAATATATGGAACGTGTTACCAAATAGTTTATATATCAATTAGTTGTGGCTAGTATTATTAATAGCTTATTATGTATATTTTATATGATCTAGTTCTTTTGTTAGTTTTAATACTAGCTGCGCCTTACCTGCTTTATCAAGCAGTAGTTTATAAAAAATATTTGGCTAATTTATCTGCTAGATTAGGGTTACGTTCGCTTAACCCTGCTTTTTCGTCAGACCCTAAAATCCTGATTCATTGTGTCTCTGTAGGTGAGTTTTTAGCCGCAGAACCATTAATTGAACTACTTCATAAAAGCTTCCCAGAATATAAACTCGTAATTTCTACTACAACAATTACAGGGCAAAAATTAGCTAATGAACGAGCTAGTAAATTTGCTTATATTTGTTACTTTCCTTTGGATTTTTCTTTTTCTATAAACAAATTTTTTGATCAAATTCAACCTGTTGCTATTGTAGTAATGGAAACAGAAATTTGGCCAAACTTTTTTCGTGTTGCTAAATCACGTAAAATCCCTTTGTTTATTGCTAATGGACGAATTTCTGATCGCTCATTTCAACGCTATAAAAAACTAAAATTTTTACTTACAAATATTTTAAGCGCTGTTACTTATTTTATGATGCAGTCTAGTCAAGATGCTGAAAGAATCCTAGCCTTAGGTGCACCAACAAATAGAGTTAAGGTTTGTGGAAATATTAAGTATGATCTAGGCACATCTGCACAAGCTGATCGCTTAGATAAACTTGCTTTAGAATTAGCAAAAAAACTTAACCTAGAAGATTCAAGCCCTCTAATAGTTGCAGGTAGCACCACCCCAGGCGAAGAAGAAATCCTACTAACTGCCTATCAACAAATTATTAAAGACCCAACTTTAACTAATACCCGGCTTTTAATTGCTCCTCGTCGCCCAGAACGTTTTGATGAAGTTGCTAACTTACTTATAAATAATAAATTAGATTTTATACGTCGATCTAAAATTACGTCTGATAATCAAGAGTTAAATAATAGTAGAGTTGAAAAAGTTATTTTGCTTGATAGTATAGGAGAATTAGCCGCAATTTATCGTTATGGCCAAGTAATTTTTGTTGGTGGTAGTTTAGTCCCTTATGGAGGGCATAACATTTTAGAACCAGCACTTTATCATCGAGCAATTATTACAGGCCCTTATATGAACAATTTTCATAAAATTATTACTGATTTTTTATCTGCTCAAGCTGTAATTCAGCTTCCTACTCTAGAAAAACAAGAACTTATTAATGCACTAGCAGAAAAAGTTATTTATTTACTGAAAAATACTGATATTTGTGAGAAACTTGGTAAACAAGCTTATCAAGTTATAGAAGAAAACCGCGGAGCATTAGCACAACATATTAATTTAATTGTAAACTCAATAAATAAAGAAAAATAAACAGACAATTTTCACTATAGGTTGATAAAGTCAATAATATGAATAGAATATGGGGTTTAGTAATTTTATTAGCAACAGTTTTACTTATTAGTTGTTCTACATCTCTTCCTAAAGATGAAGAACTTAAACAAGCTTTTAACACTCAAGAAGCAAGTTTTATTGAGCTAAAAAACATGATTTCAACCTTAACTATTGTTTCTGAACAAGAGACTTTCAAATCTACTACAATTGGAACAGATAAAGTTGGGGATTTTTGGTTAATAAGTGGTGAGTGGCGACGTAATGAAGATTCTGGAGATAAAAAATATACACAAGAAGAGATGCTAAAAGTTGTAGGGTTATCAACTGAAAACTATCAAAAATACTTAAGCCTATTAAAATTAATTAATGCTGAAAGAGTAACTAAAGATGAATTAAACGGCAACATATCAATTAGTTTTATGATGAAATGCACAGGAATTACAGATAATGGAGGTTGTAAATCAATAGTTTTTACTGAAAAACCACCTGAGCCAATAGTTACTAGTACAGATAAAGAACTTAGCACAGGTACATTTGATGGGCTTTGCTATGTAAAGCTAAAAGATAACTGGTTTATTGAACTTGATTGGTCAAAATAGCTGCTTAAAATCTATTAACATGCTATCTAAATTACCTACTTCAAAACTACTTCGCACCCTTATTTACCTGCCTGCAAAGCTATATGAATTGATTATTCGGACTCGTATTATTCTTTATGAATACCAATATATAAAATCTAAAAAACTAGATAAAGTAGTAATTAGTATTGGCAATATTACTCTAGGTGGAACTGGGAAAACTCCTTTAGTAGAATATATAGCTAAGTTTCTTAATGATGAGCATTTAGAAACAGCCATAATTAGCCGGGGATATAAACGCCAAGATAAAACGAGTTTAGAAACCATAGTTTCAGATGGAAAACAAGTGTTAGCCTCGCTTGAACAAGCAGGTGACGAGCCTTTTATGCTGGCAGAAAAACTTAAGGGGGTAAAAATAGTAGTAGGGGCTAATCGTTTTCAAGCAGGAAAGCTAGCAATAGAGAAATTAGGTTGTGATGTAATTTTACTAGATGATGGTTTTCAACACTTAAAGCTTAAACGAGATTTAGACATTGTTGTTTTAGATGCTAGTGATCCCTTTGGTAATGGGGAAGTTGTACCGCTAGGAAAGCTTAGAGAGCCTATTTATGCCTTAAAGCGTGCACAAATGATTATTGTTACTCGCTCAGACCGTGACTTAGATCGCGATTTAATTTTTCAAGTATTAAGTGGACTAGAGTTAAATATCCCTATTATTTATGCTTATCATGATTTTGTTGGACTTAGAGAGTTAACAACTAATAAGCCTCTGCCAATACGTAAACTTATTAATGCTAAGATTGCAGTGCTTTGTGCTTTAGGTAATCCAAAAATCTTTATTGAAGACCTAGAAAACTACCAAGCCAAAATAGTCTCACAGCATATCTTTAGAGATCATCATCATTATCAACAATCCGAAATAAACCAAGTTATTGATCATGCTAGATTTCTTGGAGCAGAATTTATTGTTACAACAGAAAAAGATGCTGTAAAACTAAAACCTTTTTCTTTTGACTTACCTGTTTATGTTGTAGAAATAAAAGCTCAATTTGATGATGAAGTAAGACTTAAATCTATTTTGCTAAGAACAGTAACAGATAAACTTAGAAATAAATAAACATAACAATATTTAAAAACAAAAAGAGATGTGTTGTGTTAAACACATCCCTTTAAGTGAATATTTTATATGTTATTACTTACATTTAGAGTAACCACAATCTCGACAGGTATCACAATTAGAAGCATGTTCTAATTGTCCTGAGCATTCTGGGCAAACTCCAATGATTGAAGACACTACTTTATTACGAGAAGTGTCTGATCTGCCTTCTAAACGACGTTTAGTAATCAAAATACATTCAGCAATTGCCTGCTCTGGAGAAGTACAAAGTCTTTGGTTAAACCAAACTGAATGTGTTCCATTAACCTTGTTTAAGCTACGGGCTAATTCTTCAGCTTCAAAACCACCACGTAACATCTTAGAAGCTAATAACCCTACAGAAGGGCTAACAGGGCCAGAAGCAAAAATCTCTAAAACCCGGTTATAGTCATGGTTAACTGTTACATAAAGGTTTAACCCATCAAAAGGAATCCGCCAAGTATAACCAAGTAGCTCTTTAGGTCTTTCTAAATGTACACGAGCAGCTTTAGCTGTTGTTTGAGCTGCTTTTGGTTCCTCTACTTTGCTAACAGCTTTGTTACTTGATGTAACTGGTTTTGCTGTAGGTTGGGCTTCTTCTGCTTTCTTAGTTGAGTCAGAAGCTTTAATGGCTGTAAGTACTTGACCATCACGGCTACCATCACGGTAATAAGAAACACATTTTACTTTTAAGCTACGAGCTAAACGATAAAGCCTATCTACATCAGCAACAGTGTCAGTTGCTGCACCATTACAGGTCTTAGAAATAGAATTGTCTACATTTTTTTGGAAAGTCGCTAATACACGAACATGCTCTTCCCCACCAATTTCATAAGCATTAATAAAATAGTCAGGTAGTTCAGCTTGACGATCTACTACTTGTTGAGCCGCCATTTCAATAGAATCTTCATCGGTTGGGTCATACTTAATACCTAATACTTCTGCTGCTATTGGGTGAACATAAAAACGTTTCCCTAAAGTATCTTGGCGAACATATGCCCAAGAGAAATTAGGCTCAATTCCTGATGAAGTTTCTGCCACTAAACTAATTGTGCCAGTAGGTGCAATAGTAGTAGTTTCATAATTACGTGGGGTTAATGGGCGACTAGAATCAATACCAATCTCATTATAAAGGAAGTTTTCATATAGTGCCCGGTTTGCTTCAAGTTCTGGGAAAACACCTTTTTCTAAACCTAAATTAAAGCTTGCTTCCCAAGATTCACGACGAACAAACTTCATTAATTTATCTGCTGTGTCTAGGCTTTCTTGTGAACCATAGCGAATCCCTAATTTTAATAGCACATCAGCATAACCCATAATTCCTAAACCTACTGGACGGGTGCGATGTACTACATCAGCAATTTGAGGTAATGGCCATGTACAAGTGTCTACAACATTATCTAAGAAGCGTACACTAGTATGTACCGCAGTACGTAAAGAGTCCCAGTCAATACCATCAGAGTCACAAAACTTAGATACATCTACTGAGCCAAGATTACATGAGTTATAAAAGTGGAGAAATTGTTCGCCGCATGGATTACAACTAAAGATTGCTCCCATAGAATTCATTAAGTGATTATGTCGATTTACTTCATCAATAAAAATTATTCCTGGTTCAGCATATTTCCAAGCAGATTCAACAATACGTCGCCAAATATCAGGAGCATAAATCATTCCTGGGCTAGGAGGTTTTTGGCCTTCATATTCATAATCTTTACCTGTAGCAGGGTCAAATATTGGTTTTTCCCAAACCTTACCATTAAATTCTGTTTGGAACCATTCATTGTGGTCTACTGCTTCTAGAAAAGCGTCTGTTACTGTGACAGAGATATTAAAATTAGTTAAAGAAGCTTGGTCATTTTTAGCATGAATAAAGCGTAAAACATCAGGGTGAGTTACTCGTAAGATGCCCATATTAGCACCGCGACGTACACCACCTTGTTTTACTGTTTCTGTCATGGTGTTAAAAATATTCATAAATGAAACTGGGCCAGAGGCTACACCATGAGTTGACGCAACTACTGCACCAGATGGACGGAGTTTTTCAAAAGTAAACCCAGTATTATGAATCATTGCTAGGCCATTTGTGCCAGCAGCATAAGTATTCCAATCTAAGACAGAAAGATCATAGTAATCTTTACGCTCTGTTGCTGCAGATACAGAACTAATTTCTAGGCCACAATCAGCCACACGAAGAAGAAGTTGACTTAATAGCTCATTACCTTGTTCTTGTATCTTACTAGCAATAGATCTAAGGTCATCTCGACGGCAACGCCCTGAAGCATTGCTTGACCAACGGTTTAATTCATCTGAGCAAACGCCAGAGCCTTTGATTTTATCGCCTTTTTTATGTGCTAGATCTAGAGATTGTAATTCTTGGCGCCAAGGAGCAATTTCTACAGGTAAAGCAGTTTGTTTACGGCTATCACTGTGTAACCTACTTAACCGATTAGTATTAGCCATATATTGACCTAGGTCTTTTGCTAGGAGATTTACTTGAGGTAAAACACAAAGTTGAACTGTATAAATATTGCTGCAACCTTTGCCCTTAGGAGGTTTTACAGACACAGAAGGCTGATAACCAAGTAGTGAACATAATGCTGATAGGTCTTGTGCCATTTCTTGACTAGCAGTTGAATAAGAAGGACTGCCATCTTCAGCCACATAACCATCACTATCAAGTAGACCTGCAACAAAAGCACGAACAACATTTAATGGAGATTTAGTTATAATTTCTGGGATACGAATAGAGGAGGTTTTTGGCCCAAATTTTTGTAGTCCACATGCTTCAAGCATTGTATGGACAAAAGCTTGAGTTAAGGTAGAAACACTAAAAAGATTACGTTTATCTTTTTGAATAGAGACATTTATATCTTTACTAGCTAAAACTTGTTGTGCTTTTTCTAGTACATCTGTAGTACCAGAAAACATTCTTAAACGATATTGTCTTAAGCTAGGTACATAGCCAAAGCTACCATCACCAAGAATAAAACCTATTAGCCAACCTAATTGAGGATCAATAGTAAGATTTTGGACTTTTCGCTGTTCTTGCCAAGGCCAATAAGCATCAGGGCGTTCTGGGCCAAGAATAATATCACCTGCTTTTAACTCATCTGCTCGGACTTCTTTTAACTCTGTTCCTGATAAAACCATAAATGGATGCCAAAGGCTAGTTTGAACTTTAATACCTTCTCTAGTGGAAACAACTATTTGGTCTTTTTTAGCTACATCAAATTTCCAAACATGAGTGACTTGCTGAAGTCCAGATTTTCCAGATTTTGGATCCATTGCGACTGTTTTAATATTTAAGTCTGTTACATCATATGCAATGCCTTTTCCAGAAACTACACCACTACGACCATCAGCCGTAGCACGGTTAAATAATACTTCAATAGGTTCAAGACCACAAAAAGTTGACCATACACGGGCATCTGATGCTACGCATCCTCCCCCTGTTTTATGGATAATTCCGGCTGCTTTGGTAGACTCTAAAATTCCAGCAATAGAATCAGGTACATCAATAACAAAACAGGCTGCTAATTGACCGTCAGATTTGCCTGCATTGACTAAACAAGGGGTGTTAGGAATAAATTTACGCTCTATCATTAACTGATAAGCGGAATGGTAAAAACGCTGTCTTTCACCTGCATCTTTTTCTGCTTTAGCAATTGCTCCTACTACTCTTTTACAAATGGCTTCCCAATCTTCTAAAGCATTACCCTCACGATCTTTTAAAGCATAACGCTTAGCAACAACCTTTTGTGTATTGATACTTAGTGTTTGTTGGTCGCGTAACTTGCTAGCACTGGCGCTCATTATTTTTGCTCTCCAAAATGTTATTTTGATAAAAATAACAAACCTAATTTGTAGCACAAAAATTTTTAGTTATTGGTATGAATCCTTACGTATATAATAATTTATAAGCTAATATTTTGATAGGATTATAATTAACTTATAAAAGATAGAAACATGCCGTACGTAGAATTAGATATAAAAATTTGTTTACAAGTTGGTTTGATGTCGCAATGCTAGCCCTAAGGATTTGGTGTTGTCAACAGCAAAATCCAATATATTGTGGTTTTTTAAGGTAACTTGTAGTTGCTTATATAGCTTAGTTTATTTAGAAAAGATTGAAAAAAAGGATCGAAATTTTGTTTAATTATCAAATCTACTAATTGTGGTTAAAAATCATGTAACCCACGAGTAATAGTGGTTTTTCTTATAGTCTCTGGAGAAAAGTTTTTCGCCCAGAGAGTAAATATTTTTTCAGGGTCAATTTCACCTTGAAGAAATATATCCATTGATAAATGATTTGCGTCAGGATGGGCACGAAAACACAAATGTCCTACTTCAAATAAAATTATTCCTGTATAGCCTCCAGAGGGTAAGGGTTTTAGAGTAGGATCTGATAAAGTAGGGGGTTGTAAACTAACAGTTTCTTTAAGTAATTGTAGGAAAAAATCTTGATTGTTAAGCTTTTCTTTTACTACACCAAAAAGGTCTATAAGAAGGTGTTGGGCTGGTAAAATTTTTTCCATGCTTTTTCCACTCGCTATTTAGTTATTTAACTTACTGTATATTTAAGCTATGAATTTAAATTTTTTATAGCTTATCGCTAAAACCAATTATTGTATAGTGATTTTATGGGCTTGTTTAATAAAAACTGAAAAGCCAATAAGTAACAGTTTACTTTGGTATAAACCTTATTTTTATGGAGTAGTGTTATTTTTATTAACCTTATTTTCTTTTAAGTTTTTAGGCTCAGAGTTCTTACTAGAAGGAGTTAAGGTTGGAGTAGGTTCTAAGTTTTTTTCACTAGGTTGTAGAGTTTTTTCATCTGTTTTTGCTTGGTTTTTCGCTTCTCTAGCTGCTTTAGCTTCTAGAAGCACTTCATCTTTTAATTTTTTATTTGCTCGCTCAATATGATTATTTGCAGAGCGCAAGGCTTCATGTAGTATAGGATCAATATAATAGTAGCTATGCGAAGCTGTTTGTAATTCTGGGCCAAGCTTATAACGTGCTTTGACACGGGAAAATAGATCAGCATCATTACTAGCAAAAAGTTTATTAGCAAAAAAATTATTTCCTGTTGTAGCATTTTTTCTTTCCATAAGCTCTAATGCTAAACGAAAGTCTTGTAATGCTGCTTCTACTTCTAGATAAGATGTTCTAGGGGGATCAGTTTGATTAGAAGCTAAAAACTCTTTAACTGTAGTTTCTGTAGTTTTTAAGGTTGCCTTATAATTGGTTAAGTCTGTTTCTACAAACTCTTTTTCTTGTAGTGTTTTTAGTGCCTGTAAAGCTGTTTCTGTGTTTTTTTGGTAAATTGTCCAAGGTGGTATTTCTTTTTTCTTTTTAAATGGACAAGCTGTAAGAGTAAGTGTTAAAACTAAAACAAATATTATTGACAGGTATTTCATATTTTTAATTACACAACAAATAAAGTCTTCATTAATTGTATATGATGCAAATTTTATTTGCATAGATGGTTTGTCCAAAAAGCGAAATCCTAACAGTTCTCTTAACTACTACGCAACTCTTATGAGGATAAAGTTTTCTATTGTGTTATATTGTATATCCTTATAGTAATATTAACCTATGTTAAATCTCTAGCATTGTTTTAGAGGTATGAGTAAAACAGATAAAACAGACAAAATAGACAGTAATTCTTTAGAAAATGAAATAGGTGAAATTACAGATACATCATTTATTACTAATATAAAAATAGATGTTTCTGCTTCACCAGACAAAGGTTTGTCTAAGGAACGAAAAACACCAGAAAATGCAGCTTTTCCTAAGGAAAGATCTTTTACTTCTAATGCTAATTTAGGTGCTTCTAAATCTTCTGGGCGTACAACTACTCTAGCTTTAGATCCTAGGCCATATAAAAAGCGAGAAAGAGTTTATACAACAATAATAATTATTTTATCAATAGCATTAGTTGCTCAAAGTGCTTTGTTATGGGCTATGCAACTGCATCATAATAGTAGACAAAATAATAACCTTAACAAAAGCCAAACAGAATTTATTATTTCTGGTGTTAATCTAAATCAAGATAAATTAAAAGATGTAACTGATGCAGTTATGCGTAAGCATCTTGGGGTTTCACTAGTAATACTACCAAAAAATGAAAGAGTTGCTTTAGCAGAGTTTGCTCAAGGAAAAATACAGATTATTCAAACTACAGAACCATTATCAGCAGAGGAAAAAAAAGAATTAGACTTAATAATAGGAAAACCAGTACAAGAAATACATATTCAATTATCTGCACTAGGGATATACACAAGCGATCTTAATCCTATTAGTGAGCTTACTTTAGAGCAACTTAAGATGATTTATCTAGGAGAAATTTCTAGTTGGAAATCTTTAGGTAATGAAGATAGCCCAATTACTACATATAAACTTGAAGATAATCAATTTATTGATAAAATTTTTCAAGAAAAGGTAATGAAATATTCTTCACCTAAGATTAGCTTTAATAAACCCTTAGGTGCTTTTTCTCAAATGCCACAAGCTATTGGTTATGGTGAGGTTAAAAGCTTATTACCTAATAAAACAAAAATGATAAAACTAAAGTTAAGTGATAGTGAGCAAGGTATTACTCCAATAATAGGAAATAAGGTAAATGAAAAATACCCATTAGTTTATAGTACTTATTGGTATATAGCAGGACTGCCAGATAGGGTTTTACAGTCTTTTGTTGAAGAAATAAAGAAATAAAGAATATAGAGAAATAAAAGTAACTTAAAAATGCTAAGGCACAAAAAATATAACTAATTATATTTTTTGTGCCTTATATTTTTGTCTTAAATAGAAAACTTTTACTTAGAAAAAACTAAGCAAGGCGAACTAATAGTCTTTGTAGTTTTTGGCTCATAATAGGGTCATTTTGAGCAAAATCTGACATTGTAGACATTAAATTATTCATATTAATTTTGTCCTTTAATTCAGGACTAATTAGGTTATTAACAAATGAGCGGGCTGCTTTATCAATTGCAACGCGAGAAGAAATAGAATTATTAAAATCT
>Ga0075163_10005415_pt1 | contig 17039 bp, 16 predicted proteins | sample JI1023141ADNA_FD_71478 | JGI IMG/M metagenome (GOLD analysis project Ga0075163, IMG submission 71478) | Wastewater effluent complex algal communities from Wisconsin, to seasonally profile nutrient transformation and Carbon sequestration -... | ecosystem: Engineered > WWTP > Effluent > Algae...
AGAAACGGCAGTTGGACGCGCTTGCTGGTGCGCCTGGGCGGGTGTCTGGCGCGAAGCGACAAAGCCAGGCGCCCGCACAGGCGTGCCAGCGGGCGCGTAGCGCTGTCATCCTCCCGGTGAGCGTCGGCGAAGGTACGAAAGCGTGTGTTCATGCGGTTCTTGATATTGCAGAAAGCGGTCAACTGCCGTTTCTAGGTTTAACCAGGGTGACTGCATGAACCACCGCACCGGGCCCCAGCCCCTCTCCACAGCCCCCGCCAGCCTGTGGGCCGGCGCCTTGAGCCAGCTCCTCAGCTTTGGTGAAACAGGCTGCCCCCACTCGGCCCGGCGCGCTGCCGACCTCCTCTCCCGCCTCGCCGACGACCCGCGGGTCGACCGGGACATCGCCGAACTCTGCGAGCGTGCAAGCAAGCGCCGACGATGGCCGGGCAGCCGACCCCCAGCAGCTCGCCCGGCTCGAACGGGAGAACACCGAGCTCAAGGCCGGCCTGCGGCGTGAGCTTTCCGCCCTGCGCGCCGCCAGCTCACCGACGCCGAAGCCGCCCTCGCCGAACGTGACACAGCCCGCGCCCACGCGGCGGCCCTCGAAAGACGCCAGGCCCACCAGCGCATCTGGCAACTCGAACACACCCTGCGCGACGCCCGGCTCGAAATCACCCGCATCGCCGACGAACGTGACACAGCCCTGGCCGAGCGCAAGGCCTTCGAAATCCTCGTCGAAGCCAGCCTGCCGGCCGCCGCGGCGCCCTGCGCCCGGGCCGGCAGTGACGACTGCGCCGGCTGCAGCGAGGCCCTCGGCCCGCGCTGCGTTCTTTATGTGGGCGGGCGAGCCGGGTTGGTCGCCCGGTATCGCCAGCTCGCCGGGCGCCTCGGCATCACGCTGATCCACCATAACGGCAGCCTGGAAGAACCCCTCACCCACCTGCCGGACATGATCCTCAGAACGGCAGTTGGCCGCTTTTCGCAATCTCAAGAACCGCATGAACACTTGCGATAGTGCCTTCACCGACGCTCACCCGAAAGGTGAGCGCGCTACACGTCCGCAAGCACATCGACAGCCACGGCCAGCAGGCCGGCGAACCCTGCCTGTTCTACCCGGGCGGTGGCGTGTCGGGCTTTGCGGCAGCGATGGCCCGGGTGAGCCACAGCGAAATCAGCCTCGCCAGCGGCGATTGATCAGCCATCCTGCCAGGGCTTGTAGCGGCCCGCGCGGGCCAGCGGCACGAAGCTCGCCACCTGCGCCGCCAGCAGCAGGATGAACGCCACCCGCAGCGACTGCGCGCCGTCCATGCCACTGGCGCGCAGCACGTCGAGCAAACCGCCCAGCCCCCACTGCACCGCAAAGGCGCCGACGAAGGCCATCAGGTTGATGCAGGTCGTCACCCGCCCCGACAGCTTCATCGGAAACAAGCCGGCCACCACCCCGTACATCTGCGCCCCGGTGGACGATACGTACCCGAGTACGCACCACAGCGGCAGCGTCGGGCCGAGCCCGGCGATGATGAGGCCCAGGATCAGCATGCTCACGAAGAGCCCCACCTGCATCATGTGCAGCGGCGTGAAGCCGCGCCGGGCCAGCGGCGTCGCCCAGGCCCCGATGGACAGCTGGCCCGCCAGCATGCCGATGTTGAGCCAGAACAGGTGGTCCGCCGCCAGCGCGCGGCTGTAACCATTCACCTCCATCAGCCAGGGCACCGCCCACAGGCCCTGGAGCGCCATGAAGCCGCCGGTGAAGAAGGCCGACTGCCCCGAAAAACCCCAGAACTCCCGCGCCACCAGCACCTCCCGCACGCCGCGCAGGGCCTCCTGCAGGGTGCCGTTGCCATGGCCGTCGTCCTTGTCCGGCATCGAGAAGAAGATCAGCGCGGCGCTGCCCACGCCCAGCGCTGCCACCGCCCAGAAGGCCCCGCGCCAGCCGATGAAGGGCAGCAGCGCCTCCAGCGGCGCCGACGCCGTCACCGCCCCGAGCGCGCCGCAGGACATGATGTAGCCGGTCATCGAGGCCAGCTTTTCCCGCGGGAACCACAAGGTGAAACCCTTCAGCCCGCCCATCAGGCAGGCCGACACGCCCAGTCCGATCAGGCCGCGGGCACTCGCCAGGGTCGGCAGGCCGTCGCCGGTGGCGAACAGCACCGCCCCCAGCCCGGTGATCAGCAGCAGCGCCGCCTCCACCCGCCGCGGGCCGAAACGGTCGAGGGCGATCCCCACCGGGATCTGGGCCAGACCGAAGGCAAAGAAATAGGTGCTGGTCAGGAGACCGAGATCGGCCGCGCTCAGGCCCAGCTCGCCGGTGAGGTCTGGCGAGATCACCGCATTCACGGTGCGCAGCAGGTATGAAAGGTAATACCCGAGCGCGAAGGGCAGGAAGACGCGGCCGGCGAGAAAGGCGGACGACGGGGAAGAGGACGGACTCATGGGCAGGCCGGGGCGCAATTTGGGCAGACCGCGAGTGTAACGGCCCGCTCACCCTGCGTCTTTTGGCGTCAACCCGCAGGCACGCCCGGCCCGCAGATCAGAGCACCGGGCTGGGCGGAAGGGCGCAGGCGGCCCGGTATTCGGCCGCCAGGCGGTCGCACAGCTCGCGCGCCGAGGGCACGTCGTGGATCGTCGCCACGCCGTGGCCGGCGCTCCACATGTCGCGCCAGGCCTTGGCCTCGTCGGTCAGCGGCTTCAGCTTGCCCTTGCCGACACCCTGCACCAGCTCCTCGCGGCGATAGCCGGCCTTCTCGAGGCTGGGCCACAGGAAGTTGGCGTTGGTGCCCGACACCGCATCGGTATACACGATGTCTGCCGCGCCCGCGCTCACCAGCATCTGCTTGTAGGCGTCCTGGGCGATCGATTCGCGGGTGGCGATGAAGCGGGTGCCCATGTAGGCCAGGTCGGCGCCCAGCACCTCGGCTGCCCGCACCGCGTAGCCGTCCGAGATCGAACCGCCGAGCACCAGCATGCCGCTCCAGAACTCGCGGATCTCGCGCACCAGGCTGAAGGCGCTCTGGGTGCCCGCATGGCCACCGGCCCCGCCGGAGACGGCGATGATGCCGTCCACACCGGCGGCGATCGCCTTCCTGGCGTGGTAGGCGTGGACCACGTCGGAAAACACCAGCCCGCCGTAAGCATGCACCGCCTTCACCACCTCGCCCGGATGGCCGAGGCTGGTGATCACGAAGGGCACCCGATGCTTGCAGATGAGTTCGAGATCCGGCGCCACCCGCGGGTTGGAGGCATGCAGGATCAGATTGACGCCGTAAGGGGCGACACGGGCCGACGGGTCGGCGCTGCGGGCAGCCGCCAGGGCCGCGTCGATCTCACCCAGCCAGGCGTCGAACTCATCCGGCGTGCGGGCGTTGAGGGCCGGGAAGGTGCCGGCCACCCCCGCCCGGCAGGTCTCCGTGACGAGGGCCGGGCCGGACACGAGGAACATCGGGGCGGCGATGGCGGGCACCCTCAGGGTGCCGTGGAAAGCGCTGGCAAGGGTCATGCTGTCTCCTGGATTATGGGTATCGATGCTGCCCGGGCAATCTACCATGGCCCCCCGGAGGCAGGCGGCGCCTTCTATTCGCTGCCTTCGACGGCAGGCTCGGGCGCGGCGGCGGGCCTGGGCGCGGGCTTTGCCGACGGCTTGGCGACCGGCCTGGGCGCCGGACGGGGCTGCGCGGGCACCACCGGGCGGGCGGGCACCGGGCTGGCCGCCAGCTGCGCGCCCGGCTCCAGGCGCCATCCGACCTGCCCGAACGGGCCCTGCACCCGCAGCGGCAGCACCACCCCGCGCAGGCCGGCCAGCGCCACTGCATCGGGCCCCGCCGGCGGCACCAGCAGGCTCACCCGCGACAGGACGTCGAGACGCCGGCCGGCCAGGTCGACGCTGCCGGCGCCGGCAATCGCAAACGGGCCGCCCTGGCCTTTCAGGTCCGACGTGCGAGCCACGCCCCGCTCGATCGCAAAGCTGGCCGTAAGCTCGCCGAGGGCGCTCGCCTCACCGCCCCGCGGGCTTCGGCTGGCGGCCTGGCGGGCCTGGATCGCCGGCCGCCACTCTTTCAATGCGGCCAGCAGATCGAAGCCCTGCAGCGTGCCGCCGCGCAGACGCACCCGGGCCAGCCCGGCCATGTCGGCGCGCAGTTGCCCGCGGGTGGCGCCCGCCGAAGACACATCGACAAAAATGTTGGTGGTGCCGGCAAACGGCACCTGGCCGGCCAGGTCGCGGCCGAGGGCCGCTGCGTCGGCATTCTGCAGGTAAGCCCGCCAGGTCAGCCTGTTGCCGTCGGCAGCGAGGCTCAGGCTGCCCTCGAAGGCGCCGCCGCAAAGGGTCGCGGTGTGCCCGGCGGACACCAGCCGCCCGTCGTGCACGGCCACCGGCAGGCGCAGCTTGTCGAGCTTCAGGCCGCCGGCCTTCAGGCTCCCGACGCGGATCACGCCGTCGATGTCGAGGCCACGCAGGCCCGACAGATCCACCGCGGCCGCATCATCCGCCGCCGCGGCCTCGCCCTTGCGGCTTTTCTGGGCCTTGCCGCTGGCCAGCTGGCGGTCGAGATCGAAGCCGTCCACGTCCACATCGAAACCGAGCGCCAGCGGCGCCAGCCGGGGCAGGCTCCAGCTGCCCTGCAGATGGCCCAGCTCATGGCTCAGCTCGACCTTCCCGGCGCCGCTGCCCCGCGTGAAATCGATACGCCCGTCGCCACGCACGGCAATCTTGCGGATCGGGCTGGCGGCCTCCGGGCTGAGGGCCAGCTCGCCGGCCTGGCCGCTGAATTCGAGCACCCGGCCGTCGTCACGCCAGCTGGCACCCCCCGCCAGGCTGCCGGCGAAGCGCCCGAGGGCCGTTTTCCAGTCCAGCTCGGTGCCCAGGCGTTCGACGGTCCAGCCGCCATCGCGCGCGCTCAGCCCGGCGAGGCGGGCGCGGAGCTGCTGGCCCGCCAGCTTGAAGCTGGCTTCGGCAGACTCGGCACGCGGCCCCTCCGTGGCGAGGCTCAGGCGCGGGATGCTGACGCCGAGTTCGGCATCGTCCTGCCCGGCGAGGCGGCCGCGGAGCGCGGCCCGCACACCGTCGAGCTGTACGGGTTTGCCGTCCGAGCCGAGTTGATAGGACGCTTCGACGTTGAGCCGGGCGTCCGTGCCCGGGCTGGCCTGGGTCAGGCGCCCGCTCAGCTCGGCGTAGCCTTCGGCCTGGGGCGCGAGGCGGCCGCTGGTCAGCTCGAACTCGCTCAGGGCCAGCGCGCGGCCGGCAGCCTCGTCGTTCCAGGTGAGCGCACCGTTGCGCACTGCCAGGCTCGCCGCGGCGAACTCCAGCGGCTCGGTGCCCTTGCCGTTGTCAGCGGCGGGCGGGGCCAGCAGATCTGCGGCGTTGAGCTTGCCGTCGCGGTCGCGCTGCAGGGCAACGCGCAGGCCATCGAGCTCGACCCGATCGACCACCACCCGGTGGGCCAGCAGGGGCATCAGGCGGACGCCGAGCGCTGCCTGCTCGAAGCCCAGGAACTCGCCTTCGCCCGCCCGCCCCGACAGGCTGCCGCGGGGCACGTGCAGCACCAGCCGCGGGAACATCGAGAGCTCCAGCGGCCCCTCCAGGCGCAGGCTGCGCTGGTAGCGCTGCTTGGCAAAATGGCTCAGCTCTGCCGCCAGCCGGGCACCGTCGAAGGTGGCGTACAGAAACAGCGCCCCCGCGGCGACCACCGTGCACAGGCCGCCGAGCACGAACGCCAGATACCTCAGATATTTGAAATACATGTCCGGGAATGCCACGACTCCAAGGCCGCGATCTTACCCCACGGCGCGCAGGGGCAGGCGCAGCGCGAAGGTGCAGCCCTTGCCGGGCTCGCTGTCGACAACCACCGTGCCACCGTGACGCTCGGCCACGGTCTTGACGATGAGCAGGCCGAGGCCGACGCCGCTGGGCTGGTCGCGCCCCTCGTCGACGATCCGCGAGAAGCGCCGGAACAGGCGCGAAAGCGCCTCGGCCGGGATGCCGGCGCCCTGGTCGCGCACGCGGATGACCCAGTCCGGCCCTTCGGCCGACAGGCTCAGGAAGACGCTGCTGTTGGCCGCGCCATACTTGATGGCATTGGTCAGCAGGTTGATCACCGCCCGGCGCAGCAGCGAGAAGTCGCCCCGCACGATGGCCTCCTCCTGCTCGGCGTCGCGGGTATCCACCTGGATGCGGATGCCGCGGGCGTGGGCCTGGGGCCACACCTCGTCGGCCGCCGAATCGACGAGGCCGGCGAGGTCGAGCTCGACGAAGTCCTTCGGGTCGGAACCTTCGGCCCGCACCAGGCGGAACAGGCCGTCGGCCAGATCGAGGGCGGAGCGGGCGTAGCGGGCGATCCGCGGGATCTGCTCGACCTGCGCCGCAGGCTCGCCCCGATAGCCTTCGATGAGGGTCAGGATGGAGGCCAGCGGGGCGCGCAGGTCGTGGGATAGGAAGTGCATGGTGTCTTCCCGGCTGCGCTGGGCCTCGTGCATCAGCGTCACGTCGGCCAGGCCGATGACCCGCCCGGAGCGCGCCGCGGCGTCGCCGATGAGTTCGGACACCGACACCAGCAGATGGCGCTTCTTGTCGGGCGACAGCTCGAACTGGCGCGCGCCCTTCGAGCCGCCGAGATCGGGCAGGCCGTCCCGCAGCGGCACGTAGGCCGGCCACGGCAGCGCATGGAGGGCCGCCAGCAGGGCATCGCTCCTGAAGGCCTGCAGCAGGTGGCGGGCACGTTCGTTGTGGAGGATGACCCGGTTGCCCTGGTCGATCACGACGATGCCGATCGGCAGATGTTCGAGGGTGTCGGCGATGAAGCGGCGCACGTCGCGCTGATGCTGGGCCACCCGGCGGACGATGCGGATGCGCGCCTCGAGCCCGTCGACGACGGCCTGCTCCTGCTCGCCCGGGGCGCGCCCCGGCGGGGTGCCTTCACGCTCCAGGGCGATCAGTTCGGCGTCCAGGTAGCGCTGGGCAAACTCCAGCCGGCGCCAGCTCCACAGGGGGTAGGCCAGCATGCAGCCGAGCACCGCCGGCGCCGGCCCGAACCACCAGCCGCCGAGATGCAGGCCCACGCCCGACAGCACGATCGCCAGCCCGCCGAGCAGGAAAGGCGCGATGAAGCCGGTGCGTGCCTCGGCGTACAGCAGGATCAGCATCAGCGTCAGGACCGTCGCGACGGCCAGCGCAGCGGATACCCACGTCGGCAGCAGCCCCACGGTCGAGCCGCGGCGCAGCGCATCGAAGATGTTGGCCTGCACCTCGACCCCGGCCATCGGGCGCGACAGGCCGGAGGTCGGCGTCAGCACCGACTCGGCCAGGCCGGCGGCGGTGGCGCCGACGACGAGGATCTTGCCGCGCAGGGCATCGTCCGACACCTGCCCGTTCAACACGGCCTGGTAGGAATAGTGTTTGTAGGAGCCCGGCGCGCCCGAGAAGGGAATGCGCAACCAGTTGGTACGCATCCACTGGCTGAGGTCGACCGCGTCATCCACCGGCGCCGGCACCGGCGCGTAGGCACGCTGCAGTTCGGGCTCCACCAGCCTCAGCAGGGCGAGGGCCAGCTGCGGGTGCCGTGCGGCGCCGAAGCCTTCCCACAGATACACGCTGCGCGCCACGCCGTCGGGGTCGAACTCGACGTGGTCATGGCCGACCGCCGCGGCCGCATCGGCAAAGATCGGCAGCGGGCGGGTCTCGCCGGTGAGCGCCGCGCCGGTGGTGGCCTGGACGACCGGCAGCACGACCTGCCCGTAGCGGCGCATCGCCTCGGCCAGCAGCTGGTCGGCCTCCGGGTCGTCACGGCTGGGCGTGTCGAGGATCAGGTCCATCATCATCGCCCGCGCGCCCGCCTGCCGCGCCCGGTCGACGAGCGCCGCGTGGGTGCGCCGGGACCACGGCCAGCGGCCGAGGGTGGCGAGGCTCGCGTCGTCGATGGCGACGATCACCACGTCGCTGCTCGGCGGCCGCATGAAGGCCGACAGGGTGCTGTCGTAGATGCTCTGGTCGATGCGCCACAGCCAGCCCTCCAGCGCGGCCAGCACCACGATCACCACGCACATCAGGGTGACCGCGAACCACTCGAAGGTAGGACGACGCAGGAGCGGGATCACGGATCTCACGGGCCGGGCGCGGCTGGCGCCGAAAGGCTCCAGGGCAGCACATAGTGATGCGACAGGGTCTGCACCGCAGACCACGGGCTGGCGACGCCGTCCGCATCGAAGGCGCGCACACGCAGCGCGTAAGCGCCGGCACCCGGCGCAGGGATCGTCAGCGCCGGCTCGCCGATGCGCTGGGCGATCAGCGGGTCGCCAAACGACGCGTCGCGGGCCAGCTGAAACTCGTAGATCCGGCCACCCGGCTCGGCCGGCCATGCAAAACGCAGCCGGCTGTTATAAACGCTCAGTGCCACCGGCCCCGGCGCCCGCCGCACGGCGAGGGGCTGGATGTCGCCCCACGGGCCGCACCGGCCGTCGCCGCCCAGGGTGGCGACCCGCCAGAAATAAGCCCCCGGCGGCAGCCCGGTATCGACGGCAGCGGCCGGGCTGTCCCACTCGCCGGCGAGATCCTTGAAGCCCATGTCCCGGCTCACCTGCACGCGATAGCCGGCGGCCTCGGGCTCCGGCTGCCAGCTCAGGGTGGCGGCGCGCGGCGTTGCCGTGCGGGGAGGCTCCGGGCGGGCCCGCAGCGCGAAGGCGCGGGACGCGTCGTAGCCTTCCAGCCCCGCGTCGTCGATAGCCCGCACGCGCAGCCAGTAGTCGCCATCGGCCAGCCCCGCGAAGCGCGCCGGCGACGCATCGAACACGCCATCCATCACCACGTCGTTGAAGGCCTCGTCGCGGGCAAGCTGGGCCCGGTAGCGCACCGCGCCCTCCACCACCGCAAAGGGAAACCGCATGTCGACCCGCTCCAGCACCGCCGGCACACCGTCGAGCCGCGGCGCCCGCAGCAGCGGGCGCGGCGCCGGAATTGACGCCCCGGCCCTGGCGACGACGCCGAAGCCCGCCGGCAGCGCCGTCGCCGGCCCCGCACCGAGCGGGCTCATGCGCACCTCGCCGCCGGTCACCTCGGCCTGGGCGCTGCCGGCGGCGATGTCCGAGCCGACCCGGAAGGCGGTGCCGCGCACGCCCACCACCGCAGTCGGTGTCCGCACCTGGTAGCGGGCGGCCGGCCCGCGCTGGGCCGTGACGACCGTCTCGAGGCGGCCACGCTCAAGGTACACCCGCGTGTCCTGGCCGTCGAAGCCCCGGAAGCCCTGCACCTTGTCGAGACGCGCGAGGCTGCCCGGCTGCACCGTGAGGCGCGAATCGTCGGGCATCAGCAAGGTGACGAAAGCCTCGTCCCCGGTGCGCAGGCGGGAGCCTCCCGGCAGGGTTTCGTTCACCGCCAGCCGGCGGCCATCGACAGTCACATCGCCCTGTACTGCCAGCACGCGGGCACTGCGCGGCTCGACCCGCAGCCAGCCCTCCGGAATCCGCAATTGCGATCCGATCGGCATGCGCGCAGGATTCGGAATATGGTTTCGGGACTGCAGCCCCTTCCACCCGAAAGGCGCAGCCAGAAACTGCCTCTCAAGCCCGATCAGGGTGTCGCCGGCGCGGGTCGAATAAATGACTTCGACATCGGCGGCAAGCGCACCGGCAGCAACCGTCAGCACGGCGACGCCGCTCAGCACACGATGGAAGGGACGGGCCACGAACATAACCTTTAGTCTGATATGGGCAACTATATTAGTTTGGGACCAGAGGCGAGGTGCAAAACTTCGCAAACTTCGCCATCAAAATTGGCCCTCGTGCTAAATACGCCGCCTAATTCGGCAATCCGCCCTTTATGATAAGTACGAAATCTCGGCAGCCTCCCCTTAACAGATTGGCAACCCACGAGTTTTTCCAGCCTTCCCATTACTTTTGAAAAGGAGTCACCCATGAGCTTTATCCAGGAATTCAAGGAATTCGCCATGAAAGGCAATGTCGTCGACCTGGCGGTCGGCGTGATCATTGGCGGCGCATTCCAGAAAATCGTCGATTCCCTCGTCAAGGACCTGCTGATGCCGGTTCTCGGCAAGCTGCTCGGCGGGGTGGATTTCAAGCACCTCTACCTCAACCTCGGCGACAAGACCTTCGAGACGATGGAAGCCGCCGAAAAAGCCGGTGCACCGCTGTTCAAGTATGGCGTGTTCATCAATTCGATCATTGATTTCGTGATCGTCGCGATGGCCATCTTCGTGGCCATCAAGGCGATGAACAAACTCAAGCGCAATGAGCCGGCGCCGGCACCGGAAGCTCCGGTCGATCCGGAAGACATCAAGCTGCTGCGGGAAATCCGCGACGCCCTGAAGAAATAAGGCGCAATGAACAGGGGTTCCCGTTTCCGGGAACCCCTGAATCAACCCTGCGAAACCACCTCGGTGCCGACGGTGGCTACCTCGGCCGGGTCGATCTTTTCGAGACGGTAGCCGAAATTGTAGGTCGGGGTCAGCCGGAAACCGTTTTCCGGGCGCAGGTTCAGCTTGCTGCGGACACGGCTGATGTGCGTGTCCACCGTCCGCGTCGCCAGATCGGGGTTACGCCCCCACACCGCCTCCAGCAGATGGCCGCGGGACAACAGACGGCCCAGGTTGCGGAACAGGAAGGCCGCGAGTTCGAACTCCTTGTCGGTCATCTCGACCACCGCGCCGTCGATGCTCAGCACCTTCCGGGCAAGGTCGAAATTAAAGGGCGCCACCACCAGGGTCTGGTTGGCATTGCGCGGCTGCGAGCGGCGCATCACGGCCTCGATGCGCGACAGCAGCTCGATGCGGCGGGGCGGCTTGATCAGGTAATCGTCGGCCCCGGCACTGAAGGCGTTGGCGATGTCCTCCTCCGCATCGCGGGAGGTGATGAAGATCGCCGGAGTGTCGTTGCCGCGCTCCACGCGCAACCAGCGCAGCACCTGCTCGCCGGTGAGGTCCGGCAGGACCCAGTCCACCAGGAACAGATCGAAGCTCTCACGGCTGGCCACCCGCATGAGTTCGCGAGCCAGTCCGAAGCCGTGCACATCGTGCCCGGCTTCCCTCAGCCAGCCCGTCAGAACTTCCATTTGGGCCGGATCGTCTTCGAGAATAGCGAATCGCACGCTGACCTACCTTTTTTTTCGAGAAATTAAGCACGCCAATTCACGACCTTGCATGCACACGGAATTGCCGCGCGTCATGCAAAGTCCCCCACGTAGGGATTGCTTTCACGTTCCTCGCCGAAATTCGACATAGGCCCGTGGCCGGGAATAAAGGAAACATCCTTGCCCAGCGGCCAGAGCTTATGACGAATCGAATTCACGAGCGCGGCATGATTGCCCCGCGGGAAATCGGTGCGACCAATCGAACCGGCAAAAAGCACGTCCCCCACCACCGCCAGGCGCGCGGCAGCACTGAAAAACACAACGTGTCCGGGCGTATGGCCAGGACAATGCAATACATCCAGATTTTCCTGCCCGATGCTCACCACGTCCCCATCCACCAGCCAGCGGTCGGGGGTGAAGGCTTCCACCTGCGGGAAACCGAACATCTTGCTCTGCTGGGGCAGCGCTTCGATCCAGAAGCTGTCCTCCCGCTCGGGCCCTTCGATCGGCAGCGACAGGCGGCGCGCCAGCTCCGCCGTGCCTCCGGCGTGATCGATGTGCCCGTGGGTCAGCAGGATCTTCTCGACGCTCAACCCCAGCTGCGTGACGCCGGCGAGGATCCGGTCGACATCGCCGCCCGGGTCAACCACGGCGGCCTTCAGCGTCGCGTCGCACCACAGCACGGAACAGTTCTGTTCGAAGGGGGTGACAGGAATGATCTTGTATCGAAGCATGATTTTAAAAGTATCCGCAGGCGCCCGGGAGAATCGCCAACATGATCCGGCACCGCCTCGTCCAATTCGGGACACGGGTGCATTGCGTAAACCAAAGTTTAGCACGCACCAAATCGGTGGCCATTAAACCTATCGCCCCACGACCGGCGATGCCCCCCAAACGACACTCATGTTTTCATTCCAGATCCATTCACCTCAATGCAAATGTCAGAATTTCTTGCGCAAGCGTCGAGATGGAAGAAAGATGCCTCCTTCGAAAACCGCGAGCCGCAAGGGTAACGGGCAATGAGTGCCAAAAATACTAACGTCACCTATTTTAATTGAATGAATTGTGTCGGCCGCTTCCGGAGCCTCGCCGGCGCACTCCCGCAAGAAAGCAGGGCAGCGGCTCTGCCGATGATGGCAGGCCTGGAAGAATGGGAGCGGGCAGATGGCGCCACGCCGGCCTGGCCGGGTGGCTCCGACACGAAGCGTCAGCGCGGTGCGCCGGCGCCGCCGGGACGGGTCTCGGTGAGCATGATGTAGCGGGCGCGGTCCTGCTCGTAGCGGGTCCGGATCGCATCGATGTCGCGACGCTTGGCTTCGACGAGCAAGCCCTGGGCGTTCAGTTCGCCGTCGGACTCACGCAGGGACGCCGCCAGCGCCGGAGGCATCTCCCGCTTCTGGTAGAACTCGGCCTCGCGGTTGAGGCCTTCCCGCTTCTTCAGCATCAGGGCCCGGCGGGCCTCGGCCTGCTTGAGCTCGAGGGCCACCACCTCGATCGCCCGGTCACGACGGGTTTCGATGTCGGCAACGCTGGAGTAAGTCTCGAGGAGGGACTGGTTGCGGCGATTCTCGGCCCGTCGGCTGGCGATCTCGGCCCGGCGCGCCCGCTCTTCCGCCTCCCGGCGAGCCAGCTGCTCGGGCGTCAGCGGAGCCTCGACGAGACGCCGCACCGTGCCCTGCGGGCTTACCTCCCGGTAACCCTTGCCGTAGCACTGGAGCGGCAACACATCGCCGCAGACCTGGTGGCCGTTGTCGGTGCAGCAGAACACGGTGCCCTTGGGCGAGGTCTGAGCGCCCACCGGCAGAACCATCCACAGCACACAGAACAGGACACCGCGTCGCATCGGCTCAGGCGTCCCCGGACACGCCGTAGGTTTCGCGGTAGCGCTGGACGGCATCCAGATTGGCGGCAAGCGCGGGGCTGTCGTGGAGGAAGGCGATGAGATCCTTCAGCGTCGCCACCGCCAGCACCGGGATGCCGTAGGTCTGGCCGACTTCCTGGACGGCGGACAGGCTGCCCGTGCCGCGCTCCATGCGGTCGAGGGCGATCACCACCGCCGACGGCGTGGCGCCGTGGGCACGGATGATCTCGACGGACTCCCGCACCGACGTCCCGGCGGAGATCACGTCGTCGAGGATCGCCACCCGACCGGACAGCGGCGCACCCACCAGGGTGCCGCCCTCGCCATGATCCTTGGCTTCCTTGCGGTTGAAGCAGAAGGGCAGGTTGTGGCCATGTTCGGCCAGCCGCATCGCGGTGCCGGCCACCAGGGGAATGCCCTTGTAAGCCGGCCCGAACAACATGTCGCAGGGCAGATCGGCCGCCAGCAGGGTGCGCGCGTAGAAGTCGCAAAGGCGGCCGAAGGAAGCGCCGTCGTTGAACAGGCCCGCATTGAAGAAGTACGGGGACAGTCGACCAGCCTTGGTGACGAACTCCCCGAAACGAAGCACACCCTTGTCGCAGGCGAGCTCGATGAAATCGCGGCTAAAATTCACGTTATTCCTAAAATCCGGACCGAGTTACACAAAATGTTACGCGTCGTCACCGCCAACCTCAACGGAATCCGCTCCGCGAGCGTGAAAGGATTCCTGTCCTGGCTCAACAATCAGGACGCCGATGTAGTCTGCGTTCAAGAGCTCAAGGCTCAGCTTCCAGACCTCACTTCAGAGATGCAAGCCCCCGGCGAGTTCAGCGGGTATTTTCACTGCGCCGCGAAAAAAGGCTACAGCGGCGTTGGAATCTACACCCGCAAAACGCCCGACGCCGTCATCGAAGGCATGGGAGACGCCGAGTTCGATGCCGAAGGCCGCTACCTGCAGGCCGACTTCGGCGACCTGTCGGTGATCTCCCTCTACCTTCCATCAGGCTCCAGCTCCGAAGTGCGCCAGGCAGCCAAGTTCCGCTTCATGGATCTCTTCCTGCCCCGCATGGCCGCCCTGCGCGCCAGCGGCCGCCACGTCATCGTGTGCGGCGACTGGAACATCGCCCACCGGGAGATCGACCTCAAGAACTGGAAATCCAACCAGAAAAACTCCGGCTTCCTGCCCGAAGAACGCAACTGGCTGTCCCGCCTCTTCGACGAACAGGGCTGGGTCGACACCTACCGCCAGCTCCATCCCGAAGCCACCGACGCCTGCTACACCTGGTGGTCGAACCGCGGCCAGGCCTGGGCCAAGAACGTCGGCTGGCGCCTCGACTACCAGCTCGCCACCCCCGAACTCGGCGCCCGCGCCCTTCGCACCGCTGTTTACAAAGACCAACGCTTCAGCGACCACGCGCCTCTCACGGTGGATTACGATCACCCCCACCGGCCCTGAACACGGGTTTTGACCCAAAATGGGTTTCAATGATAGTCGGGCAAGCCCGGATTTGAAAGAACTGAGTGCGACCCAGGCTGTCCATCCCGTCGTCGCCCATCTTCGCCGATCTCGCGTCCCGCCCGGCATGAATTGCCTTCGGACGCGATTGGGATTAGCCTAAGCTTCAAGACAGGCGGGAGCGCCCGGCACGCCCCGCAACGGTTTCAGAGTATTCCGACTAACCGGTCATCACCCTGGAGAACACCATGAACGACTCCCAAGTTACGAAAGACAAGCTCGTATCCGACTTCAAGGCCGTCGTCGCCGACACCGAAGAGCTGCTGAAACTCACCGCCGGCCAGGCCGGCGACAAAGTTGCCGACGTGCGCGTGCGCCTCACCGACAAGCTGACCTCGGCCAAGTACAAGCTGCAGGATCTCGAAGCCGCCGTCGTCCAGAAGACCAAGGCTGCCGCCCGCGCCACCGACGACTACGTCCACGACAACCCCTGGAAATCCGTCGGCGTCGCCGCCGGTGTCGGCTTCCTGCTGGGCCTGCTGGTCAACCGCCGCTAAGCGCCGCATGAGCGACCCCGCGCCCACGCGCCTCGGCGAGTCCCTGCGGGGGCTCGCCGATTCCGGCCTCGCCACGCTGCAGACGCGGCTTGAGCTGTTCTCCGTGGAGCTCAAGGAAGAAAAGCTGCGGGCCGGCAGCTTCCTCTTCGACACCGTGCTCGCCGCGCTTTTCATCGGCTTTGGCGTGGTGTTCCTGCTCATCTTCCTCACCGTGCTGTTCTGGGACAGTAATCGCCTGCTCGCGCTGGGCCTCGCCACCACCCTGCTGCTGGCCGCCGGTGTGTGGGCCGGCACCCGGGCCGCAACCCGTCTGCGCGCAGGCTCGCGCCTCTTTGCCGCCAGCCTGGCCGAGATCGCCCAGGACCGCGAAACCCTGCGTCCCAAGGAATGAGCCCCGAACTCGTCGAGCTCGCCCTGCGCAAGCAGCGCCTGCAGCTGCGCAGCGCCGAACAGCGCGAAGCCCTCGTCGGGCACGCGCGGGTTTTCGCGCCGGTCTTCAGCGGCATCGACCGCATCGCCGACAGCCTGCGCTGGGCGCGGAGCAACGCGCCCATCCTGTCCGGCGTCGCCATCTTCGTGCTCGTCGCCCGCCCCCGCGCAGCCCTGCGCTGGGCGCGCCGCGGCTGGGTCGGCTGGCAGATGCTGCGGCGTGTCCGGAAGCTCGTTTCCTGAACCCCATCGCCACACCCATGACCGTCGATCTCGATGAAATCCGCCGAGCCCGTGAAGAGGCCGACTGTCTGTGCAGCGCCGAAGACGTCGACCAGGCCCTGGGCCGCCTCGCCTCCGACATCACCGCCCGGCTGCACGACAAGAACCCGCTGATCTACGCCGTCATGAACGGCGGCCTGGTGCTGGCCGGGCGCCTGCTGCCGCGGCTGCCCTTTCCCCTCGAGCTGGCCTACCTGCACGCCACCCGCTACGGCCACGCTCTCGAGGGCACGCTCCTCGACTGGCGTGTGCGCCCCACCCAGGATCTGCGCGGGCGCACGGTGCTGGTGCTCGACGACATCCTCGACGAGGGCCACACCCTAGCCGCCATCATCGACTACCTGAAGGGCGAAGGCGCCCGCGAAGTCGTCTCCGCGGTGCTGGTCCACAAGGTGCACGAGCGCAAGGCCTACCCGGGCATGCGCGCCGACTTCACCGGGCTCGACGTGGCCGACCGCTTCCTGTTTGGCGGCGGCATGGACTACAAGGGCTACTGGCGCAACGCGCCCGGGATCTACGCCCTCAAGGGCCACTGAGCGCCCCCAGGGCCGGGCTTCGCCCCGCCCGCCCCCCGTGGAAACTTGGGGCGGCCCTGCGTTTCCTTGAGAGCATTCCAAGGCCATGCCGGCCTCGGCGTGAACGGAGAAACATTGCATGTTTCTCAAGAGCCGCAGGCCGCGGCACAGCCTCAAACCACCGCTGCGCCGCCAAACAAGGCCGCCACCGCCGCCGGGTTCGACGGGAAATAAAAATGCACGTATGAAGCGGTCGTCCCGCCCAGCCGGTACACCGCCTCGCCCTCCCGCCCGGTGAGTGACGTGGCCCGGGCCAGGGGCTGCAGCGGCGTCTCGCTCTTCGAGTAATGGAAGGTGTGCCCGGCAAACCGGCCTTCCGGCAGCTCCACCACCTGCGTGCCCAGCGCCGCCAGCCGCGCCTGCATGCGCGTATGCCCCGGCAACAGCGCAGCGCCGGGGTGGCAGGCGCCTTCCTTGTCGGTCAGCGTCTCGAAGAGGCTCATCATGCCACCGCATTCGGCAAGCAGCGGCTTGCCGGCCGCCGCGTGGGCCCGCAGGCCAGCCAGCCAGCGCGGGCTGGCAGACAGCCGTGCAGCGTGGAGCTCCGGGTAGCCGCCCGGCAGCCACAGGGCGTCGCAAGCCGGGAGCGGCTCGTCGGCCAGGGGCGAGAAGAACGCCAGCTGCGCGCCCAGGGCCTGCAGCACGTCCAGGTTGGCCGGGTAGATGAAGCCGAAGGCTGCATCCCGGGCGACCGCCACCCGCCGGCCCGCCAGCAGCGGCTCGACGGGCGGCAGCGGCACGGCCGGAAAGGCCACCGGCGGCGGCAGCTCGGCCGCCCCCGTGCGGGCGAGGTGATCGGCCAGCCGGTCGAGCCGCTCGTCCAGGTCGG
>Ga0075163_10005416_pt1 | contig 17039 bp, 23 predicted proteins | sample JI1023141ADNA_FD_71478 | JGI IMG/M metagenome (GOLD analysis project Ga0075163, IMG submission 71478) | Wastewater effluent complex algal communities from Wisconsin, to seasonally profile nutrient transformation and Carbon sequestration -... | ecosystem: Engineered > WWTP > Effluent > Algae...
AGGCCGGTGAACGGCACGCGCGCCATCTGGCGCTGCACGACGGGCTGACTCAGTTGCCCAACCGGCGCCACTTCCACCAGCGCCTGGGAAGCTTGCTTCACTCTGAATGTGGCCCCCAAGCGCTGACGGTTCTCTACCTCGACCTGGATGGCTTCAAGGCGATCAACGACGCCCACGGGCACGAAACCGGCGACGAGTTGCTGCGCATCGTGGCCGCGCGCCTCGCGCGCGCCGTGCGGGCCGGTGACCTGGTCGGCCGGGTGGGTGGCGACGAGTTCGCCTGCCTGCTGTGCGGTGCGCTGACCCGCGAGCAGTTGCAGCACCTGGCCTGCAAGCTTTTCGACGCGGTCGCCACGCCGCTGCGCGTCGGCCTGCTGACGCTGAGCGTGAGCCCCAGCATCGGCATCGCCACCTGCCCAGGCGACGGCACCACGGCCGAGGTCTTGCTGCGAGGCGCCGACGCTGCGATGTACCGCGCCAAGCGACTGCGCACCGGCTACTCGTTCGTCGATCTTTCCGATCTGCCCTGATCGACCGGATCCGCCGCGGGGATTGCCACCGGCAGCGCGGTTGCGGGGCTGAACAGCCCTGCTCGACGAGCGAGCCAGACCCCCAGAATCGCCAGACCGGCGAGCAACACCACCGGGTGGCGCCGCGCCACGAAGCGAATCGCTCCGGCGGCGGCCGGGCCGGCCACCATGCCCACAATGCGCAACGGGTGATCGGCCCAACCGGTGCGCGCGGCCTCCAGCAGCCAGCGCAACGCTGGCCTGGCCAGCTGGGCCTTCCAGCCCTCCGTCGACGCGCCACCAAGGTGAACCGAACCAGCAGCGGCCGGGCTCTGCCACGCGGCTCGCAGGCGCTCCCGCGACTGGATCAATCGTTCAGCGGCAGATTCGGTCGCGGGGCGTGGAGGTTCGATCACGGTGCCTCCATGTCGCGCAACATCGCCAGATCCGCCTGGAGCTGGCGGCGCGTCACGGCAAAGGCCGCGCCAGGCTCGGCACGGCCCTGGGCCCATTGGCAGTACCCGGCCAGCGCCAACGCAGGCAGCGGCACGACCCACAGTGCCCAGACCGCCTGCATCTGCACCCCGGGGACCACCGCCCACAGCATCAACGCCACGCCAACCAGCACGGCGGCAGCCCCTGCCGAGACCAGCGCCACGGTGGCCAGCACGACCCGGCGGTGCCAGGCACCGACCAGACCGACGGCCTCCTCGGACGCCAGTTCGACATAGGCCTGCGCATGCTCAGCCAACCACTGCGGGCGCGAAGCGATCAGGTGCAGTAGCGGATGCATCGCCGGCCCCACGTCAATGGCGGTCGCGCGGGCGCGTCAGCATGCCGATCAGCAGCATCAACGCGGCCCCGGTGGCTGCAGCGATCAATGTGGCCTTGATGGGCTCGTCGCGGATGTAGTTCACCGTGCTGTCGGTGGCCCGCTGGGCTTGGCCCCGCATCAGGCGGGAGCCATCACGCACGGCGTCGATTCCGCGCTGCGCCAGCGCGCTGGCCTGCTCGGAGGCACGGTCCATCAGGGCGTGGGAGGCATCAGTCAAGGGGCTGGCGCCGTCGGAGAGCTTGGGGTCAATCATGAGGTTCCTTTGGGGTGTTGGAGGGGGGGACGAATCGGGCTAGCGCACCAGACCGAACAGGAAGCTGGCCAGGGCCAGTACGAGGAAGACCACGAACAGGATCTTGGCGATCCCGACCGCGCTGGCCGCAATGCCACCGAAGCCGAACACGGCGGCGATCAGTGCGATGACGAGGAAGACGACGGTGTAGTGCAGCATGACGGGTTCTCCGGTGGGTGCCGAGGAGACTCCGGGGCACCTCGATGAACCCAGTCTCACAGGCCGCCTGCCCCGTGCCCATCGGCGACGCCGCCGAGCAACCGTCAGGGAGCCGCCCAGGGCGCTGTAGGACGGCGCCGACTTCAACCTGCCAAAGGCAGCAGCGCCCGGATCAGCGTGCCTTGCCCTGGCGCGGACACCACGCTCAGCGTGCCACCCTCGGCCTCGACCCGGTAGCGCATGCCGACCAGGCCGTTGGCCGACGCGTCGAGCGTGCGGGTGTCGAAGCCGGTGCCGTCGTCGCGCACGCTGATCTGGGCCTGGTGGCCCTGCGGCGCCAGGCTCAGCCAGACGTTTTTCGCGCCAGCGTACTTGCTGAGGTTGTTGACGGCCTCCTGCGCCAGCCGGTAGGCCGTCAGCTCGCAGGAAGGCGCCAGGGCCACCGGATGCAAGTCGCAATGCACGGCCACGCCGGAGCGCTCGCCAAACTCACGCGCCAGGATCTCCAGCGTGGCCACCAACCCGAGGTGGCTCAGCGCGGAGGGGCGCAGGTCCTCGGTGATGCGGCGCTTCAGGGCGATGACGCTGTCCAGCGTGCTCACCAGGTGGGCCAGGCGCTCGAGGGCCTCGGGCGCCTGGCCCGCCGCCAGGCGCGAGCGGATGCGCGCCGCGTCGAGCTTGGCCGAGGTGAGCAGCGAGCCGAGTTCGTCGTGAAGGTCCCGCGCCAGGCGGTTGCGTTCATCTTCGCGTGCGGTCTGCAGGCGCTGGGCCAGCCCGGTGAGTTGCGCGGTGCGTTGCGCCACCTCGATCTCCAGCCTGTCGTGCTCGACCTGCAGCAGACGCTGCAACTCCAGCTGGCGGGCCCGCAACACCAGGGTCTGGCGCCGGTAGCGCAGCATGGCCCACAACAGCAGGAGCAGAAGCAGCAGCAGTTCCAGAGCGGTGACGACGGCGTCGTCGTTCAAGCCGCCGATCACACTCACCTCACCCTCCGGGCCCGAAACGTGGGAGGATGGATCGTGCAGTACAGATTCACCCCATGATCCGCATCGCCATCGTCGACGACCACGCCATGGTGCGGGCCGGCCTGCGCCAGTTTTTCGTCGACGAGGTCGACTTCAAGGTCGTGGCCGAAGCGGCCAACGGCCGGGAGGCGCTGGACATCGTGCGCCAGGGCGAGGTCGACGTGATCCTGCTGGACATCTCGATGCCGGGCCAGAGCGGCGTCGACGCACTGGCCGGGATCCGGGCCCGTGCCCCCGACCTGCCGGTGCTGATCCTGAGCGGCTTTCCCGAGGAGCACTACGCCATCACCTTGCTTCGCCAAGGTGCCAGCGGCTACCTGAACAAGGATTGTGATCCCGAGGAGATCGTCAAGGCCATTCGCACGGTCGTGCGCGGGCGCAAGTACATCACTGCCGGCATCGCCGAGCGGCTGGCGGACAATCTGGCGCCTGGCGGCAGTGGCGACAAGCCGGCGCACGAGTTGCTGTCCGAGCGCGAGTTGCAGGTCTTCCTGCGGCTGGCTCGGGGCGAAGCGATCGGACAGATGGCCGAGAGCATGTCGCTCAGCGTGAAGACCGTGAGCACCTACCGCACCCGGGTGATGGAGAAGCTCCAGCTTGCCTCCAACAGCGACCTCACCTACTACGCGCTCAAGAACGGGCTGATCCAGTAGGGGGTGCATCAGGCCGCCGGGTCATGCCCGTTCAGGCTGCGCCTCGTCTCGGCCAGTTGGCCGCAATAGCTGATCAGCGCGTCGATGTCGTGCGATTTGTCGAAGACCTGGTCGGCCCCCAGCTCCAGGCATTTGCGGCGCATGTCGGGGGTGGCGTAGTTGCTCAGCACGACCATTCGGAACCGCGGCAGGCCGTGCACGGCGCGCAAGACGCCCAGGCCCGAGCCGCCCTTGAGGAAGATGTCGACGATGACCAGGTCGACACGCTGTTCGGCACGGCTCAGCCACTGCACCGCAGTGAACTCGTCGTCGGCCGTGCCCACGACGTCGACCGGCACGAGTTCCTCCAACGTGGCGATGAGGTTCTCCCGGATCACGGGGCTGTCTTCGACGATGTAGGTCTTGAGCCGGGGCATGGGCGGCACTGCTTTCGCTGCGGTTGAACTCTCTGCAAGGCGGGGGAACGCTGGCGCAGTGTGCACCTGATGCGGGCCGGGCACCATCGGCCGGCGCGGGGGCGGCTTGAAGGACGATTCCTACAAGGCCCCCAGGCGGTGGGTGTAGGGCTTGGCCTACGGCAGAGGGAGCGGCCGTCCGCTGGCGCCAGCGGGGGTGGCTCGACACACTGCCTTCATCGTGTCGATCGCTCCCGTTCGACTCGACATAACCGAAGGAACCCCCCATGAAAAAGAACTTCGCCCTGAAGGCTCGGCTCGCGCTGGCCGCCCTGCTGACCCTGGCCCTCCCGATGGCGCAGGCCCAGGTCATGACCAAGACCGAATACAGCCAGGCCAAGACGCGCATTGCCGCAGACTACAAGATGGACCGTGCCGCCTGCGACAAGATGGCCGGCAACACCAAGGACGTCTGCGTCGAATCGGCCAAGGCGGTCGAGAAGGTCGGCCTGGCCGAGATTGAGTACAACCTCAGCGGCAAGGCAGAAGACCAGAACAAGGTGCTGGTGGCCAAGGCCGAATCCGCCTATGCGGTGGCCAAGGAGAAGTGCGACGACAAGGCCGGCAACGTGAAGGATGTCTGCGTGCAGGAGGCCAAGGCGGCCGAGAGCAAGGCGCTGGCAGAGGCCAAGATGTCGATGCAGATGGGCGATGCCGCCAAAGCCACCGTTCAGGCCACGCTCGATGCCGACTACAAGGTGGCGATCGAAAAGTGCGACACCATGTCGGGTGACACCAAGGCCAGTTGCACGACAGCCGCCAAGGTCAAGTACGGCAAGACCTGATCCACCTGCCCGAGCCTTCCGCCAAGCCCGCAGCCGCGGGCTTTTTCATGAATGCGGCTTGGCTTGGCGCTCGAGCAGTCCCGCCAGCAATCCGAGTTGCTCCGTCTGCATCGCCATCAGTTCCTGCCACTGGGTCTGGCGCAGGTTGTCGAGCTTGTCGTGCAGCAACATGATCTCCAACTCGGCCTTCAGGTTCACCTCGTAGTCGTGCTCGGCACTGAGGCGGTCCTTCTCGGATTGCCGGTTCTGCGACATCAGGATGATGGGCGCCTGAATGGCCGCCAGCATCGACAGGAACAGGTTCAGCAGGATGTAGGGGTAGGGGTCGAAGGTCGTGCCGCGCTGCGACAGCAGCCAGGCGTTGAGGCTGACCCAGGCCAACAGGGTGGCGGCGAACAGGCCGACGAAGGTCCAGGAGCCGCCGAACCGGGCCACCGCGTCGGCCGCGCGCTGACCCCGGTCGGGCCCGGGCCCACTGTCTTGCGCCACATTGCGCGCAATTGTCTGGCGCCCGGCCATGTGGCGCGCCACCTTCTGGGCCGGCGCGTCGAGCGTACGGTAGGGTTGGCGCAGCAGCGCGGTAGCGATCTCTTCGTGCGACTTCATGGCAGGCCCGTTGTCTTGGCCTGCCGGGCCGGCTGACGCCGGCGACGGGCCAGGTAGCGTTGCATCAGCGGCTGCGCCGTCAGCCCGTGCGCGACGATGGAGGTGGCCACGGTCCACAGGGTGAGTGTGACCAGGGTGTCGGCGGTGCGGCCATCGAGCCCGGCATGCACGGCCAGCAGCAGGTAGAACACCGAGCCGATGCCGCGGATGCCGAACCAGCCGATCATGGCACGTTGTGGTGTCGACAGCTTCGCACCCCAGGTGGACACCAGCACCGACAAGGGCCGCAGCACACCGAGCAACACCGGCACGAACCACCACACGGCCGGCAACGGCCGCGCGTAGGCCAGCATGGCCCCGACCAGCAGCACCAGGGCCATCTCGGCCAGCCGCTCCAACTGGGCGTTGAAGGCCTGCACCGAGTCGTGCATGGTGGCGCTGGCGTGGTGTGAGTGGGTGGCCAGGGTCTCATAGGAATGGCCTTCGGAGCTGGCGGCCGCAGCCAGGGGCCGGGTGTGCGAGCGCGGCCGTTCACGCACTCGCTGCAGGGCCAGGCCGGCGGCAAAGACAGCCAGGAATCCACTGGCCTGGCAGATCTGCGCCAGCCCGTATGCCATGGCCAGCAGCCCGAGGCCAAGGAACTCGTCCCGGCCCACCGCCTCGTCGTGGCGGCTGCGCAGGTAGACCACCAGCCGGCCGGTGGCCGAGCCCAGCAGGGCACCGATGGCCACGCCGCCCACCGTGGCCCAGACCAGGTCCACGGCCCACCAGCGGAGCAGGCCCGGCCCGAGTTCGTGCAGCCCCACCAAACCCAGACCCAGCATCACGAACGGGAACGCCGCGCCGTCATTCAGCCCACCCTCGCCAGCCAGGCTGAAGCCGAGAAGATCCGGGTGCGAACCGGCGTCGGCCGGCAGGTCGGAGGCCAGCACCGGATCGGTCGGCGCGAGGATCGCGCCCAGGAGAACCGCTGCGCCCCAGGACAGGCCCAGCCAGACCACGCCGATCACCGCGACCGTGGCCACCACCACCGACATCGACAGGAAGGCCAGCCGCAGCGGCAGACGCCAGCGCACATCGCGCAATGGCACGCCCAGGCGCAGGCCGACCGCAAACAACGAGATCAGCAGGCCGAGCTCGGCCAGGCGCTCCAGCATGGCCGCGTGGACGAAGGGATCGGGGCGCAACACGTCGATGCCGTCCGGGCCCAGCAGCCAGCCCAGGCCCAGGTAGATCATCGCGCTGTTCAGGGGCAGCCGGCCCAGCAACGTACCGGCCAGCACCATCGTCACCAGCAACACGCCCATGAAGACCGACCATTCGGCGAACGTCATGGGGACCGGCCCGCTGCGGCCGCGCGGGTCAATCGGCGCGCCGATGCTGCGGGAAGAAGCGCAGCATCTCGAGCGAGACGTCGGGGCCGGCCCTGCGTTTCAGCCAGTGCCTCCGCCAAGTCAGGCTGTGGGTTGGGTCGTCCAGGGTCTGTGGATGCATGGCGCCTGTATAGGGCGCGCCGGCCGATCCGTCCGTGCGGTAGCGAACAGCCGTGCGCGTCGCTTGTCACCGCGCAAGGACGATGCCGACGTAGGTATCGGCCTACATCAACTGCAGCACCCGTCCGCTGTCCGCGTCGGGCACCGATTTCCATACTTCATCGTCAACGAGTACCTTGCCGAGGCATCGCCCGGCCCACGAGACAAGAAGGAACACCATGAGCTCCCCGAACTTCCCCTTCCGCCGCCATGCACTCGCCCTGGCTGCAGGCCTGTCGCTGTTGGCTTTCGGCACGCAGGCGATCGCCGACCCCCCCGGCCGGGTGGCCCGCCTGGGCTACCTCAGCGGCACGGTGAGCTTCTCGCCCGCCGGTGAAGACGGCTGGAACCAGGCCACCGTGAACCGGCCGCTGTCGCCAGGTGACCGTCTTTGGGCCGAGACCGGCTCGCGGGCCGAGATCCAGGTCGGCGGAGCCATGGTGCGCCTGAACGCCGGCACTGCCGTGTCGGTGCTGAACCTCGACGACAACATCACCCAGTTGCAGTTGACCGAAGGCAGCCTCTATGTGCACGTACGCCGCCTCGAGCCCGACCAGTCGGTCGAGATCGACACGCCGCACCTGGCCTTCACGCTGCGTGAGCCTGCGGTCTACCGCATCGACGTGGACGCCGACGGCAACGCGACCACCATCGACATGCGCGAAGGCCGCGGCGAGGTCACCGGCGAGGGCGAATCGTTCCTGCTGGAAGCGGCCCAGGTGCAGCGCTTCACCGGCACCGGACTGCGCGACGAGGCCTTTGCCGGCCCGTCGCGCCGAGACGACTTCGACCGCTGGTCCGACGAACGCGACCGCGCCAACGACCGCTCGATCTCGGCACGCTATGTCTCACCCGACGTCGTCGGCTACCAGGATCTGGACAACAACGGCACCTGGCGCGTTGATGCCAGCTACGGCCATGTCTGGTACCCGAGCCGCGTCGCCGTGGGCTGGGCACCGTACCGCGACGGCCACTGGGCCTGGGTCGACCCCTGGGGCTGGACCTGGGTCGACGATGCCCCCTGGGGCTTCGCCGTTTCCCACTATGGCCGTTGGGCCAACTTCCGTGGCACCTGGGGCTGGATCCCCGGCCCGGTTCGCAGCCGGGCCTACTACGCCCCGGCGCTGGTGGTGTTCGTGGGTGGTGACAACTTCAAGCTGAAGATCTCGGCCGGCGGCATCGGTGGCGTTGCCTGGTTCCCGCTCGGCCCGCGCGAGGTCTATCGGCCGGCCTACAAGGTCAGCCCGGCCTATTTCGAGAAGGTCAACATCAGCAACACGGTGGTCAACAAGACCGTCGTCAACAACGTCTACATCAACAAGACGGTCAACAACATCACTTACGTGAACCGCAAGGTGCCGGGCGCCGTGGTGGAGGTGCCGAAGGAAGCCTTTGCGCAGTCGCAGCCGGTCGCCAAGGCGGCCGTGCGCCCCAGCAAGGAGCTGATAGAAGGCCGCGAGGTGGCCGACGCCGCCTCGGTGGCGCCTACCGAAAAGAGCGTGCGGGGCGCCGCCGCCGACGGCGCGAAGCCGCCGGCCCGCGCCTTCGTGCGGCCGGTCGTCGCACGCACCGCACCGCCAGCGGCCAAGGCCAGCTTCGCGGTCCAGAAGGAGCGCCTCGCCGCGCAGCCGGGCAAGCCACTCGACGACGTGGTGCGCAAGGAATTGAAGGCTCCCCCGAATGCGGCTGCGCCGGCGGCACCGGCCGTGAAGGTCGTTCCGGCGCGCCAGGCGGCGGCCAAGCCCGGCACGGTGGCCTCGTCAGCCGAAGCGCGCCCACCCAAGGCCGTGGCCGATGATCGCCAGGCAGCCAAAGCAGCCAAGGCGGCCCGGAACAAGCCGGCCGAACCGACTGCCGACGGCCGTGACGCCGCCACAGCGCCGGGGAGGGTGCCCCAGGCCGCACCCAGGCCGCAGACCCGCGCCAACCCACCGGCGCCCACCCCCGCCGCCCGGGCCGCCGAGCAGCAGCCCGCTGCCAGCCAACCCTATGCCAGCCAGCCCAATGCCAAGCAGCGCGAGCGCCAGGAACAGCGCCGCGACGAGACCCCGAACGAGGTGAAACCCTGATCGCCCGGCCTGATGGGCGGCATGCAAATCTGCCCAGGCAGATGCGCGCACAAGGAACCAGCGCTCCAGGCACCGCCGCCTGAGGCAGACGATCAGAACTCGACCTCGAGTTCGTCGATGGCCTCAGGCTCGTTGAGCGCTGCGGCGGTCCACTCCACCATCTCCGGCAGGCTGACGACGGCCTGGCAGTAGGCGGCGCACAGCGGGTCGGCCACCCGCACATCGTAGGTGCGAAAGCGGGTCACCACCGGGGCGTACATCGCGTCGGCCATGCTGGGCTGCCGGCCGAAGAGGTAGGGGCCGCCATAGGTGGTGAGGCAGTCGTGCCAGATCTGAAGCACGCGTTCGATGTCGGTGGCCGCTCGGCTCCAGACTTTGTAGCCCGGGAATTGGGCCTTGAGGTTCATCGGCAGTGCGGAGCGCAGCGAGGTGAAGCCCGAGTGCATCTCGCCGCAGATGGCCCGGCAGTGGGCGCGTGCTGCCCGCTCGGCAGGCAACAAGCCGGCCTTGGGCTTGATCTCATGCAGGTACTCGCCGATGGCGAGCGTGTCCCACACGGTGATGCCGCCGTGGCGCAGGCACGGCACCAGCATCGACGGCGCCAGCAACAGCATCTCGGCCTTGGCGCCGGGGTCGTCCGGCGAGAGCATCAGTTCGTCGAACTCCAAGCCCGCAAACCGGGCCAACAACCAGCCGCGCAGCGACCACGACGAGTAGTTCTTGCTGCTGAGGGTGAGTGTGCTGCGGGCCATCCGGGTCTCCTGGTGTTGCACCCGGCGTGCAATCCACGTGCCAGGTTGGTGCCCGGCGAGCTCGGCTTGGCCCGCAACTTGCACATGTGGTGCATGCTCTACGACGCCTACCAGACCGTGACCGATTGCGTGGGGCCCTGGCAGCATGCAGCCCGCTGGGCGTCGTCCTGGCTGGGCCATGGCCTCGAACGACTGGGCCAATGGCCGCCGCCTGGTGCACGCGAGGCGGCGGCGGCCAGCGAACTGTTCTCACGCCAGCGCCTGACCCACCACCGGCCGCATTTCGGCATCGAAACGGTGCAGATCGGCGAAACCTCGGTGCGCGTGACCGAGCAGGTGGTGGTGCAGCGGCCCTTCGGCACGCTGTTGCGTTTCGAGCGCGAGGATGTGGCGCTAGCCGGAGACGGCGGCCGGCCGTTGCCCCGGGTGCTGATCGTCGCGCCGCTGTCCGGCCATTTCGCCACCCTGCTGGCGGACACCGCGCGCACCATGCTGGCCGACCACGATGTCTACATCACCGACTGGCACAACGGACGCATGGTGCCCCTGCGCGAAGGCGCCTTTGGCCTGGCCGAGTACGTGGCGCATGTGATCGGCTTCATCGAGGCATTGGGCGAAGGCACGCACCTGGTGGCGGTGTGCCAGCCTTGCGTGCCGGTGCTGGCCGCCGTGGCCCTGATGGCGCAGCGCGAGCACCCGGCCCAGCCGCGCAGCATGACGCTGATGGCCGGGCCGATCGACTGCCGTGTCAACCCGACCCAGGTCAACGAACTGGCCACGAGCAAACCGATCGACTGGTTCGACAAGCACCTGGTGCACCACGTGCCCTGGCGCTACCCCGGTGCGGGCCGCCGCGTCTACCCGGGCTTTCTGCAGCTCAGTGCGTTCATGAGCATGAACCCGGACCGGCACCGCCAGGCTTTCGTGGATCTGTACCGCCACCGGTTGAATGGCGATCACGGTCAGGCCGACGCGACGGCAGACTTTTATGACGAGTACTTTGCGGTCAATGACCTGCCGGGCGAGTTCTACCTGGAGACCGTGGCCCAGGTGTTCCAGGAGTACACCTTGGCCCGCGGCACGATGGTGCTGAACGGCGAGCCGGTGGACACCGCGGCGATCCGCCGCACCGCGCTGTTCACCGTGGAAGGCGAGCGCGACGACATCTGTGCCATCGGCCAGACGGTGGCCGCGCACGATCTGTGCAGCGGCATCAAGCCGTGGATGAAGAGCCACCACGTGCAGCTCGGCGTGGGGCACTACGGCGTGTTCAGCGGCCGGCGCTGGCGCCAGCAGATCTATCCCCGCGTGCGCGAGATGATCCACTCGATGAACTGAGCGTCAGCCGCGGCCCAGGCGCTCGATCAGGCGGGCCGGCAGGAACAACAACGCGCCGATCAGCGAGAACATGGCCCCAACGGCCAGGCCGAGCAGCCTGAAGGGCAGTGACAGAAGCCACACCAGCGGCGCGACGATCAACGCCAGCAGGGCCAGCGGCCAGCACAGCACGCACAGCAGGCAGAAGCCGACGAAGAGCATCAGCGCGCCCATGGCAGGTCAGGCCTGTGAGATGCGGCGGGCGGTGACCACCACCTGGTGGGCGGCCGGCGCGGCGTCGGCCTGGGCGACGAGTTGGGCCGTGGCGTACTGGCCGGTGGCCAGGGTGTCCAGGCCGGCCAACGTGGCCAGGGTCGTCAGGGCCGCGAGGGCGATGGCGGTGGCGTGGTGGGTGGCTTGCTTGAACATGATCGGCTCCTTGGGTGGCACCGCAACACGTGTTGCGATGGGTGCACTGTAGGAACCGGTCGGCGGCGCAGCCAGCGCCTTGCGACGAACCGCCGCGAGAGCACCACGGGCCGTCGCCGGGGGCGACAGGTGGTGCGGCGGCGGTGGCGGATCAGCGTTGCGTCGGTGACGGGCGGCGGCGATCCAGATGCCGGAACGTGATGCGGCCCTTGCTCAGGTCGTAGGGCGACAGCTCCAGCGACACGTTGTCACCCGCCAGGATGCGGATGTGGTGCTTGCGCATCTTGCCCGAGGTGTAGGCGACCAGCTGGTGGCCGTTCTCCAGGGTCACGCGGCAGCGCAGATCGGGCAGGATCTCGTCGACCACGCCGCTCATTTCAATGAGTTCTTCCTTGGCCATGGGCCCTCCAGAAAAAGAAAAACCGCGGCCAAGGCCGCGGTCTGGTCAAAGGCGCGCACGCGCGCCAATGGTCTGGGTGGAAATCAAGCCACCGGGCCGATGTTCGAAGCCTGCGGGCCCTTCTGGCCCTGCGTCACTTCAAACTCGACGCGCTGGTTTTCGGCCAGGCTCTTGAAGCCACCGCCGCGGATCTGGCTGAAGTGGGCAAAGAGATCCTTGCCACCGCCGTCCGGCGTGATGAAGCCAAAGCCCTTGCCTTCGTCGAACCATTTCACGGTTCCGGTTTGAGTCGTCATATCGATTCCTTTCAATTACCGCGCGCAAATGCAACGCAGTGCAGAGACGCCAGGAAAGTCATCGATGGAGAAGTCGACCGGAGCGCACTGACGAGTGTCAGCGTGAAACAGAGGGGACCTACGAATAGACGGTCTGGAGCATACCTACAAGACGCATGGTACACCCTGGGCGGCCCGGGCGCCATCACGAAGGGCTTTGGGCAGGCCCGGGCAGGGCGAGGTTGTCGTGTTCACCCCACCCAGCGCAGCAACTGCGCGGCCACATCGGGGTGGCTCAGCAAGGCCATGTGGTTGATGCCTTGCCCGACCCACTGGCGGTCTTCGGCGAAAGCCAGAACCCGCGCCGGATCGGGGTGGCGGCCCAAGGCACTGTCCAAAGGCACCAGGCCGTCACCGAGCAGGCGGTCCTTCAGGTCGCCAGGCACCTCGCCGGTGGTGGTGGCGACGGCGTAGCAACGCATGCCGTCGGGCAGCGGCACCGGCACGCGCCGGTCGGCACCACGGGCGAACCGGTCGCGACCGACCCAATCCTCGTCCAGCAGGTTGCCGTGCCGCAAATCGGTGATGCCGGCACTGCGCACCTTGCCCAGGCGGGCAAACGGCGCGGCGTAGGGCGTGGCCCCCAGCAGGATGTCGATCCAGTTTCCTGCCCGCTCCAGCGGGGCCCCATGGTGCGGCGTGCCGAGGAAGACGATCTGGTTCACACGAGATGGCCAGTGCATCCCTGCCAGGCGAGCCTGGTGAACCGCGCTCCGCGCCAGCAAGCCACCCATGCTGTGGCACAGCAGTGTCACGCGCTCCAGCGGCACCGGCCAGGCGGCGACCAGTTGCTCCAGTTGCCCGGCCAGCGCGCGGCCGTTCAGCGACACATGCAAACCCGTGTTGTAGTGCAGATAAACGGGCGTGGCACCGTGCTCGCGAGCCAGCATCGCGCCATGGTCATGGCCGTCGCGCAGCCACTGCAGGTCATTCATGCACAGGCCGTGGGCCAGCAACAACAGGTGGCCGGTGGCGCCGGGCAGCCGCTGCGCCAAGGCGGCGGGCTCGATCGGCAGGGGCCGGCCCCCGCTTCTGAACGCCATGGTCAACGCCAGCGGGTTGCCGCTCTCGGCGAGGTAGTCGCCCAGAACGCCGTTCAGGGCGGCGACGATGGCTTCGCGTTCGCGGCGCGGCGGCACATCGTCTGCACCGTCCTCCACCGGGCCGAGGGCCGGTGCCAGCACCGCCAGCAACGCATCCAGGCTGCCACCGACGATCTGGGTGACTCCGCGGATGGAGCGGTAAACCAAGCCGGTGATGCCGCGGGTTCGGCCGTCGGCTGCGGGCTGGCCGATCACCGGCACGCGGGCGATGCGCTCGTGCACCGCCTCGACCAGGTTGGCCAGCCCGGTGGTGGCGTCGGTGGCCAGGCGTGCCGCGCCGCGCAGGTCGTTCAGCGGGGTGGCGATGTCAGCGGCCCTCCGATCCTTTGAGATCACCGAGTGTGCAGCATTCAGGGTTCACCGTCCCAGTAGTCGAGGCTGGCGGCGCTGCGCTGTATCGCGTCGAAGCCCGCAGCGCCGGAGGGCCCGGCCATCGCCAGGTACTTGCCGGAATCCGGGTACTCGACGATCTCGGGCGTTTCGCGCGTGCTGACCGACAGGTAGGTCAGCGGCGCACCCGAGCTGTTGATGATCTGGTGCGGGTACTCGGGCCCCGGTGGGATGAAGACCACGTCGCCAGTTCGCAGCGGCAGCATCTCGCCGGCCACCCGCAGCGTGCCGGAGCCGGAGAGCACCACGAACAACTCCTCCTGTGCGTGGTGAAAGTGATAAGGGCACGACCGCTTGCCGGGCGGCACGGTGTCGATCGACGCACCGAGCCCGTGCGCGGCGGTGCCGGTGGCCAGCCGCGCGGTCATGCTGTCGTACAGCGGTTCGCGAACCTGATGCTCGCGTGGCACCTCGTGCAGGTTGCGGATCAGGCGTGAGGCCAACGCGGCAGCGGTGTCGTTCATGGGGCCATGGTGCCAGTTTCCGGCACCGGGTGCCCAACCTCACGCGGCCAGCGCCGGGCCGCCCCAAGCGGCTGCGTGACCCGCTCGGCGGGTGGGGGCGCGTACCCGCGACACCGGGTGCCCCAATTCACCTGCGGAAGCGGCTGGCTCGGACCAGAGAAACCCGGTAGGCCGCGTCGTCGTCGACCTGCGATTGCACGGTCACGACATGGCGCTTCTTCGGATCCAGCACGAACAGGCCCAGGCACTCTGTGGCGGAATCGTCGGATGGCGGCACGCGGACGCCGCGCTCTGGATCCAGGTCGCGCACCGAGCGCACGCCGATGAACAGCGCCACCTCCGGAAGGAAGTCGCGGCCGCGCACCCGCAAGACAGCGAGCGCGGGCTCGTCCAGGTCCTCTGCGCTGATCTCCCAGACGTCGGTCGATTTCAGCGCGGTGGTCTTCCAGCCATAGCTGTTCTCGTAGAGGTTCTGCGTCAGCGAGCCCATGTCGGGGTTGACGCGGCCATCGCGATTGACCCAGACCGTGGTCCGTATGCCGGTGAGGTGGGTCTGCACCACCAGCCGGGAACTGCGGTTCGGCTCCAGCACACCGCTGGAGCCGGAGTCCAGCGGCAGTTCCTTCACATCGGCGGCTCGGGCGGGCCCGGCCCAACCGACGGCACACCCGAGGACCAGCCGGCGTCGCACGCTGTCCATGGGTTACTCCTGGTAGTACTTGATCTGGTACTGCCCGCTCGCCGCACGGCCATCGTCGCTGGTGACGATGATGGCGATGTCGCGCCCACCGTCGGCCGACTTGGTGGAGCGGCTGAAGGTGGCCAGAGCGCGGCCGCCGGCGTCGCCTTCAGCGTCCGACGACGCCACCACGCTGAAGCTGGGCCGGGCATCGGCCTGCATCGGCGTGAACGAGCCCTTGGGCAGGTAGCGAACGATCAAGACCTTCGGCTTGAACTCGGTCGAGGTGACGAGCACCTTCACCTTGTCGTTGACCTTCGCGCCCAGGAACGAACCGGTGACCTGGTTGGGGGGGTTGATCAGGTCGGCCACTGCGGTGCCCGGTTGGTCCTGGGGCGAGCCGGCTTCTAGCAAGGACACGGTCAAGTCGTCCTGGGCCTCCTCCTTCTGCCGGTCGACCTCCTTGGCCATCAGCGGGTTCAGCTTGCTCAGCAGCGAGCCGAGTTGCCCGCCCTGCCCGTCGGCGGATTTGGCCTGCCGCTCCTCCTCCTTGGCGGCGCCCTTGTCGATGCTGCCCTTCAACGCTGTGAGCCGCTGCAGCTCGGCCAGGCCGGCCACCTTCAGCGTCACCTGCCGGCCGTAGACGTTCTTGCGCGCCTCACCCAGCACGCGGGTGTAGACCGTGCCGGCGTCCTCGATGCGGGTGGCGAAGGTGGCCGGCGTGTCGTAGCCACCCTTGGGTGCCTCCCAGGCCGGCGTCTGGGCAAACAGCGGGACAGCGAAGCTGGCGGCGAGCAGCACTGCTGCAAAGCGAAGCGTGGCGTGCATGGGAGGAACCTTCCGGGCAAAGTGGGCTACACATCCCTACGCCGCAGTTGGACTCAGAAAGGCTCACCGGCCTGGGCGACAAGCACCCCGGGTCAGACGTCGAACAATTCGGGTTGGGGCACCAGCTCGACAAAGGCGGATTCGCCAAGGCGGCGGCGTGCATGCGCCTTGCCGACACGCCTGACCACCTGGGTGACCAGCGCCGACAAATCCTCAGCCGGCTTGGAAGCGCCCGGTGTACCTGGCAGCGCACCCAGCAACTCGGCGGCGACACGGCGCGCCTCCTCGTCGCCCAGCAGGCGATCGAGCACGGTGCACAGGCTGGCGACCACCGCGGATTCGCTGGAGACCTCGTCGAGCAACTGTGCGGCGCGGACCAGGCTGTCGCTGTCCACCCCGTGTTCACAGAGCACACTCAGCGCCGGGCCGACGGCCAGCAGGCTGTGGTCGTGGCCCGCAGCGTGGCGGGCCAGCTCGGCCACCATGCGCACAAAGCGCGAACGTTCGTCGTGCGAGGGGTGGCGCGGCAAGGCGCGGCAAGGCAAGGACTGGATGCCTTGCGATTGACCGCCGGGCGCGAGCAGCAGCAGATCCACACGCCAGGGTGCGACGCTGCTGGCAGATGGCCCGAGCAAGCGGGCCACCACGGGGCCGGCCCGGTAGGCGGGCAGGTCCCGGGTGCCCAGCCAGCCGTCGTTCAACGGCCGCTGGAGCAGGGCGGGGGCAGACGTGGGCTCATCGCTCACGCTGCACTCCCGATCAGCCGCGCTTGGCCTTCGCAGCCTTGGTGACCGAAGTGGACACGGCTGTGAAGTTGGCTTCGGCGGCGTCGGTGGCCTGGCGCGTGGCCTTCTGCAGGCTGTCGAACGCGTTGTTGGCGGTGGCGATGGCCGACTTGAACAGGGCCACGCCGCTGCCGGTACCTTCCGGCGCGTTCTTGCTGGCAGCGTCGACAGCGGCCATGAACGAGGATTGCAGGCCGGCGACTTGCTCGGCAGCGAACTTCTCGAAATCGGCCTTGCCGGCGGTGGCGATGGCATAGACCTGCTTGCCATAGGCGGCCGACTTCTCGGCGGCGCCCTGCATCAGGCTCGTTTGCAGGGCCAGCAGGGCCTGCGGATCCTTGGCAGCCAGCACGGCTTGGCTGGCTTCAGCGGCTTCGCCCAGGCTGGCCTTGGCGGCTTGCAGGTTCAGGGCAGTGATCTGCTCCACGCCTTCGAAGGCCTTGGCGCCCAGGCCAAGCATGACGTCGAGGTTGGCTTGTTGGGTGGCGGTGAAATCAGCGGTATTCAGCATGGTGTGCTCCAGGGAGGTTGAGTAGGGAACCGAAAGTTTTGCTGCACTGCAACATGACCTCAGTCTACTCTTCGTCCAGCGCATTGCAAGCGGAATTTGCTGCACCGCACCATTCTAGGCGGGAGC